>WNFC01000937.1_pt1 | contig 76106 bp, 62 predicted proteins | sample 5400541 | NCBI WGS metagenome assembly WNFC01 (sample SAMN13153342, study PRJNA577476) | soil metagenome | isolation source: 120 cm saprolite under Douglas fir tree site 2 hole 2 replicate 1 | place: USA:California | collected 2015-04-18
GAGCCACCTCGCGGCTGGCTCGCGCTTGCGCTCTTATGCGCCGCCCAGTTCATGGTCGTGCTTGACTTCTCTATCGTGAATGTCGCCCTGCCCTCAATGCAGAAGTCGCTGGGCTTCTCACCAACTACGCTGCAATGGGTGGTGAGCGCCTACTCGCTGCTCTTTGGCGGCTTTTTGCTGCTGGGAGGACGAGCCGCCGACCTCTTTGGACGGCGGCGTGTCTTTCTTCTCGGGCTGGTGCTTTTCACCCTGGCCTCTTTGGGTGGTGGCTTCGCCCAGTCACCGCTTGAGTTGATTGTCGCCCGTGCCTCTCAGGGGCTGGCTGCCTCCATCGTCGCACCCTCCGTCCTGTCACTCATCACGACGACCTTCCCCCAGGGAGCAGGACGCAATCGCGCCCTCGGCACCTTCGGGGCAGTCGCATCGGCTGGCTTCGCCTCAGGCGTCATTCTGGGCGGACTCTTGACGAGCGCATTCGGTTGGCGCTGGGTGCTCTTCGTGAACGTCCCCATCGGCCTTACCACCATTGCTCTCACGCCACTGTTCCTGCCCGAGAGCCGAGGAGCGAAAAAACGGCTCGACCTTCCTGGGAGTGCCGCGGTCACACTCGCCCTTGCTGTGCTCATCTATGCCCTCTCGCAGGCCAACGCTGCTGGCTGGGGGTCCCTGCAAACAATGGGCTTGCTCGTTCTGGCGGCGCTGCTGCTGGTGGCTTTTCTCTCGCTTGAGGCCCGCACGCGAGATCCACTGGTGCGCTTGAGCATCTTCCGGCTGCGGACGCTGACCGGCGCCGATATCTGTGGCTTGCTCTTCGGTGCCTCTTTAGGGCCGACTCTCTTCATTCTGACCCTCTACCTGCAGAATGTGCTGGGCTATTCGCCGGTTCTGACCGGGTTCGCCTTTCTGCCGCACGCGTTAATCGTCACCTTCACGACGAATCTTGTCTCCAGGTTGACCACGCGCCTGGGCGTCAAGCCCGGCATGGTAACTGGCGCGGTAGTGCTCGCCGTTGGCCTGTTCTGGCTCTCGCGCATGTCGGCGCACGATCAGTACTGGGCGATCATCTTGCCGGGCACGCTCTTGGTTGGCCTGGGCGTCGCTTTCCAGATTGTGACGGTGGCGATTGCGGCCACAGAGGGGGTCGCAGATGACGAACAAGGGCTGGCTTCCGGCCTGTTCAATACCAGCCAGCAGGTTGGCTCAGCGCTTGGAGTGGCAATCCTCGTAGCGGTCGCCAGCGCACGTACAGTGGCGCTGAGCACGGGTAGTGGAGGTCCAGGCGGATCGGCGGCCCTGGTCGGAGGTTTTCAGAGCGCACTGCTGACCGCGGTGGGATTCGCGATCCTCTCGGTGGTAGCAAAACCAATATGTGAGAGAGGGGAGCTATCAGCGGTTCGTTGCCTCCCCTCTCGAGAGTGAATATACTCCTGTGATGGGAGGCTAGCTTATCAGCTGGACGTTTGCCATTTGAAACAGGGAAGCAAGAGCAACGGAGGAGGAGGACAGAATGAACGCCTATCCCGAGTGGAGTCTCCTGTTTGATGAGGATCGGCTCCCACCAGGACAACAGCCTATTGTGACGGCAGGCATCCGACAATTTCGGACGGCCAGTGAAATGTTAATGCACTCCAAGCAGCCTGGCTATAGCACGATGGGCGTCGTGACGGGCTGGCCAGGCGTCGGCAAAACCATCGCCATCCAGGCCTTTTTGCTGAGTCTCCTCCCTCAGCCACATACCGGCTTGCCACCTTGTGCCGTGATTAAGGTCAAGCCAGGATCGAACTCCAGGCAGTTGGTGGTCGATCTCCTGAAAAGCTTTGGCGATAATCCACGCAGTCTCAATGCCAACCGCTTCAAAATGGCCGATGAGGCAGCCGAGGCCATCCTGAGCAACGACTTGAAGATCCTGTTTGTCGACGATCCCGAACAACTGAACGCGGAAGGCTTCGACTTTCTGCGCTACATTTATGCCAAGGCCGCTGCCCCATCGTGCTGGTTGGCTTACGTCCCATCGTGCGGGTCATTTCCCAGCATGAAAAGTTTAAGGGCCGTGTCAGACCGCGCCTCGACTTTCCTGCTCCGCAGCAAGAGGAAGTGCTGCAAACCATCTTGCCAAGTTGATCTTTCCCTATTGGAGCTACGATCCGATGTGTGAAGCAGATTATGGCCCTCGAGTTGTAAATCCCAAGTCTCTGCGGGAGGAATCTGCAGAGGTATCGTGGTGGGCAAGCAGCCTGAAGGAGAGATTTCTGGGCCAGCAACGGCCCAAAGAGTTCTACAGATTCCGCCCGCAGAATGTTGGGATTTACAGATAGACAGATCCTACAGATACTGCAAGTCAACGCTGAAGCGGAGGCAGCATGCCAGGCTCTAGTTAATGCAGCCAACACTGCCGGAGGAACCGATAATATTACCATGCTCGTGGTGGGCTGCGGGTAGGATGATGTAAGCAGCGAGAATACAGGAGAAGCAAGTATTCAGAAGCAAAAGAACCAGATGAGCCTAGCCTCAAGTGAGATCAACCGTTGTTTGAACTCTGCAACGCAACCTTGTCCGTCGGATTAGTTTGTTTACATTGGTCGATTACAGAGAATACGGCGTGCATTCCGCCGCCAGCAGACGGCGCTCGTCGAACCGCTCAGCCTCGACGAAGCGTACCTCGATGTGACGGCTGCTGTTTACACTCTGGATGGAGCTGCCCGGCTCGCGCAGGAAATCAAGCGGCAAATTTGGGAACAGATGCAGCTCACCGCCTCGGCGGGCGTCTCCTACTGCAAGTTCCTGGCCAAAATCGCATCAGATGCGCACAAGCCCGACGGACTGACCGTCATCACTCCTGAAGAGGCTCCGGTTTTCCTCGAGGCGTTGCCCATTGAGAAGTTCTTCGGCGTGGGCAAAGTGACGGCAGCAAAACTCAGAGACCTGGGGATCCAGACCGGAGCCGATCTGAAGCGCCTCGGTGAAGAGCGGTTGCACGACCTGCTTGGCAAGCACGGAGGGCAGCTCTACCGCTTCGCCTGTGGCGAGGATGACCGGCCGGTCGAGCCGGTGCACGAGCGCAAATCGGTCGGCAAGGAAGTCACGCTTGAGCGTGATGTCCGCGATCGGAGCGAGATGGAACGCATCCTGGAGACGCTTTCGCTCCAGGTAGAGCGCCGCCTGATGGAACTGGGGATCGCCGGGAAAACGCTGACGCTCAAGGTGCGCTGGAGCACGTTCGAGCTGGTGACCAGGGCCACCAGCCGTGCGCAGGGTTTCCAGTCGGCGCAGGAGATGCTACCCGTCCTCCGCACACTGCTTTCCGGGCTGGCTGATAACAAACGAGCCGTGCGGTTGCTTGGGATCATCGTCTCTGGCCTCATCTCCCCAGACGAGATTCGTCGAGCTAGACATATTGCCATGCCTTCCCTGTGGCAAAATGAGCACATGCAAGCATAGGCTGGGTAGTGCCACGTATATGAAAAGAATCAACAATCATAGGTAAGTAAAGATTTTCGCCGCTGTTTTTGCTTTTTCACACCACTCTGCATTAACGGCTTCACAATATCACGCTACACTCTGAGTAGGAATAGAATCTCTTTATCCCAGCCTTTCCTCTATAAGGGGGGAGCTATTGTACGCCTTTCATGAAGAAAGACAACTCTCGAGCTTCCTTGCCTCTAATGCTCGCAGGGGTACTGCATCTTCATAGTATTCGCTCCCTCGCATCAATTCAGATCCTCTCAGGTGAACCTTTCTTCACTACTGACTCGATTGCGGCACGGTGGAGTACACATGTATAGCAAACGCTTGTGTATTCCTTCCTACTCAACCGGCTTCTCAAGCCTCATGGTATATCCCGGGTTAAAAGGATCATCCCGTCCCTCATATTGCACCGCCTGTCGGCACTTCAGTGAACGGAGAGTTCCATCGATCACCTCATAGCGATGCGCTCCCATGACCAAACGCAGGAGTTCCGCAATCACAATAGTCGCGGTGGCAGCGCCGACGAAAGAAGCTCCGACAGAGCGGCCCGCCAGTGTTGTCAGTCCGCACTGGTCGAGCCCTGCTACCGCCAGGGACTGATAGGCCGGGAGGTGAATCATTTCCTCAACTATGCTTCCTTCAGTAATCCCTCCCCAGCGTACCTGCGCTGATCGCCGGGCAGGAAATGTGTGGACCTGAAAGGCCAGGTATTCCTCTGTTCCTCGCCCAAGTCCGGCTTCGATAATCCGGCGGTAGCCGACGTCCTCAAGGGCAGCACGTCCCAGCGCGTTATCAATGCCACACAGCGCGACCACGGGGTCATCGTCATCTACCCGGAAATTGTCTCGAAAGCGGCGTTCTTGGATGGCCGTTTGAAACCCTCGCTCTTCGCACCATCTGGCCATTGCCCGCGTTTTCTTCTCCCCAAGGATCGCCTTGGTCGTCAACAGGGAGGTACTGTCGTTGGCGGATACGAGTGCATCGAAGTCCTGCAGGACGATTTGCACCTCATCGGGCCGGGCATAGGGCAGCAGACCCAGTGTCCAGAGGTACGCCTGCCCCAGGTGGCCGAGGCCGATGATCCAGAGCCGCGAGGGAAGGATACCGAGCGGTGGCCCATAGGCCAACTCTTCCAACCAGGAGATTCCCTTCTCCGGCTGCCAGAGGGAAAGGCCCATCGCTCTCCGACCGGCCTGAGCATTGCTCCTGCGAACGAACTGGAACGCCTCCGACACGGCAAGGGCTCCCGCCAGGACGCCTGAAGGCGTGAATTCTTGCCGCTCGGGAAGCCGGTGGGCCTCTTCGAGGGGAATGACACCTCCGGCCCACCCCTCAAAGGTGGCCCGCACAGCAAATGGACTGCCGCCAGCGGCGTCGCCCACGTCGCCAAAGACAATGCGCGGCAGCGTAGAGTCGATCGTCGCAGCAAGTTTCCCCTGTAAATCGATGATGGCATCCGCCAGCGTCCGGCAGTGTCGCCACGGAACGCGCAAGGCAACGTCCAGATCGCCCGCGACCTGAACGCCGCCCAGGAAGCACCGGCGGCCAGTGTTCACGGCGGTAAGGAGGGCTGCCTGCAGCGTTGGGGAGGAGGCAACATCGGGCCCAACTTCGAGCAGGAGCCGATAGTCCTCAAACAGCCGCACAGCTTCCTCGACGCTCGACGCCTCTCCTGTATCCAATGCCAGCTTAATAGTGCGATGCAGGGCATTGCCCTGGTTTTGTTCTTCCATGAATCACCCCCATAACCCCATATAAAAGAAGCGACCCGCAGCCTTCCCATCATAGCTCTGCCATCGGTGCCCTCCCAGATACTCGTACACGCCCAGTTCGCGTGCGCCAACCGAACGCTGGGCAAATCCTGGCACAATCAGCGCGACGTGACCGGGCGTGGCAATCATGGGGTGATTCCGATCGGCCGCGCTCTGCCTCGCCGGTCCTCCATGGGTATGCACGTCAGCCACCACCTCCAGCTGGGCCTTTCGGCAATACTGCCAGAGCGGACCGTACCCTGCTCCGTCGAACACTACAATGCCGCTGTCCAGGCAATGCAGATCGAGGTCATCGTAGCAGATGAAACTGCGAACCACGCGCCGACCGCCAAGGCGCTTCCCCAACAGGAACGCGCCACTTTCCCGATGCCCCCCTCCGCGGCTCGCAAGTTCGTGGAGGAGGGCGCGCCACAGCCTGGAAGAGCAGCTAAGGCGATGCTCAGGCGCCACGCGTTCCCGTATACTCGCTCGAATTGAGTAAATCATGCACAATCCTCAGGTACAAGGTGATGTTGCTAGCCGACGACCAGATCATGGTGGGATGCTGGTTTCGCCAAACGTCGTGTCCTACAATCGCAAGCCGGTCGCAGGGCAGGTAAAGGCATTGCCCACTGTTCCAAGCGGGATTGAACGCGAGCTGAACACGTACTCGACCGGCTGGCCAGGATCGCTGCTCGAGAGACAGACCGCGCTCGACATCCCACAGTTGCGCGGTCGGCGCAGATTGCGGGTAATTGCTGCACTCGAAGCGAAGGGCATACTCATCCGGTGCCCGTTCCCGCGCCGCGGCGCTGATCGCGATGAGGGCGTAGGGCCACTCGATGGAGAGGAGCCGCCAACGGCCCCGATCCACTCCACTCTGGAATGGCCCTGCCTCGATATGTGAGCGAAAAACCTGCTCGTCTGGCTGCATTCTTAGCCCTCCACACGTACCTTGGGAACGAGGTCGAAGCACAACCCGCAGTCTGGGAAGGTCACCAGCGATCCGATGTGAGTCTCCTCATCTGGGCGTGTGGTCGAGTGGCAGAGCTGTAGGAGGTGCTCTGTCGCGTCGACGCCGTGCAGGTCGAAGCCCTCTGGCGCTGGCCCGACTGCCCAGCGCTTCACGCGCTCAATGGTGGCTGAGGGAGGAAACGCGCGGGCTATGTGAGCCGCGTTGAAGTTGACGGTGACCTCCACTCGGTGGCAACGATGGACATGTACGCGGCTCCGGTGGCCAATACGGGCCTCCTCAAGCAAAAGATCGGGGGAGAGTTCCGTCTCCTGGTCTTCGATGAGGATGACGAGGGAGTGCTCGTCTTCGGCGAAGCGGATCCCTTGGGTTTCAGCACTCCTGAGGATATCCTGCACAGTGCCGTTGCCGGGGACGCGTAACAGGATGATTTCGGAGATTCCCTCCCCCTGTACAAAAATTTCGATTTCAGACATGATAGATCCTTCCCGCCCATTCGGACGTTTGATAGATTTTGAAGGGCTGAGTTCAAACTCATTCTGCTCTCTATTTCATCAATAGATGCAACCGCCGAAAACCGGAAATTTGCTGACGGGGTCCTTGAAAAAACGTTTGCACCGGGTTGCTCAGGCTTCTTCGCCAGCCGGGCAGATATAGTAATAGGGGCAGTGCGGGCACACTTGCTCCTGGGGCCGGGCTGGAAAGTCTGCACGCAGGATGCCGGCCATCGCCGCATCATATCGGCTCAACCGAGTCTCCACCACCCTCTGACTCAAAGGTATTTCCCCCACCTTGTCACTCGAAAGAGAGATGACCTGTATCTTGCGCCGTGCCGTGGGGAAGGCCAGTTCGGCTCCGCGATGGTACAGTGCGTAGATATTCTTCTCCCGCTCGCTTGAGCCGACGCGTCCCGTGCGCAGCCGCCGTACGACGACCGAATGGCCCGTGTCATGATCAGCCAACTCGATCATATCGGGTGTAAACCGGACGCGACCATAGACCAAAGGGACTTCCCAGGCCTCTTGCGCGATGCGTGGTTCTGCTGCTGTTGTCCATTGGACAGCCCGCGCCACGAGTAATGCCGCCTGCTCTCGGTACATCGTCTCGTACGGGTGATCCCGTGGGCCTTTCTCCTCCCACAGCACGGCCAGCTGCGCGTGGGCATCCTCTTCATCGACCAACTGCCCCAGCGCTCGCTGGTACTGCAACCAGGACAACACACCATAAACGCACTGGTGAAACTGCACGTAGCCGGAGTCCAACGGCCTTCCACGCAGATCGAGGACGTGCTGATAGTAGTACTGGCGGGGGCAGCGGAGATACTGGTCGAGCGTTTCAACATCGAATGCTGGTAGTATACCGGGAGGAGGATTGACAGCAGAAACATCTAGCGCCTCGTGACGCTCATTGGGCGGGCACGCATAGTCGACCGGAGCAGGCAGACAGCTTTCTACCAGGGTGAAAAACTCTGATGGAGCGCTATTTCGACCGCCACTGCGACGCGCATGCGATAGGTAGAGGACATCGCGTGCGCGAGAGAGTGCCACGAAAAAGAGGCACTCTTCCTCCTCGCCGTGCTCGTCCTGTTCGTCGCGGGTAAGCATCCCCACAGGGGGAGGGCAGGGCCGCCACTGGCGGTTCGCTGGGAATACCCCCCGATTCAGGCCGGGCAGGTACACCGCGGCAAACTCCAGTCCCTTACTGGCGTGAATCGTGAGAAGCCGGACGCCGTCCAGGTGCATGGCCCACGCGGGAAACTGCCGAAGCTGCCTGTCCTCGCCGAAGATCTCCAAGCGCCTCACATACTCAAGGAATGCGCGTTTCCAGTCTCTCCCGCCCTCGGACATTTTCAATCCCTGTTCGTGGGCAAACTGGAGAAACTGAAAAATGGCCAGCCGCCGTTGTTGTCCCGATACCGAGGTGTCCAACAGAAGTGGGCGGAGATACTGGCTGCGCCCGAACAGGTACCTGGCGAGCATACTCCAGGCGCTCGTGCCGTAGCAGATACCATCGAGGTGCTGCTCCAATAGCGCCAGGCCGCTTTTCCCCTGCTTGGTGAGGGATTGGGCTTCCCCAGCCAACGTGAGGGCGCGGGGAAAGGGGACATTGTGTTCGCGAGCAAGGGCGAGCAGTGCCTGCACATCGGCAAGCGGGATCTGGTACTCGGCAAAGCGGGCCACGCGGACGAGCCCGCGTTCATCCCCACTCGCGAGCGAGAGGAGCGCCAGCAGGTCGCGTATCTCACTTCGCTCGAACAGGTCTCCCAGGTACAGGACCGGCACCCCGGCTGCTTCCAAATGGGCGGAGATGCGGGCGAGGGCGGCGTGCGAGCGGCAGAGGATCGCCTGGTCACGGTACGGGATGCCTGCCGCCCGGCGACGGGCCACCTCCTGGGCAATCGCCGCCCCTTCGGCAGCGGCGTCTTCCGCAACCAACCGTACAACGTTTCCATCGGTATCAGGACGCTCCACTACCCAGGGGATAACGGCTGCTCCCTCAGCTATGGTTGTCTGCATCCGGGGTGCAAGCGCTGTGAAGACCGCTACAATTGCGGACTGCGAGCGGTAATTGCACCTGAGCGACCGCACCTGGGCACCCGGAAAGTCATCGGCGAATAAGCACATATTGTCTGGAGCAGCGCCGCGAAAGCGGTAGATTGCTTGCCGGATATCGCCGACGACCCACAGCCCCTTGCCGGATCCTGCTATTTCGCGCAAAAACAATCCGCTCGCGCGATTCACGTCCTGGTACTCATCAACCAGCACATGGGTGTAGGTCTGGCGGATCGATGCTCTGACGACTGGGTGCGACCTAAGCAAGGCCACTGATCGAAAAATGAGATCGCCGAAATCGAGCAGGTGATGTTGTTCAAGATACTCCTGGTAACGGGCGTAGACCCGCGCCACCTCCAGGGCCTTTTCTGCAGCTTCCTGTTCCCCCTCGTTCGTCGCGTTCTCGCGCATCTGCTCGGCAAGCGTCAAGTATTTCGCGGGCCCAACGAGTTCATCCTTGGCTCGCGAGATGGCGTCCAACAAGTCGCGCAGGAACCTGGTGGGTTCGTAGTGATCCTGATAGTAGTCGAGCTGGAGGGAGGGCAGCAGGCGCTCGAGCACAAACAACGCGTCGATCGGCTCGAGGACCTGTGGCCTGGGTGGCAGCCCGAGGGATGCGCCGAACTTGCGCAAGAGTTCGAGACCAAAGGCATGGAAGGTGCCAATCCAGAGGCGTTGTGCCGCCTCTGGCGCAACCTGGCCAATCCGTGTGCGCATCTCCTCAGCCGCTTTATTCGAGAAGGTCAGTGCCAGGATCGAGGAGGGGTTGACTCCCTTCTCCAAAAGGAACGCGATTCTCCCAACCAGCGTTCGTGTCTTTCCTGTACCCGGCCCTGCCTCAGCGAGCAGTGGTCCACGCTCTACGTATGCAGCTTCCTGTTGGCTCGCGTCAAGGATCAGCGTATCGCTATTTTCAGATGCATGGTCATCACAAAGCGCTGGCACCAGGAGGAGCCGTGCAAGCTGGTGCAGGACCATGGTCTCGAGCACCCCAACGCGGGCAGCTATTTCGGTAGCCCCGAGTTCGTCAGATAGGTACACCTGCCGCAGGAGATCAGTCGGGAGGAGAAACTCGCGCGCGTAGACGTTCGCTTCACGTTCTCTCCGCTCTTCTGGACTATATCCTTCTATAAGCTGCGTGCCGGTAGGTATTGGAGTTTCGCTCGTGAGAGCATCGACATCAGTTTGTCCACAAATCGCAGAGATATCGTGCAGCCAGTAATGGGCATATTCATGCGCGATAAAAAATCTTGACAGTTCCTGCTCAATGTCTGCGTTGAACCAGATAACACGGATTTCCCGATCGAGGACCGCTTCACCGCCAGCGAGCAACGAGTCTCCCGTGTGAACCGGCACCATCTCGATGCCGGTGATGTGTGCGGCCGCTTCTAGTAAAGCCTGAGCCGTCATCTCATCGGAAGCGGCAGTGCGTATACGCATACGCGCACGTTGTGCCCTGGCCTGGCTTCTGATCTGCTCCCAGTGGTCCATATAAACGATGTCCTTAGAGGTTGTCGAGTGAGACGAACGAGAGCCAGTGCTCGCGTAGCTCTTGTGACATCGTCATATCGCGTCCGACAGCCTCGAAGAAGTCCTCCGACTCTGTTAAAACGGGCGCTTGTTCTGCTCGATAGCTGGCATCCTGCGGAAGGGTGGGTTCGCCCTGGAGGTAGTCGGCAACAGCGGCACTTCCACGCTGTATGGCGTATGCGAGCGTCTCGATGGCCTGTCTGGGAATGGTAGAAAACCGTATCCGTCGGAGGTCCAGCTTTCTCACCAGCGCCAGACTCATCTGGGCGCGCCTCGCGATTTGCTGGATAGATAGGCCGAGCTGCTTGCCTTCTTGCACAATCCCTTTCAACGGAGTCTCCTCCCCTGGAGCATGGGCATGCAGAATATTCTGCACAATACTCATGCCTCGGAGGACCAGCGCGTCTTCGTCAACGCCCTGATTGTCTGCAGGAGCCGGAAGCCATGTCATAAGTGACCAATTGGCCGTAAATTCGGTGAGTTCCCGCTCATAGTAAGGGTAACGGCGTATCCATTCTGCAAGCGACGCATAGCCTGGACCAGGATCAGAGATGGCGTAGGCATTCAAAACATCATTCAATGACGCTCGCTCACTGTTCTGATTCATGCTGCTCTCCTCGCCAGTGTTCTAGCATCTCCTCCGCGAGAGTCAACCATGTCTGAAGAGTGCGTGGAGACTTTTTGAAATAACGGCTGAGAGTAGGGACAGAAGGATCCTTCGCATCGATTTGCCACCCCTCATAGTAGCGCAGGATGAAAGCAGTCCGATAAGGTTCCTTGAGACTATTCAGCCCTTCCCGGTATAACATGCGCTGCTCCATTGGAATCGAAGGATCGGCTACATCATCCTGTTGGACACTGTTTCGAACGTCGTCGTCCCCTTCTGGTTCATAACCGGCGGTGGACGTGAGCGGGACAGTATTCTCCGCCTCCTTTTTAATCCCTTTGACATACTGGTTATACACGCCGATAATCAGACTTTTAAGCGCAAGCCCAAATCGTACCTGCAAAAAATCACCCCGGTCGCTCCCCACATCCAAAATGGGAGCGAACAAATCCAGTATGACATCATTGAAGGCGTCCTCGATGCCCTGCTGACCCAGCGCCTGCAATCTTCCGTAAATCATGTTCTTACAACGATCGATCAAAATCACCGAAAGGTTGTTGACGATGCGCTCGTCGCCCCTCCTGCGAAACTCACGGATCAGGTAAACTAAACACTCCTCCTGGAAATAATCTGGTGAGTGATGGTCGGCAATCCGCGCTCGCTCCACCAGTTGAGAGGAAGTCAACGTCAGCGCAGCTTCGATCTGCCAGTGAACGGCGGCGGTACGTTGATATACCTCTCCCGTGCTACTACAGTGCGTGAGTGGCTGAACCTGTACGCTCGCCTGTACTGCCCCGATTTTCTCATCGACATCAGACTGCAACGCCCCGCCCCTCCATTTTCTCCTCCTATCTATACAATAGCTGCAAACTAATGAAACCGGAAACGCTAACGTATAGCGAGGCGAATAATCATCCGTTTGCCCCGCTATTATAGACCGATGGAAAGATGAGCAACATGAGATGGAGGAACTAGCTGCGGCTTCTGTAAGGAACCTTCACCCCGCCCCTGCACTCTACAATCCTTTGGATTATCATAGCAGACGGGCTGAGGAGCATAGGCCTGGAAGAACAAAAAATAGGACTTTCATACCTTTTTGTGGTTAAAATCACTCTACTCTTATGTAATCAATGGGATCCTACTCTGCCTGTGACCATCGTCTCTTCCTACACAGAGAGAAGAGCATTTTCGGCTACTCCAATTTCTCCATCTCCCCTGACAAGAGTTTGGAGTATTCTCGCTGAAGAGCAGCAAGTACGCCAAAAACGCAAAAAGGACAGCTTTTCTGTGAAAAGCCATCCTTGAACTACCACTGTCATGTTTGCGGACTGCAGTCCAGCAATACACAAACTAGCCGATCGCGCCTGCCGTGTAGGGAAGCACTAGATGCGCATGGCAGATAGCAATAGCAGCTGCATCAGCGGCATCATCCGGCCTGGGAACTGCTGGCAGGTGGAGCCATTGGCACACCATGTAGCCTACTTGCTCTTTGCGAGCAGCCCCATACCCGGTCACAGCCAACTTCACCGCACTGGGAGTGTACTCAGCGATCGAGACTCCCCTCTGCGCCAGCACAAGAATCGCAACACCGCGCGCCTGCGCGACTGCGATTGCCGTTGTCACATTCTTGCCGAAGAAGAGTTCCTCGATGGCTGCCTCTGCTGGCAGGTACTGGGCGATGATCGTGCCGAGCCGCTCATAGATCTGCTGCAAGCGTTGGGGATAGGCAAGTGTCTTCGGCGTCAGGACCGCGTCGCACACAAGCAAACCCAGATCATTGCCCTTCGCTGTAATAACTGCATAGCCCAATCGGCCAAAGCCAGGGTCAATACCCAGGATACGTCGTTCGTTCATACTCGTCTTTTCTCCTTGTTTGCTCTTTCTGCGGCATCCTCACCAGCCCAGCTGTCGTTCACGCATACTCATCCACGCGCCCTGACCGATGATCAGATGGTCAAGCACCTCGATTTGCAGTAACTCACCTGCCTGGATGAAAGACCGGGTCACGTCGATATCTTCGGGGCTGGCTTGTATCCCGCCGGATGGATGGTTGTGCGCGACAATGATGGAGGCGCTATTGAGCAGTAAAGGGAGCCGGAACAGCTCGCACACCCGCACCACCGATGAGTTCAGGCTGCCCTTGTACAGGCGATGGAGGCGTTGCACATGGTTCTTGGTATCCAGGCACGCCACCCAGAACTCCTCGTGGTCCAGATGCCCCATCTCCAGCATGAGCAGGGCCGCGAGATCAGCTGGTTGCCTGATGCACTCATCCGCAGACGGCGTGAGCAGCACCTGGAGGAGGCTCATGAGCGCCTGCACCTCCTCTGGTAAGCCCTCCACACGTTTGAGCGCATCCTGGACGCTCGCACCACTGGCAGCCAGCCGTCGTAGAGCGTCGAGACAGAGGTAGGGCGCGATTGCCTCACGCAATGCGCACATCTGCCGTTGGCTACGGAGATCGGGTGGAGGCCAGGCTGTCGCTTCGTCGAGAAAGAGTGGGCGCATGAGTGTGGTCTGGTTCGTCTTCTTTGTTACCGCGGGACAGGACCCACAGTGTGTTGTTGATCGTGGCATAATCTGGTATTCCTTTCACTGTAAAAGGTATGAAAAACCCCCAGGAAACAGTTTCCTGGGGGCTGTATGTATCGTCTGGTAGAGAAGTGTGCTGCTCGTTCAAGGCAGGACGTGGCTGAGATGGCAGGCAGGGGCTACTCCCTGGCCTCCCCCCGCGTCATTACTACCACCGGGCCAGCGATGTAATCGCCCGGCTGAAGCCTGGACCTGGCGAGGATGGTCGCGAGGGGATTCGAGGGCAGACCATGCTGTTTGCCTTCCTCGTTGATCCACATGAGGCGGCTATGAGGCAGGCGGACGCACCCCAACCACCCCTCAACCAGTGCGCTTAGCTCTTCTGTAGTAAAGCAAGATCCTTGTGTAGGAAACACCCGTCGAACGCTCCCGGATGGAGCAATGAGGAGTGCCATAGTCATATCCTTTCGTTGTGTTGTAAACAAATCCCCCAGGAAACTGTCTCCTGGGGGATGGACATGGATGAGTATCTGAGGCGAGACGCTTGTTGGCTTACCGGTCGCTTTCGTAGAATGGGAGCGCGTGACTTTCACGCGTCTCCAGCCTGGCCAGAATCTTCTCTTTGGCCCGCTCATTGACCGCGCCGTCATGGTAGCGGATGAGCGCGAAGCCGGTGATCGGCAGTGCAGCGAAGAGGCCGGGTACGAGACCATCCGCAGACTCCCCCGTCGGACGGTACTGGTAGATGGTGCTGCCGATCTCGCGCAGGCAGAGCGGCAATGGTTCTGAGCCAGGAGGACGCTCCCCTGCTTCCTCATCGGGTACATCGATCACCGTCTGCGCCGCTTCCTGCGGGATCAGTTCCCACAGTTTGAAGAGGCACGGCCCTGTTCGCAGGGACTCCAGTGGCAATGCTGGAAGTAGCGCCCCTGCATTCTCGCCTGCACGATACACGAACGCACTGAGGCTCATCTCTTCTTCAGCCTCACTCGTTGCGCCTTCCACCTCATCGTCACTCGCAGCGAGAGCAGCGTCATGACCAGGAACCGCTTTTTTGCAGTCCAGCGGCGGGCGCTGCTCTTGCCATCGCATATTGAGTACATGAGGATGCGCCAGGATCATGCGACTCGATCGGGAGAGCAGCGAGAGGTCGAGATTGGGATTGAGGCGGCGGGAGGCGCCCCAGTGCCTGACTTCCTCAAGGTAATCACAGCAGTAAGGGTAATGCTCCGCACCTACCCAGATGAGGAGATCGAAGATGGGTAGCCCCTCCTCATCGAGCGCGGGCTCACCAGACGCAAGCGTACGCTGCCAGAGCTGGGGCTTGTTGATGAGATCGAGCCCCTCCGGGATGGGCAGCGGCGGATCGAAGAGGAACTCCTCCAGTGGTCGTCCCCTGGGAGACAGACCTGACTCGGCGTAAACGCCGCCCGGCTCGCGCTCTCCGCAACCACGCGGAACGGGGTCAGCTTTGGGAAAATCCAGGTCAAACATCGTTTCGTACTCCTTTTGATCGTGACTGAGGTTGAACAGTAGGATCGGATTGCGATGCCGAGAGCGCCTCACGCAGTGCGAGGCGTAGTTGCTGCTCCAATGCCTGGGTGAGCATCTGCACGGCCTGCGGTGTCGTCCGGTAATCAGAGCTTTGCGCAAAGGCATGTAGCGCCGCCAGCAGCGAAGTCATCGACGTAGTTGAGGCGGATGGACACAGTTCCGGCGCGGACTCCTTGCCTGCGCATGCGGCCTGTCCTGCCTGTTCCTCACACCCAGGCGTTGTGAGAGGCAAGGAGTCCGACAGTGTAGGGAGGTGCGATGGAGGAGCATTCCATCCCTGGGCAAGTGCCGCCTGGATGGGTTCAAGGCCCGCATTGATCTGTGCTCGCAGGATGTCATTTATCCGCTCAGTGGTGATCTCTTCGCCAGCCTCGGCCAGCCTCGCGACCCGCTCCTGCTGGGACTGCGTGAGCCGGACGAGTTTGCGCGCCACTTCCCGGCTCACATTTCCCGACAGCACACGGTTCAGAAGCGGCACGGGGAGCTGCGCAACCTTGAGCCGTTCGGAAAGCGTCGCGCGGTCGAAACCGAAGGCAGCCAGGTCGTCGAGCGTCATGCCGACCCCCTCGTCGATCAGGCAACGCAGCGCTTCGACTTCCCTGACCCAGGCGGCGGAACGCTGCTCATTCTCGATGAGCGCGAGCAGCGCCGAGAGCGGTATCGTGCTGGCAGAATACGCCTCGCACTTGATCATGGTGAGTCCGGCGAGGCAGGCTGCCAGCACGCGCCTGCGTCCGGCAATCACCTCAAAGATGGCGTCGGTATTGTGGATATCGACGCTCCCTTGCACGACTACCGAGGGGTTTTGCAGGATACCCACGTGTTGGATACTTTTCACCAGGCGTTTCGCAGAACGCGCCAGATGGTCAGCGCCCGCGACGACGAGTCGCTCTGTCGGAATGAGCATGGTCTCGTGTTCTGGTAACCCTTCAATGCCAAGCCGCCGCCAAAGGATGGCGGTAGCAGGAGTCACTTCACGGATGTCTTCGTCCTCAACTTCGAGGACGGGTGCGTGAGTAGTTGTCATAAGTCGTTTCTCCTTTTGGAAACACGCTGATGCCCCAGCCTGCCTTCATCGCAATGGCCGCCTGGGGCATGAGGTGTATCGTATCGTTTATCGGGGGTGTTATACCAATGTGCGTTCAAAGTAACGCTTCTAAAATGGAGATGGAACTAAGCTAGAATGGCTCTAACCGCGGATCAAGCCACATTCTGACCTTCCTTCTGTAATATCATATGGAGCGCAGATTGGTATTACTCCCCTACCTGTCTACTCGGCTTCGGGTTTACGCCGCCTCTCATTCCCACAAGTGCGACTGGCGAGGGGCATGCCGTTGGTCAGACGACAGAGCGAAGCGCACCGGCGTCGCTACTGCGGCCTCCGAGGTGGGCGCAACGAGCAGATCCCAGAGCGAAAACATCGTCACCTGGCGACACTGCTCCTCTTTTCCTGCTGCCTCACCCTCGCCGAGTGAGGGAATATCTCGCTCGGTTACCGGCATGCGCCGCCGCAGCGGTTCCCCATAGCCCCTTGAACGTCGCGCTCGACTACGAACTCGCGCCAGTGCGATATGCTCGTCTCGTCCAAAGACGACTCCGGCGCGGCTGCCAACTACCGGTGATGGAGCTGGTTCTGGCAACGGTCCGACGACAGGTAGAGATGCAGCGATACCATCAGGCAGCGCCGGTGAGAGCGCCGCTGCAGGGAGTATAGGAGCCGGGAGTGTGCTCACCGGCTCACGCTGACCGTCGTCGCGCTGCTGTTCGGCATCCACCTGTACAGCCTTACGCGCTCTAGGGATGGAGGAAACAAGCACTTCGGGGCGCATAACCCATACCGAAACAGTGGCGGCAGGGGAGGCTGCGAGGGCCGCGAGGCGTTCTGTGAGATCGTCTTGCATGCCGCCCAGCCACTCCCGCCCGCGCACGAGCGCCTTGCGCAACTCCTCTGCGCGCCGGGCAAACACAACTTTGAGCGCTGCCTCCTCCTCGGCCACATCTTCTTCGCCGGAGAGCAACACCGGAGCGTCCTCCTCACCGTCATCCTCGACCTCACTCAGTTCGAGCAGGCTGGAGAGACGGGCAAGCGTGGTTTTGTCAGCGCCAGCGTGTTCGATCAGCGCCCCGCGCGCAGGTTCCCCGGCGAAGGCGGCTGCCGCGCCGCTCTGCTGGCCAAGCTTGCGCAGCTTGGTGTGCCCGGCAGTGTTGGCATACGCCAGGTAGTAGATGCGCACCTCCTCGCACTTGCCCAGTCGCCAGGCCCGCCGGCTGGCCTGATCGAGCATGAAGAGGTTGAGCGCCATCTCGACCCAGAGGATGGTATCGATGCCGCTTTGCAGATTGAGGCCCTCGTTCACACGCCGGTACGGGACGATCACGACGCGATGCCCCCTCTCGACTGCCTGGAGAATCGCCTGCTGGCGATCTTCTGCGGCGACACTGTTGGGCAGCGTCCAGGGTTGCACGTCCGAGAGCACCCACTCCAGGCGGTGGGCCATACTGCGCAGGTCGTTCTGCTCGAAGTACACCATCACGCGCCTCCTTTCACCGAGTTCCTGCTGCACCAGCGCGATGAGGCGTCGCTCTAAGGGATACAGGTGCTCCGACGAGAGCCGCTCCGTCTCGACTAAGAGCGCGCGGCCCTGGGTGTCACCCCAGCGGTCGCGCCTGGTCTCCCACACCTCGAAAGGCCGGTCGCAGGGCAGGACGGCGAACCAGCGCGGCACCGTGCCCTTGGCCAGGCGCGCCGCGGTGTTGCGTCTTCTGGCGAGGTCGTCGAGGGTGCGTACCAGTCGCCCGTAGTGGGCAGCAAGGTGACGAGGCTCAGCCCAGGCCTGCAGAGTCCGCTCCTTTTCAGCGGCCTCCTGTACTGCTCGTTGCAGACGTTCCCGTTCTGCTGCCACGTCCAGGTCATGGTTGCCATTGCCTCCTGTGTGTTCCTTGGTGAACTCGGTCAACTGGCGCGCGGCTTCCCGGCGCGCTTGCTCTGCTTCGCTCAGTGCTTCGACGATCTCCGCGTCGCGCATCGAGACGATTTCGGGGATCTCGATGCGCGGCGGCATGTGCGCGCCCACATCCAGCACGGTCAGGTAGACCATATCTTCCAGGAGGTACGGGATGAGTTTGGCTGAGAGCCCCGGCGCGGGAATGGTCGAGACCTGCACGGTCGTCTGGCCCGAGCCGCGGCGCGCATCCGACTCGTACTCCTTGGTCCACTCCTGGATCACGCCGTAGCGCGAGAGCGCCTTGTCCGCGTCATTCCAGCCGAGGCCCAGACGCCGCCAGAACTGGGGATGGTAGCGGAACCAGTAGTGGTAGAAGCCCAGGATATCGCCGCCGTAGTGCGTGCCGCTGGTGAGCATGCGCGTCTGGGAGGCGAGCATGGCCTGGTGATGGGCGTGCGCGATGTCGGTATCGCGTCCCCGGCCATTGTGGCTCTCGTCGATCACGGCCAGCGCCACGCAGCCACGATAGAAGCGGTACAGGTAATCGTAGGGCGAAAAGCTGTCCGGCAGCGGTTCGCGAGCGACGTAGCAGGTCCCTTCATCGCGCTGTGTGCTCTGTCCCTTGTCTGTCGTGAGTGAAAGGCCCAGGCTGACCCCCTTGCGTATGCTCCCCACCGGCATCTTGCTCACGCGGCGAGCATACGCAACAGCGGCTTCAGCCACAGCTTGATGCCCTTCGTCCTGGTGCCGGTACCTGCTGTCTATTGCGGCAGACCAGGCGGCAAAAGGCAGTTGGGGATGCTTGCGCTGCGCGGCCTCAATGCGCGCATCCGTCCAGAGCGGAGTGCGCACGCGCGTTCGCCCAGCAGGATTGCGCGGCCCTGACCCGTTCCTGGCATCGGCGCGACACTGGCACCAGCGTGGCTTGAGCGTAAACCAGGTGCGACTCGTCACCGGCTCGACACTGTCACCTTCTGCCGCGTCCTCTTCCTCCTGCTGCTGCTTGCTCCTTAGTGCGGCGAGCGGCGATTCCTCCTGGTCTGGGCGCTGTTCACGTTCGTGCAGCTTGCCGGGCGTGGCCTTGATCAGCCCGCCGCAGCCGGGGCAGAAGAAGTGCGAGGCGGTGATCTCCTGCGTGTAGAGCTCCCCGCTCTCACGCCATTGGTACCCGGTGAGGACGTGCCGCTCGTCGTACACCGCATCGAGCTTCGGCAGCAAATCCTTTTCCGGCTCCAGCACCGGTTCGCGTCGCGTGATTTGCTTCTCGCGCGCGACCGGTCGCCACTCGCGTCCAAAGGCGCGGGTGAGCGAGTGCGAGAGGATGGCGATCACGGCGGGCGCGCGGCTGATCACGCAGCGCTGCATCCACCCTGGGATGTCGCTGTGCCGGTCGAGCAAGATCACCTCGGCCTCCGGCCAGGCGGCACGCACCTCGGCGGCGTACTCCTTCGTCACCTTCTTGGGCGTGCTGACCAGCACGGGCAAAGCATTCGGCCCGGCCTCCTCCGGTGAGATGAGCGTCCCGTCCCTGCGGCGATAGGCGGTGACGCGCCTGCTTGCTGCCTCCCGCACGGGTGTGAGGCCGAGCAGGGCCAGGGTGCGCGGGTTCTTGAGCCAGGCGCGACGCAGGCCACTCACCCAGGCGGGTTGTGCGCGTCCATTGCGGAAGAGCGTTGTGTTGCGATGTCGCCAGTGGTAGGCCTGGCGCGCGGCGGTGGCGACAGCCAGGCGCGTCTTGCCGGTACCCGGCTCGCCCTGGATGGCTGTTCGTCCGGTGGCGTCGAGGGCACGGCCCATGGCGTAGACGCGGTGCTGCTGCGCCAATGATAAACCCGGAAAAGCTGCGTTGGGCAGCTGCTTATCGCGCCCAAACTGGGAGACGACGCGCAGTTCCCAGTCGGCAGGGTCGAGCTGGTAGAGCGGCTGGCGCTTCTCCACCACGCGGGAGGCCAGCGTCGAGAGCCAGGGCTGCAGGAAGGTGAAGACGGCCTCCCCTTGCTCGTAGCGCGTCTCGCCGGTTGCGAGGTTCAGCACACCCAGGATGGGCTTGTCCTGCCACTGGCGCACCGCGACACGCACCACGCCGCGCTCGCGCAGCTTCTCGCGCTCCTCCGCATCAACCGGCATCGGCACCCACTCCTGCCCCACGAAGGCTGTCAAGAGATGCGGTGCTGCCGCCGCCGTTCCCTCTTTGTCGTTGCTGCCTGCCTGTGGCCCCCAGACGATTTCGCCGTCCAGCAAGCCCGTCAGCACCTCGGCGGCGACATGGGCTTCACCGGAGAGTGGCATCACCGGTGGTTCGCGCAGGTCCTCTTCGCGCCATTCAGTAGCGGCCTGGAAGCTCGGAGACAGGTGCGCTCCGCAGCGTTCGAGGGAAGCCAGCAGCATCGACTCGTCAGCGTGCCGCACCACGATGTGCGGGTGCGTCAGGCTCTCTGGCACCGGATACGGGTCGGAGATCGGGAGCATCGGCAGTTCGGGTGGCGACGTTCCCTGTTCCCATCCGGCTCGCGTGTGGGAGGAACTCCTGCCGGATGTGGAGGTCGAAGGAGCATGGTAGCGGTAGCCTTGCAGGCGACGGCTCTCCGCGGGAATGGGGTCGCGCAGTGTGGTACGCCGGAGTCCGACCACGCAGAGCTGCGTGTAGTCCTCAAACGCGCTCTCATCCTCCGGTGAGGCGCGGTCGGGGAACTTCCAGACGCGCACGCGGTCGTACCAGCGACACCAGTAGTTGATCATGGTGCCATCCCAGGCCGAGCGCGCCGGAATGATGGCGACCAGTACGCCTCCCGGCACCAGCAGCGTTCCGGCGTCGGCAAGCACGCGGTACTCGGCGCGTTTGCCGTCCTGGAAGAAGTAGGGTGGGTTGGCCAGCACCAGGCTCATACTCCCCTTGGGGATGCTCACGCCTTCAAAGGCGCAGGGGACGAGCTCGGCCTGGGGGAGCCGTTCGCGGGCAACGGCGGTGCGCTCGGCGCTGATCTCGACGCCGTAGAGCAGGGCCTGTGGGATATCACGGCAAGGCACAAGCAGGTCGCCCTCACCCGCTGTCGGGTCAAGGATATTTACCTCCTTGCCCTGCGGGAACGACAGCAGGCAGCGCGCGATGCGCTCGGCGAGCGCGGGCGGAGTGCGCACAAAGGCCGAGTTGGCAAGATTGGCTAAAGTTCCATGTGGCATGTATGGGTAATCTCCTTTGTCTGTGATGGAAGAACAATACGCAGAAAGGCGTCCCGCTCGTCATCGCACCGAGTAGATCGGTACCATGATAGACGGAACGCCCGTGTAAGGTGAGGAAGGGATGTGCTCCTTCCGGTCGGCTAGCGTGTTTGCGGCTCATGCCAGGGCAGCCAGCCCTCGCGCACACCCGCACCGACGAGCGCGCTCCAGGCCAGGAGGTCGCCGGAGAGCTTCCAGGCGCGCATCCCGATGGCCGCAAGGGGCGTGATCAGGAGGCTTTCGAGACCGTGCTGCCAGAGCGCCTCGGCCCAAGCTTCACACCACTCGGGATGTTCCGCGTGGTGGTGCAGGAACAGCACGCGCAGCGCGTAGAGGTGTCCCAGGAAGCTCTGCCGGTGCGGGCCGGACTCATCCCAGTTGCCCAGGATGTAGCGCGGCACCCAGACCGGTGGCTTTGGCTGCCCAGACGGTGATGGAGGCACGTGCCTTTGTTTCCGTGCTTGCTCAGGTGTCGCGGCCGAGGGCTGCTCGCCCATCTCTGGCAGGTCGGGAGGGTGCAGGATGCCCTCGGTGAGGTGGGCGGTACGCAACAGGGCCAATGCATGCACTTCCCGCGTGCCCTCGAGGTGCGCCACGCATTGCTTGTAGCGCTCGCCGCTGCGTTTGAGCTGCTCCGGCCCCTGCCACTCCCCCTGCCAGTCAGGGGCAGGCGCGAAGGGAACCGCCGTCGAACTCCAGAGCCTGGAGAGCACGACACCGATGCTGGTATCGAAGCCGACCAGGCTGAGCGCGATCATCCGCTCAGCGTCGCAGGCGAGTGCGGCGACCCTGACCTGCTGGCCGTCCGCTTGCAGCGAGCCGGCAAAGCCGTCGGGATGAAAGGGCCGGAGCGGCAAGGTCCCGTCGAGCAGGGTTGTCGCCCCACTATCGTTCGTCGTTATCGTGGCCATGAGCGGCCCTCCTTTCTACAGGTGGGTGCAGCGTGTCCTGTATTGCGCCATCCCCTGTATGCAGTTCGTTCTCTGGTGAAAGTTCCTGCAAGCCGATGGGCATCACCAGCCAGGCCTGACCGCTCTCCTGGGAGACGATGACATCACCGACCGAGGTCGAGCGCACCTGAGAGGCCGTGGTGTGCCAGACCACCTCCGGATTGCTCGTCCAGGGGTGATCAATGTGGTTGGTGAGAGCAAACACCTGCTCAAGCGGGGCCACCACGTCGGCGACGTGGGTGTAGTGCCTGGACCGCTCTCTAAACCAGTGCGCCGCCTGCGGTGCGACCATGGCAAACGGGTCATGGGCGTGGTAGACGGCATAGCGCTTTTGTGTGTCCATGGTCACGTCCTTTCCCCGAGAGCGGCTTGGTGCTGCGCAAACGCTTCGTAGAGTGGCCACAGGCTCTGCGGGCCAAGCCGACGCCAGCGCTCGCTCCAGTCCTTACCCCATCGGTCGCGAGGTGGCGGGCAGAGGACCACCGCGAGTCCCGCCTGCCGGAACTCGCCGGCAAGCCGCTCCATCGCAGTCTGCCCGCCGTCGTCGGCGTCGAGCCCCAGCACCACACCTTTGACCTGCGGAGCCGACCGCGCCAGCCATGCAGGACGTGCGGCAGTGCCGACCAGGGCAAGCACGGAAGTGGCTGGAAACCCCGCCGCGAGCAGCGTCAGGCGATCAAAGCCACCTTCGACCAGGACAATCTGTTTGGTGAGCCGGGACGTCTCATCAAAGCCGAACCACCCTGCCGGGTTGGTCTTGATCCAACGCCTGGGCGAGCCAGGCTGGTCGAGCAAGGCCTTGTGTGCGTTCTCATCCATCCCCGGTTCCCATCTCAGCAGCGTGCGCCCGATGAAGCCCTGCCCCTCGGGAGAACCCAGCGGGAAGATGATGCGCCCGATCCAGCGTGTGAGAAGTGATCGCCACTCGGTTGGCGCTTGCTCCCAGACGGCGCGCGAGAGGTAACCAATGCCGCTGGCCCGCGCAACAGCCAGAGGAATGCCGCGTTCGTTGAGGTACCCCTGCGCCTTGCGGGAGGAAGCCAGCGCCTCACACATGAGCGGTGCAACTGCTGTGTGCGCAATTACTTCATCCCGCTGCCAGCCAGATGCGGTGGTCGCACGGTATATGTGTTGTACCAGGGATGGGCGCGCAGGGGTTGAAGAATGGTGATCGGCGCGCGGTGGAAATGTGAGGATGTTGCTGCTTGCGTTGCACTGAGCATGCGCATACGCTCGTCCGCCGACGAGCCTGGAGCCGGTGGATGTGACCAGCACGGTGGCATGGCAGCAGTGGCAAAATCCCCAACCGGTCTCGGGATCAATCGAGAGGGAGCGTTGATGGTCCCCGCCATGAATGGGACAGTAGGCCCGTAGCCGACCTCCACCTCCCCTGCTCTCTACAGCATCGCCCAGGTCGCCGGGCGACAGGAGATGGATCACTTTGCCCTGCCGGGTGGTCTGTGAGGTGATCGTCATCTGCACACCTCCTCACAACACCGCGCGCATGGCTCGCGCCAGCACGCTCCAGCCTATAAGTAGGCTGGCGAACGGGGACGGAGCACGTGGAGGAAGGGCCACCGCTAGCGAGACCAGCACCTCGCCCCCAAGCGGAGGGCAGCTCTCTTCCCAGGCATATCCGTGCCATCGGTGGACACAACTGGTAGATGCGCTCCCGAGAGGATAACGCCGGGCAAGTTGTGCGCACTGCTCGTCGGTATACGCCTGGGTAGCTTGCGGAAATGGACAGGTTTCCAGCCAGGCCACCACAGCGCGCATGTCGCGCATGGAGGAAGCAGGCGCATCGGGCGTCAGTTGCACGAGTGTATCCAGAGTGAGTTCCTCGCGCCGGTAGACCATCGCCAGGAGCCGGATGCGGCGTGGAGAAGCGCTTTCCCATAGAAGGTGATACCCCATACGGCGAGGGTATTCTCCAACGGAGAACATGCCGCCCAGGTAGATCGTGCTGCAGAGGGGGCAGAGCGCTCTGGGAAGCAGGTACAGCGCGTGGATATCGGCGTGCAGCGCTACGCCGAGGAACGAGAGTTGCTCTGGTGTCAGGCGTGGATACTCGTGCCTCCCGGCTTTGTACCAGGGATGCTTGCAGATCGGACAGACAAAGAGCAGGTGCCTGCCGCCATCGGACGTTGGCATCGCATCCTGTCGTAGGAGATGGCGCAAGCGAGCTTCGTGATCATCGAAGTTGCCGAGTGCGCCATCATGGTTGAAATTGAAGGTGTCTTCTGGTATCATGATGTTAGGTCCTTCTCTCCCGAGATGGGAGAAAACAAAGTGGGCAGCACACCTGGCAGGGTGTGCTGCCCTTATACTGTTCAAATGGGATGATCGTTCTGAGCGTGTGTGGTGCATGCGCCAGTGCTCGGGTGGCGCTCGTATCTGATACATAGCTGTCTCCTTTGCGTAGAACATGGCCACTTTCCATTACCAGGGGAAGTGGCTGACTGCTTGAAATGGGAAGGGATGGTTCTCAGGCTGAGTGGAGTGCAGAGCTTCCTTCCGGTACGCTACTCCGAATAGCAATTCAAGAAGGTGAAGCGTGTGAACACATTCGGATTGTACTCTAAAATCAGGTCCCAGGCGGGCCAACGTGACGAGTTGGTCGCAGTGCTGCTGGACGCGGCGGCAGTGTTGCAACAGGTCTCGGGCTGCCTGCTCTATATCGTCAGTGTCTCGGCTACAGAGCCCGACACCGTGTGGGTGACCGAGGCGTGGAGGAGCCAGGCAGACCATGAGGCGTCCCTGACGCGAGAGGATATCAAGCCGATCCTCATGCAGGGCAGGCCGTTGGTAGCCGGGTTTGAGCGTATCGAGATCGAGCCCATCGGGGGGAAAGGTCTCAGTACAGATGTTGAGCTCTAACCTGTACCGGTCTGGCGGCATATGCGACACAGCTCGTTAGGCATCGCACTTCTGCCGACCAAATTCCGCTCTGCTCCTTGTTGTACAAGCGGTCACTTGAACCTGCAATAGGCTGAGCTAGCGCTCTGGGAACCATTACGTTCGAGTTGGTAACTGTATGGAAGAGATGGAAGTAGCTGTCAATCCCGCAGGAAGGGAAGAACAGCTCGCCGCCTTGATCGAGGAAGCGGCTGCACATTACGGATTGCAGATTCGTATGAGAGGGACCCTGCGCACCTTTCCAGGCTCCCGGCATTGGCATTTCCAGAAGCCAGGCGAGCGTGGCACCCTGGAGGTCACGCTTTGGCCAGCAGGGAAACGGGTGTGGTTCTCAGTGCAGGCCGGGCGGCGTGCAGTGTGGATCGAGGAGATCCTGCCGCACATGAAAGCGCGGATAGAGGGACAACTGCCTCAGCCTCACGAGTGAGCTGACGAGACCTTCAACAAAGGTTCTCCGGGATCTGCGTCAGCTTGAGACATGTACAACCCTACCAGCACACCGACTCGTATAAGCGACAGATCCCCAAAGGATCCGTTGGGAGACGATGTTGGCCTCACCGTTCTGCTCAACGGGAGTGTAGTAATTCGCTTACCTCTCTCCACCCATAGGCCACCTGTTCAAGCACAGTACCCCCATCCTCAATCTGTTCTTCCACTTCCGGCACGAGTTGCCCTCCAAGCGCTTCATAGAAACGACGGGCAGGGGCATTCGTTTTTAAGACCCGGATGAGCAAGGAGTCCATCTCCTGTTCAACCAGGCGCTCCACCACGCTGATGGTCAGTTGGCGTCCGATGCCCTGACGCTGGTACGCTGGGAGCAGATAAAGGACATAGATCTCCCCCGTATAAAGAGGATGGTTCGAGCGCTCTGGTCCTCCCATCGCCACACCGACGAGGAGGCCCTCATCATTCTCCGCGACGTAGATGTACTCCTGGCGCTCGGCTGATTCGCTGAACTCGCGTATCGCACGTGCCCAGTTGCGTTCCGACTCCTCGTAGGTGAGCTTCATCAAGCTCTCCTCTGGAATCTGATCGCGATGGGCGGCTCTATAACTATCCACCATGACGCGTGCCATCGCAGCCGCATCGCGCAACTCGGCTTCACGTATTCTCATACCATCTCTCCTGCGCTTGAACGTTCTTGGCCAGAGCAGACCAAAGCGTATCTTACACCGTTTCGGTTGCCCAGACAATCCCAACGTTCCTCACAACTACTACTTGCAAGAGGTGCTCCCTGATACGAGTTGCTGTGCCACCCTACCAGGGCGTTACCCGAAGCGCAGATAATGGAGACTGGTGGGGGATACACATTAGTAAGGGTCAGATAGGGAGGGCGAGCAGCAGAGACGAGAGGCTGTGACGTGCAGAGGAAAGCGCCGTGACTGAGGGCAAAGAACGCCACGGTCCGCTTACTCGTGACGTTGCTTCGCGCTAATTGAGGAAGAAGAGTTCAAGGTGAATGACCTCGATCTGCGCTTGAAGTGCAGCCAGATCGCCCTGGCAAAAGATCATCCCTTGCCGCAGCCGCTCCTCCTCCTGCATAAGCCGTTCCCGCTCGTAATGGAACAGCCGCTCGGCAGGGAGATGTCGCGTGCGGGCCAGACCGGAGAGCACAATCTGGGCCGCCAGTTTCGGCTTGTGTTGCTGCATGCTGGCTTTGCGCTGCTGAAGCACGCGCCATGCCTGGTCCAGGCTTTCGGCACGCGCTATGAGCGCCTGTACCTGCAACTCCAATTTGACGCGCTCCCTCCAGAGGAATTCGCGTCGTTGCTCCTGAGGATTTCCGGACTGCTGCCGGTTCTGGTGTTGCCAGTGACTCCTTTGGTGTTGTCGCTGGTCACGACGGGATTGCTGCTGGTTGTCCATGAGGAAACCTTTCTCCTTTGCTTGCTTTCGCTGTTGGCGAGCAGCACAAAAGAAGGCAGAATCATCCCCTCATGAGTTTCTTTAGGGCTGCGTGCCTCCTTTCCGGTGTGCTTTCCGCCTCTACGATGATCGACAACCTACGATAGTGACGACCTACAATGCGTACAAATTGTCCTTGTGACTGGCGGCGAGCCATCTTCTTGAGAAATGACCCGGCGGCGGTACAGTCGAGGGTGGACATCATCGGCGGCGGTACAGTCGAGGGTGGACATCATTCCTCATCCTGTTTTCCCTCTCGGCGAGCGACCTCTCAAAGCGGCCACCCAGCGACGGACAGAAGGAGAGGCAGGATCGCCTCTTTGGGCTGACAGGGCAGGCAATCTACGACCTTGTTCCCGTCCGCTCCAATTACTCTATGCAAAGGGTATACCATGACGGGAAGGGAAAGACAAGTCCGCTCTTTCATCGTGGGAACAAAAACGAGCACACATCGCGTGAAATAGATGTGTTGGAGAGAGTAGTACCACACCCAATTTTCCCGTTGTAGAGCGGGTTGAGGACGAGTTGGATGATATGAGACAGTCTCATCGCATCTCCCCCTCAATTAACCCAACAGTAAGACGGTGACATCATGCGATGCCACGGTTTAGGTTAGGGAGCCTCCCGATAATCTCCCTGGATCGCAGTAAACTCCAACCGGTTGCCGAAGGGATCCAGGCAGAAGAACCGCGGGCGATGGGGAATCGGCTCAGCTGGCAGAATCGCCACACCCGCCTCAGTCAATCTACGCCGGTATGCTTCCAGGTCCTCCACCACCAGGCAGATGTGCCGCTGATCGGTCTCGTCTGGCCCAGTGGGGCCAGGTAGGAAGTGCAGTTCCAGCTCGCCCTCTCCGGCGGCGAACCAGACGAGATGGAGATGGGCCAGAGAGCGCGGCGGTTGTTTCTCCTCCAACCCAAGTACTTCGCCGTAGAACGCGCGCACTGCGTCCTGCGTTCCTGTTGGGATGAGCATCGAAGCATGTTGCAGCCGTGGGCCAGCCATGTGAGAGTACCCTTTCTGCTGTTGTTGGGCAACGCCGAGCGCGTGGACAATGTCCATGCCTCTATCCAGTTTGTTTCACCACATCTAGACGCATTGTGCACTGTTTGTTGGTGAGCGTCAAGCGTTTGGCGCTCTACAATGTCCTTGTTAGGACATTTCAACCCGGGAGTGAGAAGATCAGGAACCAAAGGGGGATTGCATTGACAGCTTTTACCCTCACTCAGTATACTTGATTTAGAAACTTTGTTCTATTTAATATGCACACAAAAAGGGGTGTAATGCCACAAATGATGGATCCTGCACGATATAGTGCAATCGTATGCTCTTCTACATCTTCTCTTGACATCTGCACGAGCTAACGGAACAGGCATAGGCTTCCGGTTGCCCTATTCTCGCTCTCTCTGCACTCGTGACAGGGCTTTCGTCGTGTCCGGCTCTGTCCCAGCCGTCGCAACGCTTCTCTTTGCTGTCTGCCGCTGATCCTGGGACTGTTATCACGCATTGCGTTAAAGGAAAGGAGCGGGGTGCCTCTCTTTGTCTTTGCGCGAGCAACCACAAGAGTTCGGTACCATACCAGTCATGCCTATGAATACATCTGCCAACGACCACGATCCTCAAGAAAACCAGCCGGAAGCGCTGCTGCACCTGACCCTCGCTGGCCTGCTCCCGGATAACCAGAAGCTCGTCATCAACTCTTCCGCGCGAACGGCCATTTTGTTAGCGCAGACCACCCAGGGTGAGGCTGACATCGTCACCGTGCAGCAGTTTTCCCCCAATGGGATGCGTGTCTTGGTTCCGCTGCTCCAGGCGTATCCGAACTATTGTCCCTATGAAGCGCTGCTGGCGGCCCTGTTCTCGCTCACCCTCGATGAGGCTCGTCGGCAGTTGCGCGAGATCAGGGAGATCGCCCTGCGCTCGGTTCGCAGAGCGATTGGGAGTCTCGTCACCGGGCTGCGCGCCTTCGGCCTACGCGTGCGGTCCGTGCGGAGTACCGGCTATTTGGTTGAAGCTATTTCCAAAACCACCGCTTGAGAGCACAGGCCTGTAGGTGAAGCTCTTCCCATACGCCGAAGAGACCCCATGTTCGCGGCCAATGTCACGGGGAAAAACGAGACATTGCTCCCGAAAAAACGCATACTTCAGCGAGATTTTTCGCCGCTAAATATAGTACACTCGTTCTAGCACGTAGCAAGGCTATGTGTGCGCAACGGTTGCCAGGCATCCGTTGTAATCGGCGATGTGTTTGTCGTGCGTTCAATCAGTGGATCTGGGGGTCGAGGGTTCTCGACCCCTGGTCCTTTCGCACTGCTAGAGAGGGATCGTTGTGACCATGCGTTCTCTTGCTCCATTTCCAACTGCTTCGATGAACCTCCGACTGGCTGAGGAGATCCTCTATGACTTGCCTCCCCTGGAAGGGGTCTTTTTACACTGGCATACGCACGGCGTGACCGCGACCACACCAGGTATCACCTCGCTCCTGTACCGGCGAGAGCAGTTGCTTGGCACAGCCACACTCCCAGGCGCCAGTATCAAGCTGCTCTACGAGTGTGCGATGGACTGCCTCCACCACCTGTCGATGCAGATCTACTCGCCCTGGAACAACCGCCCGTTGCACGCCCGCTTGCTGCGTCATGGACCCTCGCAACGCGCTGCTGAGACCCAGGCGCTGCTTCCACCTGGGGTGCTGGTTCAGAAGACGGTCTCGGTTACATTCAGGGAGCGCTTGCTGCTCTGTACCGGTGTGGGCACCCAGAGTCTGACACACCGGCAGCTGCGAGACATCGCTACAGCTTTGGCACTTCCCTACAGAACTATGAAGCAGTATACGATTAATTCACCCGCCCACAGTTCAGTTGAGGCCTTCGCCATGCTGCCGGGGATGGTCTCGCCTTTTCTGCATCCTGAGCGAGCAGCGGGACTCGCGGCGCTCGTCCTGTTGCCCTGGCCGCAGCGGTGGGAAGCGCAAGAACGGGAAGTGGCGATCTCTCTCTCGCTGTGGGAAAGCCTGGCTCTACCCTTGTGCTGTTTGCGTCCTCTGGTGCGCCGGTATGCCAGGCGTGCTTATCCCGAGGTACGCCTCATCGAACTGGGCAACGCTGGCGCTATCGATTACTTTGTAGAGGCTTCTCATGGCAGCTAGTGCGACCCTTCACCTGTTGGAGCGCCCGCAATTGCGCGGGCATCGCATCCAGTACAGCGACGCGCTCCACCTGCTCATCATTGATGAGACGGTCATCCCCTGCACACCGACCGAATACAGCCTGTTGCAGGCATTACTCCAGCATGCCGGAGAGGGCGTCCCGATCAATCGCCTGCTCGGCAGACCGGCGAAGCAAGCCGTGGAGTGGCACACCCGGCGCAACCTGACACAGCATATCAGCCGCCTGCGAGCCAGGCTGTGGCCCTTTGGCCTGGACATTCTCTGCTTGACCGGATACGGCTACCTGCTGCTCGCCAGGTCGAACGAGCAAGCCACAGGCACGTGAGCGCCGGAACGTCGTTACACCTGACGAGCGAGGGATGGCCATTGTCCCAGGCCTGCCAGGATGATGAGTTATCCACAGCTTTTCCACATTTCATACACCTCAGCACGGTGATGGTGCTGTTTTTCGTGCTGCTATCGTCATGCACTGGAAGGAGAACTTCCTATGGTTCAGTCTCCCGTACAACCAGCGTCTCCTACCCTGGAGAATGTGCTGGCCCATCTCAAGGGGGTGCGCACGTCCTTACGCGGTTGGAAAGCCTGCTGCCCGGCCCACGCGGATCGCGAACCGAGCTTGAGCATCGGTCTGGGCGAGCAGGGGCAGGTCTTGCTCAAGTGTTTTGCAGGGTGCCAGATAGAACGCATCGTAGAGGCGATGGGACTCACCCTCACGGACCTCTTTCCCGACGGGGCCACAACAAATGAACGAGCACCGTCAAACGGGGCGCATCACGCGACGCTCACCCTGCTCGACCTGGCGCTAGAAAAACAGTTGCCCTGGCAATTCTTGTTCCATCTGGGCGTCATGGAGCATCCCAATGGCGGCCTGCACATTCCCTATTATCTGCTGGATGGCACACCCGCGCCGCGTTCTCGAATTAGGACGGCGCTTACTGCCCGGCAGGGGTCGCGCTGGAGCAAGGGTGAGGGGAGGATTGTCCCCTATGGGCTGGAGCGACTCGAAGAGGCCAGGCAAGCGGGGTACCTGGTACTGGTAGAAGGGGAGTCGGACTGCTGGACGCTCTGGTACCAGGGGTTCCCGGCGCTGGGACTCCCCGGTGCCGAGATGGCAGGGGTAGTGGAGGAGTCCGCCTTGACCGGGGTTAGCCAGGTGTACATCGTACAGGAGCCAGATGCAGCAGGGGCCACTTTCGTGAAAGCTATCGCGGATCGGTTGCAAAAGTGGCGGTGGGAAGGGAAGGCCGCAGTGGTGCATCTCCCTGGCGCCAAAGACCCGAATGAGCTGTACAAACAGGATCGAAAGGGCTTTCGCGCTGCCTTTCAACACGCGCTCGATCACGCCGAGCCGCTTTTGTTCAATCGTCCTCATCCAGTACCGCCCCTTTCGGTCGGAGAGAAGCCAAGCGTCTTCAGTCTCCGGGAATTGCTCTCCTGGGAGCTGCCGCCCGCGCGCTGGGCCATCCCGGAGATCTTACCTGAAGGGTTGACGCTGCTAGCAGGCAAACCCAAGCTGGGGAAAAGCTGGCTGGCGCTTTCTATTGCGCTGTCCATTGCGGCTGGCGGCGTAGCTCTCGGCACACAATCCGTTACCCAGGGCGATGTCCTCTACCTGGCGCTCGAAGATAACGCGCGCCGCCTGCAAGGGCGCGCCAGACAATTGCTGGCCTCCATGACGAGTGTTCCGTGCGGCATAGACTTCGCCCTGGACTGGCCACGCCTGGGCGAAGGTGGCCTGACCTCGCTCGAGGACTATTTTAAGGAACATCCCAATATGCGGCTGGTGGTCATCGATACCTGGGCAAGGGTTGCGCCGCCATCAGGAGAGCGCCGCAGTTCGCAGTATGAGGGGGATTATGAGGCGCTCATCCCACTCAAGCGCTTGGCCGACACCTATCACGTCTCGATCCTGACGGTGCATCACCTGCGCAAGACCGGCTCCAGTGATGTGCTAGACGAAATCAGCGGTTCGATTGGCATGACGGGGGCGGTCGACGGGACGCTCATCTTGAAACGCGAGCGCGGGCAGGGGGGATGAGCCCGCGCGAGATCGCCGAGGCGCTGGAGAAGAACTATCACACGACTCGCTCGATTCTACGCAAGATGGAGGAGACCGGTGAGGTCGGGCGGCTTCGTGGGAGGTACCTCGCGCTCTCAGCAGAGAGGAGTCATGGGCACATGCAGCAGCCATCGCTAAGGAACGGCCAGATCAAACAGGGTGAGCATCACCAGATGATGGATCATGTAACTCCTGGCGGTGATAGGGGTGATGACCACGATGGTACGAGTCAGTGTGATGAGACTGATTACAGTGATTACGCTGATGACACTGATTACGGCAATGACACTCCTGCTGATTCTTTCACGAAGGAACGCGTCCTTGATGAAGCTGCTGCTCTGCAGGATGGAATGACGTCGATCACTCTTTGCAAGCATGAGGCACTATTGCAAGGGGATCGACATCAGCAAGAAACTGCCGTAATCAGTGTCATCAACGTAATCAATCGTAATCAGCGTAATCAGTTGCACGTTTCAGAACCGCCAGCAGACGTTCAGGACATACTCCCTTGTGAAGTAGATCATACCGCAAGAACAGGGCCAAATGAAGCCTCTCTACAATGGAAACGCTGCCCGCATCATCCACGAGCGCAGATGGTACGTTTTGATCCCGCGGGTCAGGCATGGTGTGACCGGATGGATTGTTGGGATTGCTACCGGTTGATGAAGATCGGAGAGGCGCTCGGCTATCGCTGTCTGACCGACCGGGGAGGCAAGCGCCTCATTGATGAAGGGATGGAAATCTGGGCTGCTTTTGTGCTGACCGAACGGGTGTTTGCTGTTACCTGGGCAACCCAGGAGGCTTTAGCGCTGTGTCGAGTGCTGGGCATCGAGGAGCCTGAGCTATCGGGTGAGGTGAAGCGGCTCGTGGAGGCGCCAGAAGTACCCCCTTGAGAGAAACTCGCCTGAGAGGCAGGGCGAGCATACCGAATGACGGCATGAATCCCTTCCCGACCAGTATGGGCGACAAGGGAGAGGCCTTTGTCTTCGAGACCCCTCTATTGAGTCGGCTGATGCTGTCTGATCAGGTCCCATTCCACCGGATAAAAGCCAATCCCCATATGACAATGGGTGTCAGCATGGCATATAATACAAGAGACATTACGATGAGAGAACAGGCAGTCAGACGATATTGCCCCAGCAGAGGAGTCACGCCACCATGAAACACAGCACGCAGAGAATCCTCACCACGCATACCGGAAGCTTGCCCAGACCAGCCGATCTGCAACAGATGCTAGCGGCCCAGGATCGCGGCGAGCCGATTGAGCGCGCCGCGTTTGAGGCACGGGCACGAGCGGCCGTCCAGGAAGTCGTGCAGCGGCAAGTGCGTTGTGGCATCGATGTAGTCAATGATGGGGAGATGAGTAAAATCAGCTACAGCACCTACGTCAAGGATCGGCTGACCGGGTTTGAAGGACAAAGCGCGCAGGCGAGAACGGTCCCACCGGATATCGCCGACTTTCCAGGGTACGCAGGGCGTCTTCCCGTGATCAGCCAGGTCTCGACGATGCCCGCCTGCAACGGCCCGGTGGGCTATCGCGGGCAGGCGGATGTCGCACGCGATATCGCTAACCTCGCCGACGCCTTAACAGGCTTACAGGTTACCGAGGCATTCATGACAGCAGCCTCGCCGGGCGTCATTGCGCTGTTCCTGGAGAACCAGTACTACCCGACGCACGAAGCCTATCTCTACGCGCTGGCAGACGCGATGAAGGAGGAATACGACGCTATCGTCCAGGCCGGGTTCCTCCTGCAACTGGATTGCCCCGATCTCGCCGTCGGGAGGGTTCGCGGCGAGGCCTGGCACGAGGGCTACCGCGCCTTGCACATCAAGGCGCTCAATCATGCCGTGCGGGATATCCCGCCAGATCGTCTGCGTCTCCATCTCTGTTGGGGCAACTACGAGGGGCCACACCACCGCGATCTTCCCCTGCGGACGATCCTTCCTGACGTACTGGAGGCGCGCCCGGTCGCACTCTCCTTTGAGGGGGCCAATCCGCGCCACGAACATGAGTGGAAGGTGTTTGAGGAGATCAAACTGCCGGAGGGGAAGGTCGTCATTCCGGGTGTGCTCGACTCCACCACGAATTTCATCGAGCATCCCGAACTGGTCGCCCAGCGCCTCGAACGCTATGCGTCCGTGGTGGGACGTGAGAACGTCATGGCCGGGACCGACTGCGGCTTTGCCACCTTCTCTGGCTTGCTCGTGGTTGATCCTGACATCACCTGGGCGAAGCTGGCTGCGATGGCAGAGGGGGCGCAGATCGCCTCGAGTCGCCTCTGGCAGACTACATGATGGTCGATGCTGGATTTGCCATGTAGCAAATAGTTTTGCAGTAGAGCTACAAAGAAAGTGACAAGTGCAGGGCCTTCAAGCGAGGAGCAGGGCCATCGTATGTTCGGCCGCCGCCAGCACATTGCCCATTGGTGCGTAGACTACCAGCACCCCGCGCCGCAACGCCGCTTCCAGGTCGATGTTGTCTACACCCGATCCGGCGCGACCAACGACCTTCAGATCACGCGCGGCTGCGAGCAGGTCGTCGGTGATGCGCGTTTCACTACGGATAATCAGCGCGGTATAGCTACCAATCAGTGCGCGCAACTGCGCGGGCGCTAACCCGAAGCGCTGGTCGATCAGCGCCTCCGGCAGCTCGCGGCGCAACAAATCCACCCCACTTCCGCAAGACGCTCCGTAATGAGGATGCGCGGCACATTTATGTCCCCAACTTGAAACACGGCCATGACGATATTGCTCCTTTCATTCTGCTATCCAGGAAGAGCGATACTCCGTTTGAGAAGCATCTTCCGCCCTGCTGGGTGACACCCGGCGATTGGTGATAGTGCTGCGCATACAACAGCATAGAAACCAGTGCGGCGAGCGCGAACCCAACAAGAAAAGAGAGACCTACGATGATCGGTACCCGAGTGGTGCGGCACCCACGGTACCGCATTCATCCGCGCTGAACCGCTGCAAGGCAGTCACGACGCACTCGATCTCCTCTTCCTCCAGTTCTGGATAGAGCGGGATATGTGTAATCAGCCCCACTACCGCTCTTGCCACATCCAATGCCTCCACGCGGCAAGGAAGCCTCCCGGTCCGATACGGTCGCTGATCCGAGACCAGGGTGTAGGCTTCGGCCACCTCGATACCTGCCGATCTCAGGCAGCGCTCGAACTGCTCTCGCACCTCTACCGAAGGAGACCGCACGGCATAGTTGAAGAACACATGCGAGCGTCCTGGGGCGGTGACGGGAGCCTGCACGACCGAGTGGGCCAGCGCCGCGCTATAGCGGGCGGCGATTGTGCGGCGGCGCGTGTTCCAGATGTCCAATTCATGCAGTTCCAGCAGGCATTCCAGCGCGGTGAACTCATCCATGCGCGCCCGCATGCCCCACTCGTCGTGGATGTAGCGAGCGCCAGACACACGCCCCAGATCGCGCAGGCCGCGCAAGCGGTCCGCCACCACGCGATCTCGCGCCAACAGCCGTGCTGAGACGGTCACCATCCCGCCATCACCCAGCCCTCCCATATTCTTGACCCCGTTCAAGGAGAAACAGCCCAGGTCCCCTATACTCCCTGCGTAGTAGGCATTGTCGCCGGAGGAAGAGGGGCAGGCGTAAGTAGCACCGTGCGCCTGCGCGACATCCTCGATGACGTAGAGGCCGTAGGTATCGGCCAGGTCCAGCAGGGGAAGCATGTCTGCCATTTGCCCATGCAAATGCACGGGAACCACGGCGATAGTCTTTTCTGTAATAGCGGCCTGCGCTGCTCTGGGATCGATGGTGAGCGTCTGCGGGTCCACATCGACAAAGACGGGAACCAGACCCGCATCACTGACGGCGTAGGCGGTCGAGATAAAGGTCAGGGCCGGGACGAGCACCTCGCGCCCGGCTTCCAGGCGTAATGCCTCAAAGGCCAGGCGCAGGGCGGAGCTTCCCGAATTCACCGCAATGGCAGCCGCCACGTTCCATTGCTCCTCAATCCGCTCTTCCAGGGCGGCGACACAAGCACCTTGCACGTATTTCCCTGTGGTGATGCCTCTGTCGATCACCGCTTCCAGCGCCGCAAGCAGGCTCCTCTTGCGCTCAACAAAGCGGCGGCCATGTCCCTGGGCCGGGATAATGTTCACTGTTGCTGCATGTGAGATCATTGATTTCCCCACTATGTCCTTCTCCTTCTGAGATGAGTATTGTTACGGTTCCAGAGCTACCGAGGGACGCGTGGTGGTTCTCTGCATCCGAGCGGGTCGCCGAAAGCTCGCGCCGGGTACAAGCAAGGAGCACGCCAGAGCCAGCGCAAATACCAGGCCGACTGCGACCAGAACGGTATCGACGCTCCGGCTCTCGTCAGTCAGGGGACCATTCGATTTCGAGGGCAAACTGAACGCCTGGTTGAAAAGAGCCTCTGCTCTGATCGCCAGTACAGCAAACGAACGCTTTGCCCTCAAACTGGAATGGTCCCGGCGCGTTCCCCGAGGAGTCCGGCACGTATTGTCGCGTCAGATCAGCACATCACGGCACGCACGTTCCCTCCGCTGATGTTCAGAATGGTCCCGGTGCAAAAGCTGGCGGTTGCCAGATACAGCACGGCCTCCGCTACCTCCTCCGGCTCGCCCAGCCGGGCCAGCGGCACTCCCCTCTGCGCGAGTTCCCTGTGCTCCGTACTCCCCGTGTCAATACCGAACTCCCGCGCACGCTGCTCCATCAGGGCCTCGACCAGGGGCGTCCTGGTCATGCCAGGCGCGACCACATTCACGCGGATGCCGAAAGAGGCCAGTTCCCGCGCGAGCACTTTGGCGAAGCAGTGGGTGGCCGCCTTGGCCTGCGCGTAGGGGCCGAGGCCCGCATCCGGCTGCAGCGCCTGGTCGGAGCCGGTGAAGACGATGCAGCCCCCACCTCGCTGCTTCATGAGCGGCACCGTCACGTGGCAGGCGTAGACATGCGTGAAGAAGTTGATGGCAAAAGCTTGCTGCCACTGCCAGCTTTCCACCTCCCCGAATGGTCCCGAGATGAGCGCACCAACGTTGGGCACCAGGATGTCGATGGCTCCCTCGTATGGAGCGAGGGCGGTCAACATGCCCTCCCGCACGCCCTGTTCGGTGCTCAGGTCGGCCACCACCGTCTGGACAGCCGCCCCTGTCGTGCGGAGTGCCGCTGCCAGTTCCTCCAGGCCAGCCGCGTTGAGGTCGAGGAGCGCCAGGTCCGCTCCTTCCCACGCAAAGGCTTGCGCAATGGCCCGGCCAATCCCGCCCGCCGCGCCGGTGATGCACACCACTTTATCCCGCAGTTCGGTTCTCATGGTCGATCTCCCTCCTCTCCCTCACGATAGACGAGGATAGACAGGAGCAGGAGCGGCTCCACGCTGGAGCGGTTGATGATGGCACGCGCTACACCGCGAGGAATCAGCGCATTCAACCCCTGTTCCCAGGAATAGAAGCGCTCCTCTGCCGCCGCTATGGTAGCATTGCCTGCCAGGAGGAACAGGTTCTCGTCATGCACCTCCTCGCAATATGGATGGATGCGGCCACCAGGTGGAATCTCCACCAGCGCCAGCCGTCCCCAGGGGGCGGAAAGACGCTGGGACAGGTCGACCGAGGCGACCCGCAGACGGACCTCTCGCGTCCCAACGCCCGCTGGGTGGAAGGTATCGGAGTCCTCGAGCAGGGACGGCAGGGAGGGAATCTCTGCTGGTTGGTAGCTGTGTTCAGCTTGCGGCGGCACGAGTTCTACCACCAGAAAAGTCAGTTCCTCCTGAGAAGACACATTGCGGATGCTGTGCCGCGTCCCTCGTGGGGCAATCGCTAGGAATCCCGGCGCAACGGGGCAGGAGGTGCCGTTGGTCGTCAGGATTCCCGTCCCGCGGTGGATGTAGTAGATCTCGTCCGTGTTCTGGAGGTGCTCACCCACCGACGACTCCTGTCCCTCGGTGACGGGTGAGATGATCACATACTCGATACTGTTCCAGGGATGCCCGAGATGCGCGGGGATAGCGAGGGCTTTGTTGAACACAATGCCCGTGCCTCCCAACTGGTCATAGGTGTGAATGGGGCTGCCCGTGTCGGCGAAGGAGAGCCCGGTCAGCTGGTGGAGCGCCATGTTGTCTGTTCCTTCCATTCTTTCAAATCTTGCCCATCTCTGTCTGATGTCGTTCTCAGATGTCATGTCCGTAACGTCGCAAGCGCAGTGCGCAGTTCCGTCTCCGAGACGTAGGCCAGCGGCAGGCCTGGCCGTTCTTCGACCGGCTGGCCCAGGTGCCGCAGGAGCACCATGACATGAAAGCCCTCCCGGCGTGGGAGGTAGCCAATCTTATTGTCGTCGCGGATCAGCCTGATGAGCGCGTTGAGGTCCACCCCCTGGGGAAGTGCCGTCGGTACCCCGTTGCGCCCGAGCAGGGCGTAGTGCTGGCGCACCTCCCTGTCTCCGAGCCACTCGCGCGCATGGGAAATATGAGCCTCGACCAGCAGCCCTAGCGCAATGGCCAGGCCGTGTTTCATCCCCAGCAGCGATTCCAGGCCGTGGCCAACAGTATGCCCTGCTTCCAGCACCAGCGCAGCTCCCTGCTCGTGGGCGTCCTGGCGCATGACGGCTTGCTTTGCTTCAAAGCACCAGCGAAATACCTGCGCGAACTGGTCCAGGGAGTACCTCGCCTCCGGGTTGAGCAGGGCCACGACCTCCTCGTAGCGGTGGGGATGGATCGCGAGCACATTTTTGACGAGTTCGCACAGGCCGGATCTGATTTCGTCCGGTGCCAGGCTCTGCCAGAAGGAGAGATAGACCAGGACGAACTCCGGTGCTTTGAAGGTGCCCACCAGATTCTTGATGAGCAGGTCGAGCGCGGGCTCGCCGTTAACGCCCTGCTTGCAGGAGAGGATGCTGTCCGTCGCCGCGAGCAAGGTGGTCGGGATGTGGACCAGCCGGATGCCTCTCACTACTAAGCTGGCGGCCAACCCCGTGATATTGCCGACGAGACCCCCGCCCAGGGCGATGAAGCACGAGGCGTGCGTGCCGCCACCGTGCGCACGCGCCTGGTAGAGGACGGAGAGCGCTGTCTGCATCAGCTTGGCCTTCTCGGAAGCGCGTAGCGGGATCAGCCGGCAGGGGACGCCCAACCCACACACCTGCTGGTAGACCGGCTCGACCAGTTCCTGCGGCAGGCCGGCATCAACGACCAGGGTGAAGTGGTCGGCGTGCAGAGCGGCGAGCTTCTGCCTGAACTCGGCCCAATCCGGGCGAGCGCGCACCTCAATCGGGTATTCATACGTGATACGAGGAGTCGCGCCCTCCTTTGTCTCAAGGCGAAACAGATAGGTTTGTTGGCTTTCCATCAGGGTTTGCATACGTTCTCTACACCTTTCCTACCAATCGGACACGACGGATGGGACCTCTTGTATCTGGACAAGCACTTTCCCCAGGATCTCGTGCAGGGCGAGTGGCTCAAGTCCATCCGGGACGAGCCTCTCCAGTGGGATGATGCGGTCGGTGATCTGGGTCGCAAGGTCGGTCTGGGAGAGCAGTGCCAACGCCAACGGGAGATCGACCTGGCAGACCATGCCGTTGGTCGTGACGATGCTCACTTCGCGAGGCACGACCTGGCCCAGTGGCAGCGACACCCGCCCGGCCGGAATGCCTACTTGCAGCAGCGTACCCCCCTTGCGTACCACCGAAAGCGCCTGCTGGACTGCAACAGGAGAACCGGAGGCTTCGATCGCCAGGTCTACCCCCCAACCCGCTGTCAGGTCCCAGATGGCCGTCTCGGTCAACTCATCAGCGGTGATGAACGTGGGGGATGATGCGTTCAGGCGCTCGATGAGGTGCCGTTTGCGCTCGTCCACATCCACGACAATGAGCGAAAGGTCGCCCTGCGTCCGGGAGAGCAGCGCGGCCAGCAGAAAGCCGCCGATGCCACCAACACCGAAAAGCGCGACGCGCTGACCGGGCTCGATGCCGCTGCGGCCAAGGGCGTGGATCGCCACCGCACACGACTGGGCAAGCGCAGCGGCCTCATCGCTGCACGTCTCCGGCACTGGCACACACATTCTGGCTGGCACCTTCACCCGCTCGGCGAGACCACCGTGCGTGTGGATGCCATAGAGCACAGCGCGTTCGCAGATATTGGTGCGCCCGGCCAGGCAAGGCGGACACGTGCCGCACCACATTCCAGCGCCCGGCACCACCCGCTGCCCGGCATGCAGGCCACTCACGGCAGCCCCGACCGCCCAGACGATGCCGACGAACTCATGGCCCAGGATGACCGGCCCTTGATGACCACTCACTGGATGGACGTGGTGAAGCGGGATCATCTTTGGCCCCATGACAAACTCGGTCACATCGGTTCCGCACAGCGATCCCATGAGCGGGGCGAGTAACACATCTTCTGGCCCAAGCGGACCGGGTTCGGGAACCTCCTCGACGCGCACGTCGAGTGGGCCATGATAGACGGCTGCTTTCATCCTCTTTCTCCTTTCAAGCTGTACAATTATGCTCCTACAGAGCAAGACTTGAGCGTATGCCAACTGCACAGCAGTCGATGAACAATGTCGCGGCACGTGGCTCAGCAGCCCAGGCTGATCGCGAGGAATGCCAGGAAGCTCGGCACGGCAACTTCTTACCCTCTATTTCCTGTGCACGATCTCATTGGTCGCCTCCTACTTGACTGGTTGCCGGGTGAGGGCCGGTGTGACCACCGCAAACACCTCCGTTGTCCTCTGCCCACACGCCACCTGGAGCTGGTACAGTTGACGGACGAGCGCTCGGTCGCGCCGGCGCAGCCAGTCGCGGATCTCGTCGAGGAAGGGGGAGAGTTCTTCCGGTGAGGGCGGTGTGTACGCCGCGCACGCCGCCACAAACTGGGGGCAAACAGATAGTTCCTTCGAAGCCCCACCGCAGTTCGAAACGTTTGTAGGAAGCGGCCAGAGGCGCCCCGTTTCTCTCTCCTCCCGCTTATTCGTCCGCTCGTTGAGCTGCAGGCTTTGCAGTTCCCACCCGGCGCCGAGCAGCGGCATGCCCACCAGCCAGGCCAGCAGGGCGAGATAGCGCTGCATGATCGCGCTCCACGGGTCGGGCACCTCGCGCTGCAAGAGGTCTCCCGTGTCGATGGCACGCGCGCTGTTCATTTCCTCTGCCCTCTGGCTCTCCTCGATCAGGCACATCCCCTGTGTCCGCCCAAACAGCAGCTGGCAAAACAGCGGCCAGATGCGCCGGTCGAAGGTCTCCCGGAAGAAGGCCTCGTCTGCCAGGAGGTCACCTGCCTCTCCATGAACGGGAGCAGGCGCTGGTGGAAGTACTAGGGGGAGGCCACCGGCGTGCTGCAGGCGCTGGATGATGGCGGCACCGCCTCGTGCAAACGCGCCCAGGGTCACAATCGATGGCAGCGTGGAAGCAGGCATCTGAACACGCGAGCGACTTGCCAGGGCCTGCGAAAGGTATGCATCGAGGTCTCGCTCCCGCAGCCGCGATGGGTCTTCTCCGATCCTGGTTCGGGCGACGATGGGGCCGACAACCAATGCGGCGATGAGGGCAACTACCCCAACCAGCACCATCGCACCGAAAGGAAGTGCGAAGTCTCCCGTTTGTCCCAGCAGGGCACCGATCAGGAGAGGCCCGAAGGCCGATGCAGGGGCCGAGATGACGGAGACCACGCCTTGAGCCGTGCCAGGCCCCAGGGCGCTCTCCGCGCCGATGTGTCCCGCTTCGTCGAACACGGCGGCATAGGGGAAGGTAGTCCCACATGCGAACAGGGCCAGCCCCCACCCGGTCACAAGCGGAGCGTGCAGGGGAACCGCGAGCATAACCACGCCGGCACAGGTCAGGACGGTTCCCGCACGCATCAGAACACTGTGCGTGAAGACCTTGCGAGAGAGCAACATGCCGCCCAGGGGACGAAAGAGCATGCCCGCCAGGAGTCCCACAGCTCCCAGCATGGCCGCCATGGGTAGCGACAGCCCGTAGGAGAGGGCGAAGTAGACCACAAGCCAGGGGGCAATCGCCTGCCCGAGCCCCAGCGTTCCCAGGTGAACGAGCCCGATTGTCCAGAGGGAGGGAGAACGAAAAGCCGCTGAAATACGTCGAGGTGCTGCGGTCGCAGGTTGACGTGGTTCGCCGCTCAACGCGAGCAGGCAGAGGACGCTTGCTCCCAGCCCAAGCACGCCCCAGGCCGTAAACGTTCCTCGCCAGCCGAAGAGATCCAGCAGCATGGGGATCGCAAACAGCCCGAGCCCGGCGCCGAGCTGCATCGCTCCTCCAAAGAGGCCCTGGCCAAACGCTGCGTATGTTCCCTGGCGCGCTGCCTGCGAGCCGGCCACGATGGCCGCTCCGGCGCCCAGCCCGATCACGAACCGGCACAACACGATCCAGACCAGGTCGGGGATCACCGGCAGGAGGCATCCGCCTGACCCGACCAGCAGCAGCGCCCCGAAGAGCACGCGGCGCGACCCATAGCGATCCGCGAGCCATCCCCCCGGAAGATAGGAGAGGCCGATCCCGACGTAGAGCAGGGTGGAGAGGAGGCCGGTCGCGCCGCTCGTGACGTGCAGCTCGTGCTGGAGCAGCGGGATGAGCGGGCCGTAGTCGGTGAAATTGGCCGCAATGGCCACGGCTGCAAGTGCCAGTGTGCTCAGGCGCACAGCGGTGCCCAGGAGTTCCGTCGACCGGCTTTCCTGGTCCGTGTCTGTTCGCGCAATGCTCATCGTTTCCTCTTTGCTCTGCTCGCTTGGCGCTCGCCTCTAAAAGTGAACCACTACCAGTTCGCCTGCCCTGTTTGGCCTCCCTGTACCGTAAGCGCTGCTCCGGTCTCAGCCTGCGTCACAAAGTCCGCCAGAACTGACCAGTCTTCGTGCGAGCGCCCAGCCGCCTGCGCGGCAAGTAGATGCTCGTGAACAATCCCGGCATACGGCAGGGGCACATCAACGCGCTCCGCCGCCTGGAGGACCAGCTCCACATCCTTGAGCCCCATCGCCACAGGGAAGCGCGCGTGGCGGTAGTCCCGTGCGCCGATCATGCTGCCGTAGCCCTCGTAGACCGCTCCCTTGAACAGCGGAGATTCAACCAGCATGCGCAGGAACTGCGCCCGGTCCGCGCCGCAGTGTTCGACCAGCGCTGCCGCCTCCCCCATAGCCTCGATGGCCGCGGCAATGAGGAAGTTGTAGCCCAGTTTGACGACATTGGCGATCTCCACGCGCTCCCCCAGGTCATAGATGTGCGTACCGAGGACCTGAAGCAGTGGAAGCACGCGCCCTTTGGCTGCGGGGTTTCCAGAGAGAAAGATCGAGAGTTGGGCGGCTTCGGCCACCTCCGGGCGTCCCAGCACGGTGGCGGCCAGGTAGTGGCTCCCCTGGTGCTCGTACAATTGCGCAAGTTGCGCCGCCACCTCTGGTGAGACGGTGCTCAGCGAGAGGTGGATGCCTCCCTGACCAATCCGCCGCAGGATGCCACCCTCTCCCAGGGCTACCTGCAGGAGCGCCCGATCATCCGGCACTATGGTGAGTACGATGCCTCCTGGCTCGGTCACATCCCCAGGCCGCAGCGCCTTGGACGCACCTTGTGCGAGGAGCGGAGCCAGGCGCTCCTCACGCAGGTCGAACACCCGCAGGTCGAACCCTGCTTGCAAGAGGTTGAGTGCCATGGGCTGGCCCATCTGACCCAGCCCGACGAATCCGATGATTTCTGGCATAGCTATTCCTTTCCCTAATCTTGCGCGTGTCGGCACGCGCAACGCACGTCACGTTTGGGCGTAGACAACAATCCCCCGCCCGGTTTCGGGGACGAAGAGGTGGTTGGTGAGCGGATCGACGGCCACGCTGTGGGCCTTCTTCACGGTAGCGACCTGCTCGGCCCAGGCGTCCGTCGCCGCATCGACGACCGAGAGCACGGGGCCGGTGGGGTTCGTGAAGGCGGCGAGGTAAAAGCGCTGGTCGCCCCGGTTGTACCAGACCTCGTCGCAGCCGCTCGTCTGCAGGATCGTGGCGACGACCTGACCCGTCGGGGCGCTGACGATCACAGGATGCCCAGAGCAGCCCAGGAGCAGTTCCTGGTTGGCGGGGTCGAGCGCGATCCCGCTCGGATCGCAGGCCGGGATCGGGTATTCTTTGACGAGCTGCCGGGTCAGCGGGTCAACGACCGCGACCGCTCCACCTGGGTAGCGCTTGTTCGCTGGTACGGAAAGGTAGAACAGGTGCGTCTCGGCACCCTCGAAGACCAGCTTGCCCAGGATGGCGCGTTTGGTGACGGAGATGAAGGTGGCGAAAGGGACCGCATCCGAGCCGTTGGTCACGAGCAGGAACTGATCCTGTGGATCATAGGCCATTTCATCGGCCCGCTTCGCGCCGCCCGTCCTCAGCGTGGCGACAATGGTGCGCGAGGAGAGGTCGATGACCTTGACCGTGCTATCGCCGTCGGACGCCCAGAGCTGGCCGAGATCGTCCACCAGCACGCCTCCGGGCCCCTGCGTGTCGCGGCTTCCGTGAAACCCACGAAAGCCGCCAATCTGCCCGATGAGCGTGTTGGTGCGTGTGTCGATCAGGTCCACGCTGGCGTTACTCGCGTCGGCCAGGTAGTAGACCTGGCTCTGGTCATCGACGAAACTGATATCGAAGGCCCACAGGCCGCGTGGTGGGATGTTCGGGCCGGTAATGAGGGCGATCTGCCGCAGGCCCTGCGATGCATCCTTCGCCTGTGCCAGGTGCGTGCTGACGACGTAGCTCACCGACGTGGCGAGGGTGGCCAGCACCAGCAAGATGGCCAGGAACCAGGTCAGCCTGGTTTTCGCGCTCGTGCTCACGTGCTCTCTCCTTCTAGCGAAACTCCCACAACGGTCCAAGCGAGACGTCGAGTTCGAACAGGGGGACGTCTGGGATGCTCTGAATAACGACGGCACGTTCACCGTACACAGAAGCTGGGGATCCCGCTTCTCCTCTCGCAGTGAGCAGCCGTCGTGACAAAACCTGCTTCACGACAGGATGATTGCGCAACCTTGAACAAATGTACCTGAACATGGCAGAAAAAATCGTCGTTTCTTAGCCGAATTCGGGGGAGACATTGACCGTGTTTTCGCGTGACATCAACCGATTCAGCGGTGACAGATGATGGCGCTTCTGCTGCGCATGTGACCAGAAAAACTCGGTCAAAGTCACGGGGGAAACCGGCCACAACATCACACCATGCGAGGGCAATGGAGGATACAGTTGTTCCATGCAGGTATTTGACTGTTTGGCTTGAAGCGTCGGTTCGCTGCCAGGCAAAGGAAAAGGAAAGGATACCCATCATGGAGCAGCGAAATGAACTGGCATCCCAGCCATTATTGCTCACCATCCCTCAAGTGGCAACAAAGCTTGGCTTGAGTCGCGCCATGGTCTATAATCTCATCAATAGGGAGGGCCTTCCCGTCATTCACCTGGGAAGGGCTGTGCGGATTTCCACAACGTCTCTCCAAAAATGGGTAGAGGAGCGCGAACAATCTGCGCAACTCTCTCAAGACGAGCAGCGCTTCTTCCTGGCAGCCCGCTAGACAAACTACTATGCTGGCACTCTTGATACCCATCAAAAGCGATTACACTTGTATTCTCGCTGATTTATAACAGCATATTTAAAATCAGCGCTCATTGATCAGCTCCAGTGGTGACCACTCATCTATGCTCGACTTTACCGATCATCAGAACATCATCGACAAGCTGATGGGAAATTCGTCGCTCATTGAGCAGGACAGGCGCTCACGCATTGCTATTTCCACGACTATAAGAAAGAATAGTGCTACAGGATGCGAATAGTAAGTCTGTCATGAGAGACCAAGCGAAAGGAAGATTCTATGGCCAGACGCGGACATGGTGAAGGTTCCATCTACCTGCGGAGCGACGGACGGTGGGCCGCAAGTATCTCAGTGGAAGATGGAAAGCGAAAAACGTTTTATGGCAAGACCAGGAAGGAGGTGCAAGAACAGCTCAAGACGGCGCTGCATCAACAGCAGCAAGGGATGCTAGCAACCGGGCCACAGCAGACCATGAAGCAGTTCCTCACGCAATGGCTGGAAGATCACAAGTCGAGCATCCGCATCCGCTCCTACGAGCGGTATGAGGAGATGGTCAGACTGCATATCATCCCGGTTCTGGGACGCTACCAGTTACAAAAATTGACAGCCCACGCCGTGCTGCACAAGGCATTAGACGACGCCGTGCGCCTGGGTGTCCTCGCGCGCAACGTCTGCGACGCCGTTTCACCCCCTCGCAGGGCACACTTTGAGATTCAGCCACTTTCCATGGAACAATCCCAACAATTGCTGACCGCCGCCAAGGGGCACAACATGGAGGCGCTCTTTGTCCTGGCGCTCACGACCGGGATGCGGCGCGGGGAGATCCTGGCTCTCAAGTGGCAGGACATTGACTTCTCGCACAATACACTGCACGTCCGGCGCATCTTCACGCGCAGGCCGGGCAACCGCTACATCGAGGCCGAGCCAAAAACGGAGAAGAGCCGCCGGAGCATCGCGCTCGCTCCCATGGTGGTTGAACTGCTCAAGCAGCACCGCGTTCGCCAGGTAGAGGCGAAGCTACAAGCCGGTGAGACATGGCAAGAACGCGGCCTCGTCTTTTGTACCTCGGTGGGACATTTACAGCCACGTCCTGCCAACCATGCAGAAGGACGCGGTCAGTAAACTCAATGAGGCATTGCAGGGATAGCTGGTTCATGGCAGCGCACATCTCCGCACATACGCAGAACTCGCGGCAAGGGTATCGCTCCAGGTACCCCACCGCGTCGTTCGCTGCCAGCCGTATGCTGGGCGCAGCGGGCAGACTTGCTGCAGGGATTTGGTTCCAGGTGCTCCACAATGAAGTGAGAGCCCTCAAAGGGGAGTGCTGTCAGTTTTTGATTCTGAAGCAACTTCCGCGAAAGCTCTAGCATGTTATGAAAACCGTGGTAGGTAAACTGGCTTTATCAGGGCTTCGATATTTTCGAATGCTTCCTTGACTGCTCTCGTTTCGCGGAAGTTGCTTCAGAATCAAAATGCTGTCAACCAGAGGTTGGGCTAGGATCAGCTCATAGCGTGGTAAAATCTCTTTTCAAGCGGCTTCATGAGGCAGGAAAAAGCGAGCGTATTGGGAACAAATGCCGCATGAATTGTACCAAATAACTCTTAGAAAGGCTTGTGCTTGGCTTCAAACGCTCTAAGTCAGACAAATTTTTAGAAAAGAAGTTTGCTATGAGCTATTTTCGCCAGATCCTAGCCCTGACGCCCCTATGGTCTGTTCCGCTTAGATCTTATTGAACGAATGAGAATTGAGGAAGAAAGTCCGCATAAGGAAGCACACCATCAAGGAGGAAGTGCTTGCAGACGAGGAAGGAAAAGGGCATAGGATAATACATTTCAATCGATAATGCGTTCTATACTCAATCGATATCACAAGAAATATTCCCATGCCACCTCTTCTCTATACTTCCATCTATAGATGTAGTATACTGCTTCTAACGTACTATCCTAGCATTACCAAAAGCGCAAGAGCCCAGGAAATATGTCTGCTAAGGTTGTCAAAAATGGCGATGGGATATATCTGCGCAGGTTCTGTGTAAGGATGGAGTCCAACCCCCATTTTGCTTAGTCTGACACTCGGACCGGTAGTAATCCTTGTTGATCCTACATCTGCTTTTGATAAGTATACACATTTGAGCGGCCTGATGCTTTCCTGGTAGCAGAAAGGAGATTTGTTATGCCTGATTGGTTTGGTCGTCGACGTAACCGTAATGTTGGAGCGAGCAGCGAGCATGTAGCCGCTCTTCAACAAGCGTCCGTGATAGATATTCAGGAAGTTCTGGCTACGGCAAGGGCATTCCGTTTATTTGTGATGGCTCCCACATTGGATGAGACGCTCCGTCTCTTGCAAGTGCATCAGGAAGCGTTGACCTCTGAGAACGCATTGATGGCTTGTAAGGATATGATCGCGCAATTCCAGCACAGTGGGGAAACCGAGCTGGCAGAAGAGTTAGAACGCCGCTTGCACCTGCTTGAAGATACTCGTCGGTATGGCGTCGAGAAAGCCTGGCAGCGGTTTCTGCAGGCAAGGAAGATAAGATCCGTGAATATTCCCGAGATTATTATGGCCTTCCTCGAAGCTCCTGATTGGTATGCGTCAAGGCGTATCCTGGAAGAGAAACAGAGCGTCTTGCTGTCAGATAAGGCCATTACATTCTTTCGCCAGAAGGTTGATAGCCTGCGCTTCCATCCTGATAACGTGGAAGTTGTGTGTGAAATGGAGCAATACCTACAGATTTTGGAAGATGCCAAGGCTTGGGGCACTGATAAAGCTTGGGAGAAGTTTGCGGATCGCAGATTTCAGGAATTTTTGAGGAAAGTTCCCTCGGACCCGAATATAATTCAGCTCTTTTTGTTCTTGTATGAGCAAGACCCAGATGAGTTTGCCAGACAAATGGGAGCTACAAGGGATGATCCTGTGCTGAAACGAGTCATCGAACACTTCCGTAAAATGGTGTAAATCTGCAACAGCTCTTGTTTCTTTGTACTTGTCCCGCTGGCGCAACTCAGGTAGCTAGCGGGCATATCTCCCTCTTAAATATATGGAAGCTGGCTCCTTAGCCAGGGGCATTGAAATGGTAGGTCTAACCTAGGAGAAGTTGCTATGCGACGGTGGTTTGCCCGAAAGAACCAACTAAAGCAAGAGCAGATCCAAACCCAAAGTGATCCTGAAGCGGAGCTGATTCAGCGATCTCTGGATGGCTTCCATGAGATGATCATGTCTGAGCCAGATCAGACACGAATGCTTATCCATCTGGCACGCGAATTCGAAAGAGATCCCACTCTCTTAGGCCGTCAATTAGGCATCCTTGCCGCTCATCCTCTTGTCGTAGCGTACATGCAGCGAATACGGGCAATGGCGCAAACTTATGGTCAGCCGACTCAGGAAGAGGCTTCGGCTCAACCTGGAGCACCAACGAGTGGCGATGGGACGTTTACACAGCTAGTGATGACCTGGCTGCGTGCGGGTCCGTTGCCTCATTCGCGTCGTTTCCTGGAAGCGCATCCAGAATTGTTAGATCCACGCACGCTCACCGTCCTGGAATCGCTCATGCCACCACCAAACGCCGATCCGCGAGCAGAGGAAGCCGGACGTAATTTTCAAGACATCATCCGCGATATTGTGACGTATTATGCTACGGCACGAGATGTGCCCGCAGCCTATGTCAATGTCTTCGGCGGGTTCGCGTTGGATCTTCCTTACTGGCTGGAAGCTGAGATTATGGATATTGCAGCCATTGTGAGGGAAACACCTCTAGATCGCTCTGCCCTAGAGCGGTCTAGGCGCTGTCGAACTGCCTGGAAACGGGCAAGTCAGGAGCGCTTAGCACCAGAGATACTGGCCGAACTTGCCGAGCGCATCGCAGATGCCCTTACTGATATCAGTGATGAAACCCTTCCCCAGGCACAAGATGAGGCCATCGCATGGTATGAGCGTGCGCAACTGGTTTTTACAGAACAACGCTATCCTCGCCAGTGGGCTCATGGGCAACATCATCTGGGTTTGGTTTATTGCCAGCGTTTACAAGGAAGCAAAACAGAGAATCAGGAACGGGCTATTACCTATTATGAGGCGGCCTTGCGCGTTTACACCGAAGATCGCTTCCCAGAAAAGTGGGCTATGATCCAAAACAACCTGGGCAACGTCTATGCTGAACGTCTCCTCGGAGGCAATGTCGACAACCAGGAATTGGCTATCGCCTACTATATCGCAACCCTCCGTGTCTATACCGAGGAGCGATGGCCAATAGAATGGGCAGACACACAAGTCAATCTGGGGAATGTATGCCATGCGCGCATCGCCGGAGACAGGGCAGAAAATCAAGAGCGAGCGATTGCCTGTTATTCATCCGCTTTGCGCGTCTATTCTAAAGATCGTTTTCCAGAGGGCTGGGCAAGGGTACAGTTCAGCCTGGGCAATGTCTATCAGGAACGGAAAAAAGGCGACTCGGCCGACAACCAGAAACAGGCCATTGCTTACTATAACGCAGCTTTGCACATCTTCACGCAAGTCTGCTTTCCACATGAATGGGCTTTGACACAGAACAACCTCGGTGGGGTATATGAACAGCGTATCCAGGGGGAGAAGGTAAAAAATCTGGAGCAAGCTGTTGGCTACTACGAGGCTGCTTTGCACATCTTGAGAGCAACGGGCGAGCATTATAGAGCAGAGCTTGTCCTGGCAAACCTCTATAACGAACTCGGTCGTTGGCAAGAGGCCCAGGCCACGTATGCTCGCGTCCGTCAGGACAACCAACTCCTGCTTTCCCTGGCGGAGACCACACAAGAACAAGACCCTATTCTGCGCAGCGAGAGCGAACGAGTCTTTGGTGAGGCATTTGCTTTCGCCCGGCCAGGACGGTTGATCGAAGCCGCCTTGTGCGTCGAGCGTGGGCGGGCACGTGCATTGGCAGCGGCGCGCAAGCAGCTTACTATTGATCCTTCACATATTCGCGATCCGCACCTGCAACAACGGTACCGTCGTGCGCGCGACGAGTTACAAAAAGCGCAAGCCGCTTCCTATGCCCCGCTGCCAATGTTGGGCGCCCCCCGGCGGGTAGTAGGAGTCGTTCTTGGTGAAGTCGAAAGCCCACCGTCACCAGACTGGCTGCAGCGGAAAGCCGCAATCAGTGCCGCGCGCCAAGCTTTCGATGCCTGCCTTGCCGAGATCGCGTCATCGCAAGCCATCGCCGACTTCATGCAGACCGAGGTACCAGAAACTGTTTTTAGCGATGCGCTAGCATGTTGCCCAGCCAATCATGCGCTTGTCTATCTGCTGGCAACACACTGGGGCGGCCTTGCCCTCATCGTTTGTGGGACGAATTCGGCATCCGGTATCAAATCACGTGTTTTATCGCTCGATCTGCCAGATCTGACCTGGGATATGGTAGAAGAGCTGATCGATCATCAAATCGATGTGGGCTATCAAGATGTCATCGGTGGTTTCGCCTGGGGGCAAACGGGCAGTGCCTTTGGTCGTTTCCGCGCTCTCGATTGGACCGGCGATACGTTCGCAGAGCGTGCAGCCAGCCTCCATTCGGCATGCCGGGCAGTTCATAAACAAGGCAGCTTCGATGTGACAACTCAGGCCATTTGCGCTATGTCTGAGTTTGCGGACATCCTCGATGAGCCGCTGAATGAACTGGCACATCATGCATCGCGCAAGCTGGCAGCAGTAGCTGGGGTGTTCGACCATGAAGTCTTGCTCCACGAGATCCGGCGTGGACTCACGACACTGGCCACAGTGGCTATGCGCCCATTGGCGACGCGACTACGCGAGCAGGGGTAACAGGAGTAACGCTAATCCCCTGTGGGGCGCTCGCGACATTCCCGCTCCTGGCCACGCAGGTCGGACCAGAGCAAGATGATCCTTTGCCAGGGCACTGGCAGACATTCGCAGATGCGTTCTCGAATGGCGCGAGCATCGCACCGAGCGCGTGGGCGTTGGTGCGCAACGAAAAAGCGCAGCACGAGCGCAAGGGGTTACGCGCCATCGGAAATCCTCTCTCCAAGGGCTTGCCTCCGTTGCGCTGGGGGCAGGCCGAGGCTCTGACACTTGCAAAACTGGCTGGTGATATTGACGCTGCCCGTATCGGGTATGAAGCGACCAGAGAAAAGGTCGTCACCGATCTGAAGGAAGCCTTGATCTATGAGGCGTCCTGTCATGGCAATGGTGGGACAGGTGATTTTCTCGACTATTGCCTCTTCCTGGCCAACAGGGAGCGATTGAGTTTGCGCAATATCTTCAGCGGGCAACTCACCGATTTGCGCGGCCTCCGGCTTTTTATTCTATCCGCCTGCCAGACAGGCATACTGGATTTGCACGAAGCGCGCGATGAGGTGCGATCGTCGGCGGTAGGTTTGTTGCAAGCAGGTGCCGAAGCGGTGCTTGCTACTCAGTGGTCTGTCAATGATGGCGCCACTTATCTCCTTATAGTGCGCTTCTATCAAATCTGGCAGCAATCTGATAGAGGCATGTCACCGGCAGCGGCACTGGCAGCGGCTCAACGCTGGCTACGCACAGTGACATGGAGTGATTTACGCACGTGGTAGGGGCGCAGTCCCCTGCCAGCTGGCATCGCCAACACGCCTGATCTGGATCCTGTCAGGCAAGATAAAGCGCGATTCAAGCACGAGAAGCACGATGCTGCCTGGGCACAACAAGCAATCCGGGCGCAAGCAATCCGGGCGTCGAAAAATGAACAGCAAAAGAACGAGTGCCCCTTCGCCGATCCGTTTTTCTGGGCCGGGTTCAGTGTGACGGGCTGGTAGCTGTGCCGTAAACCAAGGATTGATCGATCGAAAGGCGCGTTTGCTGCCCAAGTGGTCCTTAAACTCAGTAACAACTCATCCTTGCAGATAACTACCACCCGGTAATCTGAAAACCAGCCCAGTAGAACGGCTCAGCAAAAGGGCGCGCATCAGGGCCACCTGCACGTCTGGCTTTACGGATATATTCTCTTGCCTCACTGATAGTGTAACGAGGGTTGCGGCTATTGGCGGATACAGGTTGTCCTGAGACCGGGGATGAAGCATCTTTTTCTGCCGTATCGTTTTGCAGCGCATCATCAAGCAGTGACTCGGCTGGGGTTCCTGCCAATAGTGAGCGAATATCGATCGTCCATGCCTGTAACTCACGATTGGGTACGGTACGCAACCAGCCCTGAGCGCGTGCCAGCGCTTCTGCAGGCGACATGCTCTGTATGTTGGGAAACCATATCTGAGCAAAGCGCGCCATCAGCAAGAATGTGGCTTCGTCGTCGACGGGCCAGAAGGAGGCCATGACCGCCTTTGTTCCGGCCTCGATCATGCCTGCCGCCAGGCTGCGCACCTCGTCCTGCGCGCCGCGTAGATCAAGGATGGCTGTTTCACAGGCGGCCAGAATGAGCAGGCGCATCCCCTGCAGGTCAATCTCCTGCTCGCCAATACGGTGGCTCAAAAGATTGCCCAGCGTGACCCGCCTGTTAGCCGCGAGCAGGAGCGCCGAGCGCAGAAAATCGCTGGAGTCAAAAGCTCCGTGACAGCCTGCATGGAGAACCAGAGCATCACGCGCGGCTCCTAGAAACCATTTGAGCTTCGCATCCTGCTGCACAGCAAGTTTAGCTTTCTCGCCCGGTATGCTCCCCAGGTTCGCCAGGAGATACGACTCCGCCTCTCCCCACTGCAAATTTCCACTAGGGTTGCCCAGCGAGTAGACCCCCTTGCGTATCTGCTTGCTCTTCTTTTCATAAAGAAGCGAGCGAGCGCTGGGCACAACGCTCATAGGCAGTGTTTCAGCAACGGTAACATTGTCTGAAACCATGACAGCGCCCCAGGGGAATGCAGCAAGCGTGCCGCAGGAGACAAGTGTAAAATGCCTTACACCTAATCCAGTCAGCCAGTTTGCCAGAGGCTGCGCTACTGCCTGCGAGAGTTCAGCCAGGCAGCGCGTGACCTCTGCGCGCAAGAAGAAATCCGCGAGGCGCGCGGCTAAGCTCTGTTCCTCGCCGCGCGTGAGTGATTCTACCGGTTTGTCTGCCAGCGCCGATAACTCTGAATTGGCCAGCACGTACTGAGCAGATGCGTCGAGCGTGCTGGTTTGCTGTTGTCGTTCGCATGCGTTGTGTAATGCTGCTGCCCGCTCGCGAAAGGTTTCTCCAGGCCAGACACGGCGGCGCAGCAGGTAATCGCCATCCCCGCGCTGCGCATACGCATAGCCGCCAATGACGCGGTCGGTCATATCGCTCAACCTGACCTCGATGAGTGTTTTGACGTATTCATCGGTCAGTCCTGGTATATCCAACATAGCAAAAGGTGCGATTCCATGCCGGAGCGATGGAGTAGCAAGCGCAGCTACAGCGACACCTCCCCAGGGTGTGGCGAGCAAGTAGACAAGCGCGTGATTCTGCCCTCCCTGCCCGGCAGCCTGTAGAAGCGCTTCTGCATTACACGTATCTTGCATAAAGTCTCCTAAATCAGGTTCCCGTCTGATCTCCAGGACTACTTTATCCAGCATAGACTTTGCTGCGCGGTAAGCAGTGGTGCGCTGCCGTATACGTTCGCGTTCTTCCCCCTCTTCGAGCGGCTGGCCATCTGCCGAAACTGGCGCGTAGAGCGCTGTCTGCGCTGCCAGCAGGTTTTCCCTGGCTTCTTCAAAGCGTTTGCGCAGTTCTTCGTTGAGAATCAAGGCGCTATCCGCGCCGCTGAGCAGGCGTGCCTCTGCCAGGCTACGCGCTCGGCCACGCTCAATCTCAACGGCGGCCTCGGCAATGCGCTCCAGCCGCGTCAGGACGTAGCCATGTCGTGTCGCAGCATCGCGTCCCTCCCTCAGCACTTTATCGCGCTGCACCGCGCCTGCTGCCTGTTGCAGCACCGTCACCTCCATCTCGCGTGCGCGCGTGTAGGCTTCGTGCGCAGCTTCCCATTGCTCCCGGCTGGCCTCGAGTACCGCGCAATCAAGCTGCAAATCACGCATCTCGGCAGGATGTTCCTGATAGGAAACCGTTGCCATATCAAGATACATACGTGCGCGCTTCAGATTTGCAGCGCGGTCACCTACAAGACGCATAGTATAGGCCAGTCCGAGATTGCGCTGTATTTCAACATAGCGGCGCGAGGAAGGATAGTATTCCAATGCTTGCAAGGCGCGTTCATAGTAGTGAATAGCCTCCTCAACATTTTGCGAGCGATCCCCACAAATGCGACGCAGGTACAGATTACCCATATGTAACTGAATAATGCCCCAGTCCACCGGGTATTCTTCAAAGGTGAAGACCGATAACGCTTCCTGGTGACAGAGCAGGGCCATCTCCATATTCGCAGCTGGCGGGTCCTCCAGGCGATGCAGATAAGCCAACGCCAGGTTCTCCTGCGTTTTTGCCCAACCAATCGAGAAGACATCGCGCGGATACTGGCGCAGGATTTCTCTACAGAAAGCGATACTGCGCTCAATGTTGCGCTCCTGTATCCCACTCAAGCGATGCAAGTAGGCTTGCACCAGGTTATTAGCAAGGTTAAACGCGATGAATGCGCGCCTGCCCTGTTCTTCCCCGGCAGGCAACGCATTGAGGATATCGATAGCTTCCTCAGTTGTGGAGATCGCAAGCTCAATGTTTTCTTCTTCATTCCCTTCGGGATTTTCTGGCAACACTGCGCCAAGCCATTGTCGAAGTACTATACGAATGAATGGATTGCATGTATCATCCTTATCTGCCAGTGCAATCGCTCGCAGCAGTTGTTCAATCGCTTCGGGTAAAACACTCTCGTTCATACGCTGCAAGTTCAGCAAATTTCCCCGGATACTTTTGATAAGGGAAGCGAGTTCAGCCGGGATATCAATATCATCGAGTTCACCGGTGTCGGGCCGCGCGCCAGAGGAGATGGCAGGCACACGGTAGATATTTACCGGATGTGTGATGGGTGGTGCAAGCAGACGGGCTGGAGGAACACGTTCCAACAGCCTCACATGGGCCTGGAATATCTCCCAGGCTCGCTCTATACCATATCGTATGGCATCATTCAGGAATGCCCGGTGAATGAAGAGCCATGCCTGGCGTCCTTCCTCGCCTGTCAGGTCGCTCTCCTTGGCATATTGTTCAAGCAGTTCAAGGGTGAGATCTGCGAAATCGGTGAAAAGAAGTTGCTGCTGCTCAATGAGCGCTTTATGTACTTGCTCCCATTCTGGCCTGCTGATGAAAAAAGCGACAGCATGTATGATACGGTGAGCATTCGATGCAAGCTGATAGTTTTCTGGATGCTCTTCAAGTTCTTTCGCCCACATCTCGGCTGCCTCTGCCTCTTCGCGCAGGATCCACGTTTCTACCCCGCCTGTATCCAGGCTACGCAGGACCAGCGCATTGTTTTTCCAGTAGCTTGCATCATCTGGTTCCAGTTCCAACGCCTGGTTAATGGCTGCAACTCCTTCGCCAATACGCATGAGCATCATGAGTAAGACCGATTTGAGATTCCAGGCCACTGCCCAGGTAGGATCAAGCGCGAGAGCGCTTTCAAGGGCTTGTAAAGCACGGCTAAATTGTCGTTTTTGCACAAATCCCAGCGCCCGGTTGTACCACTCTTCCCGTTCTGTCATAGCAGTCTGCTCCCTCGATTCATCAATATTTTTGCCTGTAAAGTATCTGTGAGAGGTTTATAATTGGGCCATGCTCATTTGCATCATAAATGCACTCCATGCATGCTCAATGCCACTAACCCTCGCGTTTACCAGTAGCCCGCGGTAGAATAGGAGATAAGCGCTTTGCGCTAACCACTCATCTTCGTTTCCGGCTTGCCGCGTCTCCAGCTGTTTTATAAGCACATCGAGGATATCCGTCGCGTCGCGCGTAGTCACGAGAAATTCCCACTGCTCTTCCAGTGCCTTGCGCTTCTTTTCCCAGGTATCTGCTATAAGCAGCTGCTCAAGCGCCCACATATACATCAGAGTCGGTTTTCTAGTTTCCTCTGTCGGGTCCATCTATTTTCCTCCCTCCAGACTTCTGAGAAAGTCACGCGCTCCATGTTTTAGTGCTGCTCTGGATGAGCGCGCTTTTACCGCCATCTTTTCGGCTTCTTCCCAGCCTTTCTCGATCCCTCGCAAACGCGCGCCCATCAGCAAAACACTGTGATAGCCAATATACGTTGGATCATACATGCACTCTATAGGATCATCTCGCATAAGTTCGCTATAGAAATCGCGGAGCAGTTCGATTGCTACATCAGTGAGCAATAATGGTTGTTTCTGGTCTATGACGATTCGGGCTTGTTCGACCGTGGGGGCATCCAGCAATTCGCGTAGAGCGCGCACCAACTCGTTGTTTGGGTTGTGAAAAGCATCGGTAATGGACAATCAGCGCCTTCCTTTCTCATCTGATCAGCCTCAGTACTTTCTGGGGTCACCGTATTATCCGGGGCAAAACCTACGCTAAGCTGCGAAGCCCCTCCTCTGGCTTGTTCTCTGGAGAGATCAAAAGCGGCATAGTCCCTTCATTGTCTTTCAATACGCATCTTTTCTTCTCTTTTATCGCAAAAGCGGGAGTCTGAAGAGTTGTGTGAAGTCTTAGTGTAGGTTTTGCTCTGGAGATTACAGTTACCCCTTTCTGATCAACTCATCTCCTCCACGATCTCGCTCGCGCGCAATTGCGCCTCGTCCCACAACGCCTGGAAAGGTGCCTCACCCAGTTCTAAGCGCAGTGCGTCGGCTATCGAGCGTGGAACTCTGGCCTGTTCATTGCTGTGTAGCTCCTCGAGGATGCACTGAGCCTGTATAAAGCAGGCCAGGCAATACCGGAGTGCGAGAAGCGCGTCCTCTCCTTTGCGCTTCTGCGCCAGGTACCATGACCACCAGAAGTGGCCGAGATTCTTGAGCGTGGCGGCCTCGCGCTCACTATGACCCATCTCACGGAAGAGCGCGAGGGACTGCAGGTAGCACTGACGAGCTTCTGAGAAGCGCTTCCGCTTCTTGTAGTGCAGTCCCAGGTTGTTCAACACATTTGCCTCTCCCCAGCGTCCTCCTGTTCCATGGAAAAGCGCCAACGCCTGCTGATAGTAGCGATGCGCTTTCTCCGGCTGCCCCTGCGTATCATAGATGCGCGCCATATTGCTGAGCGTAATGGCATCTTCCGATGGATGTTCGTCCGAAGGGATGGCCAGCGCTCGCTCGTAATAGTCCAAAGCTTGTTGCGGTCTGTCCAGATCGGCATAGATGTTGCCAAGATCGCTTAGCGTCAGGCTTTGCCCGACCGCGTCGCCGATTTCCTCACAGATACGTAATGCCTGTTCATAGGAAAAGAGCGCAGCTTGCAGGTCTTTGCGAGCGCGGCTCACCTGACCCAGGTTATTCAGTACGTTGGCCTCGCCAGCGCGCCCCGCGTTTCCTTCTATGGTGCGGAAGAGCGCAAGCGCCTTTTCAAAATAGCTCTGTGCCTCGTCAAGCTGGCCCAGGCGATGATAAACCTCACCCAGTTCATTGTCTATCTGCGCTTGCTGGTATGGCTGCCATTCCTTGAAGTTCAAGAGCAGCAGGTACAATTCGAGCAGGGTGCTGCTCCACCCCCAGCGCTGCAGATCTTGAAAGAGGGCCTCTTCCTGCATAAGGGCATAAGCCGTCTGTGGCTGCCCGGCCTGGCACCAGTGCCATACGGTTTCAATTACGTCGCGAACATCGTTGATTTGCCTGCGCAACTCGCGCGACAAACGCGGCTGAGCCTGGTAGTAGCGCGCGGCCCTGCTATGTGCTTCGCTGATGAACGCGCGCCGGGCCTGCCGATAAGTGCCGAACAGGGATTCCAGAGCGTAATCGGCTACAACCGCGTGTACCTGATAACGATCTTCTTCACCAATCAACAGGTGTTGCGCCAGGAGCGCATTGAGGGCCGATGTACATTCAGCTGAGGTAGATACCTGGCTGCTGAACAGTGGCTGCGCAGCCTCAAGCGGCACTTTTTCGCGATACATAGAGAATGCCAGTAGCAACTCTCGTTGAAGCTGATTGAGTTGCTGGGTAAAAATCGTCGCCAGAATTTCACCGGTCACGGTCTCCCCTTTGTCCTCTGAAGCATTCCTGTCTTTATCAGCAAGGTACTGGTTGATGCTCCATCCGGAGGATTGGAGATGAGAGGCGAGCAGGACAAGGGCGTAGGGATGACCTCCATAACGCTGGGTTGCACGCTCCAATGCTTTGTCCGTTCCCTCCACGTGCAGTTTTCGCAGGAGCGTAACGCCTTCCCCGGTTCCCAATGCCTGTACCGGAAAATCCTGCACAAAGTTTGGCCGGGCCTGATCATTCCAATGAGGAAAGATACGCGAGGTCAGTAAAAATTTGACGCGGCATGGCTGCTGGTTGAGTTGTTCCAGCCACTCAACAATACCGGGACGATCAGGCAGAACGCGCCCATGTTGCCAATCGAGCAGATGCTCGAACTGATCAAGCACGATCAGGCGTGGCCTGGCGGTAGTATTCAATAGGGTGATGAGGACCTGCGCTTGTCGCTGCGGAGCGAGCGTTACAAAAGCCGGAATGGGTTCGCCAAACGCTTCAAAGAGGGTACGTACCAGTTCGGTGAGCGTCGTTGTTGCATCGAGCGTGAGCCAGAGAGCTTCGGCGGTAAATGGGCAAGAGCCTTTGCCGAGCCGATTTTCCGCGTAAGCGTAAAGCTGTGCCGCCAGCGTCGTTTTGCCCGCGCCCGCCACCCCTGTCAGTACCAGAGCAGAGAGATCAGGGCGAATCAGGCGATCATATACTGCGCTGGCGAGGGAATCTCGCTGCAGGATATACTCCATTTCAAGCGGCGGAGGCAACCCCAACAGGCTTCGTACCGGGATACGTGCAGCGAATTCACGCGCAAGCTGATCAATCACATTGCGTATCTCTTCTACGATAGTTTTCAGCGCCTGTTCGCGTTTAGGTTTTGACAGATTGGCAATGGGCGTTCCATCTCTTGGCAAGGATTGCCTCGTCAGGAGTTCGTTTTCTTCCAAGCCCTCGATCACTTGCAGGATGATAGGAATAAGAATGGCGCGTCCATTCCGTTCTCGTTCCAGAGCCAGTTCTAATTCCTTTCGACAACGCAGCTCCTCGTCTTGGAACTCAGAATAGAAATAGGCAGGACTGATCAGTAACAGAATAATATCTGCTTCGTCCAGCAACATGCGTAATGCGCGGTCGCGTTCCCACCCTGCGAAGATAGCGCGGTGATCCCGAATAGCAATATGCCCACTCCGTTTGAGCATGCTCAGTTGTGCCTCAAGTTCCTGGCGATAGAGTTGATCCTTTTGAGCATACGAAACATAGAGAATGAAATCCGCTTCTCGCACGAATAGTCCTTCCACTGTTCGCATTTTCTAACCAGAAAGGGACGATCACTCACCTAACTCTGCAAGGTAATTAGTAGCGTCACTCAGTCCAGCAACAGCCGTAGTATGCCAGTCACGCCAAACCTGTAATGTCTGCACATCCTCGTCTACCTCGTCTAGCGCGGCAAGGGCCATCTCAAACAGCTTCCGTGCCTGGTGTGCATGCTCTACTCGTTCGCGGTGCGAGGCTACATCATGACTGAGATGGACTTCCAACTGCGCAGCATCGATGTAGTCAATGATGGTATCCAGTTGCTCCTCGCTATCTTCGCTGAAATCGTAGTCACGTCCGCGAATGGTTCCAAGGGCGTTCTCCTCCTGAAACTGCTTCTCCATTGCCTCGCGAATAACCGGCACCATCATTTCCGCCGCGCGCAGAGCGTCATCCTGGTTGATACGGTCCATGAGCGTCCGTTCGATAGCTGTTCCCAGCACCGCCGCGCGTAGGCGCGTCACTTCGGTATCTTCCAGTTGAAAGACTTCCGCTACCCTACCAAGCTCTTCAGCAGTGAGAGTGGGGAAGCTTTTCGGTTTGAGCAGTGATTGTTGCAAACGGCGTACTTTCTCCCGGTGTATGCCGGCCCGGTCATCGAGCAACCCTAGCTCTGCATGATGCATGCGCAAAATGTCTTCTAGTTCGCGCGCGAAGAGGTTCCAGCGTTTTCCGGTTGGTTGTTCTATAGTCATCAGCGTTACCTCCCTGATGTAAGGTATACATCCATTTCTATGGAAAAAGCCACTCACAATGCCGTGGTGGGATCATACCCTGCGCGCTTTGTCTCCATTGCTGCTGCAGTAGACATAAACATACCAGGCATTACTTGTAACTATTCAGCAGTGGGAACAAGGGTCTGTAAGACCACTTGGCAGGGTCTTCAATTAGTAGCCAGTTACTTCGTCTACTGCCATAGCCCGCCATCTTCACATCTCCTACCTGGCCTATGAGGCGTGCTGATTGTTTTGCGTTCACTAGAGAAACTGATCTTCAATCATTCGCATGGCCTGACGATACTTAGCGTTAGATGGATCAAGCGCTATAGCAATGCCACACTCAGTGCGTGCTTCCTCAAACCGTTCCAGTGCGCCAAGCATGTAGCAACACTTAATATGCAACCCTGCGTCCCTATAATTAAGCCGAACAGCTTCATTATACGCCCTGAGTGCCTCCTGATACCGCTTTAGTTCGACAAGAATGTCACCCTTGCCACTATGAAAATCTGCATCACTGGGATTAAGCCGGATGGCCTCGTTAAATGCAGCGAGTGCTTCAGTATTACGCCCCAAGTTGCTAAGAGCAAGGCCCTTTTCGCAGTGAAAATCAGCACTTTTAGGATTAAGCCGGATGGCCTCATTAATCGCTCCGAGTGAATCCTGATACCGTCGCATCATGCCAAGAATGAGGCACTTTTCATGATACAGAACTGCGTCTTTAGGTGCGAGATTGATGGCTTGATCAATCAGTTGGGCTGCTTCCGCAAACCGTCCAACTTTGCAATACTGACGTGCTTGTGATACGAGATTTTCTAGAGTACCCATGCGTTTTCTCCTCTATGTATTCTTTAGATATGATTCGAATTGACCTGACAGCCCCTCACATGCTGAATAAAATAAATTGGCTTGCTGAGCCGCTTCAGATTTAAATGTGAACTGTACCAAATGTCGAGTACAATTCATCCAAATAAAACCAGCCTTCAGGACGTTTGGTACAGCCCCATTAAACGGTGAACGTGCTCAAGGGGATTTTACGGGGCCGGCCTCGTGGACGCTTCGGCACATTGGGATCAGCCAACGGCCTGGTACGGGGACGGCCTCGTCGCTTCGGCTCGACCCAAGGTGCAGGAGCGACCTTGTACCTTAACAATTCAGAGATGCTCCAAAGATGATCGGTCAGACCACTCGCCATTGCTGGCGTCTGTCTCTGTAGCCTCTGAGCTTCTCCTGCCACTCGTTTGTTAAGTGCTTGATGGAAACAGCAAAAGTTGTAGGTGCTCCCAATCAAGTACATGCCCGTCTCAAGAGCTTGGAGCCGCTGAGCGGCATGGCGACACTTGCGCGTCAAGGTGGCAAGCCGTTCTCTGACGGTCCCATTCAACCGTTCGATGTACGAGGTGTTGAGCACTTGCCCGCCCGCTGAACGCCGCAAGAGGTGGATGGCTTGCACCATCGAACCATGGCTCATCTGTCGTACAACCTCCTTGAGGCGCTTGTTCACCGTCTGTTTGATCACCGTTCCAATGTGCAAGCCCGACCAGACCTGCAACGATGGACGACCGCGCCCCGCTGTTCGTTTCACCTTGTCGCGAAATGCCCGCTTGATACTGTTGGGGTACGCCGCCCACCCATCGGTGCACAAAAGCCTCGCGCAGGCTGCCTGAGAGCAAGCTCGCACCTGCTGGAGCAGCCGATCTGCTAGACTTGTATCACGCGTGCAACTGACCACGCCACCCAGCCACAGACGCGTCGAGACCATCATCGCCAATCCCATCCACGCCACTGTGCTGCGCGCTTTCACCCGGATCTCATCGGCTTGCACGTGGACTAAATCGAGTTGTCCTTGCTCGACGATGGCTTGATGCACCCGTTGACACTGCTTGCCAGCCCGGTCGCGCCAGGAAGCCACCGTGCGTTCATCCAGTCCATAGGCCTGTACGATCGCTTGCACCGGGCATCCACATGCCAGAAGGGTCACGACAATGACCACCAAACCCGTTGCGGTGCGTAATCCTTCAAACATGGTGCCGCGACGAGCACTAAAGGTCTGTTTGCATCTCTTACAGCGATAGCGTTGTCGCTTCCGATCATGGATCGCGATATTGCCCTGTCCAATCTGGCCTCTTGCGCAACACGTCGAGTTCGGGCAAAATTGCTCTGACGGTTCCATTGGCTCTGATGTGTTGTTTTACATAGACACAGCATGCCGTGAACCGTCGCATTTTTCAAGCTTTTCCCCCCATTTCACCAGTTACTGTGGCTGTACCGGACGTTTCGCAGTGCTGATTAAATGCTTAAGGCATGGTTCAAATGGACTTGACAGTGTGAGTGCTAGGCAGCCCAGCTCTCCTCATATTTCAGGATGGTCGAGCGCTCTGTCGCAGGCACGGGCGGATAGCCGAGGGCGATCAACCAGTCCTTGCTCTCCTTGATCTGGCCACTGCGTTGCAAAGGACTCAGGCCCTCATGCACTCCACGAGGAGCCACCCGATGATTGTGCCAAACGGCGAGCAAGGCCAGCAGACCCGCCGAGAGGGAGCGATGCACGGCCAAATGCGGACGGACAATGCTGTGCCAATTCTCGACCGCACTACTGGCCCGCACCGCCAGACTCCAGGCATCGAGCAAACGAGCCGCCTGCTCGCACCAGGCCGGGTCCATTGCCTCAAGCAAGTGCTGGGGCTGCTTTCCCAGAATCGCCCGCCGTTGCCATGCCCAGCCGATGAGTCCCACCGCCTGTTCTCCTAACTGGGCAATGGCTTCTTGCTGACACCCTTCCATCTCCTGTGCAAAGGAGAGCAGGGCAGGCAAAGCGAGCCGCACCTGCTTGCTGACCCGTTGCACCTCTTTTCGCACCGCTGCCGGAGCCGACTGCACGACTTCCTCGAGCAAATCCAGCACCGTCTCCACTTCGCCACGCCGTGATGCAGAACTGAGCAGACGAGGCTGGCTCTCCTGACTGAGGACCACGATCTCGAGTAGCTGACGGAGTTGAGCAAAGAGATACTCGACCCCCTCCAGCACGCGGTGCAGCTGGCTCAGCAGATGCTCTTGCTGGCTCGCTGTCGTCTTGGCTGGGCGGCCAACCGCGTTCTTGCCCGTGCTGGCTCGTTGCTGCTCTTGTCGCTCGATCAGTTGCATCCGCTCCTCTTCTTCCTGCACCACCCGTTGCAGACGTGCTTGCACCTGTGCGGCCAGATGCAACACATGCCAGACATCCCGTTGGTGCGTGCTCTCGGCTTTGGTGATGCGCAAGGCCTCAGCAATGGCTCGACCGCCATCACTGACCGTTCCCCGAGAGACCACCCCTTGTTCGTGCAGATACCACAACGCTAGCGTCCAACTTTCCCCGTCTACGGCCACCGCAGGCAGCGTGGCCCACACCTGCGAACTGTGGACATCGACGATAGTGAGATAGCCTTCCCCTCGTTGGCTGCTGTACTGTTCATCCAAGGCCAACACGCGTCCCTGCTCACAGACTTGCTGCTCCAACCACCTTTGCGCCCGCTCTCCGGCCTCTTGTACGATGGCCGTGATCGTTCCCAGGCTTACCTGCTGGCCCAGCAGGACGGCCAGACAGGCTTGAATGCCCCGAGAGCTGGCGTGTCCTTCCACCAGTAACGTCAAGACCGCTCGTTCCAACTGGATCGTCGCTGCCGACTCTTTTGGCTCGAAAGCGGCTTGCAAGGCCCTTCGTCCTTTGGCTTTCCAGCTCTACAACGTTTGTCGCGACACCTGGGCCAACTGAGCTAGCTGGCTGACAACTCCATAGCTTCCTTCCTGCGCCACTAACATGCTGACCCACTGCGCTCGTTGCTGGGCTGTGCTAGAATGAAGTTGAATCATTGGTTCCTCCTCGGTGGGTGGTAAAACGCTTCATTTGCTTCTACCATACCTTCCGGGGAGTCTTTTGACAACTTCATTCCCTCACACTGTCAAGGTCTTTTGGCCTTTTTTGAACCTTGCCTTACGTTGTAAATCTCACCGGCGGGCCTGATAGGCCGAGATGGCATATTATTGATCTCACAAGAATCCCCGAGACAGATCGCGAACTAGGTATCGTAGCTGTTCCCTGGTTTTTCCTTGCTTAGCTGCAAACTTGTCAGCTTCTTGCCATCCTCGAGGAATACCATACATATGCGCATTGGTGAGTAATGCATGGTGATAAACAATGTACGGTGGATCGTAGAAGCCCTCAGGTCCAGGAAACACAGGATTTTCTTTATGCAGATCGTAGAGCAATTGTACTGCTGGACTAGTAAGCAGCAACGCTTGATCTCGAATGAGCACAGCATTTGCTGCCTCCTTCGATGGGGCATCCAACAACGCTTTAAGCGCTCGAACGAGAGCACTACTTGGATTGGATTGAAGGAACGAATCGACTAATGGCATCATAAATCTCCTTTCAAAAATATGATTATGAAACATTCAAGCACTGAGGAACGCATTCTGAAAGTGCTCATCTGTTCGTCAACAGTATATTCGATCTTACGCTTAAATTCAAGATTTCAAGGTACGAATACTATTGATAATGTGATAGTAAATATATTATTTTGCCGAAAGATCGTCTTACCGAAACTTCATATATACCTTATCAAGTAAATTATCAGGTGGCATTTAGATTATGTTTGGTGTAATTCATGTAGTATCTGTCCCCGTTACATTCGTTTTTTCCTGCATCATGAAGCCTCTTGAGAAGTGGCTTAACCATGCCCTGAGCTATTTTCGTCAGGATCCTAGCCTTTTTTGAGGGAACTCCATGCCTTTTGCTGTCAGTTTTGGACTATCCCGCAAAAACCGTACTCTACAATTGTGTTGATCCACCAAGAAACCAATGCAAAGCGGCATTGAGGAATATTTCCCTAAAATCATCACTTACTTCTTTTGAGGATGAGCCATTCTAATTGTCGATCAACACACTTCATGAAGAGGCGTAGCTCCGCATCCGTGTATGTGGTGATTCGTACGCTGGAGTTGTTCGTTTACCAGCAGATGTCCGATGCAGCGCTTTCCCGCCCCACGAATCCATCTATTCCCCGGGTTCGTAGCTTTAACCCCAAAGTTTCACAGTATTTGACACTATTATCTTACCGGGAAATAGAACTTTACCAGCCTGTAATTTGAAAAGCTGCCCAGTAAAATGGATGGGCATAAGGGTGAGCGTCAGGATTTTCATGCTGCCGTGACTCCTTTTGTAACAGCAACTGAGCTTGTTCTATATCATAGCGACTGTTATGCATTTGCACTAGCTCTGCCTCCTCCCTATCGAGCCCACCCTGCTTATACAGCGTCCACAGATCGACTTGTGCTTGCTTCGCGCTAGTCTGATCTGCTTCCAGCTCGGTCGCATCGGCAGATGCTTGTGTTACTCCAAACCAGGAATTATTTGGCGTCTCTGATCCTGCTTCGAGTTGTCTCTCCGCAGTTGGCTCTAGAATACGGCTTGCATCCCAATCTTTCAGTTCGCTATTGGTTACTGTTCGTAACCAGCGCTGTGCCCGGGCCAAGGCCGCTGCCGGTGGCTCGTCGTGCATATGAGGAAACCACTCCTGAGCAAAGCGTACAATCAGTAGGTACGTAGCCTTGTCATCTACAGACCAAAGCGCGGCTAAGACGGCTGCTGCTCCAGCCTGGATCATGCCAGCCGCCAGGCTTCGCACTTCATTGGACGCGCCTCGTATATCCAAAATTGCTGTCTGGCAGGCCGACAGGATTAACAGGCGTAGTCCACGCATATCGACTTGATGACTCAGCAAATCACCCAAACGTAGTCGCTGCCCATTGGCTAATAACAGTGCCGATGCTAACGGTGTAAGAACATTAAACTGACCGTGGCATGATGCATCGACAATCTCTGCATATTGCAACGCCTCGATTAACCAGGCTCGTTTTGCATCTCCCTGTATTTTCACTTTCCCAGGTGCCCCTACCTCGCGAGCCAGCTTAGTCAGGGTCAGTGCCTCTGCTTCGCCCCAGAACAGCGATCCATCTGGATTGCCGAGGGCATATACACCAGCACGAACGGCTACATCTTGTCCTCTGGGTGACAAGAGAGAACGTGCGCTAGGGGCAACACTCGTCGGAAATATCTCTCCCACCGTGCGCCCATCTGACAAAGGCACAGCAGCCAACGGGAAAGCTGCCAATTGCCCAGTAGGAATAAGTGTAAGACCAGTTACTCCTTGTTCAAACAACCACCCTATCAAAGGACGAAAGGCGACTTTAGATAGCACATCCAGTGAGTGTTGAAGTTCAAGCTCCAGGAAAATTCTGTTCAAGGGGTACATCAAGGTGTTGAATTCTTCCTTCGAAAGATCATTAAGCGGTCGATCGGCAAGCGAGGGGAACCTGCTGAGTACTACCTGAGCTGCTTCGTCAAGGGTACTTTTTTTACCCATGCTGCCACAGGCTTTGTGCAACAGCGTCGTCTGAGCTCGGAACGTTTCGCTCATCCAGCTGCGCAACATTAACAAAAAGCCGTTTCCTTCCTGCGCCCAACTGAAACCGCCAATTACACGATTGGTCGCCTCGTCAAGCTTCAAATGGATAAGTTGATGCACAAGCGTAGCTGTAAGTTCAGGGAGGTCAAATGTGGCAAAACGAGCCGGTGTGTTCACCTCAGTGTTGGCATTGAGCGCCGCTACTGCTACCCCTCCCCACGGTGTAGCCACCAGGTACACCAGCGCATGCCCTGGTCCACCGCATTGAGCGGCTTGTAGAATTGCCTTTGCATCGAGCGTATCTTCTAGAAAGTTTGCAGGATCGTGGGCAGCGCGAATTTCAGCGATAGCCTCATTGAGTGCCTGCCTTGCTTTTTGATACACTTCACTCCGCTCCAGGTGAATACGACGCTGTTCCTTTTCAGGTATGTCAGGGGGGAGTGGAGTATTAAGACTTGTTTGGGCCGAGGTGAATTGCTGGCGCGCTGACTCATATCGTTGGCGCCTTTGCGCATCGCTCACCTTTTGCGGATCAGCCACATCCAGCGCAAGAGCCTCAGCTAAACCACGCGCTCGCCCGTGTTCCATGGCAACGGCAGCGGTATCAGCCTGCCCTAAGCGCGTCAAGGCGAAGCAGTCATTGGTAGCCGCATCCTTCCCCTCCTTGAGAACGGCATCCCGGCCAGCAATACCAGTACTTAAACCTACCAGAATATCTTCAGCTGCAAAGGCCTGCACACTGGCCTTATGCACATTTGCCCAGTTCTGTCGTTCGGCTTCGGCAAGAGCAAGATTGAGTTGCGTGCTTCGATGATCAATGGGGAAGGAGTCGAGGGTGAAAATCTGCAAAGCTGCTTCGAAGTGAGCTACGGCTTTTTCTGGGTCTGGGCTTTTTCCATCGATGGGTTCATAGTAAGCAGCGCCCAGACCATTCTGAATTCCTGCCCATTCCTCTGGGAAGCCGTCACGGGTGTAAATTTTCAGGGCCGCCTCATAACAAGCGATAGACGTTTCCCTATTGATGCGCTGTGGGCCCACCATGCGGTTCCCGGCAGCAATTGCAAGATTGCGCAGTACTGTAGCCCCTTCAAGAGGATAGGCATCGGGGGTGTAAACCTCTAAAGCTGCACTGTAACAGGCGATTGCTTGCTCTATATTGTCGCGTGGTATGCCCGAGGTGCGTTTGAGGTAAGCATTGCCCTGGATGGCCTGGGTCATAGCCCACTCTTTGGGAAAGGCATCATACGTATACACTTCTAAAGCAGCATGGCAACAAACCAGGGCCTTCTCAATATTTTCGCGCTTATTTCCAAAAACTCTGCTTTGATACAATGTGCTCAAATTGAATTGAGCGTGCGCATATTCTGTGGGTGAGCGATCAATATCATAAATATCCAGTGCAGATTCAAGGTAAGCAATAGCTCGTTCGATATTATCTGGTTGTGACCCGGTAATACGCATCAGGTAGGCAAGCCCCAGATTGGTCTGGGTCAAGGCATAGTCATCAGACGTGGGGTGTGATGCTCTCACCTGTAAGGCAGCTTCATGGTAGGCGATAGCTTTTTCTACATTGGCCTCTCGGTTTCCTTCGATCCGATTCCAATAGGCGCTTCCGAGTAAATTCTGGGCCTTAGCCCATTCTTGGGGATAAGCATCGCGGGTGCATACCTGCGACGCATTGTTATAGCAAGCGATAGCCCGTTCCAGATTATCTCGACGCACCCCCGCGATACGCAATTGATAGGCATTCCCTAAATTCATTTGAGTCGCGGCCCATTCTTCGGGATAGGTATCGCGCGTATGAACTTCTAACGCACTTTCAAAGAAGGCTATAGCCTGCTCTAGGTTGTCTCGCCGCTCCCCATCGATACGTTCGGCATAAATTCTACCTAAATCATTTTGAATCTCAGCCCATATTTCGGGACTCTTAATCCTTGTATATATCTGAAGGGCGGCTTGATAGTGAGCGATAGCTCGTTCCAAGTTATCGCGTCGCTCCCCATTCATACGTTGGCCATATAGATCGCCCAACGTGAATTGAAGAGCAGCCCAATCTTCAGGGAAGGCGTCAACCGTAAAGACCTGTAAAGCAGACTGACAGCAAACAATAGCGTGTTCCTGATTCTCGCGTCGCTTTCCAGTACCGCGCTCCTGATAGAGTTTGCTCAGAGTGACCTGAACCGCTGCCCACTCTAGAGGAAATGCTTCATGCGTGTAAACCTGCAAGGCAGCTTCACAATGAGCGATACCTAGTTCTTCGCTCTCTCCACTTTCATTTGTTGTTACCTCCAAATAGAGAGCAGCTAAAGCGGCATGAACTGAAGCCCAATCTTCAGGAAGGGCTTCGCGGGTATAAGCCTGTAAGGCAGCTTGATAGTGCGCTATAGCTTGTTTTAAATTGAGAGTTTTCTCTCCTCTGGTACGCCTTTGATATGCTCCGCCCAAGTTGCGCTGAGTCATAGCGTAAAGATGCGGATATCGGTCGAGCGTATACATCTGAAGTGCTTTTTCGAATGCGGCGATAGCCTCCTCGCACGCCTGCTCTTGATCAACTGAAAGCTCTTCCAGAGCTCCTCCCAACATGTTCTGCATTTCTGCGCGCGTCTCGGGTGCAACCTGAGAGTTATCTTCAGCACGCACTAGTGCCTCGCGTAGTATGGACACAAGCCTCGACGTAATTTGTTCAGATAAACCCTCACGATACAGAACCTTCCACTGTTGTTCCAGCTTTTCAAGCCATGGAGGAATATCGAGTGTCAAACCACCATGAGCGTTTACATATGCCTCACGAACTGCCGCCACATTTGTGCCGCGCTTACGGGCATCGCGAAGTAAAAACAAGTGATCGCGCAGCTCCCGTAGAGCCGTTTCAACCTCCTTCGGTGAATGGCCTAATTTCCTTTGCTGCTCAGCCATTACTAACTTGTGCTCGAGAATATTTTCACTCAATGGATTGAGCAGGCTGCGATGGTTCTCAAGGTAGCGGCGCCCCTCACGAAAGGTGGATTGCTGATACGAAGAATGAACGAACCACCTTAGGGTTTCCTCTTCAAGAAGCTCCAATGCACGTTGAGTTACAGCCCTCTTGGGATGACGTAGGAAGTCGAAGCGTGACATCTGTTTCACCTTCTAGGCAGAGAGAACTATTGATTATTATCGATTGCAAGTGTACACTATGTCTGTATACATAGCAAGAAGTACAGACGGTTCAAAAATCCAGAAAATTCGATTTGGGAAATAGATGTACTCTGTTCTGCTTTGTAGAATGAATCCTGTAAGGAGAGAGAGATGAGCCTGGAAGAAAACATCGACAAGTATCTTGGCGCTAACCGACCCGATATTGCTGGTCTCCGTCTATTTAACGCATCTGCTAGCCCTGAAGAGTTGCGCAAGCGATTTGCCGAAGGCGCTGCACTGCGCCAGCAGCTTGTGCGACAAGGACCATCAGTAATTCTCCCAATGCTCAGGGCTGCTCCCCCGAAGATGGGCGATGCGGCAGCGTTGGCTGAGTCTCCAATTGCAATGCTCAATCCCGAAGGGTATGCTCAGATTGCCGCAGGCATGACGGAAGCCATTTTCACGAATGCTCAAGATGTGATCCTGGAGATTGGGAAACCTGCTGCCGAGCCACTCCTAGGAGCTTTACAAGAACGTGATCCCAATGTGAGAGCGTTGGCGGCTGCTTTCCTTGGTCTGAGGAACCTGGCAAGTCATCGTATTTTGCCCCTCCTGCAAAATGCCTTTTTTAAGGATGAGGACGTCGTAGTCAAGTTGGCATCTGCAATTTCATTGATTGAATGTGGCTACACGGACCATAAAACGATTGACCTGGCCAGGCAGGCGCTGGGAGCTTTTCTCGATGAAGCCTCTCCTAGGTGGACTACATTGGGAGCAACACCCGTAGATCTATGCAAACACATGCTGCCTCAACTTATCGGCAAATGGGCTCAAAGATAGCCTTATGTTTCCTTCCGATCCGTCCACTGATGATGATTTGCTGAACCCTGACCTTCCAAGCAGTCGAAGTCAAGCTTGTTTTTTAATTTGCGACCCATGTCGGACCTCTCCAGAGAGCCGCTAAATCAACAGATTTTTGGCTTTTGCTGTCAGTTTTGCTGTCAGAGGTGATATTTGTGGTTTGAGAAAGTAAGTGAAGCAAGGACTAGAGCCAATCGAGGATATGTGATATCCGGAATCCTGCCGAGTCCCCCCTTCGGCACCCACTACTACTTAGATGATGTCTCAAGCTAGGAAAGAAGCGGCTTGAGGCATTTTCTTTTCTGATATTTTTTACCATATACAGCAACGGTACAGCAACGCCTAGATAGAGCACTATAGTAAATTTAGGCAACAATATATGTGACTCACCTTGTACTAAAGAAGAGAGGGAACATCGATGACATTTAAAGAAGTAACAGCACACTGGACAGATAAGACGAAGACCATTGGTACCCATGTTGGTAACAAAGAAATTATTGTGAAGTTTCTTTCTGATAAGAACCATTATGTACTGATAGTGAATGAACCACGGAAAGCGCAAGTTCCCACTGGCGAGTTCATTGGAGAATACTCAACCTTGGAAGAGGTAGAAATTAAGATTGCAGACCTACCTTGCGCGAAGGATATTGATCCAAATGGGTGGGTTATAAGCCCTGAAATGTACTAAGAGGGCATTTCGTAACTCAAGAGTTCTTCCAAGTGTGGGCCAAGACGCGCTTGGGTGACATGAGGAAGCGCCATCCTCCCAGGGAAAGGAGAGAACAATTGCAGCCAGAGATATGTGAGTCACTGCCAGAACATTTCCCAGAGGAGCTACTGGAGACTGCCTATTCGCTTGAGGTTTTGCACATCAGAGGAGTCGCCTGGAACTATGAGGATGCAATCAAAGCTATCCATGCCTTTGTTGATGCTCAGTATGCCATTTTAGGTGGGGATGTGTATAGGAAAGAGCATGAGACACTTGTTCCAACATTTGACAGTTGGTATCTGAATCAGCAAACATTAACATGGGAAGAATATGTAGACGAGAGTCGAAAGGCGGCTTTGTCTTATATTGAGATGTATTATAGAAGAAATGGGGAGATGTACTACTACGCTCCAGTTGCGGCAGAAAAAGGATGGAAAAACGTCACATGACTCGCATGGCCTCATCGTCATAATCTGTGGGGGTTCTGAAATCCACTTCATTTTCGAGTTATGAAATGCCCTCTACTAATATACTTGGTAAGTTATGCATGTTAGTGCCTAAATTTAATAGTGGAGAAAACATGGATGTTGAAATTGATAACAGCTACTGAGCTAAAATTGCAAAAAGCAGGGTATTACCTACGCCGCATGAAAGAGACGAAGGACAGTCCCTACTATCTCGACTTTCTATGCGAACTCGAATCTTTCCTCATGCATGCGAGGAGTGTTACAAACCTACCTGTCGCAAGAAAAAAAGATAGCAAGACGGGAAACTACAGAGACTCATGGTTCCTGGAACAAGAGCTTGGACAAAAACCAGGCTTTGAAAGCTGGTATGACCAAAAAGTGCTGGAACTCCAATCAGATGCCATTATGCATTTTTTGCACGATGAACGAAATATCGCGGTCCACTACAACTATAGCGATATTCACTATAGGCATGATTCCAGGCTTTCAATCACTGAACATCTTTCAGTGAGCGATAGTATCAAAATAACTGTCCATCACGAGGACGATACAGATGAAGTAGCATTTGAATCACCCCCTGAGCCACCTAGACCAACCAAGCCTACGGAAGTCACGGTTGAACATATATGGTTTTTCGATACGAACAGATTCACGGGAAACAAAGAAGTCATCCCGGTGTGTGAACATTATATCGAAACGCTCGAGAAGCTTCTGGAAGACTGTCGTAAGCAGGGTTTTCTGTAGAATTTCTAATCCGGCCATAAAAACAATTTTCCTCTGTCAGTACTTACAATCAGAAGCCCTGCGCCGGGAGATTCACGAGGGTCTCAATGACATTGAGAACTGGAATGGGGCCAATAACTTTATCTTTTACATATTTTCTTGGGTTGCCAACTTTTTGCAAAGAAGAAGCTTGGATCTACCTCAATGCTCTGCGTATAAGATGGTCTCATAAGCAATGTAAAGAAGTATCATTCTTACCCCGCAACACCCTGTAATATTCTTCTGCATTCGCGTTACTGCATACTCGTATATACGTTCTACAAGCAAAGCGTGAATCTGGTGTATGGTTGGAAGGGATCCTAAACCTCAACAGTAGTAGCCCGTCTGGTCACCCCACCAACAGTCATTCATCGTTCCATGCCCTGTGATCAAGCATTTTCAAAACAACGATGTCGTTAGTACGAGGAGCGATTACATGATACTCCCAACCTCAGGGATGCTCATTGCTGGTGCAAATAACGGCCATCTTCTCCTCGAAGAACCTTTAGGTGCCGGCGCTTTTGGTGTGGTATTTAAAGCACGACATATCACAGATGGAACGCTTTACGCTGTGAAGTTCCCTCAATATGCTGTCTTTGGCGGAGAACCTGACAGAACTGCCTTCTTGAATGAATTACGAGCATCACAAGAAATTCAACATCCCAATGTCGTCCGTGTGGTTCATGTAGAGGTAGATTCACCTGAATTCCCACCTTATCTGGTCATGGAGTTTATCGCTGGCGGAACGCTCAAAACGCGACTCGACCTTCTCCGTGCTTCTCGTAGCCTGGTAGATCTCGACAGTGTTCAAATGTGGACCAACGAGTTAATCGAGGGAATCGCCGCCATCAATGCTAAGATGCTGCACCGTGATCTCAAGCCGGATAACATTCTTCTGGATGATGATACACCGAAGATTGGGGATTTCGGACTTTCTAAGGTCATCGGTATGCTGACGCGTAGCAGAACCTTCAAAGGTGGTCAGCACATGTGGTATATGGCACCAGAAGGGTGGAAGTTTGAGACAAACACCATTCAATTAGATATGTACGCGATGGGCATCGTGTTCTACGAGATAGCCTCCTTGCAATTCCCATACCAGCTCCCGCAAGACCCTTCTGATGTTGAAGCATTACGGAAAATGCATCTCTACAAACAAGCACAACCTCTCCAGCAACTCCGATCGGATCTGCCACCAGGATTTTGCCATGTGATCACTCGCCTTATGGAGAAAAATCCCCAGGAACGCTTCCCGGACTGGCTTGAGGTCAGGCGAGCACTCGACAAGGCTTGGGAGATGTACATGGGAGATGGAGCGAGTCCTCGTGGAATTGTTCAGTCACTTTTACATGAAGCGGAGCAGCACCACGAGGTATATACGCGACAGCAACTTGAAGAGAAGCAACGTCAAGAGGAGCAAGAAGAACACCGTCAACTAGACGCTGTTCAGCAACGAAGGCTGGTTGAAAGTATCAATGCTCAGATAGCAGAATACAACGAGCACTGCGCTTTCAAGGAAAGAATCACAGAAATACTAGCGAATGGAGGTTTTGGCTGGCAACTTCCCTTTAGTGGAACCATATCGCTCCGTTTCTTTTCGATTGATCCACCACTCACGCTCAAAGCAGGACAGGTACGATACGCGGCAGTGCTCCAGGATGCTGATAAAGCTGGGCTGAATTACCTTCTTTGTAGAGACGGTGCAGATGACCTCTATGGAGTCTGGAAGATTTGCCGGGTAAATCATAGCGCACTCGTTGATCCTCGGAAACTTCGACCCAGGCCACAGCCCTTTGGCTTTGACAATGCAAAGGATATGCAGGAGATCGAATTGGCGGAACGTGCGATGCATATTTACACCGTCGAGTTCAGTGAAGAGATACAAGACACGTTCCTTCAGGTTGCCCTAGAAGCCATGAGACGAGGGAAGACCAGATAAAGAAGAAAAGGTATACGATGTTCCGAGTTCATCGTCATGCATCTGGTAGATGTGAAGTTCGATTTGATTTTCAGGAGCGTCTAGCCGAAGACGTAACGCCCTCGGAACGTCGAATCTTCATCCGTCTTGGCCCCATGAATCTGTCAATGCCTGGTTGACCACGATTGAAGCAGACACAGGATATGCTCCCGGTACGGGGTATGAGTATGCGAAAGTGCTCATGTATGCACTGGAATGGTTAGCGCAAGAACACATCTCTCTCACCACCCATGAGCCCATTGGGCATTCGCTACTGATGTTGAGTCGTGCTGATATGCGTACCCTGTTCGCCTGGCTGGATATTCCTGCTCGACAGAAAACTGCGCAGTCTCGCTCTCGACCTCCTATTCCTATGCCTTTGGGGATGTCTTCAAGGTCAATCACTCACTGCATCGCAAGCTGAACGAAGCGAAGCTCTTCTACCACAGCTATGCCGGGTTCATCATGCTAGCTGGGGCCATTGTGTGTGCTGATCCCGAATGCACCGCTCGGGCTGCTGACCTTTGCAGTGCAGGCACTGGCGGGGATTTTGCTTCCGAGCGCTACGGTCTTCCTGGTGCTGCTCATCGCCGTCATCCTGCTGTGGTCAAGACCGCCCAGTTCACCACCGGACACTGAGTGAGAGACACCGTCTGCGTTTCACGCAGACATCTCTGCTACACGGACGCTTCCACCTCCTGTGATACACTGTGCGCGGGAGGTGGCCGGGCGGAGGGAATGCGTGTCCCCGTTGGAAGCGACGCGAAGAAGGGAGACAGGAAAAAATGAAACCGTGCCCTGAAAGATTACAACTAGAAGAAATTGATGCGTCTCTCAAGATGGTCGAGATGCGTTGGAAGGAAATTGATGATGAGCTCGAGCTTCGAGGCATCGGTCGCAAAGACACGCCTTTTACAGCGACGATAAGAATGAGAATGATGAGTGCATATAGCTATTTGGATACACTGCTCTCGCAGCAAATCCCGCCGTTTTCATCAGAAAGCATCGGACATATGCTGCTTCTGAATCAGAGAGTTCATTACGGAACAGACCAACTTCTTCTCTCAGAATACGTCACGGCACGTGAAGCGACGGCGGAAAAATTCTATCAACACATCG
>WNFC01000125.1_pt1 | contig 76059 bp, 68 predicted proteins | sample 5400541 | NCBI WGS metagenome assembly WNFC01 (sample SAMN13153342, study PRJNA577476) | soil metagenome | isolation source: 120 cm saprolite under Douglas fir tree site 2 hole 2 replicate 1 | place: USA:California | collected 2015-04-18
CCGGCAGCTCACCTACCACGCGGCGCGCATGAAGGACACGGGCAAGCGCTGCGACCTCGAGGCGGGCATGGCCAAGGCGTTCTGCGCCGAGATGGCCGAGCACGTGACCGCCGAGGCGATGCAGGTCTTCGGCGGATACGGGTATTCGCGCGAGTTCCCCGCACAGCGCTACTGGCGCGACGCGCGCGTGTTCCGCATTTTCGAAGGGACCTCGGAGATTCAATACGAAGTGATCGCCAAGCGATTGCTGGAGGGCTGATGCACTTCACGCGCGACGATAATCTCTTCGAGGACTTCACCGTGGGCGAGACCATCGTTCACCCGCGCGGCAGGACGGTGAGCGACGAGCACATGATGTGGACCAACTTCGTCCTCAACACCGCTCAACTGCATTTCAATCAAAAGATGTGCGACGACTCGCCGGGGACGACATTCGACGGCCGGCGCGTGGTCTACGGTGGAATCGTCTTTGCCTTCGTGGCGGGACTGGCGAGCGAAGAGACGGAGGAGAACGCCATCGCGCAGCTTTCCTACGACGAGGGGCGGCACCTCAATCCCGTCTTCGCCGGCGATACCTTGTTTGCGGAGAGCACCATATTGTCCAAGAGCGAGGACGATCCGCGGCTGTCGTCCTGCGCGCCGGGGGTCAAGCCGGGGATGGCCGGCGTGGTGAAGATCCTCCTGCGCGGAAAGAACCAGCGCGGCGAGGTGGTCCTGGAGATCACGCGCGAGCTGGCCGTGCTGAAGAGGGAATTCCGCCCGTGAAGACGCGCAGCGGGATCGAGATCCAGCCCCTCTACGGGCCGGACGACGTCAAGGAGGTTCCACCTCCGCCGGGCGAATATCCCTTCACGCGCGGCATCCACCGCAGCATGTATCTGGGGAAGCTGTGGACCATGCGGCAATATGCCGGGTTCGGCACGCCGCGCGAGACCAATCAACGCTTCAAATATCTGCTCGAGCAAGGCCAGACGGGATTGTCTCTCGCTTTGGACCTTCCTACCCAGCTCGGGTTGGACGCCGACGATCCAGAGGCGGAAGGCGAGGTGGGCAAAGTCGGCGTGAGCATCGGCTCGCTCGCCGACATGGAGGAGTTGTTCGAGGGAATCCCGCTGGGGAAAGTCTCCACCTCGATGACCATCAACGCGACGGCGCCGGTGCTCCTGGCCATGTATGAGGAGGCGGCCCGCAAGCAGGGCGTGCCCGACGGTCGCATCTCCGGCACGGTGCAGAACGATCTCTTGAAGGAATTCGGCGCGCGCGGCGCCTGGCTCTTTCCCATCGAGCCGTCGATGCGGCTGGCCTGCGACCTGATCGAGGACACGGTGGCGCGATTGCCGCGCTTCAATCCCATCAGTATCGCCTCGCATTATCGCGACGCGGGCGCCACTCCCGCCGAGGAGATGGCGTACACGCTCAGCTCGGGCAAGGCTTACGTGGAGAACCTGCTTGCGCGCGGGTTGCCGGCGGACAGCTTCGGGCCGCGGCTGAGTTTCTTTTTTTATACCTATACGAACTTCTTCGAGGAGGTGGCCAAGTATCGCGCCGGCCGGCGCATCTGGGCCCAGCTCATGCGCGAGAAGTACGGCGCCAAGGAGCCGGAGAGCTGGCGATTGCGCGCGGCCTGCGTCTGCGGCGGGCATTCCCTCACCCGCGCCGAGCCGCTCAACAACATCGCCCGCACCACGCTGGAAACATTCGCGGTCGCGTGCGCGGGATTGCAATCGGTATTCACCGCCGCGTACGACGAGGCGTTCGCCATCCCCACCGAGCTGTCGGCGCGCACCGCGCTGCGCGTGCAGCAGGTGGTCGCATTCGAAACGGAAGTGGCGCAGACCGTCGACCCGCTGGGGGGAAGCTACTTCGTCGAATCGCTCACCGCCGGGATGGAGAAGGCCGTGCGCGGCGTGATGGACGAAATCGATTCGCGCGGCGGGATGGTCGAGTGCCTGCGGGAGGGATACATCCAGCAGCGCATCGCGCAGCGCGCCTACGAACACCAGCGCGCGGTGGAGAAGGGCGAGGTTGCCGTCGTCGGCGTAAACAAGTTTCGCACGCTGGGCGAGGCGCACGCCGAGCCGGAGTTGGAGATCACCCGCGCTTCTCCCCAGGCGGCGCAGGAGGCGGCGGCGCGCATCGCGCGCGTCAAGGCAGAGCGCGACGGCGAGAAGGCGCGGGCCGCGCTGCACGCCTTGTCGGAGGCGGCGGCGGGACGCGACAACATGCAGCCACACATCCGCAAGGCGGTGAGCGCCTACTGCACGGTGGGCGAGATCGCCGCCGCATTGAAAGAGAAGTTCGGCTCCTATCAGCCGCCGACGAGGTTCTGATGGAGAGCCGCATCCGCGTCCTCGTCGGCAAGCCGGGCCTCGACGGCCACGACCGCGGCGCCCGCGTCATCGCGGCGGCGCTGCGCGACGCGGGCATGGAGGTGGTCTACACCGGGCTGCGCGCGAGCGTGCCGGCCATCGCGGCCGCGGCGGTGCAGGAGGACGTCGACGTCATCGGACTGTCGATCTTGTCGGGCGCGCACGAAAGCATCTGCAAGCGATTGGTCGAGGAATTGAAATCGCGCGATGCCGACATTCCCCTCGTGGTCGGGGGAATCATTCCCACCGCCGACCACGAGGCGTTGCGCGCGCTCGGCGTGGCGGCGGTGTTCGGGCCCGAGTCGCCGCTGGGCGCGGTGGTAGAGACGGTCCGGGCGCTCGCCAGTGGCCAACCTCTTCCTGCTCCTGCACCCGCTCCTGCTCCCGGCATCCCCGCCACGCGCCTCGATCACGCCGCCATCTGCGTGGGCGACATCGATGCGTCGATCGCATTGATCGAAGATATCCTGGGCAACAAAGTCGCCCACCGCGAATATGTCGACGCGCAGAAAGTCGAGGCGGCCTTCTTCGACTTCCCCAACGGAGCGTCACTGGAGCTGGTCTGCCCGCGCGGCAACGCCGGCCTGGAAAAGTTTCTCCAGAAGCGCGGCGACGCTTTGCACCACCTGGCGCTGCGCGTGAAAGACATCGACGAGGTATTGAAGCGCCTCGACGCCCGCGGCGTGCCCCTGCTCGACAAGGTCGGCCGCCCCGGCGCACGCGGACACAGAGTGGCTTTTCTCCACCCCAAGGCCTTCGGCGGCACTCTGCTCGAGCTGGTCGAAGCCCACGAGGAGGTCTCCGGAAAATGAGCGACGTGATCCCTTTGGGAGAGGTGCCGCCCAAGCTCGGCGAGCTGCCTCGCAAGATGCTGGCCTGGACCATCCGGCCCGGCCGCGAGGGCGATCCCGAGACGTCCATGCAGCTCGAGGAAGTCGAGCTTCCCGCGGTGGGCCCCAACGACGCGCTGGTCCTGGTGATGGGCGCGGGCGTGAACTTCAACGGCGTGTGGGCGGCGCGGGGCAAGCCGGTCAGCGTGTTCAAGATGCACAACGAGCCCTTCCACATCGCCGGGAGCGACGCCTCCGGCATCGTGTGGAAGGTCGGCGATCAGGTGAAGCGCTGGAAGGTGGGCGACGAGGTGGTTATCCATTGCAATCAATCGTGCGGTCAATGTCCCGAATGCAATGGATTGGACCCGATGGCCTGCTCGGAGCAGAAGATCTGGGGATATGAAACGAGCTGGGGCTCGTTCGCGCAATTCACCAAGGTGCAAGCGCAGCAACTATTGAAGAAGCCGAAGCAGCTCGATTGGCTTTCCGCGGCTTCCTATGGGCTGACGTATTTCACCGCCTATCGAATGCTCGTGCACCAGGCGGAAGTGACCGCCGGCGACAACGTGCTGGTGTGGGGCGCGGCGGGCGGCCTGGGCGTCTTCGCCGTGCAGATCTGCCGCATGATGGGCGCAAATCCCATCGCGGTGGTGGGAGGGAAGGAGAAGGTCGACCTGGTCAAGTCGCTGGGCGCGTCGGCCTGGATCGACCGCAGCGACTTCGCCGATCTCATGTACAAGCCGCCCGAGACGCCCGAGCGCACGCGCGCCCGCATGGAAGCGTGCAAGAAGTTCGGCAAGCGCGTGCGCGAGTTCACCGGCGGCAAGGACGTCGACGTGGTCTTCGAGCACGTGGGGCAGCAGACGTTCCCCACCAGCGTGTTCCTCGCCAAGCGTTTCGGAAAGATCGTCATCTGCGGCGCGACCACCGGCTTCAACCTGGAGTTCGACGTGCGGCACCTGTGGATGCGGCAGAAGCAGATCCTCGGCTCGCATTTCGCCAACGCCTACCAGGCGGAGCGGGCCAACCAGCTGGTGCACGAGGGGAAGATCCGTCCCGTGCTCGACCAGGTGTTCCCCTTCGAAAAGACGGCCTACGCCCACGCGCTCATGGCGGCCAACAAGCACAAGGGCAAGATGGGCATCGCCGTCCAGGCCGCCGCCGCGAGCGCAGGTGTCCCGAACGCAGACGCCGCCTGACGTTCAGTCGCTGCGGGCCGTCGCAGCCCACTTGGATTCGCCGCGCTCCTCGAATCGCAGGGCGAGACCGAGGGCGCGCAGGCCTTCCAGGATCTCCTCCACGTCGGCCTTCTTCGGCGCCCGCTTTCCGGCGGACTTGAAGCGCTCTGCCATCTCGCGCGCGCTCCATGCGCGGCGCGAGGAGAGCGCGGACCGCACCGAGACGATGCGATCGCTGAACGTCTTTGGCCATTGAGCTGCGCTGGCGGCGGGTGCGGTCGGCGTGGGCTCCACGCCCGGCATGGTCACCTGCTTCGGTTTGCTCGGCTTGGCCTCGCCCTGCTGGAAGTCGGGACGCAGCCAGCGCACCACTCCGCGCTCTTCCTCGGCAGCGCGCTGGGCGTTGAGGGCGACGAGGCGCCCGACGATCTGCTCGTCGGTCAGGTCGTGAGGCCAGCCGTACGCATCGAGAACCGTGGCGTCGAGGTCGTCATGGAGCTTGCGCAGGACGGAGACGAGGCCGTTTTCGTGAATGGCGCGGTCCTTGTCGCTAAGTTCCTCCCCGGCCCGCAGCCTCTCCAGCACGTTGTACATGGCGGTGAGAGCGATGTCCGGATGGGCACGGTGCTGTCGGCCATCGATGGGCGTCCAATTCTTCCGCGAGTTTGCGAATGCGGCTCCAGACTTCCGCCGCATAGTCAGGGAAGGGGAATTTGTCGAAGCAAACTGTCTTGTTGTACCGCGGATCATTGCCGTAACCGAGACGGCCGCCCGTCGCTAGGGCCCACCGCACATGCACACGGCTGGAAAGGATTCCCAAAATTGCTGGATCGTTCGATGCTACTACAGTCAGCATGTTGTCAGGCACCACCGCAGCGTCCAGGAAAAAGAAAGCTCGCTGTTTCATTGTCTCGACCGTCGCAATATAGCGATCGAGCCCCTGAAGCGATTTCCGAAGCTCTGGACGTGGCTTTCCAAATTGCCACCAGCGCGAAGCATACTCGGCGGAGTCTTTCGTCCCACCTTTCTTGGAATCTCGAGTTGGCCGCACATGTTCGGTGACATGTTGGTATAGGGATGGGACTTTCTGCCGAGCCTCGTCCTCTGTAAGACCGAATAGGTCAATGATGAACAAGCCACGTGAGCGCGCCGTAATGTCTCGCCCATTGAGATACGGTCGCAAATGAAGCATCACTGCTGGGTCGTGCCCCAGCCCGAGAGAGCGTGCCTTGCCTTCTGCAACGGCGAATCCGCGGCCATGTAACTTCATGCCCGGGCAACTCAGTCCCTCGTTCGCATGGAGGGTCTGAGCGGCCGACACATTGGCACCGATAGTTAGGTCCGCATTAATTAGTCCATGAGTTTCGCTGAACTCGATCTTCGCCTCGCCCTCCTCTTGTGGCTCCTCTCGAATGATACGTACAAGTTTACCACTTGCGCTGCCCGGCACCGCGACAGTCATCGCGATTCGCACTGCCGCAGCGTCGCGGCCCTCAACCCAAGGGTGGTTGGGTAGCGCAAACACAATGCTGATGAGGTATCCGCTTCGCTCAGGCAGCCACGACGGATAGTGGGGGTCGTCCCGCGAGTGTCGCGTAGGTGGGAGGCCGCGTGAAAGCGCGCTCGAGCAAGCGCTGGAAGAGCAGCCAGCGATTCGCAGAGCGGCGCCGATTGAAGCGGAACACGAACTCGTCGAGGTACGACTGCAGATGGATCGGGTGGCAGGCTCCCTGGTAAGTGCCGAGCATCCAGCGGCGCAACAGCGAGAAGACGCGGTGCACGTTGGGCAGCTGCTTGACGGCGTTCTTCGGGTTGTCGCCCAGCACGGCGCGCTCGTGGCGGAATCCGAGCTTGTGCAGGAGGCGATAGGCCGGCAGCCCGTCGGTCTTGACCCGCGAGCCGCCGGCAACGTTCTGCCGGACGAAGCCACAGAGCGAGAGCGCCGTCGCGTTGAGCACGGCGGCGACTCGGATGCGGCCGATCGCTTCGCCTCGCCACTCGACGGCAGCGGCAACCGGCGTCTTGTGACCGGTGAGGCAACGCCCCTTGTGGGCGTCGTCGTCCTCTCCGCCGAGGTAGGTCTCGTCCACCTCGACGCTGCCGTCGAGCGGCGCGCGGCCGAATTGCGACAGGCAACTGCGCAGCTTGTGCAACCAGGTCCAGGCCGTCTCGTACTTGAGCCCGTGCTGGCTGGAGACGTCCACCGCCGAGCAGCCGCTCTTGCTGACGAGGAACTGACCGATCACGCGAAACCAGAGCACGAGCGACTTGCGCGTGCCGTGGAAGACGGTGCCGGCGGTGAGGGAGACTTGATGATCGCAGCTTGCGCACTGGTCCAGCGCCCGGCTCCGCAGAGCCCAGGCACGGCCCCCGCCGCACCTCGGGCAACGGAAGCCGTCCGGCCAGCGCTGCCGCCGCAAATATTCGATGCACGCCGCCTCCGTCGAGAAACGCCGCTCGAACTCCAACTGCGTCGAGGGAAGATCGCCGATCCAGCTCATCGCTCACTCCGCCGGGCACCATGCCCTGCGAAGCACCCTAACGACCCCCTCTGACACTACCTGTCGGGGCTACCTGAGTGAGCCGGATACCTCATTAACGACCCCCTCTGACACTACCTGTCGGGGCTACCTGAGTGAGCCGGATACCTCATCAATGCTGAGGTTCTTACCTAAGTGTGACTCGATGATGCGCCGTCCTTGAGATTGCACGATCGCCTTAGTCGTAATGAAACCAAATCGTCGAATGTTTTCTGAGCGCAGGAGATGAGCTGCGCGATTCCACCAGTACGATTCCACCAGTACAAGACGAAGTCGCTGCTATCTGGCACGTCGGTGTGCGCAGCGCGAAGCGCTTCCGCATATCCTTCGCCAAGGGCCATGCGCATCGAACCACCTCCTAGAAAGGGTGGGTTTCCGACGATGAAGTCGGCCTTCGGCCACTCGGCGCGCCGCGGGTTCAGATAACGATGCACGGCCGTGCGCGCGCTATCGTCCGGGATCAAGTCGCCGGTGACGGCGCTGCGCTTGTATGTTTCGCCGTCCCACCGCGTGAGCGGCTGCCCTTTCTCGTCGAGCATCGGCTCTCTCGCGTCATAGAGGAGCACCGCGTCGCGGCATTCGAAATTCTTGTAATCGCGCAGGACCGGCTCGGGCGGATTCACCTTGCCGTGCGTCCGATAATGCCATTGCAGATAACCGATCCACAGAACCAGCTCGGCGATCTCCTTCGCCCAGGGATTGATCTCGATCCCGAGAAACCGCTCCGGCGTGATTCGGAACGCCTCGCCAAAGAGCAGCGACTCCTGCTCACCGAGCTGGCGCAACAACTCGATCGCCTCCGCCTCGATGCGCTTCATCAGATCGAGCGTGACGTAGAGGAAGTTCCCGGTTCCGCAAGCGGGATCGAGCACGGTGACGTGCTTCAGTTCGTTGAGCCAGGCGTGAATGCGCGTGCGCGCCGCCTTCTCCTCGCCGCGCTCGACGAGGATGCGGGCCTCGGCGCGTGCCGTGTCCCAACGCTCTCGCAGCGGCTCCTCGATGGTCGGCCGCACGAGCCGCTCGACGTAGGCGCGCGGGGTGAAGTGCGCGCCGAGCGCGTGGCGCTCGCGCGGGTCGAGCGCCCGTTCGAGCAACGTGCCGAAGATGGCAGGCTCGACCTCCTGCCAGTCGCAGCGCGCGGCATCGAGCAGCCAGAGCAACTCCTCCTTCGTCAAAGCGAGGCCGGTGCGTTCCCGGAAGAGGCCGCCGTTGAAACGCAGGAGCTTGTACCCCTGCATGGTGACCTGTCCCTCGTCCATATCGCGCCAGAGCGCCTCAACTCCGAGCGGGAACAAGTCAGGCTGCGAGACCCAGCGGCCGGCCAACTCCTTCTCGAACATCTTGTCGGGAAGCAGGACGACGTCCTCGGCGAACATCGTGAAGAGGCAGCGCATGAGAAAGCGCGCCACCACCTCGCGCGGGTAGCGGCGCTCGAGGGAGCGCGCCACGTCCGCGAGGTGGGAAGCCACCTCCCGCGTGACTCGCACCGCCTGCTTCTCGGGGTCCAAAGAGAGCGGGTCGATGAAGACCTTCCGCAGCCTTTCCTGCAGCGCGGATTTGTCCGCCAGATCGCGCAGATACACGCGGTACTGGCGCGGGTTGGGAAACGGCCGCCAGCGCCGCGAGCCGTCGAAACAAGCGTACAGGTCGAAGCAATGTCCAACATCGCAGGCGATGAGGAACGGCGGTGGATCCTGCTGCGTGCTTGCGTACCCCAGCGCTTGGCCGAACGCGTCGCTCATCGCCTGGTTCCAGCCGGGAGTCCCGCGGCGCGCGCTGCCCAGCTTGGGGCTTCCCACCTCGGATCCCTGCTTCGCCTCGAGGATGAAACAGCCCTGCTTGTACAGGTCGATCTTTCCGACGGTGGGCCGGCCTTCGTGCTGTAGCACGGCGTCGTGCTCGAAGACGTAGATGTTGCGGCTCGCATCCGCCATCTTGGGCGAGGGCTTGGGAACACCCAGGGCGTCGCACAGATCGAGGAGGAAGGCGTCCTTGTTCGCCCGCTCCTCGGCCTGCGAGTCAGCCCATCTGGCGATGAAGTCGGGAATGCTCACGGAGGCCATGGTACACGAGGGGAAACCGCCGACCGAAATCGTTGCTGCATCTCTTCCCCGCCCGGGGGGCGTTGCGGGGGGGTGGAACCCCCGCAAAAGCGGAGCGCCGAAGGCGCGGAGCGCCCAAAAAAAAGTGCGAAAAGTCCTTGCGCTTCGCTCGGAGACAATATATCCCTAATCAATGAAACGATCAAGACAGCTCGCGCTCCCGCTGCCCGTCCGCGGTGGCCGTCGGCCCGGGGCAGGCCGCAAGCCGCGCGGTCCGAGGGCGGGTGTGTCGCATAGGGCGCGGGCGTGGTTCGACCGGCCAACGCCAGTGCACGTCACCCTGCGCGTGCGCAGGCACGTCTGGAACCTGCGGAGCATTAGGTGTTTTCGGCGCCTCGAGAGCTGCTTCAGAGCGGCGTGGGGCCGGTTCGGGGTGCGCCTGATCGAATTCTCGGTGCAGGGCAACCACGTGCACCTCATCGTCGAGGCCGACGACTCCGTTTCGCTCTCGCGCGCGCTGCAGGGGCTGGCCATCCGCATCGCCAAGGCGCTCAACGACCTGATGGGCCGCGCCGGCGCGGTCTTCAGCGACCACTACCACTCGCGCCTGCTGCGCACGCCCACCGAGCTGGTGCGCGCCATCTGCTACGTGCTCGACAACCATGGCCACCACTTCGGAGCACGAGGTGTGGACCCTTTTAGCTCGCCCGCCCTCCCGGAGGAGCGCAAGCGCCTTGTTCTCTGCGTACCCGTCGGCTGGCTCCTCCGCGCGGGCTGGAAACGCGCAGCGCCGCTCAGCGTGGGCCCATCAGGCTGAAGAGGAGTCCCGCGGGTCCGATGTGGCGGCAGGAGCGTTCGACGGTGGATCCCAGGTCAGAAAACGATCACGTCGGCGTTTCGGTAGTTACACTGCGTGCATCCAATTGGATTGGGAGGAGCGCCATGAAACGAAGTCTGCTCAGGATTCTCTGCGCTGGCGGCGTTCTGGCGTTCACCACTCTCTCTGGAGGTTGCGTGGTGACCGCGCCTTATCAGAAAAATTCTGATCAGGCCTTAGTGGACCAAGTAACCCCATCGACCATCGAGCAGTCAATCATGACTGCGCAACTGATCCAGATGGATGCTGCGACCGGCAGTTGGGAAACGCTCCAAGCGACGATTTGGGCGGAGCAAATGACGACAATGCCGTAAGAGCCAACTCGGCTCGTGGGTCGGCATGAGTTGGCAAGAGGCTGTTCAACGTCAGGACCGCAAAGTGGCGGGCACTCCCATGAACCGGCCGTAACGTTCGACGGCAGCGTCGAGCGTCTTCGCCTGGGCGCGGCCGAGCGGCTGGTAGAAATATGTTTCGATGAGGATCGATTTCCTCTCGAGCGCGGGTCTCCAGTGACCGATGAGCCGGCCGTCGAGCAACACGGCGTGGGTGAAGCCGATCTCGAGCCGCGGGATGGCATTTGCCGCCAGTGGTCCGAGAAGCACGTCCCTGCTCTCTCCATAGGACAAGATGCACTCGTCATATCCCTGCACGAGATCGATCACTCCGGACGGCCGCGCTTTCGCCTTCGTCGCTGAGGCCGCAAACCAATAGGTCCGGCCGTCGATGGTCTCGTGCTCGAGCCCCGACTTGACCATTTCGAGGCCGCTCCTGCCTTCCGCCGCGGTGAGACCGGACCAGCGGGAGTAGTCCTTCAGCGTGGCCGGCCCGCGGGCGCCGAAGTAGCGCCTGGTCAACGCGGCCAACGCCTCATCCCGATTCAAGCTCCTGGTCCGCGGCACCCGTTCGTCGAAGGAAGCATAGGTATGCCGCTTGCCCTTCAGCGCGCCGCTGCAGATGACGGCATCCAGCTCGGCGTGCATCAAAATGTGGGCGAGCCGCTGGCCGCTCGCGGCGATGCCCGCGCGGCCGAGCCTGGTGGCCAGCTCTTCGCGAGTCATGTGCCTGCCTTCCACGGCTCGGGCCAGGAGCGCATTGCTCCTTCCGAGGACTTTTTCCTCCAGGCCGAGCTTCCATCGTAATAAGCGAGCCGCGCCTTGACGTGCGGTGCGCTGAGGCGCAAGAGCCAGCGGATGTCCTCGGGGAGGACGAATTGCCAGGTCGGCCGCAGGACGTGCGTGCGAAGGATTGTTCCATCGGTGAACGCGCGGTCCATGCCGGCGCTGGTGACGCCGCGAGTGCGCTGCGCCACCGACCACTTGGCGACGGGGTATTCCTGGGCCTGCATCGCCAGAAGCCAGCGGACGACGTCGTCCGGCCGCTCCAATGGAGTTCCCCAAAGGTGCTGGCCGTGCATCCGCCGGCTGGCGATTTCGCGGCCCTTCATCGATGAACTCCCATGCTAGAACCCGCGACTGCGAGCGGAACATGACCCCGGCTGAAACGAAAGAGCGGGTGCTCGCCTTCACCCGCAGGCCGATGGCGCCCGTCGTGGCCATCGAGGACGGCGACGGGCGCGGCGCGCGCCTGCTCGAGCCGGGCAGCGGCAAGGAGTTGCGCCTGCGCTGGGAAGAGCTTTCGCAAGTGGAGGAGAGAAGCAGCCCGCTGCGGCCCGCGCCTTACCTGCTTTTGGTATTCAATGACGGGCGGCAGTTCGCGTTGGCCGACGTCGGTTTTGCATTTGCGCCGGCGACAAGCAATACCGGACCCTTGCCGGATCTACCCGCCGTTTTTTGTTTCCGCGATTTTCGTCATTTGTCACAAGGTGTCGAAGCGCTGCTCGCCGAAGAAGGCCGCGAGAAAGAGGCGCTGGGCGGAATCCTCCTCTGCATCGCGCTTCTCGACGGGGCGCGCGCGGCGGGGCTGGATGTCTCGCGCGAGGAGCCGCGGCTCGATCAATTGCTGCGCGCGCTGGAGCAACGCGGCCTCAAGGTATAGGCGTTTCTGCAAGAATGCCGCCGAGGCGGGAAACAGCTGAAAATCCGCTGGACGGCGGCATTGGCAGGCTTTCCCCGACGCGAGACAACAGGTAATGTTCCGCGTGGATGCAATTCAGTTGCGAAAGCTGCAAAACGGCGCTGCAGATTGCGGACGAGAAGGTGCGTGGCAAGCGCCTCATCGTGCGCTGCAAGCGGTGTGGCGCGAAGATCACCATCTCCGATCCCGCCCTGGCCGGGGGAGCTTCGCCGCCCATCGCCGCTCCCGCCGTGCGCGCGCCGACTCTGCAGCGCCCCGCCGCCGCTGCGTCGCGCGATCCGCCCATCTGGTTTGCCATGCTGGGAGGGAAGCAGACCGGGCCGCTCACGGGCGCCGAAGTGGAGATCAAGATAGCGGAGGGCGCGGTCGGCCCGCGCACCTATATGTGGAAGGATGGCATGGCCTCGTGGGAGCGCGCCAAGGACGTGGCCGACGTGTCGGTCATGTTCGGCCGGCCACCCGAGCCGCCGCGGGGCCGGGCTGCCGCTGCGGCTGGCCGGGCTGCTGAGGAGACCGCTGCTCCGCCGTCGGTTCCATCGGTGGGATTTCGCGAGTTCTCCACGGCGGACTTCGGCAACACCGATCTGGGGACGGGCGAGCAGAAGCTGGACGAACCCGAGTTCTCGACCGAGGACTTCGGCGGCATCGGCGGCAAGCGCGACGGCTCGCGGCCCAGGCGGTCCGCGGAGCCGCAGACCAAAGCCCGGCACGAGCGCCTCGCTCCGCCCGACGCCGAGCGCGCGCCCGCGCCGATGGGCAGCCACGACGGCGAAGATCGCACCACCGTCGATCCGCTGCCGTTGGGTGAGCGCGTCCACCAGGAGGGCATGGCGAAGGAGCTGTTCCACACCGGCAGCTTGGAGACGGCCGGGCAGAGCGCGCTCGACCTGGCGCTCTTGGAGAGCGACAAGCCGACCAAGAAGAGGCGCGACTCGGGCCCCGCGGCGCCCAAGGTCTCGCAGCCCCCGCCCGCGCCGCGTGCCTCGCAGCTGCGCAAGGAGCTCATCTTCGCCGGCGCGGCGCCGACCCGCGCCAACCGCGGGCCGCTCGTGGCGGCGATCGCGTTCAGCGTCCTCGCGGCGCTGGTGGTGCTGCTCTGGTCCCTCGTCAGGTCCGGCTCGGAGCGCCGCGCCGCGGAAACGCCCGCCGCGCAAAAGCGGACCGCCCGGGCCATCGCCGCCGCCGCCAAGGCCGAAGCGCAGCAGTCCAAGGCCAAGCCGCCGCCGGAGAAGCCCGCGCCGGCCGCTGCTCCCGGCGAGCCCGCCGCCGCCAAGTCCAGCGGGCTGACCTCCGGCCAGGTGCGCCGCAAGCTGAGCGAGAGCAAGAGCGCGCTGCAGGGCTGCGTCGATCAGGCGCTGCGGCTCGACCCGAATTTGCACGTGGGAAGGATCCTCATCACCACCAGGATCGCGCCTACCGGACAGGTGACAGCGGCGAAGATCGACAAGAGCACCGTCGACGGCAGCCCGTTGGGGGCGTGCCTCAAGCGCGCCACGCGGCGCATCGTCTTTCCCTCGTTCACCGGCGACCCGTTCGAGGTGCAGATCCCCATCGTCGTCACGGCGGGGGAGTGAGCCGATTGCGCACGCGAGGGAAGCGCTCTTGAGGCGCCAGGGCGACCCCGACGCGCTCATTCGCACAGCGGAGGAAGAGAAGGCGCGCGCGCTCGGGCGGGGGGCGCGGCGCCATGCCGGCGTGTATTACACGCCGCCCGAGGTGGCGGCGCTGGTGGTCGAGGTGGCGCTGCGCTTTTCTCCCGGCGGCCGCGTGCTCGACCCGTGCGCCGGCGCGGGGGCATTCCTGGTCGCGGCGGCGCGGGCGGGCCTGACCGATCTGAGCGGGTTCGATGTGGATGTTGGCGCGCTGCGCGTGGCGCGGGCCGCGCTGCGGCTCTGCGGGGTGGCGCGGCCGTCGCTGCGACGCGCCGACGCGCTGCGGGTAAAGCTGCGGCGGCCGTTTGATCTGCTGGTCAGCAATCCCCCCTACGGCCATATAGAGGATGCGCGCGAGCGGTCCTGGCTGGCGCGTGAGCTGCCGGCGTTGCGGGGCGGAGAGATCGATCGGTACGCGGCGTTTCTCTTGCGTTCGCTGCAGCTGGTGCGGCCGGGCGGGACGGCGGCGCTGCTGGTGCCCGACACATGGATGTTCCTGGCTCGGGCCGGGCCGCTGCGCGAGGCGGTGCTGGCGCAGGCGGAGGTGGCGGCGCTGGTCGATCTGGGGAAGCCCTTTGCGGCCGCCAAGGACACGCGCGTGCAAGCGGTGGTGCTGGTGCGGAGGCCTTCGGCGAACTTGGTACGAAATGCGCAGGTGGCGCGGGGCCGCGAGCCGCTTGCCCCCGTCTCGCGCGCCGAGCTGGCGCGGACCGCGCGGGCCGGCTGGTTCGTCTATCGCACGCACGCCGAGCGCGCTTTGTGCGCCGTGATGGAAGCCGCGTCGGTGCCGCTGCGCCAGGCGTGCAAAGTGGAGTACGGAATGCGCACCGGCGACAACGCGCGGCACGTCGAACGGCGCGCCCCCCGCGCCGGCGAGGCGGGGCTGGCTGGTGGAGAGGACGTGGTCCCGTACGCGCTGCGCTGGCGGCCCAAGACGTTGCTGCAAGGCGACGCGCTGCGGCCCCTGGTGAGGCGGCAGCTCGGGCGGCCGCGGCTGGCCATCCAGCGCATCCGCACCAACTCGACGGCGCCGTGGGCGCGCTGGCTCGAGGCGGCGCCAGTACCGGCCGAGGTGGTGTGTCTCGACTCGCTCTCGACCCTGTCGTGCGATGATCCCGACCGTCTCTGGGCGCTGCTCGCGCTGGTCCAGTCGGTGGCGCTCAATCGATTCCATCGGCTGCGGACCACCGACGTGAACGTGAAGCCCGCTGCGCTGCGCGAGCTGCCGGTGCCGCGGGGGCTGTTGAGCGAGCCGGGCGAACTGGCGGGGCTGGCGCGGCGGCGGGCGGCGATGTCGGATCCGCGCGGTAAGCTGTTCACGGGCGGGGGACGCGGGCCCCCTATTGAAGAGCCGGACGAAGCGCACGCCCTCGACCGCCGCATCGACGCGCTCGTCTACCACCTCTTCGGCCTCTCCGGAGATCTGGTCGAGGCCGCCGAGCGCGGCTTCTGGGGAGACAGGTTCCCGGAAGAAATCCGGCAGCTTGAAGCAGCGATGTCAGACCCCCTGACTAACCTTTTGTGCAAGGAGGGAACCGCATGACCGCGCTTCTTTTGCTCCTTGCCGCCCCACTCGCTGCGTGTCTGGCCCTGCTCTGGTCCGCCCGCGCCCGCCTGCGCGAGCGCGAGGCGCGGCTCGCCGCGCTCGAGGGAGAATCGCGTGCCCGCGCCGCGCTCGAGGCGCAGCTCGCCCACGAGCGCAAATCGGCCGCCGAGAAGATCGCCCTGCTGCAGGAGGCGGAGAAAAAGCTCTCCGACAGCTTCGAAGCCCTCTCGCGCAAGGCGCTGCAGGTCAACAACGACCAGTTCCTCCAGCTGGCGAGGGAGTCGCTCGCCATCTTCCAGGAGGGCGCGCGCGGCGATCTGGACAAGCGCCAGCAGGCCATCGTCGAGATGGTCAGGCCGGTGCGCGATTCGTTGCAGAAGGTCGATGATCGCATCCAGCAATTGGAGAACGCGCGAACCGGCGCCTACGCCTCGCTGCGCCAACAGATCAGCTCGCTCCTGGAGACGCACAACGCGCTGCGCGCCGAGACGGGCAACCTGGTCAAGGCGCTGCGCGCGCCGGCGGTCCGCGGCCGCTGGGGAGAGATGCAGCTCCAGCGCGTGGTCGAGATGGCGGGCATGCTCGAGCACTGCGATTTCGTCCAGCAGGAGACGATACAGGGAGACGAAGGCCGGCTGAGGCCCGACTTGATCGTCAAGATGCCGGGCGGAAAACGGCTGGTGGTCGACGCCAAGGTGCCGCTGGCCGCCTATCTCGACGCGCTCGAGGCGGAGAGCGAGGAGGCGCGGCGCGCGCATCTTGCCAGCCACGCGCGCCAGCTCCGCAACCACGTCGCGCAACTGGCGCGCAAGGCGTACTGGGACCAGTTCGAGGAGACGCCCGACTTCGTCGTGCTCTTCGTGCCCAACGAGGCGGTCTTCTCGGCGGCCATGGAGCAGGATCCGGGGCTGATGGAGGGCGCGGTCTCCGAGAAGGTGCTGCTCGCCTCGCCCACTACGCTCATCGCGCTGCTGCGCGCGGCCGCGTTCGGATGGCGGCAGGAGCGGCTCGCGCAGGACGCTCAGGAGATCGCGTCGCTCGGCCGCGAGCTGCACAAGCGCCTCGGCCGCATGGCCGATCACTTCGCCAAGTTGGGGCGCGGACTCGCCGCCGCCGTCGGCGCGTACAACGAGACGGTCGGCTCGTTCGAGCGCATGGTGGTGCCGGGGGCGCGAAAGCTGCGCGAGAAGGCCGCCCCCATGGACGCCGAGTTGGAACCGCTCCCCGACGTGGAAGTCGCCCCGCGCGCGCCGCAGCCGTCCGATCCTGCGGGCCTGCTCCCCGACGACGCAAACTAAAAGCCGAAAAAGTCCTCGCCGCGGGCGCACGAGCCGCCTTGACCGACCACAGGGCGCAAGATAGCTTCCGCCGCCCGTGAGTGCCCCAACACCCAAGTCTCCACGGTTCAAGCGCATCCTGCTCAAGCTCAGCGGCGAGGCGCTCATGGGCGATGGCAAGTACGGCATCTCGCCGCGCACGCTGCAGCAGATCGCCCAGGAAGTGCGCGAGCTGGTCGATCTGGGCGTCGAGATCGGCATCGTCATCGGCGGCGGCAACATCTTCCGCGGCGTCTCGGCCAGCACCGAAGGAATGGACCGGGCCAGCGCCGATTACATGGGCATGCTGGCCACCGTCATCAACGCGCTGGCGCTGCAGGACTCGCTGGAGAAGATGGGCGTCTTCACCCGCGTCCAGAGCGCCATCGAGATGCAGCAGCTGGCCGAGCCTTACATCCGCCGCCGCGCCATGCGCCATCTCGAGAAAGGGCGCGTGGTCATCTTCGCCGCCGGCACGGGAAACCCGTACTTCACCACCGACACCGCCGCGTCGCTGCGTGCGATGGAGATCCACGCCGAGGTCATCCTCAAGGCCACCAAGGTCGACGGCATCTACAGCGCCGACCCGCTCAAGGACCCCACCGCCACGCGCTACAAGACCCTGACGTACATCGACGTGCTCAAGAAGAACCTCAAGGTGATGGACTCGACCGCCATTTCGCTCTGCATGGACAACGACCTGCCCATCGTGGTCTTCGATCTGGGGCAGCCCGGGAACATCCTCAAGGTGGTGATGGGCGAGGATGTGGGGACGCTGGTCGGGACGCTCAAGACCGGCGGGCCGCAGGAGGCGTGACATGGGCACGGCAGAGGACGTCGTGGACGACCTGCGCGGTCGCATCAACAAGACGCTCGACGATCTGCGCCGCGAGCTGGCCAAGGTGCGCACCGGCCGCGCCAACCCCGCGCTGCTCGAGGGCGTGCGGGTCGACTACTACGGGCAGATGTCGCCCTTGAACCAGGTGGCCAACGTCACCGTGTCCGACCCGCGCCTCATCGTCATCAAGCCGTGGGAGAAGTCGATGATCTCCGTCATCGAGAAGGCCATCAACGCCGCCGGCCTGGGCATCAACGCCATGCCCGACGCAGAGGTGGTGCGCGTGCCCATCCCACCGCTCACCGAGGAGCGTCGCAAGGAGTTCGTCAAACTGGTGAAGCACAAGGGCGAGGAGCACAAGATCGCCATCCGCAACGAGCGGCGCGACGCCAAGGAGTTGCTCGAGGAGGCCGTCAGGGAAGGCGACCTCACCGAGGACCAGGGCAAGAAGGCGCTGGAGAAGGTGCAGGCCGAGGTGGACAACGGCATCAAGAAGGTCGACGAGATCATCGCCAACAAGGAAAAAGATCTCATGCAGGTTTGAAGAGGTATTGCCATCATGGCCAAGGACAAGAAGAGCGGCGGATCGCGCCGCAAGCTGCTGCAAGCGGCGCGCAAGCACCAGGATGCGCTGCAGGCCGCGGGGCTGTCCGTCATGGTGATCGACAAGTACGAGATCGCGCTCAAGGGGCTCCAAGCGCAGGGCAAGGGGCCCAGCCCGGCCGCCCAGGTGCTCATCAAGGACATCCAGCAGGAGACGGGAGAGATCCAGGCCGCCGTCCGCAAGGAGTTCCCCGGCAACGCGCAATTCCAGTCGGTGTTCCGGGCCGAGAAGCCCATGCCCACCGAGGCGCGCGAGGTGCTCGCGCTGGGCCGCCTGGTGGCGAAAGAAGCGCCCGACTACGCCCAGAACCTCATCAAGTATGCCCTCAACGCCGCCACCTTGAAGCACCTCACCAGCCTCTGCGACCAGCTGGAAAAAGAGGTGGGCGGCGCTGACACTTCGCACGAGGCAGAGCTGCTGGAGGCGAAGATCGTCGAGTCGGCGAAGCGGGCGTTCGAGGGCAAGCCGGAACTGTCCGCTTTCGAGAGCAGGTAGCGCGCTCCCAATCCGCCTCGCCGGCATCAGCTTCGGACCATGTCTCTCGATCTCGGTAAGCTTTCGGCTCCAGTCGGCACCATCGACGACCTCGTTGCGTACTTGCGCGGGGCGGAGCGGCCGGCCGAGCGCTGGCTGATCGGCATCGAGCACGAGAAGATCGGCGTGCGGCCCCCGCGCTGGGAGGCGGTGCCCTACCACGGCCCGGGCGGCATCCGCGAACTGCTGGACGCCATCGCCCGGTCGGCCGGCGGCACGCAGCACAGGCACAAGGAGAACGGCCAGCCCATCGCGCTTCTGAGCAAGGACGCCTCGGTGACGCTGGAGCCGGGCGGGCAGCTCGAGCTGTCGGGCGCGCCGGCCCGCTCGCTGCGCGAGATCGGCAAGGAGATCGAGGACCACCTGGCCGAGGTGCGCAAGGACTCCGGCGGCATCGCCTGGCTCGCGGCCGGATACCGCCCGTTCGGCACGCGCGACCAGGTGCCCTGGATGCCCAAGGGCCGCTACGCGGCGATGAAGTCTTCGCTCGGCCCGCGCGGGCCGTTGGCGCTCGACATGATGCTGATGACCGCCACGGTGCAGGCCAACCTCGACTGGAGCGACGAAGAGGATCTGGCGGAAAAGGTGCGCGCGGCCACGGCCGTCTCGCCCATCGTCAGCGCGCTCTTCGCCAACAGCCCCATCGTCAATGGACAGGTGAGCGGCTGGCTCGACTTCCGCTACCAGGTCTGGCGCGAGACGGACCCCGCGCGCTGCGGCCTGTTGGAGCAGATGCTACGGCCGGGATGGGGATACCGCACGTACGTCGAGTGGGCGCTGGATGTGCCAATGCTCTTCGTCCGGCGCGGCAAGGAGTACCACGACGCCCGCGGCCAGACCTTCCGCGACTGGCTAAGCACCGGCCGGCTCGCCGGCGGCGAGCTGGAGCGTCCGATTCTGTCGAACTGGGTCGACCACCTGACCACGCTGTTCCCCGAAGTGCGCGTCAAGCGCGTTCTCGAGCTGCGCGGGGCCGACGTGGTGCCGTCGCCGTACCTCATGTCGTTGCCCGCGCTCTGGGTGGGAATCCTCTACGACACGCAGGCGCGCGCCGCCGCGGCGGAGCTCACCCGGTCGTGGTCGTTCGCGGAGCTGCTCGACTTCCAGGCGGCGGTGGCGCGCCAGGCGCTCGGCGCGCGCGGGCCTGGCGGAAAGACCGCGCGCGAGCTCGGGCGCGAGCTGCTTTCCATCGCGCGGACTGGCCTGCAGGGATGGGCTGCGCGTTCCGGATTCGACGAGCGCGCGCACCTCTCTCCGCTCGAGGAAATCGTGCGATCTGGCAAGACGCTTGCCGAGCGGGCCGTTGAGGTGTATCGCGCCTCGGGCAAGGACCCCACCTCGCTGGTCCGTTTCTGGCAGATCGCCTAGGAGACAACGCACATGACCATGCTGTTTGCAGCCCTTCTCGCCGCAGTCGTCGAGCTGCAGGCCGACCCGGCCCACACCACCGTTAGCTTCTCCGCCAAGCACATGATGATCACCACGGTGCGCGGCGAGTTCGGCAAGGTCGCCTCGACGCTGAAGTGGGACAAGGACGACCCGACCAGGAGCTCCGTCGACTTCAAGGCCGAAGTGTCGAGCATCGACACGCGCAACGAGAAGCGCGACGCCCACCTCAAGAGCGCCGACTTCTTCGACGCGCAGAAGTGCCCGGAGATCGCCTTCAAGTCGACGAAGATCGCGAAGGCCGGCGGCGACAAGTACAAGGTCAGCGGCGATCTCACCATGCACTGCGTGACCAAGCCGGTCACCTTGGACGTCACCTTCAACCCCAACGGCGTCAAGTCGCCTTGGGGCACCACCGTCTACGCGGCGAGCGCCATCGGCAAGGTGAAACGGGCCGACTGGGGCCTGACGTGGAACAAGACCCTGGAGAGCGGCGGCGTGCTCGTCTCCGACGACATCGACATCGACGCCGAGATCGAGTACGCGCAGAACCCGCCAGCCGCCAAGAAGGAAGCGCAGGCCGAGACGAAGAAGTAGCTCAGTGCCGTAGCTCTTCGGCGATGACGCGAGCGGCCTCGCGCGCATGCTCGATCTCGTCGGGCGGGAAGCTGATGGCGGCCACCGCCGGGTGGCCGCCCCCGCCGTAACGCTCGGCGATCTGCGCCAGGTTGTGCTTGCGTTGCGGCTGCTTCCACGGGTTGGAGCCAAGCGAGATCTTGCTGCGGTTGGGACCGCGCGTAACGGACACGGTGTACAGGGTGCGCTCATCGGCCGCGTAGGCTATGAACTTGTTGACGTTGTCGATGCCCAGGTCGGCCAGGTCGTAGGTGGCTACGCCGCCCTCGAGGCGGATGCGGCCGGTGACGGTGCGAACAATCTCGTGGTGGCGCGCCAGCAACGGCTGGAGCGGCTCGATCACCCACCTCTCGCGCAGCACCGCGCTCAGCGGCCGCTCCGCCAGCTCGCGGATGAGCCGCGGGCCGAGCGCCGGATCCTTCGTCGCCTCGATGAGGAGCATGAGCTGCATGGCGGGATCGCTCAGCGCGACGGCGGTCTGCGGGCTTTGGAAAAGCGCGCCGTCGATCACTTCCGCCCACTCGATCAACTCGGAGAGCGGCGACGGATCCCAGCCGAACTTCTCCCGCGCGATGCGGGCGAGAAAACGCGTGCAGCTCTTCGCCGTCGGGTCCCAGAACTTCTTCCCGCTCTTGTCGGCGCGAAACGCCGCCTCATCGGACGCCGTTTCGAAAGCGCTCTGGTGGTGGTCGAACCACCAGGTCAGGCGCGGGTCGGCCGAGAAGCGGAAGTCGACCACCGCGTTCTCGTCGCCGGAGAAGACGTCCTCGCCGAAGAGCTGTCCGGCGCGGTGAGCCATGCCCTTGAACGCCGGGTCCTGCACGGGCCGCACCTTGTCCCGGTAGAAGCGCAGAAAGGTGGCGGCCGAAGCGACGCCGTCGAAACAGTGGTCGTGGTAACAGATCTGCAGGGCAGGCATCGACTCTCCGCGAAAGCCCGACAACCTAACGGCGGTGCGGGGAGGGGCGCAAGTCCGCCACGGTCGGCCACTCCGCCAGCTTCGGCAGCCGTCGCCTGCCGTCCGTCACACGGCCGGCAGCGTGCGGCGTCACGCCGCGGTCGCGGAAGGCGCGCTTCCACGCGGCAAACGACGCTCCCGCGCGCCACGCATCGAGTGCGGCCAGGCCCGCATCTTCGCCGCCCTGCGCCAGCATGTACTCTACCCAAGCCCAACGCGGGGAGGTGGGCCGGATCTCCGCTCGGCCGCGCAGCTTCGCGCGCAGGTAGGCGATTCGGCGCTCGGTCTCCGCGATGGGGGTGAAGGGCGATCCATCCATCGGCGTGTTGCGCTTGGCGACGAAGGGTGCGCACCCGAAGCTGAGCGGAACGATGCGCGAGATCTCCACGGCGAGTTGGGAAAGCTCGTCCAGATCGCGGTCCTCCTCGCCGGGCAATCCGACCATCAGATAGAGCTTCAGCCGCTGGAACCCTGCCGCGCGCGCCAACTCCGCCACGCGTAGGAGCTGCGCCGCGGTCGTCTTGCGATCGAGCGCCACTCGCAGCCGCTCGGACGCGCCGTCGGCGGCAGTGGTCAGCGTCCTCGCCCCGCTGCTGGCGAGGAGCGAGACCAACTCGGGGCGCGCGCAGAGCCGGTCGGCGCGCAACGACGAGATGCCCACTTCGCGGCCGTCCTCGACCAGCGTGCGCACCAGATCGACGATGCCCGGATGGTCGGTCACCGCCGCCCCCACCAGCCCCACGCGCGGGGCCGAGGCAGGAATCAAGTCGAGCACGCGCTCGGGCGGCACGGTGCGCATGCCGCCGTTGGTGGTCCGCCTCATCACGCAGTACGTGCACCCGCGCGAACAGCCGCGCTCCGGCTCGATGAGGAACATCGAGCGCAGCTCCGTGTGCGGGGTGATGATCTGCGATCGCGCCGGCAACCGATCGTCGTCGGCTTTCGCCACGGAGGTCCATTGATCCGAAAGCCCCGGCACGTAGAAGCCGGTCCGTCTCGAGAGCGTCGAAAGCAATTCGTGCCGCGGCAGCGTGAGCGCATCGCACAGCTCGTGGATTGCCTCCTCGGCCTCGCCGACGATGATCACGTCCGCGAAGGGGGCCAGCGGTACGGCATTGGAGAACGTGAGCGGCCCGCCGCAGACGATGAGCGGATGCCTTTCGCTCCGCTCCCCGCGCAAGAGCGGGATGCCTGCGAGCGCGAGCATCTCGAACAGCCCGGTGATCTCCAGCTCGTAGCTCACCGAAAAGGCCAGGCAGTCAAACTCGGCGACCGCCGTCTGCGACTCGTACGTGCATAGAGGCACGGCGGCCTCGCGCCAGGCTTCAACGTCATCGGGGAGGAAGGCACGCTCGGCCGTAGCGCCGGAGTGGGCGTGAATCTCGCGATAGATGGTCTGGAACCCAAGTGAACTCATGCCCACGTGATACGGACTCGGGTAGCAGAGCGCGATCCGCGCCGCCGCCTGCTTGCGAAGGGTGCCCTGCTCGTCGACGAGGCGGGCCCGGATGGACTCGAGGAGGGCCCAGCGGCTTTGCATCAGGGGCGATTATAAGCTGCCATCGCGTCATCCGGCGATCCCGAAGACCTGCTAAAAACATGGCGTGCGCTGGTTCGTCCTCGTCGCCGCCCTCGGTTGTGCCGAATATCGGATGAAGGCCACCTTTCCCGAGGGGGCGGCCGGCCAACCTGTCGTCTACGAGCAGGCGCTCGTCGGCATCTCCGACGAGGGCGACGCGGCGGTCGTGCAGTTGATCGATGCCGAAGGGGCCGAGCCCCGTCTTTCACTGCTGGTTTTCGCCCGCGGCGGGGGGCCGACGCGAGCCATCCGGAGCTCCTTGGCCCCTACCGCCCGCGCAGTCGCGGAGCGGGTGCGGCAGGCGGGGCGCCGGACAACCCCGATTCTCGGCGCCGCGGTGGCCGCCGAGTGGCCCGAGGCGAGCGCCGCCGCGACCGCTCTCGGGTACGCCCCTCGCGCGCCGGCTACGCCAGCCCCCGGGCGCCGCCGCTGGGCCGCCACAGGAAGGGCCCAGACCGGCTCGCTGCCTCTAGCGCTGCGCCTCGGGGAAGCGGGGGACGATCCCCGTGGCGTCGTGCTCCTGCTCTCGGAGAGTCCTGACGGTGTGCCCAGCGGCGACGAAATGGAACTGGCGCGCGTCCCATTGACGGGGACGGCCGTTGCTCCGGAATTGTGGCTGCAGAACGGGGTCGTCTGGCTCGAGGCAGGTTCTTTTCTTCGAGGAGAGCCTTTGCACCGAAGCGTGGGCGTCCTGCGCGGATCTCTGGCACGCGGCGAAGCGGAATTGCACAACCTGCACGGCCTCGCCGACTACAACGCTGGAGACCTCGACGCGGCCCGGCGCGAGTTCGACCGCGCCATCTCCGCAGATCCCAACTATGTCGACGGTCTCTACAATGCCGCCTCCGTCGCCGCCCTGAGCGGCCGTACCGACGACGCCATCGCGCTGCTCAGACGCGCGGTCGCGGTGGACCCCGGCCGCGTACAGGTCCTCGGGCGCAACGACGACGACCTGAAGGTCCTGCGCAAGCGCTCCGACGTACGTGCGCTGCTGGGCCTGCGCCGTCCTCCTCCGGAGGGCGTGCCTCCGCCCCCTTGACCCTGTGCTACGGTCCGCTCCGATGAATCTCATCCGCGTCCTTTCCGCGCTGGCCGTCCTGGCGTGCGCATCGGCCCTCCTCGCTGCGCCGGCAGCGCAGGAAGCGGCGCCCGAGCTCTCCGAGGAGCGCGCGCGGCAAATTCTGCCGCGGGCCGATCTGACGGGGTTGAACGGCCAGCAGCGCGCGCAGTTTCTCGAGATCGCGGGCGACACCTTCGACTATGCCGGCTGCAACGACACACTGGCCCGCTGCCTCGGCGCGACCGTCAAGGATCGCCACGCGCTGCGCATGACCGAGTTGGTGAAGGTACTCCTGCTCGACGGGCACACGCCCAGCGTCATCATCGAGATGGTCGAGCGCTACTATTCGAGCTTCCCCATCTCCAAGCGCCAGAAGCTTCGCGACGACGACTGTCCCACGCTGGGCGACCCGAAGGCGGCCGTCGCGGTGGTGGAATACTCGGACTATCAGTGCCCCCACTGCGCCTCGGCGGTGAAGCCGCTCCACGATATGGTCGACGCGCTCAGGGGCCGTGTCCGCTTGTGTGCCAAGCACTTTCCCCTCCCCAACCACGCGCGCGCGCAGATCGCCGCCGGATGCGCTGAGTTCGCGCGTCGGCAGGGGAAGTTCTGGGAGCTGAGCGAGATGCTCTTCGGCCACCAGGAGGAGTTGGAGGACGCGCAGATCAAGTCGTACGCCAAGCAACTCGGCCTCGACGGCAACCAGATGCTCAAGGAAGTCTACGCTGGGAAGTTCGACCCCGTCGTCGACAAACAGAAGAAGGAGGGGATCGACGCGGGAGTACGCGCCACGCCGACGCTCTTCTTCAACGGCCGCCAGTACGCATTACCGCTCAAGCCTGAGTTCCTCGTCTTCTCGGCGCAGGACGAAGAGGAGTGGCAGCGCAACAAGGGCGGATGGGAGAAGGAGTAACGACAGCAGCGGGGGAATGGGTTTACTCGGCGCTGGCTGCCGCCGCCGGGGCCCCGGACCGCGTCGGTGCAGCCACGGACCGCGCCGGCGCAACGTCCGAACGCGGCAGTTCAGCGCCCGAGCGCCGCGGTCCAGCCCTTGCGCGGCGCGGCTCAGCCTCCCGAGCGGCGCGGTCCAGCCTCCGAGCGCGGTCCAGCCATCGAGCGCTGCGGGTCAACCTCTGAACCGCACGGTTCAAGCAACGAACCCCGCGGTTCAGCCTCCGAACCGCACGGTTCAAGCAACGAACCCCGCGGTTCAGCTTCCGAACCGCACGGTTCAAGCAACGAACCCCGCGGTTCAGCCTCCGAACGCGCTTTTCCGACGCGGGGGCGTACATCGCGAACTCGAATGCGCTGACGTTCGGTGCTCACTCGCGCCGAGTCGCTCACCGGCGACGACCTCAGGTCGGCTACGTCGTGTTCGGCTGGCCGGGCGGACCGGTGGCCATGGCGCTGGCGCCAGACCTGGCTGTGGCGCCGCTGCTCTTGCCGAGCCCTGACGTTGGCAAAGTGGCGGCGGCAGGGGGAAGGGCGGGTGCGAGCCGGGCGGGCGCAAACCGTTCGTCTCGGGAGCAGCGCCGGGAGCGGCTCGCACATTGACGCGGTTGTATGCCCGCGTCGTTGAGGCGGCGGCGATGGCGGCCCGCGAGGAGGCGGACCGACAGACGTCCCCTTGAGAATCCCGGATACCTCGGGGCATTCTAATTCCACGTGGACGACGACCTGCTCATCGACGCCAAAGGCGCGCCGTCCGCCGCCAGCGGCGCGGCGAAAAAGCGGCTTGCCCACAGCCAGGGCGCGTGGAAGCTTCTCGCCACCCCGGGCGAGTTGCTGCTGGCGCTGCGCTATCGCGCCGATGGGCTGATGAGCGCCATCCGCCAGCTCCATCCCGCCGGTGCGGTGCTGGCGGGCGATCTCTCGGAGATGTTGCCGAGCGATCTCCTCAACTTTCTTCACCAAGGCCGCCGCACCGGCGTCCTGCTCACGCGCTCGGACGGGACCGAACGCGGCATCGTACTCATTGACGGCAATGTCGCGTGGGCGTGCTCGACCAGCGCGGGTGAGCGGCTGGGCGAGCTGCTCTGCCGCATGGGCGTGGCCAATCGGGCCCGCGTCGAGGCGGCGCTGGCCGCGCAGCAAGCGCGCGAGCACCGGCGCATCGGGCAGGTGCTGGTGGAGAAGGGCGTCCTGGGAGCCGACGAGGTGTGGCGCGGCCTCAAGCACCAGGTGATCGAAATCTTCCTGGGGCTGCTGGTAGCACGCGCAGGCAGCTTCGTGTTCCTGCGCGAGGTCGATCGCGCCAGGCTGCCGGCCTCGCTCAATCTCGACACGCAAGCCCTGCTGCTCGACGGGTTGCGCCGGCTCGACGAAATGGAGCTGTACCGGACACTCATCCCCAGCATCGACGTGCGCCCGCGCGCGACGGGGAAGGTGTTGCCGCCCGAATTTCCGCCCGAGGCGGCGCAGTTGCTCGCGCTCAGCGACGGCGATCACACCGTGGGCGAGCTGGCCACCGCCACCGCGCTGGGCGAGTTCGAGGCCACCAAGGCGGCCTACAAGCTGATCGAGGCGGGGTGCCTGCGGATCTGAGCCCCTCGCCGGTGCCGCTCCTGACGCCGGACCTGCCTGGCACGGGCGGCAGCGTGCGCCTGAGCGAGGAGGACTTCCGCGTCGAGGAGCTGCCGCTCTACGAACCGTCGGGGACGGGGGAGCACCTCTATCTGACCGTGGAGAAGAAGGGCCGCACCACGCCGGAGGTGGCGCGCGAGATCGCGCGGGCGCTGGGGGCGCGAGAGCGAGAGGTGGGCACCGCCGGACTCAAGGACAAGCGGGCCGTGACCGTCCAGCGCATCAGCGTGCTCTCGCGTGCGTCCGAACGTGAAGCGCTGCAGCTCTCCGGCTCCGGTTTTCGCGTGCTGGAGGCGAAGCGGCACCAGAACAAGCTGCGGCCCGGGCACCTGCGAGGGAACAGGTTCCGCATCGCCGTGCGTGGGTGCCTGTCCGATGCAGCGGCTCGGGCGCAGCCGATCTGCGCCGCGCTGCGGGCGCAGGGCGCGCCAAACCTGTTCGGCCCGCAGCGTTTCGGACAGCGCGGCGACAATGCGGCGCTGGGCCGCGCCATCCTGCTGCGCGAGGCGGCCCCGCGCGATCGCTTCCTGCGGCGCATGGCGCTTTCCGCCCTGCAGTCCGAGTTGTTCAACCGCTGCCTCGCCGCGCGCATGCGCGACGGGCTGCTAGCGACGGCGATTTCAGGAGACGTGCTCAAGAAGCGCGCGACGGGTGGCCTCTTCGTCTGCGAAGACCCCGCGGCCGACGCGCCCCGCGTCGTTTCCGGCGAGCTGGATCCCGCCGGTCCCTTGCCGGGCCACTCGATCTTCGCGGCGCGAGGCGAGGCGTTGGCCCGCGAGGAAGCGGTGCTGGCGGCGGCGGAAATCGACGGACGATCGTTCGCCGCGGGTGGAGCGGAGATGGAGGGCGCGCGCCGCCCTTACCGCCTCCCCGTCGACGAGTTGGCAGTGGAAGAGACCGCGGACGCGCTGGTGCTTACGTTCACCATGCCCAAAGGCAGTTATGCCCACGCCTTGCTTCGAGAGATCATCAAGTCGGATGCTCCCGATCCAGAGGCCTGAAACCCGGACCAGAGGCCCGAGGCCTCAGTTTGACCGCGCCGCCGAGTGGGGGTAGCTCTCTGCAACCATGAGGATTCGGACTTGGCTCTTTGCCGGGATGGTGGCGCTCGTGGCCGCCCTCAACCTGGCGCTCGTCTCGCTCCGCATCGCGCAGACCGGTGAGGATACCGTGCGGGCCCGAATCTCTCTCGCCTCGAGCGGCCTCAAGGCGCAGCTGGAGCTGCTCGACGCGCGGCTCAACCCTCGCGCAGCCGCCTCGCTGCCCGATCTGATCGACGCGACGCGGTCGACGGCCGACTCCACCGTGGCGCCCCCCAAGCCGGACGAGCGGGCGCTGCGCGCGGCGGCCGCGGTGCTCTCGCCCGAGCCGGATCTGCTGGCAGTGGAGAATGGGCCGGGCGCCATCGTTTCGCGCCGCTCGAAGCCGGCGCAGCAGATCGACAATCCCGCTCGCCTGCCCCTGGGCAAGGCTCCGCTGGAGGGCAACCCGCCGTCGACATTCGCCGTCTGGGAAGGTGCGACGTGGCGAGTGGCCGCGGCGCGCATCCCCGGCAACGCCGCGGCGGTGCTGGCGGGCGCGCTGGTCGACGATCGATTCGCCGCGCAGATGAAGAGCCAGGTCGACGCCGACGTGACGCTGCTCATGGCGGGGAAGGTGATCGCCAGCTCGCTGCCGCAGCGCGAGGATCGCGACCGCGTCGTGCGCTGGGCGGCCGCGCCCGGGCCGGGATACGGCGTCCTCCAGGTCCGCCTGCCCTTCGTGGGGACGGCGCTGTCCGGCAAGCTTCCACGCGGCGCGACCAGGTACGCGGTCCGCGGAGCGCTGGTGAGCCTCGACGGCGGTGTGCAGGCCGCGTTGACGGTGCCGGCGTCGCCCTATCTGGGATGGCTGGCGCGGTACCAGGCGTTCTATCTGGTGGGGCTGGCGCTCTTCGTCGTCTTCGGCTTCTTCTGGGGGCTATTCCCGCCGCGCGCCCCGGCGGCGCCGTCCCCGAGGGACGCTCCCACGCCGCGTGGGCAGCCTTCGCTCGTGGGCACCGACGTGGGCGCGCCGATGTCGGAGCTGTCGTCGGCGGCGCGCGACGTTCCTTGGTCGCACGCGGAGGGCCTTGCCACCGAGCAACACGAAGACGCCGACCGTACCCCGGCGGCGAACGCCGCCGAGTCGCTCGACCCCGACGAGCCGTCTCTCGCCGCGGCCGCGCCCGCGGCTGTGAAGGGCGGGGCGCGACCTGCCGCGGCGAAGGAGCCGCTCACTTCGGCAGAGCACCCGATGTGGAGCGCCGATCCCTTCATGCCCACGCCGGGCCAGTTCTCAGTCGAGGCGCCGGCCGAGCCGCCGGAGGGAGGGCCCCTGTCCGTCGAGGAGGCGGGCCTCGGCGAGACGAAGTCCGGGCCGCCCGCTGTCCGGCGCGGTCCGGCAATGGAGAAACACGAGCATCTCGCCGCGGCGCGCGGCGCCCAGACGCAGCCCCGCTACGCAAGCAGCGCGGCGGGTGCGGGGACCGCGCCGGCGCACTTTCCCGGCGACGACCCGACACGCGTCGAACCGGTCAGTGCGGCGTTCCTCGACAAGCTGCGCGAGAAGGACAAGGCCGGGGCGCAGCCCAAGGCCGAGAAGACGATGCAGTGGGATGCTCCGCCCGAGACCAACGTGACCATGCAGGACTTCTCCCTGCCGGACGTGTCGGAAGCCGACCCCGACGAGCAGCACTGGCGCGAGACGTTCGACAAGTTCATCGAGCTGAAGGTCAGCCTCGGCGAGCCGTCGGACAAGATCACCTTCGAGAAGTTCTCCGCCAAGCTGCGAAAGAACCGGGCCGACCTGCTGGCCAAGCACAACGCCAAAGGCGTGCGGTTCATCGTCTACGAGAAGGACGGCAAGGCGGCCATAAAAGCTTCGGCCATCCGCTGATCACCGCGCCGGGACCTGGTACCAGTCCTCCTGGCTCGGCTCCTCCTCTTCGGTCTGCGTCGGCTCGCTGCCTGCCATGAACACCTCGCGCACCGCGTAAGGATCGCTCTCGCGCGCCAGCGCGCCGGTGTTGCGGTTGATCTTCAGCACGGTCACGCCGGGCGGCGGCGGGGGCCATTCCTCCTTCGGCGTCCCGGCGGTCGCGGTGCGCATCCACGAGAGCCAGATGGGCCCCGCGGCGTGTCCGCCCGTCTCGAGCGGGCCCAGCATCTCGTGCGAGTCGAAACCGACCCACCCGCCGGCCAGCAGCGACGGCGTGAACCCGATGAACCACGCGTCGCGATGGTCGCTGGCGGTGCCGGTCTTGCCCGCGACGGTGCGACCTAGCGCGCTGAGCGAATGCGCCGTGCCCGCCGGGTCCTCGATCACCGAGCGCATCAGGTCCGCGGTGAGATACGCCGTCTCCGGCTTGATGGCCTGGTCGGGGTTGACCGCGGCGGCCAGGATCGTGCTGCCGTCGCGCGCGACCACCCTCTTGATGAGTACGGGGTCGGCGCGGCGGCCCTGCGAAGCGAGGGTGGCGTAGCCGTTGATTTCCTCGAGGACGCCCACCTCGCCCGTCCCAAGCGCCGCCGTATAGCTCTGCGGCACTTCGCTGCTCAGGCCCGCCGCGCGCGTCATCGAGCGCACTTTGTCGAGGCCCACGTCGAGCAGGAGCTTCACCGCGACGGTGTTCTTCGACTCGGCCAGCGCTTTGCGCAGCGTGATGCGTCCGTCGAACTCGTCCTTCTCGAAGTTCTGCGGCTTCCACGACTTGCCGCTCCAGGGGTCGATGATGACCTCCGGCGAGTCGTCCATCCTGGTCACCGGCGTGTATTTCCCACTGTCGAGCGCCGCCGCATAGAGGAAGGGCTTGAACGACGAGCCCGGCTGCCGCTTCGCCTGCGTGGCGCGGTTGAACGACGAGATGGCCACGTCGTAACCGCCCACCAGCGCCAGCACGCCACGCGTCTTGAGGTCCATGCCCACGAAGGCGCCCTGCACCTTGGGCGTCTGTTCCAGCGCCAGTTCGAGCCGTGTGACGCGCAGGTGCGTCGACGACGGAGCCGCCACGAAACGCGTGACGCGCACTGGAACGACGTCCCCCGCGGAGAGCACGTCGGCGGGGAAGTGCGGCAGCGGCGTCGGGCGCTCGGGCTTGAAGGGCCGCGCCCACGCCATGGTGGCGAAGGGCACGCTGCCCGTCAAGCCTGGCGCCAGCTCGACTAGCGCGTCGTCTCGCGTGACGTTGGTGACGATGCCCGCGTAGACGCCGTTCGTCTCCAGCGGACGCGGCCGGGCGGCGCGCGCCAGCGCGTCGGGCGGAACGCTCCCACCCGCCGGCGTCACCGGGTCGGCCGTGGAATCGCTCTCGTCGCCCTCCTCGACGACCTTCTTGTTTGCCGGCTTGTCCGCCGCCTTGCGCGTCTCCGCGGTGTGGATCCCTTCCAGGTCGAGCACCCACGCCTGGTCGGACGTCTGCGAGACGGAGGCCAGCTTGCGCCCCAGCGCGCTGCGGTACGCGTCGAGGCGGTCGAGGTCGAGCCTCAGCTCGGGGCCGCGCCAGCCTTGGCGCTTGTCGATGGCGCGCAGGCCTTCCTGCACCGCGATCTCCGCCGCACTCTGCAGCTTGGGATCCATCGCCACTTCGATGGTCATCCCCGAGGTGTCGACCGGCGCGTCGCCGAACTGCGCCACCAGCTGGCGGCGGACTTCGTCGAGGTACCACGCGCCGGGCAATTCCTGTGGCGCGGGCGGCAGCACGATGGGCTTCTCCACCTCGCGCTGGTAGTCCTCGTCGGTGATGTAGCGGTTCGCCAGCATGCGGCCGAGCACGTAGACCTGGCGCTTCTTGGCGCGGTCGGGGTGGCGGCGCGGGTTGATGCGCGAAGGGTTCTGCGGCAGGCCGGCGAGGATGGCCGCCTCGCCCAGGTCGATGTCCTGCACGTGCTTGTTGAAGTAGTAGAGGGACGCCTCCTCCACTCCGTAATGCGCTCTACCGAAATTGATGTGGTTCAAATACAAATACAAAATATCGTCCTTGGAAAGGTTGCGCTCGAGCCGCGAGGCGAGCAATAGCTCCTTGAGCTTTCGCTTCCACTTTTTCTCCGAGCTGAGGAAGAAGTTCTTCACCACCTGCTGCGTGATGGTCGACGCACCTAGTCGTTTGCGCCCCGAAATGGTGTCGATCACCACGGCGCGGCCCAGCGCGATGAGGTTGAAGCCAGGGTGCTTGTAGAAGTCCTTGTCCTCGGCGCTGATGACCGCCTGGACCAGCACGCGAGGGACCTGGTCCATCTTCACGATGGTGCGGCGCTCCCGGTAGAACTGGCCCACCACGCTGCCGTCCGACGCGACCACCTTGCTGGCGACGAAGGGATGGTAATCGCGGATGCTGTCGAAGGTGGGGATCTCGCGCGAGATGTAGAAATAGCCGGCCACGATCCCGATTGCGCCGAGCACCGCGAAGATGATCGCGAGCGATACGACGCGGTCGACCCAAACCCTCCACACCGGCTGCTTCGTGTCCTGCTTGAACTCCGTCACTGGGACGGGCCGGTACGGCTCGAGTTCCGGCTCGGGCTCTGGCGGCGGTTTGGGCCGCTGCACCAACGCCGTGCCGCCGGGCACGTCGTCCGCGGGCGGCGGTTCCGGCTCGGGCGGCGGCTCTTCCGCTTCGGGGAGCTTCTCGCTCTTGGCGTCCCACCAGTTTCCGCGGCGGCTTTTCTTGTCGGGCGGCGTCGGCGCGACGACTTTCTTGGGAGGCGGCGGGGTCGGCTCGTCGTCGGGGAGCGTGACCTGGAGTCCCATCTTCGGCGCCAGTGGCTGCTTCTCCGTGGCTCGGCGCGGGGGCGCAGGGCCCCGATCGACACGGACAAATGCCGTCGCGCCGGGAGCTTCGTCACCGTACTGCGGTGTCTCGGCGGCCGGTGCCACTTGACGCTGGCCGTTGTTGACCTGGTCTTTGTTTCCGATCGGTTCGGTCGCGACGGTCTCGTCGTCCGCCTCGGGGCCCACCACGAGGGTGCCGCCTGGACTCTCGTTCGCGGGGGGGCGCTTGGAGGAGGGCATCAAGGACCTCGAAGGATGCAACAGACCAGCCCCGCCGTCCATGCCGACGCGCTGCGCGCGCCGAGGCCTCTGGTGTCGGGCCTCAGCGCCTGTTCTCGCTCATCAGCACAGGGCGGGATTGTTGCGCGACCCGATCGCATTCGCCATGCTGCGTGGGTGCGCTGGTGCGTTTACCTCCTCCGCTGCGGCGACGGCACTCTGTATGCCGGCGTGACCAACGATCTGGAGAAGCGTCTCGCCGCCCACCGGAGCGGCCGCGGCGCCCGCTACACGCGCGGGCGCGGCCCGCTGCGGATCGTCCATTGCGAGCCGGCCCGCAGCCGCTCGGCGGCGCTGTGCCGCGAGCACCAATTGAAGCGCCTCAAGCGACGCGACAAGCTCGCGCTTCTTGACACCCCCGCCGCGCGCGGTTAGGTGGGCGCCTCGATGCGACGCGCACCGCTCTTCTTCCTCGTCGTGGGGCTCTGGGCGTGCCCGAGGGTGCAATACCCGGAGTGCAAGACCGACGAGCAGTGCAAGGATCACGGCCAGGTCTGCATGGGCGGTTTCTGCAAGGAGTGCCGCGACGATTCGAACTGCGCGGACAAGCTCGATCGGCCGGTGTGCCGCGACGCGCTCTGCAGCGCAAGGCCGCAGTGCGCCTCGAACAAGGACTGCCCCGCCGGCCAGAAGTGCGCGCAGGAGAAGTGCCTCCCCGAGTGCACCGAAGAGACCGCGGCGCAGGACTGCGGCAAGGGCAAGAGGTGCTCCGGCGGACGCTGCGCCGCCGAGGAGGCGTGCCTCGCCGACGCCGACTGCGGCGAGGGGAAGGCATGCGTCAACAAGGTGTGCAAGGCGCAGGCGATCCTCGCCACGCAGTCGTCGCGCCTGTTGGGCAACTGCGAAGTGAAGGCGGTCTACTTCGGCTTCGACGAGGCCACCCTCGCGCCCGAGACGCGCAAGCAGCTCGACAGCGACTGGGAGTGCCTGCAGAAGACGCCGTTGCGGCGCGTCGTGCTGGCCGGCCACGCCGATGAGCGCGGCACGACGGAGTACAACCTCGCGCTCGGCATGCGCCGCGCCGGCGCGGTGAAGAAGTACCTGGCCGGGCTGGGGGCCGAGACCAGCCGGCTCAAGGCCATCTCCTACGGCAAGGAACGCCCGGCCGATCCCGGCCACGACGAGGCCGCCCGGGCGAAGAACCGTCGCGTCGAGCTGGCACCGGAGCAATGATGAAAAGACTCGCCCTAGCCCTCGCACTCTTGATCTGCAGCGCCTGCGTCACCACCGCACAGGAGGGTGAGCAGATGCGCAACGACATCGCGTCGCTGCGCGCCGATCTGAAGAAGGAAGTCGAAACCGCCACTTCCGAGCGCGCGAAGCTGGCGCAGGACGCCGCGGCCAAGGCGAAGGCGCTGCAGGACGCGCTCGATCAGCTCAACCGGGCCGCGCGCAAGAGCGGCGCAGACCTGGCGGTCGATCAGGAGAAAGCGCAGAACGACATCACCGCGCTGAGAGGGACCCTCGAGGTGCTGCAGCACCGGCTCGACGCGCTGGAGAAGTCGATTCACGAGCAGCAGAAGATGCTCGAGGAGACGAGCAAGTTCATCGCCTCGCGCCAGAAGGAGCTGGACAAGGCGGAGCACCCGACGGACCGGATGGGGATCTACAACCTGGCGCGCCAGAAGCTCGACCAGGGGCAGATGGGGCGGGCGCGCGAGCTGCTGCAGGATTTTCTCGCGCGCTTCCCCAAGGACGAGCTGGCGGCCAACGCGCAGTACTGGCTGGGCGAGACGTACTACGCGGAGAAGAAGTGGAACGACGCCATCGTCGAGTTCCAGAAGGTGCTCAAGGAGCACAAGAACTCGGAGAAGGTGCCCGACGCGCTCTTGAAGATCGGCATGTCGTTCCAGGCGCAAGGCGACTGTCAGAACGCGAAGCTCTTCTTCGAGGAGGTGGTGCAGAGCCACCGCAACTCGCCCCTGGCCAAGACGGCGCGCGAGAAGTCCGCCGAGTGCCGCAAGACCGGCAAAGGGCACAAAAAATCGTCCGACTGAAGGTTGTGCAACGCCTTCACCGGCCTCTGCGTCGACGGAGCGCCTGTTTCGGTCTCGTCGCGACGCCGGGGGCACCGGGGCGGGGCGTCCGGTCGCTGCGCTTGCCGCAGCCACCGCCGAACCGCGGAGGCACCTGCAGGCTGCGGCTCCGCGATGCGCCCGGCCGCCCCGCCCCGGTGCCCCCGGCTCTCCATACCCACTGTTTTTCCATCCTCGTTGAGGCGAGCGCGCTCGAAGTATCAGTTACTCAAAGAGCCGGGGGGCAGCCGCAGGGGCGACGGCCAGACGCATCGCGGAGCCGCAGCACACAGGTGAGGCAATGCCTGAGCGCATGCTGCGGCAAGCGCAGCGGCTGGACGACGCCCCCGCGGTGCCCCACGGCGTCTTGAAAGATGAAATATCGAACTCTGAAAGGAAAGCCCTACGGCATCGTCACGACGGTGAGGTCGCGCTTGGGGACGCACTGGCAGGCGAGCCGCTTGTGGTTGCGAAGCAGCTTGCGGCGCAGCAGCCGCTCCTTCCACGTGGGCGGCGAGACCGCGCCATCGAGGGCGGGCGTGCGCAGGAAGACGGCGCAGGCCGCGCCGGTGCAGAAGCCTTTTCCCTCGCACGGGTAAACCGCGGCGAAGCCGCGTTGGAGCTGGATGCGGGCTTTCTGCGCCGCGTCCCAGATCGTCTGGCCGTCGGCGATCTCGACCGTCACCGACTCCATCTCGAACGAAACCTTGGGCATGCGCCATTTACAGTCGCAACCGATAGCCGCGCAACAGCCGATCTTCGACTTTCTCGATGAGCAAGACCAACTCGAGCCGCTTGAACTTGCCCTCGACGTGTTCCTGGAACGCCAGCGCGCTGTCCACCAGGTAGCGCGTCATGAAATGCGCCGTCTGCTCCTCCAGCTCGTTGGGGAGGAGCGCCCTGTACTCGGGGCTGCGGCAGAAGTGGTCGATGAGCTCGTACTCGCGGAGCATCTCTTCCCGCGCCAGCTCGCAGGCTACCCGGTAGGTTTCCAACTCGGGCTTGCCGAGTCGCGCGACGACCTTCTGGTAGCGGGCCTTCAAGGCCTGGTCGAGCCACTCCTCGATGGGCGGGGGAAAGTTGCGCAGGTCCTGCGCCAGCTGGTCGGCGACCTGGTCGAGGACGTAGTCCTTCAATTCCTGCGGCCTCTGGTCGAGGATGTAGTCCCAACGCCCCATGACGATAGTCTACGGCGCGCCGGGCAAACCGGGGCGCGCGTAAACGACGACCTGCGGCGTTTCGTCGAGATAGAAACCGTAGGCGGGCTGATGCGTGCCGAAGGCGTTCCACGTCTCTGGCTCGCGATCGCGGAACTCGCGGTGCCATTGCAGCGCGGCGTAGTCGGACTCGGCCGGTCCCGGCGCGTAGCGGATGTCGTCGCGCAGCATGCCCACGAGGATGTACGTGCGGTAGCTCTCGACGTTGATCTCGTGGAAATAGACGCGCGCGCCGCGCGGGCAATGTGAATTCAGCCAGGGCAGCACGCCCGTGACGTTGTTCGACCAATATTGTCTCTGCAGGCCGAGGCTGGCCGCGCCCGGGATGCCGCCTGCCAGCTCGCCATACGCGCTCGTGCCGTAGGGGTGCACGTGGATGATCTGCCACAACCCGGGCAGCAGCGCGGCGGCCGACGCGGCGAGCAAAGCTCGCCGCTCGGGAGCGATGCGCACCAGCAGCGCCGCCGCCTCGGGCGTGAGCAGCGCGATGAATGCGAGCCAGTGCTTGATGCCGCCGAAGATGGGCGTCGTCGTCAGCATGAATGGCAGCACGGCTGCCCCCGCGAGACCGAGCTCGAGCAATCGCTGCGCGTCGAGCGCGCGCTTGACGAAATCGCGCAGCAGCGACACGCCCGCCGCCGCGAGCAGCGCGACGACGGGCAACGGCAGCACGAGCGCGTCGAGCACCAGCGGGTAAACGACAGGGAAAGGCGGCCCGCGCAGGACTTCGCCGAAGTAGTACCAGGCGTAGTGCACGTGGTGCGTGTGGAAGGCGATCCAGTCGCCCAGGTGCCGCAGCGGGTCGTGCCAGAGGAGCGGCCAGGCCGCGAAGAGCACGACCGGCGAGAGCAGGATCCAGGGCAAGAGCCGCAGCGCCCGCAGCCGCTCGCCGCGCGGCAGCAGCAGCGCATGTACGAGCAGCACCGGCGGGATGAACCACGCGTTGTGCTTCACCGCGAGCGCGACGCCATGGATGAACGCGAACCAAACCCGAGGCCCGAGGCCCGAGGGCTGAGGCCTGATCCCACGCAGCCACGCTACCCCGACGCCGGCCGTCATGGCGCAGATGGGGACGTCGAAGCAGGCCAGGTGGCCGTGAAAGAAAGTCCGCTCGGCGCACCAGAAGAGGAGCGGCGCCAGGACGCCGGCTGCGCGCGACCGCTGAAGAGCCAGAGTGCACAGCCAGTACGAGAGGAGCCCTGCAAACCCGAAGGCCGGCAGCCGCCACGCCAGCGTGTCGGCCAGGCCGAGCCAGGTGCTGAAGACGAGATGGGAGACGGCGAAGAGCAGCTTGGCCAGGCCGGGGTGCTCGAAGTTGTATGACCAGTAGCGCTCGGTCTGCTGCAGCGCCTGCAGCGGCGCGTGCAAGAGCAGGCGCAGCCACGCCTCGCTGTTCTGCGCGGCGGTGAAGTAATAGCCCTCGTCGCGCACGAACCCGACCGGCGCCTGCGTCAGCGCCATCGCCGCCGCGGTGACGAAGCCCATCCAGCGGGCCAATGAGCGATCGGTCATCGCGTGGTCCAGGCCTGCAGGCAGAAGGGCCGCCCGGCATCGCTCGACGAGACGGCGAAGACGAAATCGCGCTCCGGCGCGCCCGGCGGAAGCGGCACATCGAGCCGCCGCCATCCCGGTGCGCCGTGCACGGTGCGCGGCACTTCCAACCCGCCGAGCGGTACTCCGTCGGCGAAGATCTGCACGGTGATGGGAGGCCGGCCGGCGTCGTAGGCGCGCTCGCCGATCACGCCGGCGCGGCGGGGGCAGCGCAAGCCGATCGGCGCGCGCGCGCAGCGCCGCGGCGTGTAGTCGACCTCATGCTCCTCGAGGGAGCGGGTCAAGTCCGCCGCGATGGGCGGCGCGTGCAGGTCGAAGGCCCGCAGCGCGAGCGCGCCGAAGCGAAGCTCGTCCGAGGTGGGCGTCGCGCCGCGCCGCGCGAGCATGTCGAGCGCGCGGCCAACCCGCGCGAAGGGCACGCGCGGCAGCGAGAGCAGCCAGAGCCGCTTCACGCCAACGTAGTCGGCCTGCGCCAGATCCTCCTCGGTGAACACGGGCGCAGCGTCGACGAACATGCGCGCCCGCTCCGCCCACGCGGGCCAGATCTGCACCGCGTCCCCGGCCTGCGCGCGCGCCCGCAGCGCACCCGCCGCCTCAGCCCAGTCCGCCTCCCGCGGCAGCCGCAGCGGCAGGGTGAGATCTAAAACCAGCGCCCCCGCGCCCATCAGGAGCAGCGCGATCAGTGGAAAGCGCCCTCCCACTTCAGCGGGCCTGAAGGCTGAAGCCCGAGGCCCGAGGCCTCAGGCTCACGTCGACCCCAGCTTGATCTTCCGCTCGCTCTTCTCCCGGTCAAAGAGGCACAGCGCAACGTCGGGATACTGCGCGAAACCCGGCGACCATCCCGGGTGCATGGCGCAGCGCGGATCGAAGCAGTGGTGCAGGTCCCAGAGGTGCCCGACGAAGTGCGCGGCGCGCTTGGCGAGGCCGACCTCGATGGGCGGCATGCCTTTCTCGCCCAGCCCGTGCGCGGTGATCACCGCCTTGCCGCCCCCGTATTGCGCGTAGCCATCGACGGGGCCGCGGCCCATCGGGCCTTCGGGCGCGGTGAGCGGCTCGCGCGTCAAGTAGATGATCTTGTCGTCGGCGTAGAGCGCGACGTCGTCGTCCATCTCCTCGACCACCTTGACGGCGTTGTAGGCCGACTGCTCCTCGTCGAGCGCGCCGTCGGGGATCTCGCCTTCGCCCTCGAACTCGCACCCCATCCCGTATGCGGCGTGGATGCGCCGCGCGACGAAGTCCACCACGTCGGGCGGAAACTCCGAGAGCGTGACGATGCGGATCATTTCTTCCCCTTCTTCTTCGCAGCGGGCTTCTTGGCGGCGTGTTTGGCCGGATGCTTCTTCGCGGCGGATGGTCTGGCGGCGGCTTTTCTCGCCGCGGCCGGGGCGGCCTTCTTCGCCGGAGCGGTCTTGCGCTTTTCGGGGGCGGCGTGCTTCGCCGGCGCGTGCTCGTGCCTGGGCGCCGGGTGCTTTTCAGGCGCCTTGGGCGGAGGCGGCTTGGCGAAGGGCTTCGTCACCGCGGGCGCGGGCTCCTCCTCGACTTCCTCCTCGTCCTCGGCCTCGGCTTTGGCTGCGACCGGCGCGACCGGGGCTTCCTCCTCGTCCTCCTCGAGGCCGAGATCGTCGTCCAGACCCGCCACACGAATCGGTGCGGCCGGCGGGCCCAGCGTGGCGGGGGGCAGCGCGCGGCCCTTGCGCTTCATGCCCTCGGGAGGCCAGAGCGCGTAGTCGAGGTTGTCCTCGGCGACGTGGAGCGGGATGTTCATCGCCGCGGCGATCTCGCCCACCAGCAGGTGCCGCGCGTTGTCGTACAGCTCGCGCTCCTTCTGCGGCAGCGGCCGCACCCGGCTGAGTGCGTGCAACTCGCGCAGGACCTCGACGGTGCCGGAAAGCCCGCCGCCCGTCATGCGATCGGCGTTCTCGCGGTGCCGCACCTTCCAGTCGAGCTGCGGATCGGTGGAAGGCGTAGCCAGCTCGTCGAACACCTTGTCGATGGCGTCGACGTTGGCCACCTTGCGCAGCCCGATGCCCATCACCTTGCCGCGCGGGACCATGACGGTGGCGCCGTCCTCCTCGCGCGAGAGCGTCACGACCTCCCAGTCGCGGCCGGCGATCTGCTTGGTCTCGACGCCGGTGATGCGGCAGATGCCCTGGTTCGGGTAGACGACGCGGTCCCCGACGTGAAGGCTGCCGTCTCCTATGACGGGCTCCTGTTTGTGGGCCATGTGGTGGCTTCGCTATCGCAGCGGACGGCGGGGCGCAAGACGCGACGGTGAAAAGTTGACGGAACGCGCAGCGGTGCGAGCCTCGCTCAGGCGTGGCCACCCGCGGGCCCCGGAGGGATCGAAGATGATTCTCAAGCTGCTGGTGATCGGGTCGATCGCGATCTGCCTGGTCTCGCTCGCCGCCCGCTCGCACGCCATGCGCGCCGCCGCCGTGCCGAAATCGCTCGAGGCGGCGCTCGCCCGCGAGGAGAAGGTCGCGCTCGCGGCCATCGACGGACACCTCCGCACCAAGCTCCCGAAGCTCGCGCGCCGCTGATCGCGCATGCTCTCCTGAACGCTCTGCGGTGGCGCACGCTTGCGCGGCCGCTCGCCCATGCACAAGTCCATTGCGCAGAGCGTCGTGGACGTATAATTACTGAACGCATTGCGTCATTTGGAGGGTCGGGATGGCGGAGCAAGTCCAGGAACTCCCCTATGAAGCGCCACAGCGAGGCGGCTCGTTCCTCTTCAACCCGGTCGGCGCGCGCCGCTTCATGACGCCGGAGAAATTCACCGCCGAGCAGCGGCAGTTCTTCAAGACGGGCGACGAGTTCGTGCACCGCGAAGTGGTGCCCAAGATCGGCCAGCTCGAGGCCAAGGACAACGCGCTCCTGCGGTCGCTCATCGCGCGGGCGGGCGAATTGGGGCTGACGGCGGTCGACATCGCCGAGGAGCACGGCGGCCTCTCGCTCGACAAGGTCACGTCGATGCTGGTGGCCGAGTCGCAGTCGGCCTACGGCGCGTGGGCCACCACGTTCGGCGCGCACACCGGCATCGGCTCGTTGCCCATCGTTTTCTTCGGCACGCCGGAGCAGAAGGCGAAGTACCTGCCCGATCTCGCCAGCGGCAAGAAGGTCGCTGCCTACGCGCTCTCCGAAGCGGGCAGCGGCTCCGACGCGCTGGGAGCAAAGACCGTCGCGCGGCTCTCCAACGACGGCACGCACTACATCGTCAACGGCGGAAAGATGTGGATCACCAACGGCGGCTTCGCCGACGTCTACGTCGTCTTCCTCAAGATCGACGGCGACAAGTTCACCGCGCTCATCGTCGAGCGCGGCACGCCTGGCTTCACGCAGGGCCGCGAGGAGCACAAGCTCGGCATCCGCGGCAGCTCGACCACGCCGCTCATCTTCGAGGACGCGCGCGTCCCGGTGGAGAACGTCCTCGGCGAGATCGGCAAGGGCCACAAGATCGCCTTCAACATCCTCAACGTCGGCCGCCTCAAGCTGGCCGCCTTCGCGGTGGGCGGGATGAAGTGGGCGCTCAAGACCGGCGCCGAGTACGCCGCCCAGCGCAAGCAGTTCGGAAAGCGCATCGCCGAGTTCGGGCTGGTGCGCGAGAAGCTCGCGCGCGCCGCCGCGCAGATCTACGCCAACGAGTCGATGACCTACCGGGCCGCCGGCGCCATCGACGAGGCCATCGCCGGTGTGGCCGACGCGCGCAGCGTGATGGGAGCCATCGAGGAGTACGCCATCGAGGCGTCGATCATGAAGGTGACCGGCTCGGAGTGGGTGTTCCAGATCATCGACGAGATGCTGCAGATCCACGGCGGCAACGGCTTCGTCGACGACTATCCCATCGAGCGCGCCTACCGCGACAACCGCGTCAACCGCATCTTCGAGGGCACCAACGAGATCAACCGGCTGCTCATCCCCGGGATGATCTTCAAGCGCGCCATGAAGGGCGAGATGCCGCTGATGGACGCCGTCGCGCAGCTCGACGAGGAGCTGGCCGACCCACGGCACTTCCCCGCGCCGGTAGGGCGGCTGGCGGCGGAGCGGCGCGGGGCGGAGATGGCCAAGCGGCAGTTCGTCCTCGCCGCCAAGTGGGCGGCGACTCTGGGGCCGGCGCTGGAGCAGTGCCAGGAAGTGCTGGCGGCGCTGGCCGACTGCGCCATCGAGATCTACGCGATGGACTCCATTCTCGGCCGCACGCTCGAGAGCGGCGACGAACCGGACCCGAAGGCATCGGAAGTCGAGCTGCGCGATGCGCTCTGCCGTTTCTTCTGCATGGAGAGCCGCGAGCGCGCGTACGATCGGGCGCGCACTGCTCTTTGCGGCACCGTGCCGGCGGCGGAGATCGAGGCGCAGCTCGAGCAGCTCGCGCGCGTGCACAAGTACACGCCGGTGAACAGCGCCGAGGCACGAGAGCAGATCGTGCCTGCCGTCCTCGAAGCCCTGGGCTACCCGCTCGGGTACTGAGAGCAGACCCTCATGCCTGATGAGGTGTAAACCTCAGCAAGGGCCTCCCCTCTCGCACTGCGCGTGCACACATTCGCTGCGGGGAGTCGGGCGGGGGGGGGCGCGTGCGCAATTTGGAACCGGGGCGTGCGGGGACTGTCCGGCCGCTGTGGTCGGAAGCGGACAGTCTGAGGGATCGAGTCGCGGAAGCCGCTGCCCTGTACGGGTTCTTCTCCTTCGATTCGGCGCTGGCGCAGTTGGCCTCGCACGGGCATCTGCGCACCAACCCGGCCGCGCGCGCGGCGCTCATCCGCCTCTGTGCAGCGCCCAACAGCCGCGGCGCGGTTCTCTCCGCCCGGCGCGTCGAGACCCTGCAGCGGCGGTTGCGTCTCCACCGCCTCAGCTACGTCGGCGTGCACGGCGCCGAGGTGCTGTCGTACGGGCTGCGCCTCGTGACCGAGCCGGACCTCGAATTGGCGGAGAAGGCCATCCAGAAGCTGCGCCGCGGTTGCCTGCGCGTGCAGGCGCTGCAGGCGCCGGGCCTGGCCGTCGAGGATCGCAATTGGTCGCTCGTCCTCCACCTGCGCCACGCCTCGCCCGAGCATCGCATCGCCGCGGCAGAGCAGTACGGGAGGCTGGTCGCGGGCGAAGGCCTGCAGCTTCGCGCCGGGATCGACTCGCTCGAAGCGGTGCCCGAGGGCGCCGGCATCGGCCGCGCCATGCTGGGGCTCCTCGCGGGCCTGCGCGGCGCGCTGCCCGTCTACGTCGGCGCGGGCGAGGCCGACGAGGAAGCGTTCGCCATCCTCAGCCGCCGCAGCGCCGTCACCGTGCACGTGGGTCCGCCGCCGCGCGCGGGAACCAACGCGCGTTGGCAGGTGGCGGACGGCGGCGAAGTAATCCGTCTCATCCACTGGCTCGCCGACGCCCGCCGCCGTCCCTAGTAGACAAGTAGCTCCGCCCCTCGGCGCGCGGTAAACAACGGGGCTCATGGCGCGCCGCGATCCGCACAGCTATGCCGACAGCGATCAGCCGCAGACCCGCAGCGTCGAACTTTCGCTGGCGGTCGATTTCCCCTCGCGCACGCTGGCGGGGGAGATCGCGCTCCGTTTTCGCGAGCCGGGAGGCGGCCCGCTCGATCTCGACACTCGCGACCTTCGCATCGGGAGCGTCGTTTCGCTCGACGGCCAGCCGCTGAAGTTCGAGCTGGCGGCCCCGGAGCCAATCCTCGGCTCGCGCCTGCGCATCGAGCTGCGGGCGGAATCACCCGGCGTCCGCGTGCGCTACGCCACCAGCCCCGAGGCGAGCGCGCTGCAGTGGCTCTCGCCGGCGCAGACCAGGGGCGGGGCGCAGCCGTTTCTCTACTCGCAGTGCCAGCCCATCCACGCCCGCTCGATCGCGCCGCTGCAAGACACTCCCAGCGTGCGCATCACGGTGGACGAGGCGCGCTTCACCGTTCCCGCGCGGCTGCGCACGCTGATGGCCGGCGCCGCCAAGGGCCGCACGCCGCTCGAGGGCGGCCTAGCCACCGACGTGTTCGAGATGCCGCAGTCCATCCCGCCGTACCTGCTCGCGTTCGCGGTGGGCGATGTGACGCCGCGCCAGCTCTCGGCGCGGTCGGCCGTGTGGGCCGAGCGCGCGCTCGCCGACGAAGCGGCGGAGGAATTCTCCGGCGTGGAGGACATGATCGTCATCGCCGAAGACCTGTTCGGTCCGTACGAATGGGATCGCTACGACATCCTCGTCATGCCGCCCTCGTTCCCCTTTGGGGGGATGGAGAACCCGCGCCTCACCTTCCTCACGCCCTCGGTGCTGGCGGGGGACAAGTCGCTGGTCAACGTCCTCGCCCACGAGCTGGCGCATGCCTGGACCGGAAACCTCGTCACCAACGCGACGCTGAACGACTTCTGGCTCAACGAAGGGTTCACCGTCTATGCCGAGCGGCGCATCCTCGAGACGCTCGAGGGCCGCGACGCATCCGAGCTGCACGCGGCCATCGGCGCGCACGACCTGGCGGTGGCGCTGGAGCGGTTCAAGGAGCGGCCGCAACTCACGCGGCTGCGCAACGATCTGGCCGGCGTCGATCCCGACGAGGCTTACTCGACCGTGCCTTACGAGAAAGGTTACCTCTTGTTGCGCCGGCTCGAGGAGGTGGCGGGGCGCCCGCGCTGGGACGACTTCTTGGCCGCGTATCTGGAGAAGTTCCGCTTCCAGAGCATCGTCACGCAGGACTTCCTCGATCTGCTCGAGCAGAAGCTGCCCGGCCTGGCCGCGCGCGCCGGCGTGCTGCGCTTCATCGACGAGCCGGGCCTTCCGCGCGACGCTCCGCAGGCGCAGTCGCTCCAGCTGAGCAGCCTTTCGCAAAGCGCCTCGCGCGGTGAGCTCCGCGAGGGGCTGGGCCCGACCGAGCTGCTGGTCTATCTGCAGCGGGTTCCGCCCGAGAAGGAGCTGCTGGGGCGGCTGGACGTTTTGTACAAATTGTCGACTCGCCGCAGCCTCGAGCTGCGCCACACGTTCGTGGTGGCGCAATTGCGCGCCGGCCTCTCCGAGGGCGTCGCGGGCGCGCGCCGCGTGGCGCTCGAGACGGGCCGCATGAAGTACCTGCGGCCCATCTTCACCGAGCTCATCAAGCTCGACGCTTCGGCTGCCGCGCGCATCTACGCCGAGGCGCGCGAGAGCTACCACCACATCGCGCGCTCGGTGATCGAAGGCCTGCTCACTTCCGCGTCAGGCTGACCGCCGGTCGCACCCTGGACTACAGAAAAGTCTTTCGCATGCGCTAGCGGAGGTGGGTCGTGCGCCCGCGATCCACTACCGCTGCGGCTGCTTTTTCGTTCAGGTAGAGGTTGCTTGACAGCCTGCGGGCCGCGCGACAGTCTGCGCGCTGGTGGATCGAAGTGGCAAGTAGTGGATCACCAGGCCACCAAGGAGATCGCGGGCGATGTTCTCGGGCGTCTTCCAGCATTCGATCGACGCCAAGGGGCGCACCAGCCTCCCCGCGAGGTTCCGCGAGCTGCTCTCGGCGCAGGGCGCGGACAAGCTCTTCGTCACGCCCGACATCTTCGACGACTGCCTGGTCGCATTCCCCCCGGGGCCGTGGCAGGAGCTGGCGCAGAAGATCGCGCAGCGCTCGATGTTCGACCGGCACATCCGCGACCTGACGCGCGCGTTCATCGCGCCGGCGCAGGAGTGCCCCGTCGACAAGCTGGGCCGCATCCTCATTCCGCCCAGTCTGCGCGAAGTGGCCCGGCTGGGCGAGGAAATCACCTGGGCCGGCACCGTGCAGCGCATCGAGATCTGGTCGCCGGCCAAGTGGGCCGAGGTGACGAAGGCGGCGCGCGCGCCCAAGAACAAGGACGAGCTGGCTCGTCGTCTCAGCGAGCTTCTCTAGCGCGGAGGTCATCCCCGATGGCGGACAAGTCTTCCCGAAACGGCCTCTTGCAACGCGAACCGGGCACCGCCGTGCTCGCGCTCAAGCCTGCCCCCGGCCCGCGGCCGGCGGGCGTGCGCTGGCAGGACAACGTCGCCACCGTCTCGGTGCACGGCGATCTCGATCGCGACGCGCTCTGGGCCATCGACTTCACCATCGGGCGCGCCGCCACCGAGGCGGGGCGCATCGTGCTCGACCTGCGCGAGGTCACGCACATCGACTACTCGGGCGTCCCCGAGATCGTCGCGCGCCGCAAGGAGCTTGTCGCGCGGGGCGGAGATCTGCTCATCGCCGTGCGCAACCCTTACGTCTCGAACATCTTGAAAGCGGCGGGCGCGGCGGAGTTGCTGCTCTTCCGCAGCGTCGAGGAAGCGGCGGGCACCGCCGCGCAGGTGACGAAGGTGAGGATGCTGCGCAAGTGAGCGACTTCGTCCACGCCACCGTGCTGCAGGGTGAGACAGTGCGGCTTCTCGCCGCCGCGCCGGGAAAGGTCATCCTCGACGGCACGCTGGGCGGCGGCGGCCACGCGCTGGCGCTGCTCGATGCCGGCGCGCGCGTCGTCGGATTCGATCAGGATCCGGCGGCGCTGCAAGCGGCGCGGGCACGGCTGCAGGGGCGCGACGCGGTCATCGCGCACGCCGACTTCCGCGACGCGCGCGCGGAGCTCGACGCGCTGGGCGTGGGCGAGGTGGACGGCGCGCTGGTGGACCTGGGCGTGTCCTCGCCGCAGCTCGACGATCCGTCGCGCGGGTTCTCCTTTCGCGAGGGCGGGCCGCTCGACATGCGCATGGACCCGACGCGCGGCAAGCCGCTGCGCGAGCGCCTCGACGAGTGGGACGAGAAGGCGCTTGCGCGCATCCTCGATTCGTTGGGTGAGGAGCGGTTCGCGCGCGGCATCGCCCGCGCCATCCACCGCGCGCACAAGGAAAACAAGCTGGCGGATACCAAGCAGCTGGCGGATCTCGTCGCCGGGGCCATCCCGCGCAAGGCGTGGCCGAAGAACATCCACCCCGCCACGCGCACCTTCCAGGCGCTGCGCATCGCGGTCAACGACGAGCTGGGCGCTCTCTCCGACTGGCTCTCGCAGCTTCCGCGCATCGTCGCCAAGGGCGGGCGCGCCGCGGCCATCAGCTTCCACTCCCTCGAGGATCGCCTCGTCAAGCAGGGCTTCGCCCGGCTCGCCACGGGCTGCATCTGCCCGCCGCGGCTCCCCGTCTGCGGCTGCGGCCGCACCGCCGAGTGGAAGTTGCTCACCAGGAAGGCCGTACAGGCCGGCGATGAGGAAGTGTCCCAGAACCCGCGCGCCCGCTCGGCGCGGCTGCGCGCCGTGGAGAGGCTCTCATGAAGAAACCGGACTCGACCCCGAGCCACATCCGCCGCGACATCGACCGCCGCGGGCTGGCCAACTTCACCGCCACCGCGTTGGCCTGCGCGCTGATTGCGGGCGCGATGCTGCTGCATGCCTGGGTGCGCACGCGGGTGACCGAGCGCGGATATCAGCTCTCGCGACTCTCGGCCGAGTACCACGAGCTGACGCGCGATCACGAATCGCTGCAGATCAGGGCCGCCGAGCTGAAGAGCCCGCAGCGCGTCGAGGAGCTGGCGCGGGCGCGCCTCGGCATGGGTCCGCCGGCCGTCGACCGCGTCGTGGTCCTGGTGGGAGGCGCGGTGCGCGGCTCGATGGTCGCGTCGGCGCGGTAGGTGGAACGTGGCCCGCGCAGCCCCAGCCGAGAACGCCGCCCGCTGGATGCGCGTGCGCGCGCTCTTGCTCTTCGGCCTCCTCGTCGCGCTCTTCGGCATGGTGCTGGGGCGGGCCGCCAAGGTGCAGCTCTTCGATCGATCGCGGCTGGCGCGGCTGCAGCGCGACCAGACGCGGCGCGAGCTGGAGTGGGCGCCGCGGCGCGGGCTCATCACCGATCGGCGCGGCGAGCCGCTGGCCGTGACGCGCGACGTGGACTCCATCTTCGCCGATCCCTCCGCGTTCGAAGCGCCCAGGGCGCGCGAGGCCGCCGCCGAGGCGCTCTCCAAAACGCTGCGCCTCGACAAGCGAAAGCTGCTGGAGAAGCTGGCCGCGCCGGAGAGGCGCTTCGTCTGGATCAAGCGCCGCGTCGACGAGCAGACCGCGACGCGCGTGCGGACGCTGGCGCTCGACGGCATCGAGCTGGTGAAGGAACCGAAGCGCTTCTACCCGCAGCACGACCTGGCGGGGCACGTGCTCGGCTTCGTCGGCGAAGAGGGCGGGCTCGAGGGGCTCGAGCGCGAGCTGGAGCAACACCTGCGCGGCAAGTCGGTGCAGGTGCAGGCGACGCGCGACGCGCGCGGCGCGATGGTGCTCGAGCACGGCGCGCCCGACCTCTCCGACCTGACCGGCGCCACGGTGACGCTCACGCTCGACAGCGCCATCCAGCTCGCCGCCGAGCGCGAGCTGGCCCGGGCGGTGAGCGCGTCGCACGGCGCCGGCGGCTGGGCGGTGGTGCTCGACGTGAACAGCGGTGCGGTGCTGGCGCTCGCCTCGAATCCCGCCTTCGACGCCAACAAGCCCGGGCGCGATCCCGCGGTGTGGCGCGACCGCGCCTTGCAAGACCAGCTCGAACCGGGCTCGACCATCAAGAGTTTCGTGGTGGCCCGCGCCATCGAGGAGGGCGTGCTCGAGCCCGACGAATTGCTCTTCTGCGAGCATGGCGTCTGGGCGCACCTCGGGCACCGCCTGCACGACACGCACCCTGTCGACTGGGCCACCCCCGCCACCGTGCTGCGCGAGTCGTCGAACATCTGCGCGGCGAAGATCGGCGAGCGCCTCGGGAAGGAGAAGCTCGTCGCCGGCCTCAAGGCGTTCGGCTTCGGCGAGAAGACCGGCGTGGGGCTGCCCGGCGAGGCGCGCGGGGCGCTGCGCAATCCCAAATCGATGCCGCAGATCGCCGTCGACACCATGGCGTTCGGGCAGGGCATGTCGGCGACGGGCCTGCAAGTGACGGCGGCCATGGCTGCCATCGCCAACGGCGGCATGCTGCTCCGCCCTTATCTGGTGGAGAAGATCGTCGCTCCCGGCGGCGCGGTGCTCGTACGGCACGCCCGCGAGGAAATGCGCCGCGCCATCAGCGAGGACACCTCGCGCACCTTGACGGCGATGCTCGAGGAGGTGGTGCGCAAGGGCACCGGCATCCGCGCCGGCCTCGTCGAGTACCGTGCCGCCGGCAAGACGGGCACGGCGCAGAAGGTCGATCTCGTCCGCGGCGGCTACAGCGACAAGCGCCTGGCGAGCTTCCTCGGTTTCGTGCCCGCCGACGAGCCGCGCGTGGCCATCCTCGTCGTCATCGACGAGCCGGAGGGGAAGGGCAACACCGGCGGGGCGGTGGCCGCGCCGGCCTGGGGCGCCATCGCGCGCGAGTCGCTGCGGCAGCTCGGCGTCATGCCCGACGAGAGCAAGGAGACCGTGCCGGCGCTCTTGCAAGCTTCCGCGGTCGCGCCGCCCGCTCCCTCCGTGGTTCCCGAAGCGGCGCCGGCCGGCAAGGCCGTGGTGCCAAATCTGTCGGGGCTGGGCGCGCGATCGGCGATCCGCCAGCTGGCCGAGCGATCTCTGGAGCCGGAGCTGCGCGGGAGCGGGCGCGCCGTGGGCCAGACGCCGCGGGCGGGTTCGATTGTCAAGCGCGGAGCACGGGTGAAGGTCGTGCTGGCGCCGCCCGGGTAGCCGAAGTAACAAAGTAGCAATGGAGACGATGTGAAGCTGGGCGATTTGTTCGCGGGGATCGAAGCCACCGTGCCGCCGGGCGCGGCCGGGGTGGACGTGCGCGCGCTCGCCGTCGACTCGCGGCGCGTGACGCCGGGCGCGCTCTTCGCCGCGCTGCCGGGCGTGAGCGCCGACGGAGCTGAATACGCCCCGCAGGCCGTGGCGAAAGGAGCGGCGGCGGTGCTGGCGCAGCGGCCGTTGCAGCCCGGCGCGCCCGTCGTCGTCGCGCCGAACGCGCGCAAGGCGTTCTCCGTCGCGGCGGCGCGCTTTCACGGCGAGCCGTCGCGCCGCTTCTCGCTCTACGGCGTCACGGGGACCAACGGCAAGACGACCACCACCTATCTGGTCGAGCAGCTTTCCAAAGCGCGCGGCCTGGGCACGGGGCTCATCGGGACCGTCGAAAGCCGCTGGCCCGGCGGGCGCCTCCCCGCGACGCACACCACGCCCGAGTCGCACGAGCTGCAGGCGCTCTTGCGCACCATGCTCGAGGCGGGCGCGCAGGTGGTGGCCATGGAGGTCTCGAGCCACGCGCTCGCCCAGGAGCGCGCGGCGGGCTGCACCTTCGCCGGGGCCGCGTTCACCAACCTGACGCGCGATCATCTCGACTACCACGGCACGCTGGAGGAGTACTTCGCCGCCAAGGCGAAGCTGTTCCGCGAGCTACTCCCCAAGGGTGCGCCCGCGGTGCTCAACCTCGACGACGCGCGCGTCGCTTCGCTGGCGCGGGAGGTTGGCGACCCGGTCGGGTTCTCGCTGCGCGGCGCGAAACATGCCGCTCTCGCCGTCGAGGACCTGCGCAGCGATCTCGACGGGCTTGTTTTCAGGCTCCGCACGGCCGCGCCGCTGGAGCCGCAGCTCGCCGACGTGATGAGCCCGCTCATCGGCGCGCACAACGCCGAGAACCTGCTCGCGGCGCTGGGGCTGCTCGCCGGATCGGGCGTTCCCCTCGCCGAGTTGGTCCGCCTGGTTCCCGAGGCGCGCGGCGCGCCGGGGCGGCTGGAGCGCGTCCCCGACCGCGGCGGCCGCGTGGTGCTGGTCGACTACGCGCACACCGACGATGCGCTGGCCCGCGTGCTCGACGCGCTCCGCAAGGCGGCGGGCGAGAAGCCGCGGCTCGTCTGCGTCTTCGGATGCGGCGGCGATCGCGACCGCGGCAAGCGCCCGCTGATGGGCGAAGCGGCCGGCTTGCGCGCCGACCTGGTCATCGCCACCAGCGACAACCCGCGCACCGAAGATCCCCTCGCCATCCTCGCGGAGATCGAGCCGGGCCTGGTGCGCAGCGGAAAGACGCGCCTCGAGCCGCGCCACGCGCGCTCGGGCATGGGCGGCTACTGCATCGTCCCCGACCGCCGCGAAGCCATCGACCTGGCGTTGCGCTGCGCCGGCGCGGGCGACGCGGTGCTCATCGCGGGCAAGGGTCACGAGGACTACCAGATCGTCGGCAAGGAGAAGCGGCCGTTCGACGATCGCGCCGAGGCGCTCCGCGCGCTACAGGAAATCGAGCGGGAAGAGCCGCCCGCCGGCATCGCCAGCCGCCGGAGCCGAAGGCGGAGAGACGAATGACGGCGCGCTTCACCATCGATCAAGCGGCGTGGGCCGCGGGAGCGCAGGTCGAGGCGCCGGGTCCCGGCGCGTTCGAGGGGGTCTTCACCGATACGCGCACGCCGGTGAAGGGCGGTCTCTTCGTCGCGCTGCGCGGCGAGACGTTCGACGGCGCCAACTTCGCCGCCGGGGCCGTCGAGGCCGGCGCGGCCGGCGTGCTCGTGCCCGCCGACGCGGCGGAAAAATTGCGCGGGCAGATCGGCAGGGCGGCCCTTCTGACGGCTCCGGACACGGGCCGTGCGCTGGGCGGCCTGGCCGCGGCGTGGCGCCGCCGCCACCGCGACCTGCGCGTCGTCTGCATCACCGGCTCGACCGGAAAGACGTCCACCAAGGAGCTGGTGGCGGAGGTCCTCGCCGCCGCCGGCCCCACGCTCAAGACCGAGGGAAACCTGAACAACGAAGTGGGCGTGCCGCTCACGCTCTTCCGCCTCGGCCCCGAGCACAGGTTCGCCGCCGTCGAGTGCGGCATGAACCACCTGGGCGAGATCGCGCGCCTCGCCGGGTGGGCCGATCCCGACGTGGGCCTGGTCACCAACGTGGGGCCGGTCCACCTCGAAGGCTGCGGCACGCTCGACGGAGTGGCGCACGCCAAGGGCGAGTTGTTCCACGCGCTGCGGTCCGCCGGCGTGGCGGTGGCCAATGCCGACGACGCGCGCGTGCTCGGCCAGGCGCGCCTCTCGCGGCGCAAGCTGATCACCTTTGGCGCTTCTTACGGTTCTGATGTGCGGCTCATCAGCGCGCACCACGGCGGAGCGGGGCTGCAAGTCGAGCTGGAGATGGGCGGCGCGCGCCGCATGGTCGAGCTGAAGCTCATCGGCACGCACAACGGCCACAACGCGGCCGCCGCCGCCGCGGTGGGCGTCGCGTTGGGCATCGACGCCGACACCATCCTGCGCGGCCTCGCCAACGCCACCACGCCGGGCAGGCGAATGCGCTCCTCGCGACTGCCCAACGGCGCGCTGCTCATCGACGACAGCTACAACGCCAACCCCTCCAGCACCAAGGCCGGGCTCCTCACGCTCACACATCTGGTGAGGAACAAGGGCCGCGCCATCGCCGTTCTGGGCGACATGCTCGAGCTGGGCCACACCGAGCTGGACCTGCACCGCGACGTGGGCCGCTTCGCGGCGGGCGCGGGGCTTGCGCTGCTGGTCTGCTTCGGCAAGCGCGCGCGCGCCATCGGCGAGGGCGCGCAGGAGGCGGGGCTGCCGGCCGAGTCGATCGAGTACACCGAGGACCCCTTCGCGGCGGTGCGGCTGGTGCAATCGCGCGCCCGGCCCGAGGACGTGGTGCTGGTGAAGGGCTCGCGTGGAATGAGGATGGAGCGGATCAGCGACGCGCTGGCGGGAGTTCCACCGAGGGGGGGGCACTAGATGCTCTACATGCTCCTCTTCCCCTTCTCGGACCGCATCGGCCTCTTCAACGTCTTGCGCTATCCGAGTTTCCGCATGCTGATGGCGGGGCTGGTCTCGCTGCTCATCGGCCTTTTGCTCGGCCCCAGCTACATCGGGGCGCTGCGCCGGTTGCAGCAGGGGACGAGCAGCGTGCGCGAGGACACGCCCGAGGGGCACCAGAAGAAGAAAGGCACGCCCTCGATGGGCGGCGGCCTCATCCTCTGGGCCATGCTCTTCGGCACGCTGCTCTTCGCCGACCTGACCAACCGGATGGTCTGGGCCGCGCTCATCATCACCATGGGGTTCGGCGCCATCGGCTTCGCCGACGACTGGCTCAAGTTCACCAAGAAGGATTCCAAGGGCCTCCCCGGCCGCAGGAAGCTCTTCTGGCAGACCGTGATCTTCCTCTTCGTCATGCTGGCCTTCTTCGTCGACTGGAAGACGGGCGCGCTGCGGCTCGACACGCGGCTCGCCATCCCCTTCGTGAAGGTGAAGCTCTTCCACCCATATATCGGATGGCTCTACCTGCCGTTCGCGTTCCTCGTCATCGTCGGCACGTCCAACGCGGTGAACCTGACCGACGGGCTCGACGGCCTCGCCGTCGGGCCTGCCGTCGTCGCCGCGCTCACCTTCATGGTGCTGGCGTACCTGGGCGGCGCGGTCATCAAGGGCCTCAACATCGCCGACTACCTGCTCATCCCGCACATCGAAGGCGCGACCGATCTGGCGGTCTTTTCCGCGGCGATGGCCGGCGCGGGCATCAGCTTCCTCTGGTTCAACACCTATCCCGCCACCGTCTTCATGGGCGACGTGGGATCGCTGGCGCTGGGCGGCGGCCTGGGCGCGCTGGCGGTCTTGACCAAGAACGAGATCGACAGCGTCATCATCCACGGGGTGTTCTTCGCGGAGATCGTCTCCGTCATGGTGCAGGTCTTCTGGTTCAAGCGCACCGGCCGGCGCATCTTCCGCATGGCGCCCATCCACCACCACTTCGAGCTGCAGGGCTGGGCGGAGCCGAAGATCATCGTCCGCTTCTGGATCGTCTCCATCATGCTGGCGCTCATCGCGCTGGCGTCGCTCAAGCTGAGGTAACGGGTGCGTCTCGAGGGTCGCAGCGCGCTGGTGGTCGGCCTCGGCAAGAGCGGGGTGGCGGCGGCGCGCCTCTTGATCCAGCTCGGCGCGCGCGTGGTGGCGGCCGACGACGCCGACGTTCCGCTGCCCTCAGGCGTGAGCGAGAGGCGGCCCGTGAAACCCGAGGCGCTGCGCGACGTGGACCTCGTGGTGGTGAGCCCCGGCGTGCCGCTCACGCTGCCCATCTTCGCCGAGGCGCGGGCGCGCGCCATCGAGATGATGGGCGAGATCGAGCTGGCCTGCCGGCACATCGAGGAGCCCATCCTCGGCATCACCGGCACCAATGGGAAGAGCACCACCACCGCGCTGTGCGGACATCTGCTCGCGAGCGCGGGCCTGCGCGTCTTCGTCGGGGGAAACCTGGGCAACGCGCTGAGCAACCGCGTGCTCCTGGGGGAGACCCTCGACGCCACGGTCTGCGAGCTGTCCAGCTACCAGCTGGAGAGCGTCTCCACGCTGCGCTGCGCGGCCGCGACCGTGCTCAACGTCACGGCCGACCATCTCGATCGATACCCGTCCCTGGAAGTCTACGCAGCGGCGAAGGCGCGCATCTTCGAGCGGCAGCGGGCCGGCGACATGGCCGTGCTCAACCTCGCCGACGCACGCGTGACGGCGATGAAAACCGAGGCGCACGTGGCGCGCATGGGCTTCGACGCGCGCTTCCCCGCGCGCGCGCACCCGGCCGAGCCGCACACCGTCATCGCCGGCTCGATGTCCGGCCCGCGAAAGCTACTGGTGGTGGCGCACCAGTTCGAGCTGCGCGTTCCCACGCTGCGCGGCGCGCACAACGCGGAGAACGCGCTTGCCGCGTGCCTGCTCGCGTACCGGCTGGGCGTCGCTGCCGACGAGATGCAGCGCGGGCTCGACACGTATCCGGGCCTGCCCCACCGTCTCGAGCCGGTGCGCGTGCTGGATGGAGTGGAGTGGATCAACGATTCCAAGGCCACCAACGTCGACAGCGTAGAGAAGTCGCTCGGTGCCTTTGAGCACGGGCTCATCGTCATCATGGGCGGCCGGGGCAAGGGCGCGCCGTACGCGCCGCTGGCGCAGCTGGTGAAGGGCCGCGCCAAGGCGCTGCTCACCATCGGCGAGGACGCGGCCAGGATCGCCGACGAGCTGGGCGACGCCGCGCCGGTCACTTCCTGCGAAGTGCTGGGCCGGGCCGTCTTGAAGGCGCGCGAGCTGGCGCGGAAGGGCGACACCGTGCTGCTCTCGCCGGCCTGCGCTTCCTACGATCAGTTCCGCAATTTCGAGGACCGCGGTGAGCAGTTCAAGGCGCTGGTGCGGGGCCTGCCATGAGCATGGCCGCCGCCACCGGCATGCGCGTGCAGCGCCGCCGCGAGGCGCTCCTGCGCTACGACCCGGTGCTGCTCGGCGCGGTCCTGGTGCTGCTCACCTTCGGCGTCGTGATGGTGTACAGCGCGTCCGCCGTCTACGCCGGCGCGCGCCTCGGCGACGGGCTCTGGTTCTTCAAGCGGCAGGCGGCGGCGGCGCTGGCCGGCGTGGTCGTGCTGCTCGCGGTGATGAAGCTCGGCTACAAGCGCCTCGAGCCGTTCGCCGTCCTGCTGGTCTTCATCTCGCTGGCGCTCCTGGTGCTCCTCCATGTTCCCTCTCTCGGGCACGCCGCGGGCGGCGCGCGGCGCTGGATGCGGCTCGGGTCGCTCACCTTCCAGCCGAGCGAGGTCGCCAAGATCTCGCTCGTGCTCTGGCTTGCGCGCTCGCTCGCCCGCAAGCAGGAGCGCATCCACATCTTCGCCGTCGGCTTCCTTCCGCATCTGATAATGGTGGGGCTCTTCGGCATCCTGCTCTTGCTCGAGCCGGACTTCGGCACCGTCATCGTGCTGGGCGTGCTCACCTCCGCGCTGCTCTTCGTCGCGGGGGCGCGCATCAGCTGGCTTCTGGCGCTGGGCGCCGCGGCCGCCCCCGTGGTGGCGTTCCTCGTCTGGCACTCGCCGTACAGATTTCAACGCGTGTTGACTTTCCTCGACCCGTGGAAGGACCCGCAGGGCCACGGCTACCAGACCGTCGAGTCGCTCCTCGGCTTCGGCGCCGGCGGTTCGCTCGGCGTCGGCCTGGGCGAGAGCCACCAGAAGCTCTTCTTCCTCCCCGCCGCGCACACCGATTTCATCTTGAGCATCGTCGGCGAGGAGCTGGGGTTCGCGGGGGTGGCGGCGGTGCTGGCGCTCTTCGGCGTCATCCTCTGGCGCGGCATCAAGGCGGCCTACGCGGCGCCCGACGCGTTCGGCTGCTGGCTGGCGATGGGCCTCACGCTGCTCCTCTCATTGGAAGCGCTCATCAATGCCGGCATGGCGCTGGCGCTCCTCCCCACCAAGGGCATGGCGCTGCCATTTCTTTCCTACGGGATGACCAGCGCGGTGGCGTCGTCGATCGCCGCCGGCCTGCTGCTCTCCATCAGCGGTGGGCCCGGCGGGTTCCTCAAGCCCGGCGTAGGAGCGCAGCGATGAGGCTCCTCGTCGCGGGCGGCGGGACGGGCGGCCATCTCTTTCCCGGCCTCGCGCTGGGTGAAGAGGTGAAGACGCGCCACCCGCGCAACGACGTGCTCTTCGTCGGCAGCCCGCGCGGCATCGAGACGCGGGTGGTGCCCAAGGCGGGATTTCCGCTCGAGTTGATCGACGTCGGTCCCTTGAAAGGCCAAGGGATCCTCGGGTTCCTCAAAGGGCTTTTCTCGCTGCCGCGCGCGCTGTGGCAGTCCGTCAAGATCCTCCGCAAGTTCGACCCCGACGTGGTGCTGGGCGTGGGCGGCTATGCCAGCGGGCCGGTGGTGCTGGCGGCGTGGCTCTTGCGCATCCCCATCGCCATCCAGGAGCAGAACGCGCTGCCCGGTCTCACCAACCGCATCGTCGGCCTCTTCGCCGACGCGATCTTCATCGCCTTCGACGAGGCGCGCGCCGGATTTCCCTCGGGCCGGACGCACCTGCTGGGGAACCCCATCCGCCACGCGTTCCTCGACAACTACCTGCACACCAAGACGCCCGGGGAGCGGCTCTCCATCTTCGTCACCGGCGGGTCGCAGGGCGCGCACACGCTCAACCTCCGCGTGGTGGAGGCGATGGAGATCCTCGCTCCGCAGATCGGCAGCCGCCTCAAGGTCCGGCACCAGACCGGAGTGAGGGACCAGCCCGAGATCGCCGCGCGCTACCGGAAGCTCGAGTCCAGCGGCCTCCGGGCCGAAGCGGTCGCGTTCATCGACGACATGGCGCTCGCGTACGCCGAGGCGGACCTGCTCGTGTGCCGCGCCGGCGCGACCACCATCGCCGAGCTGACCATGTGCAAGAAGCCGGCGATCCTCGTGCCTTTCCCGTTTGCGACCGACGATCACCAGACGGTCAACGCGCGCAGCCTGGTGCAGGCCGGCGCGGCGCTGCTCATGCCGGAGAAAGACCTGACCGGCCAGAAGCTTGCAGACGCATTGCGCGCGCTGGAGGCCGATCGCACGCGCTTGCAGAAGATGTCTCGCGCCAGCGGACTGCTCGGGCGGCCCGAGGCGGCACGGGAGATCGCCGACGTGTGTGTGTCGCTCTGTTCAGAAAGACTCGTTCGAGAGGGGCGTCATCTTCCCGAAGCGCGCAAATAGACGCTATTGATTATCGTGGATCGAATCGAGTACATTCCCGCGATGAGGAGGATCCCAGGGTGTTTCGCAACAAGAAGGTCAAGATCCACTTCGTCGGGATCGGCGGCATCGGGATGAGCGGCATTGCCGAGCTCCTCCTGAACCTCGGTTACCGCGTCAGCGGGTCGGACCTCAAAGAGAGCGAAATCACCCGCCGGCTCGCCTCGTTGGGCGGCTCGGTCGTGATCGGCCACCGCGCCGAGAACGTCTCGCCCGACGTCGACGTGGTGGTCATTTCCAGCGCCGTCAAGCGCGGCAACCCCGAGGTGGTGGCGGCGCGCGACCGCGGCATCCCCGTCGTGCCGCGCGCCGAGATGCTGGCCGAGCTGATGCGCCTGAAAGATGGCGTGGCCATCGCGGGCAGCCACGGCAAGACGACCACCACTTCGATGATCGCCACGGTGCTGGCGCACGCCGGGCTCGACCCGACGGCGGTGGTGGGCGGGAAGCTCAACGCGCTCGGCTCGAACGCCAAGCTGGGCAAGGGCCGGCTGATCGTGGTCGAAGCGGACGAGAGCGACGGGTCCTTCCTGCGCTTGAGCCCCACCATCGCCGTCATCACCAACGTCGACGCCGAACACCTCGATCACTACGGCACCGTCGAGGCGCTCCAGCAGGCCTTCGTCGATTTTGCCGATCGCGTGCCGTTCTACGGGCTGGCCGTGATGTGCGTCGACCATCCCGTCGTGCAGCACCTCATCCCGCGCCTCATCAAGCGCCACGTCACCTACGGCGTCTCGCCGCAGGCCGACTGGCGCGCCGACGACGTGCGGCTCGCCCCCTTCCAGGCGCGCTTCGCCGTCTGGCACCGCGGCAAGCCGCTCGGGGAAGTCGCGCTGAAGATGGTCGGCGCGCACAACGTCTTGAACGCGCTCGCCTGCTGCGCCGTGGCGCACGAGCTGGGAATTCCTTTCGCCACCACTTCCGAGGCGCTGGGCGAGTTCCAGGGAGTGCAGCGGCGCTTCACCGTGCGGGGCGAGGTGCGCGGCGTCACCGTCGTCGACGACTACGGCCACCATCCCGCGGAGATCAAGGCGACTCTCGCGGGCGCGCGCGCGTCGTTCCCGCACCGGCGCATCGTCTGCGCCTTCCAGCCGCACCGCTACACGCGCACGCGCGACCTCCTGGGCGACTTTGCCACCGCGTTCAACGACGCCGACTCGCTCGTGCTCACCGAGATCTACGCGGCCGGCGAGGACCCCATCCCCGGCGTGACCGGCACGCGGCTGCACGAGGCGGTGAAGGCCTGCGGCCACCGCGACGCGATTTTCGTCGATCGGGCCGGGCTGCCGGCGCGCCTGCGCGAGCAAGTGCGCGAGGGGGATCTGGTGTTGACGCTCGGCGCCGGAGACATCACGCACGTGGGCGAAGAACTGCTGGAGCTCCTCAAATGAGCGCGCTCTTGCCGGAGCTGCGGCGGGCCGCGCGCGGAGAGGTGCTGGAGCAGGCGCCGCTCGCGCCGCGCACCAGCGTGCGCGTCGGCGGCGCGGCGCGGCTCTTGGTCAAGCCATGCGACGCGCGCGCGCTGGTGGAGGTGCTCAACCTGCTCGCCGGCGCCGGCGTGGGCTGGTTCTTGCTCGGCGGCGGGGCGAACACCATCGTCGGCGACCGGGGCGTGGACGGCGCGGTCATCCGGCTGGGGCAGGACTTCCTCGTCGAGGAGGTGGAGGAGGCGGGCGATCACGTCGTCGTCACGCTGGGCGCCGGCGCGCCCATCGCGCGCTTTCTCTCCCTGGCGAAGGAGCAGCGCGGCGTCGGCGTCGCGTGGGCGGCGGGAATTCCCGGCACGGTGGGCGGCCTGGTGGCGATGAACGCCGGCACGCCCGCCGGCTGCATGGCCGATCATCTGCTGGCGGCGGAGGTGGCCACGCCGGAGGGGCTGCGCTGGATCGACGCCAAGGAGCTGAACCTCTCCTACCGCCACTGCGAGCTGCCGGTCGGCTCGGTGCTGACGCGCGCCCGCTGCCGCGTCCGGCGCGGATCGGAGGCGGAGGTCATCGACCAGCAGCGCGCCGCCAAGGCCGACGTCGACCGCCGCCGCTCCACCCAGCCCTTGAGCCAGCCCAACTCCGGCTCGGTCTTCGTCAACCCGCCGGGAGATTTCGCCGGGCGGCTCATCGAGCAGGCGGGTCTCAAGGGCCACATCCGCGGCGCGGCCCAGATCAGCGACAAGCACGCCAACTTCATCGTCAACCTCGGGGGCGCCCGGGCGGCCGAGGTGGTCGAGCTGATCGCGCTCGCGCGCAGCACGGTGCTGGCCGCGACGGGGATCGAGCTGAAGCCCGAGGTGAAGCTGGTGGGCACCTTCGACCCGCCGCTCCCGCCCGAGATGGAGCGCCACCACGTCGAGCCCGCGTTCATCGCGCCGGGATTCGAGCTGCCCGATGCGAAGAAGGCCTTCCTCTGGGTGCAAGCATGAACCTCGCCACCTTCAAGCCTGTCGATGCCGCCACCATCCGCCGCGCCGCGCGAAACGAGCGGAGCACGATCAAAAGCGCGCTCGGCGCCGCTCTCTGTACGCTGGCCGCGGCGGCGCTCAGCGCGGCGCTCAGCTTCGGGGCGTGGGAAGGCTGGCGCTGGGCCACCGGGTCGCCGCGCTTCGCCATCGCCCACCTGCGCTTCACCGGCCTTCAGCACGCGGCCGAGGCGGATTTGCTGAAGCGCAGCGGCCTCGCGGTCGGCCAGAATCTCTTCCGCGCGGATCTGGTCGCGGCCGCGCGCGGCATCAGCTCGCATCCCTGGGTGGTCTCGGCGCGGCTCGAGCGGCGCCCGCCCCACACCGTGATGGTCGAGTTGGTCGAGCACCGACCCGCGGCGCTGGTGCAGCTCGGCGTGCTCTACGTGCTCGACGAGGAGGGCCGGCTCTTCAAGCGCAGCGCTCCCGAGGATCGGCTCGACCTTCCCATCATCACCGGTCTCTCGCGCGACCAGGTGCCGCAGCTGCGGCTGCTCTCGGCGCTGCACCTGCTCGACGCGTGGCGCGCGGCGGGATTCGAGGTGACGGCGCTCTCCGAGCTGCGCCTCGACGAGGACGGCGGCTCGACGCTCTTCGCCCACGAGGGCGATGCCGTCCAACAAGTCCGCCTCGGCGCGGGCGAGGTCTCGCTCAAGCTCAAGCGCCTCTCGCAGATCCGCGCGGCCCTGGCGCGGCGCGGGGAGCGCGCGGCGCGCATCGATCTCGACAACCCGGCGCGGCCCGACCAGGCCGCCGCCACGCTGGCCGAGAAGAGGTAGCCGACATGGCGCAGAAGAAACCCGAGATCATCGTCGGACTGGACATCGGAACCACGAAGATCTGCTGCATCGTGGGCGAGGTGACGCCCGAGGGAATCGACATCGTCGGCATCGGCACCCACCCCTCCCGCGGCCTGCGCAAGGGCGTGGTGATCAACATCGAGGCCACCGTCGCGTCTATCCGCCGCGCAGTCGAAGAGGCGGAGCTGATGGCCGGCGTAGAGATCAGCGCGGTCTATGCCGGCATCGCCGGCGGGCACATCCGCGGGTTCAACTCGCATGGCGTGGTCGCCGTGAAGGACAAGGAAGTGAGGCAGAGCGACATCGAGCGCGTGCTCGATGCGGCGCGGGCCATCAACATTCCCCAGGACCGCGAGATCCTCCACGTCTTGCCGCAGGAATACATCATCGACGAGCAGGACGGCATCCGCGAGCCGCTCGGCATGAGCGGTGTGCGGCTCGAGGCCAAGGTGCACATCGTCACCGCCGCGGTCTCCAGCGCGCAGAACATCGTCAAGTGCTGCGCCAAGACGGGGCTGCACGTGGCGGACATCGTGCTCGAGCCGCTGGCGTCGGCCGAGGCGGTGCTGGCCGACGAGGAGAAGGAACTGGGCGTGGCGCTGGTCGACATCGGCGGCGGCACGACCGACGTGGCCATCTTCTCGTCCGGCGCGATTCAACATACTTCCGTCATTCCTCTCGGTGGAAACCATTTGACCAACGACATCGCGGTGGGCCTGCGCACGCCCATGCACGAGGCGGAAAAGATCAAGGTCAAGTTCGGCAGCGCGCAAGGATCGTCGCTCGACAAGGACGACACCATCGAGGTGCCCAGCGTGGGCGGGCGCGCGCCGCGCGTCCTCTCGCGGCGCATCCTCTGCGAGATCATCGAGCCGCGCGTCGAAGAATTGTTCCGGCTCGTGCAGCGCGAAATCCAGAAGGCGGGGCAGGAGGACTTGCTCGCTTCCGGCGCGGTCCTCACCGGCGGGTCGACGCAGCTCCACGGCATGCCCGAGCTGGCGGAAGAGGTGCTGGGGTTGCCTGTGCGGCGCGGGCTGCCGCGCGGGATCGGCGGGCTGACCGACGTGGTGAAGAGCCCGCAGCATGCCACCGCCGTGGGGCTTCTGCTCTACGGCTCCAGGCAGGGCAAGGACGCGCGCCCCTTCGTGGGAGACGCCGCGTCGATGCGCGACCGGTTCTTGAGCTGGGTCAAGGAACTCTTTTGAGCGGAGGCGTCATGGATGAACTCGAGAACGATCTCGGGGCGAAGATCAAAGTGGTGGGCGTGGGCGGCGGCGGCGGCAACGCGCTCAACACGATGATCCTCGCCGGCCTCACCGGCGTGGACTTCATCGCCGCCAACACAGACTGCCAGGCCCTGCATCACAACCGCGCGCCCACCAAGATCCAGCTCGGCGCGCAAGTGACCAAGGGGCTGGGGGCGGGCGCGAATCCCGAGATCGGGCGGCAAGCCGCGCTGGAGGATCGCGAGCGCATCCTCGCCGCGCTCGAGGGCGCCGACATGGTCTTCGTCACCGCCGGCATGGGCGGCGGGACGGGCACGGGCGGCGCGCCCGTCATCGCCGAGCTGGCGCGCAGCCTCGGCGTGTTGACCGTCGGCGTGGTGACCAAGCCCTTCGTCTTCGAGGGGAAGCGGCGGCTCAAGCAGGCCGAGTACGGCATCGCCCAGCTCAAGGGCGCCGTCGACACGCTCATCACCATCCCCAACCAGCGTCTTCTGGCCGTGGCGGACGAGCGCACCACGCTGCTCGACACGTTCAAGAAAGCCGACGAAGTGCTCTTGAACGCGGTGCAGGGCATCTCCGATCTGATCACCATTCCCGGGTTGATCAACGTCGACTTTGCCGACGTGCGCACCATCATGAGCAACATGGGCGTCGCGCTGATGGGGACGGGCAGCGCCAAGGGCGATGCGCGCGCGCTGACCGCGGCCCGGTTGGCAGTCGAGAGCCCGCTTCTCGAAGATGTCCAGATCGACGGAGCGACGGGGATCTTGATCAACATCACCGGCGGCGCGGACATGACGCTCGTCGAGGTGAACCAGGCCTGCTCGCTCATCCAGGAGGCGGCCCACGAGGACGCCAACATCATCTTCGGCAGCGTCATCGACGACGAAATGGGCGACGTTCTCAAGATCACCGTCATCGCCACGGGCTTTGCCACCCGCGACGCTCGGCGCATCGAGCGCACCGACGCGACCCGCGTCGTGCGCGGCCCGCCGCAGGGATCGCTCGCGCTGCCGGCCGTCACCGAGCCGGTGCAGATGCGGGCGCCCCGCACTCCGGAAATCCAGCGCGCCGCAACTCCCTCGCCGGCCGGTCTCGCCAAGGCGGCCGGCACGCCGCCGCCTCCTCCGGCGCGTGGTCAGCCCGAGCGGCCCGTCCGCCACATCTCGTGGGACGAGCTGCGGCAGATGACGGGAGCGTCGGAAGACGAGCTGGACATCCCCACCTTCCTGAGAAACAACGAATGAAGACCTTCAAGTCGCGCCGGCGCCGCCGGAAGCTGCTCCTGCTCCGCCGCCGCTGAGGTGTTATGATCGCGGCATGGAACGCGATCCGGTCATCGAGGCGTACAAGAAGGACCTCGACCGGACGATGATCCGCGAGAACCGCAAGCGCACGCCCGAGGAGCGGGTGAAGGCCCTCATCGCCATGCACCAGTTCTACGATGAGGCGCAGCGGATGCGCCGTGCACGGAAGCGATGACCGACTTCAAGGTGCTGCTGGAAGCGCTGGTGAGCGCCAGAGTCGAGTTCATCGTGGTCGGCGGATTCGCGGCCACCACGCACGGCTCGGCCCGTTTCACGGCGGACCTCGACGTCGTCTACCGCCGCTCCTCCGAAAATCTGACGAGGCTGGTCGCCTCGCTTGCCCCCCATGATCCCTATCTGCGCGGCGCGCCGCCCGGGCTGCCTTTCGTCTGGGACGCGAAGACGCTCGAGATGGGGCTCAATTTCACTCTGGTGACGAAGCTCGGCTGGATCGACCTGCTCGGTGAGATCACCGCGGGCGGGCGGTACGAGGCGCTCTTGCCCGCCACGGAGATGTTCAAGCTGTTTGGATTGGAGGTCCGCTGCCTCTCGCTCGCTCGCCTGATAGAGGTGAAGCGGGCTGCCGGCCGGCCGAAGGATTTCGAGGCCATCGCCGAGTTGGAGGCGATCTTGGCAGAGAGCAAGAAGAGCTAACGCCGATTGCCCTTGCTCCAACACCCTGCACCTCGCAGGTTCTCGTTCTGGTTCTGGTCCCGGTCCCGGTTCTGGTTCTGGTCCCGGTTTCGTCTAAGCGCTAGTCGCGCCCGCGCCCTGCCAGGAACTCTCCGGTGCGCGCCGTCAGCTGAGCCGTGCGGTTCAGCTGGGCGTCCAGGTGCGTGAAGACTTCTTCGGCGCGGTGCTTGAGCGCGGTGTTCTCGCGGCCCGACGGCTCCATGAGGCGGGCGAAGAGATCGACCACCTTGAGGAGCGACTGGTGCGCGAGCAGCAGGTCGCGGCCGGCGCGCGCGCCCTTCTGCGTGAAGATGAGGCCCGAGCTGAAGAGGCGCGCCAGAGCTGCGCGGTTGTCGTCGAGGGCGGCGCGCACGCGGCGCTCGGCCAGCTCGCGGCGGCGCTGCGCGCGCACCGAGGAGAGATCGACCACTGCCGCCGGTGCCCAGCGGGCGCGCGTCGTTCGGTGTTTTCGCTTCGCGTTCGCCATCGTGGAGCCGGAGACTAGTCCGCGCGCCCGAGCGCGGTCAACGCAGCCACGGCGCCATTTGTTGGAGTACACTGCGCGCCCCTTGCGCTGCGGAGAAAAATTTTGTTCGAGAAGATACTGATCGCGAACCGGGGCGAGATCGCTTGCCGCGTGTCTCGGGCCGCTCGCGCGCTCGGTGTCAAGACCGTGGCGGTTTTTTCCGACGCCGACGCCGGCGCGCTGCACGTGCAGGACTGCGACGAGTCGGTGCGGCTCGGCCCCCCGCCGGCGCGCGAGAGCTACCTCGACGCGAAGAAAGTCCTCGACGCCGCCAAGCTGACAGGCGCGCAGGCCATCCATCCCGGGTACGGCTTCCTCTCCGAGCAGGCCGACTTCGCGCAGGCTTGCGCCGACGCGGGAATCGTCTTCGTCGGCCCGCCCCCCGGCTCGATGCGCGCCCTCAAGGACAAGGCGCACGCGCGCGCGCTCATGCGCGACGCCGGAGTGCCGGTCGTGCCCGGCTCGGAAGGGCACGTGGGAGACGAGATTGCGGCCAAAGCGGCCGCGGGATCGATCGGCTATCCACTCCTGGTCAAAGCCGCTGCGGGGGGCGGCGGGATCGGCATGCAGGTCGCGCGCAACGAAGCCGAGTTGCTCAAGGCGCTCCGCGCCTGCAGCGATCGCGCCCGCGCCAGCTTCGGCAAGGACGCCGTCTACCTCGAGCGCTATTTCGAGAAGCCGCGCCACGTCGAAGTCCAGATCTTCGGCGACGGCCATCTCACGCTGGCGGTCGGGGCGCGCGAGTGCTCCATCCAGCGGCGACATCAGAAGATCATCGAGGAAGCCCCGCCGCCGGCCTTCGACAACCGATCGGGCATTTTGTCCAAGTTGCTCGAAGCGGGTCTCACTGCCGCCCGGGCAGTGGGGTACGGCAACGCCGGCACCTGCGAGTTCCTGCTCGTGGACGACGAAGTCTTTTTCATCGAGCTGAACGCGCGCTTGCAGGTCGAGCACCCCGTGACGGAAGCGACCACCGGGCTCGACCTGGTCCAACTCCAGCTCCGCATCGCGGCCGGCGAGCACCTCCCCATCGGCCAGGACGACGTGAAGCCGCGCGGGCACGCCATCGAGTGCCGCATCAACGCCGAGGACCCGGTGAAGTTCTTTCCCTCACCGGGAAAGATCATCCGTTTCGACACTCCCGTTTCGCCCGACGGGGCGATGCACGACGGCGTGCGCATCGACGCTGGCTACCGCGCCGGCGACACCGTCACGCCCTTCTACGACTCGCTGCTCGCCAAGCTGGTGGCTTGGGGCGAGACTCGCATGCAGTCCATCGAGAGAATGTCCAAAGCGCTCCGCGGCTTCATCGTCGAGGGCGTGAAGACCAACATTCCGCTGCACGAGAAGGTGCTGGACAGCCCCGCGTTCGCGCGGGGCGAGCTGGACACCCACTTCCTGGAGAGGCTCTGAAATGGACGTCCCCGCGCACATCACCGGCACGGTGTGGAAGATCGAGAAGAAGGTCGGCGAGCAGGTCAAGGCGGGCGACGTGCTCGTCATCCTCGAGAGCATGAAGATGGAGATGCCGGTCGAGGCGCCTGAGGACGGCAAGGTCGTCGAGATCCGTTGCAAGGAAGCGCAGCCGGTCAACGAGGGCGACGTGCTGGTGGTGCTCTCGAAGTAGCGGCGCGAGCCGCTACTTCGGCCACGCCGGTCCGAGGCCGGCAAAGAGCGCGGCGAAGATGTCGATCCCGTCCCACAAGTTACGCAGGCGCAAGTTCTCGTTGGCGGCGTGCTGGTTGTTGTCGTGGTTCACGATCGGCACGATCACCACCGGCGTCCCGAGCGTTTCCTGCAGAGTTGCCAGCGGCACGCTCCCGCCCAGGATCGGCAGATGAACGATGGGCGCTCCGCGCAGCGCTTCCGCCACGACCTGCCCCACCGCGCGCGCGAACGGCTCATCCATCGCGGTGCGGACGCCGGGATATCCGCCTTTCCACTCGACGCGGACGATGCGCGGGTGCGCGAGCCGCGCCGGCATGTCCGGTTCGTCGCGGACGAGGAAATACCCCTGCGCCGCGAGGTGCCTTTCCACGGCCGCGCGGATCGCGTCCGGCTTCTGATCGGGAACGAGCCGCAAGTCGATCGAGGCGCGCGCCTCGGTGGGAATGGCGTTGGCCGCCTGCGCGCCGACGCGGCCGGCGAGGAGGCCGCGCACGTTGAGCGCGGGAAGCAGCGTCCGCTCGGCGAGCGGCGCATCGTCCGCTTCGGTGCGCGCCAGCCCCAGGGACTTGCGCAGCTCGGCATCGATCTTGGGAATCTCGGCGATGGCGCGACGGTCCAGATCGCTGATCGGGCGCACGCCTTGGTAGAAGCCCTCGATCGCGACGCGCCCGTCGGGGTCCCGCATTCCGGCCAGCAGCGACGCGAGCAGCGACGCCGGGTTTGGCGCCCAGTTCCCGTAGTGGCCGTCATGCAGCGCGCGCGTCGGCCCATAGACGGTGAGCTCGAAGGGCAGGATGCCGCGAGCGCCGTAGACGACCTCCATCCGCCGGCTCTGGTGTACGGGCCCGTCGCAGAAAATCCATGCGTCGGCGGCGAGCAGCTCGCGGTTGCGCTCCAGCGACGCTCTCAGATGGGTGGACTCGGCCTCTTCCTCTCCTTCGAAATAAAACTTGAGTTTCACCGAGGGCGCGAGGCGCGCGGCCTTGAGCGCGTCGAGGGCCGCCAGCATGGCGACGATGGGCGCCTTGTCGTCGCTGGCGGAGCGGCCATACAGCCGCGCTTCGTCGGACACTTGCTGCCCAGCGCCGGGGGGCGGGATCTCGCGCCCGCCCTGATCGAGCGGCCCGTCGCGCAGGACCGGCGTCCAGGGAGGCGTCTTCCACTGCGCCGGGTCCACCGGCTGCCCGTCGTAATGCGCGTAGAAGACGATGGTGCGCCTCGCGCCGGGGGAGGAGAGCTCGCCGTACACCGCCGGCGGCGCGCCCGGATTTTCCAGCAGCCGCGCCGACGCGCCCCGCGCGCGCAGCATCTCCAGCAGGCGATCGGCGTTCCGCCGGATGTTGGGCAAGTCGGCCGCGACGTTGGGGATGGCGACCAGCTCGGCAAGCTCCCTGAGGATCGCCGGCGCCGCCTTCGCGCGATGGCGGTCGACCTGATCGCGCAGCGTGGGCGGCACCGCCAAGGCGAGCGCGGCCAAGGCTCGAAGAGCCAGCTTTGCTTCAGACGCGGGCAAAGAGCTCGGGCAGGCGGATCTTCAGCGCGTGAGCGATCTTGTACAAGCTCGTCACCGAGGCGCTGCTCTCGGCCCGCTCGATCTGCGAGAGCAGCGAGACCGACAGGCCGGTGCGCTTGGCGAGCTGCTTGAGCGTGAGCGCCCGCTTCTTGCGCAGATCGCGGATGGCCGACCCGATGTTGCGGTGCAGCTCCTCCTCGGGAAGGAGCGAGAGCCCGCGCGCCGCGAGCGAACGCCGAACCGACCCGACCAACTCGTCCTCGCGCACTGGCTTCTTCAGATAATCGGAAACTCCGTTGCGCAGGGCCGACACCGCCGAGTCGAGCGTCGCGTAGCCCGTCATGAGGATCACCGAGCAGTCCGAGTCGTGCCGCTTGATGATCTGCGCCACGTCGAGACCCGACAGATCCGGCATCTTGAGATCGACGATGGCGAGGTGCACGTCGTCGTTGCGCAGGGTCTCCTCCACCTTGCGCGGATCGGTCAAGGTACCGACGCGGTACCCTTCCTTCTTCAGGATGCGCTCGACGAACTCGCACGAATCCTGATCGTCATCGACGACGAGCGTTCGAATGTCCACGAGACCCCCTGCGCGATTGGAGCTGGCAACTTTACAGGGGTCGTCGAGGCTACGTCTACCGACGGAGGTACTCTAACGGCGGCGCGCTTCGTAATCGGCAAGGACCTTCTGCAGTTGCGCTTTCTCCACCGGGTTGGTGCAGAGGGGCAGGTAGAGCTTGTAGTAGTGCGCGCCTTCCTCGATGTTCCCCTGCCGCGTGAAGGCGATGCCCATGCTCCGGTAGACGCCCCCGAGGACGGTAGCCGACGGCTTGGTTGCGAGGGCCTTCTGGTAGCTGGCGATCGCCCCCGCCAGGTCCTGGGCGACGAGCTTCTGGTTGCCCTCGTTGACGAGCCGGCGCGCTTCGTTGTCGCCGCCCGCCTTCGCTGCCGGCGAGACGGCCGCCGCGGCCACCGATCTTTCGGGCCGTTCCCGCGCAGGCGCGCTGGACCGCGCCGAGGGCGCGGGAGCGGCGGCCACCACCGGCGGGTTCTTGCACCCCTCGACCAGCGACTGCGCGTCGGCGCTCCGCGGATTGGCCTGCAGCGCGAGCTGCGCCTCGGACAGGCAGCCGGCGTTGTCCTTGCCCTTCATCAGGCCGGCCGCGGCGATGTGCAGGTTGACGTAGCCGGCGGTGATGGCGTCGGCCTTCTGGGCCGCCTTGCCTCCATAATAGGTGGTGCCCGACGTGAGCAGGCCCAGCAGCTTCCGCGCCCGCTCCCAATCCTGCGACGAGGCGGCCGACTCCATCTCGCGGTAGAGGTCCTCGCCGCGCGCCTCGCCCTGCACGTCGTTGTAGTTGCGCAGCTCGGCGGCCGTCGCGCCGGCGCGGCGGGCCGCGTCCAGGTTGCGCAGCGCCTCCGTGTAGCGGTGCGCGGCCAGCGATTCCTCGGCGGAGCGAAGCGCGAACTTGCGCTCAGCCTTGGAGTCTTGGACTTCCTCCACCTTCGCATTGGCGCCGCCGCCGCGGTCGCGCGTGAGGAAGAAGGTTCCGCCCACCAGCACGACGACGAGGCCGATGCCCACGCCGATGGCCAGCTCCTTGCCGCCCTTGACGGCAATCGCCACGGGCGCGGAGGCGGGAGGGGTTGCGATCCTCTCGGGCGCCAGCTTGTAGGACTGCCCCGGCGCGACGAAGGCGAACTTGAGGTGCCCGATCTCGAGCACGTCACCGTGCCGCAGCCCGATGGCCGCGTACGGCTCGCCGTTCACGCGCACGCCGTTCCTGCTCTCGGCGTCCATGATCTTCCACGTCCCGCCGTCCAGATGCAGCCGGCAGTGCTTGCGCGAGATGGACGGGTGGTCGATGGAGATGTCGTTCTCGTCGGAGCGCCCCAGCCGGATGGGCGTGCGATCGAGCACCATCTCCCTGCCGCGATAGGCGCCGCCCATGCCCAGCAACTTGGGCCGCATCCCCGGCGACACTTCGCGCACCGCATCTTCGGCTTCGGCCATCGCCGGCAGATCGGAGAGACGGATGACCGCCGTGTCCGCGTCCTTGCGCGCCCTGGCCTCGGCGGCGGCGGCGTCTTCCTTGGCGGTCTGCTCCGCCTGCTTGCGGATCAGCGTCGCTTCCTCGTCGTCGTCAGCGAGCGACTTTTCGCCTTTGGGCTTTTCGTCAGGAGAGGCCTGCAGCGACAGGTCGTACTCGCTGATCTGGATCAGGTCGCCTTCCTCCACCAGGTGCTTGCCCTTGATCTTCTCGCCGTTGACGCGGATGCCGGTGAAGCTGTCCAGATCCTCGATGTAGAAGTGGCCTTCCTCGCGCACCAGCCGGCCGTGCTTGCGCGAGACGTTCTTCTCGGTGAGGCGCACCATGTTGGCTTCGTTGCGCCCGATGGTGATCTCGTCGCGCACGACGGGGATGACGGTGCGCCGCCCCTCGTCGTCTTCGATGATCAGTTTCATGGGAATCCCTCGGATGGCTTTTTTACCGCAACCCGAGGGCTCCCCCCAAGCTCAGTTCCCGGTGTATTGACGGACCTTGTCGCAGCCGGCCGTGCAGAAGGGCAGGTACTTTTCCAGCCACTTTACGGCGCTCGCCTTGTCGCCCTTGTTGGCATAGGCGTACCCGAGCGCCATGTATGCCTGCCCGATGACGGCCTTGTCCGTCGGGTTCTCGTGAAGCGCTGACTGCGCCTTGGAAATGGCGGCATCGAACTCGCGCGCGCGGACCTTCTCCACCGCGTCCTTTGCCAGCCTGCCCGCCTTGGCGTTGCGCTCCGCCGCGGAAGGAGCCTTGTGCTCTTCGCCGCCGGCCACCTCCTTGGGCGCGCACTGCGACCCGAGCGCCTGCGCTTCGGCGTTGGCGCCGTCGAAGCCGAGCACGAGGTTGACCTCGTTCATGCACGCGGCATTCTTGCCCGCGGTCCTGGCGGCATTGGCCGCGCCGAGGTGCTTCTTGGCATAGGCGGCCTTGACCTGGTCGGCCGCCTCCTGCGCCTTCTGGCAGAAGAACGTGCTCTCGGTGGAGCACTTCTCGTAGAGCAGTTTGGCCTTGTCGCCGTCGCCGGCCTCGAGCGCCGCCTTGAGCTCCTTGTAGATCTCCTCGCCCTTGGCCTCGTCGGCAGCGCGCTTGCGGTTGGGCGGGGTGGAGCCCTGCGCGATGGCCTGCTCGTACAGCTCGTTGGCCTTGATGTACTCGTGCTTCTTGAATGCGGCCTCGCCGGCCTTGAGGGCCTGGCCTGCGCTCAACTTTGCACCGGGCGTCGCCTCGCCCTCTTCGCCCTGCTTGGGCCCGCGGGTGAAAAGGAAGACGGCGACCACCAGCGCCACCAGCGCGGCGCCGCCGATCCCGGCGATGAGCGGCAGCGCCGGCTTTCCGCCCTCGGCCTGTCCGGCGGAGGCGCGGCCCGGCTGCGACACTCCGGCGATCAACTCCGCCGTGGTCGGCTTGAGGCCGGCCGCCTTCTGGTAGCTGGCGATCACCCCCGCCAGGTTCTGATCGCCCTGGGCCTTCTCGGCCGGCGGGGTGAACTTTTCGCCCGGCCCGCAGAAGCGGAACTTGAGGTGGCCCAGTTCCAGCGTGTCGCCCGGGTTGATGTTGGAGACGGCGTACTCGTCGCCGTTGACGCGCACGCCGTTGGCGCTCTTGTTGTCGATCACCTTCCACTGGCCCTGGTCGAGCACGAACCGGGCGTGCTGGCGCGAAACGGACTGGTGGTCCATCACGACGTCGTTATCGTCGGTGCGGCCGAACTTGACCTCGGTCCGCATGAGGTAGAACTCCTTGCCGCGGAACGGCCCGGCAATCCCGACGAGCCGAGGCATCTCCGTGCGCTCGAGGTCGCGCACCTCGACCTGCGGCGCCGACTTCATGATGTCGCTGACGCGGATGATGGCGGTGGCGCCGCTCGCGCTGAAGCTGGGCGTGAAGGCCTGCGGCGGAGGAGAGGCGGGAGGGGGAGGAGCGGGCGAAGCAGCCTGCTGCGTCGGGCTCGGATTCGTCGGCGGCTGCGTTGCGGCGGCGGCAGCGGTGGTGGCCGGCTTGGCAGCGGCGGGGGCCCTCACCGTCCCGGGCGGCAGCGTGGTCTGCTTGGCTACCGACCCCGGGACGTTGGCGTCGAACTTCCCCTGGATGCCCAGGTCGTAGTCGCCGATCTCGACCAGATCGCCTTCCTTGATCTTCGTTTTCTCGGTGATCTTCTCGCCGTTGACCCGCACCCCGTTGTAGGAGCCCAGGTCCTCGATGAGCAGGTTCCCGTTCTCCTTCACCAGCCGCGCGTGCCGCCGCGAGACGTTGCGCTCCGTCAGGCGGATGGTGTTGCCCTCCTGACGTCCGATGGTGATCTCATCCCGGACGATGGTGACGACCGTCTTTAGACCGTCGTCGTCCTCGATGATGAGCTTCATTTCAGTCCTCAAATCGACCAAGAGCCTGCCGCCTCGGCTCCGAATGCGCATCCTAGAGCAAATGCCCGCTTGGACGGAAGAAGTGAGTTTTCCACGCGCCGGAGCCGATCCTGCCGCGGCGCGTCCAGACGCGGCCGAGGCGTTAGACATCTCCGGTGTTCCGTGGGTGACAATTTCCTTGCTCCTCGCCTGCGGCTGGGTCCTCTTCGCGGCGGGAGGCGTCCGCTCGGGCGTCGCGCTGCCAGGCCTCCTTCTTTATGGAGCGAAGGCCACGCCGCTCATCCTCGATCGCGGCGAGACGTGGCGGCTCTTTTCGGCGAACCTGCTGCACAAGGATCTGCTGCATCTCGCCTTCAACGCCTTCGCACTTTGGAACGTTGGAGGAGCGCTCGAGCGAGCGGTGCGGCCCGCCGATTATCTGGCGCTGCTGATTTTCACCGCATTGGGCACGACATGCGTCTCGGCCATCGGCTCTGACTCCATCTCACTCGGCGCTTCCGGCATGGCCTTCGGCGCGCTCGGCGCGTCGGCGGCGTTCGGGTGGAGGCGGGGCGTGCGCGGGTCGCTTCGCTCGTACTTCGGTCTGCGCGTCATCCCCTGGCTGCTGGCGCTCTTCGCCGCGGGAGTCGGGTCGGCCGGCGTCGACAACTGGGGCCATGCCGGCGGGCTTGCGGTGGGATTCGGGCTGGGCTGCTTCCTCACGCCGCGAAACTGGCCCGGCGAGGGCGCAGTGCGGCGACTCGCGGCGGCCGCGGGAGCGCTGCTCGGCACTCTGTCGCTGGGCGTCTTCGCCGCTCCCGCTCTTCCGGCGCTGGGGCCGTCGCGCGCGGGGCCCATGTTCTTCGAGATGAAGATGCCGCTCGGATGGCGGCGGGCCGGCAGCGGGGCCGACCGTGTCTCGTACACCAACGGCCTGACGGGCGGTTTCCGCAGCACGGCCACGCTGCTGGCCGCGCGCGAGCGAAATTGCGAGCGGGCAGTGCGGGCGGCGGTGGAAGAAGAGCTCTGGCGGCTCGCAGACGTGGGGGCGTTCAAGCAGCTTCATCTCGGAACGGAGACGGCGCTGCGGCCGCTCGCCGGCATGCGCATCGACGGGCTGCTCGACGGCAGCGACGGGCAGGCACGCGTGAGCGCGATCTGCCTGCAGCGCGACGGAGCGCCGCTCACGGTGGTGGCGATGCAGCCGCCGGGCGGGAGCGCGTCGCTGGTCGAGCGGATGGCGAAGAGCATCACTCGAGACAAGCGCCTGTAGCCGAGCGCAGCGGGCGGCGCGCGTCGCTCGTGCCGCGCACGTCGTGGCCGGCTTTGGGCCAGGGCGAGTCGGCCAGGCCTGCGGCGTCGATGACGAGCGCGGTCACCGTGCCCCCCGAGGCGGCGTAGAGCACGCCGTCGCAGCCGGGGGCAAGCGGGCCGCGGATGGGCGCGCCGGTCGACCAGGTCCAGACGGTTGAGCCGTCGGTTTCGCTGAGGGCGAGAATGTCCCCCGAGCCGGTGCCGACGTAAAGAAGGCCGCCCGCCCCGTGCGTGGGAGGGGCGGTCGCGCTGTCGGGGAGCGTGGCGGTCCAGCGTACCGAGCCGTCAGGTCGGAGGGCGATGACGCGCCGGTCATCCGTGGCGACCGTGAGCGTCCCGTCGGCAGCGACGGTGGGGGAGGTGATGGTCGTCCCGACGTTTGCGACTTGGGTTGTCTTGGGGGGCGGGGCGACCAGGGTTGTAAATGCGAAACTATCGATCGTCGCGGCCGTCGTGGAGAACAAGACCGCCCCACCTCGGAATGCAGGCTGACCGCGATAGTGAGGCGATTCAGGAGTAGCGTGCGCGTTCCATGCGAGGCCGTCAAACTGCGCCGCGACGACGGCTTGATTGACGCCGGAATAAACAGTCCCATCGGCGGCAATTGAAACGGTCGCGCCAGCGAAATCGGCAATTGCGAGAGTCGTTAGCGGATTGCAAAAAGTGGTTGCGACGACTGCGATCATTCGAGAGGAGTAAGACCCGGTCCCAGTCGTAGCCACGACTGGTGTGGACCCGAACAATGCCGGACCGCTGGTGAGAGTTGCATAGGGGCCGCAGCAAAGTTCGATAGTGCCATTAGAGCCAATCCTGCAAACCTGATTATCGGTGCGCGCGTAAAACAAATGCGACCCATCCGTTGCGATCACGGGAAATGCGGCCGCTCCGCTCGAGGGGCGCGCGATAGTCGCGCCATCAGCGCGTCGGACTAACCATACTTCCCTATCAGCCGGCATTGCCCAAATGATCGTATCGCTCACAACGACGTTGATGATGGCGGCGCCCGCTGGATGAGGCACCGCGAACTTCAGACGCGTGAGCTGAATCGTCACGTGCGCGGTTGCGACATTTCCGACTGCGTCGGTCGCGGTGATGATCGCGTCCATCATCGAAGCGGCGGGCGGCGCGATTCTCGTATCGATGACGACCACGAACGACCCGTCCATCTGTTTCGTCCCGCCGCTCACCAAGACGGCCGTCATGTCCTCGACCGTCACGCGAACCGAAACAGCGGTGCCGCGAACGACCGTCCCCGCAGGCGACTGAACCGACAAGCGAGGCGCCCGATCGTCGACCAGCACCGACGCGCCCAGCGCGGTGACATGCCCGAGATCGTCCCGCACCTCGATGGACAAGGGAACCGCCCCTTCGACCCCGGCCGGCGCGAGGTTCAGCGGCACGTCCGCCCCGAACACGCCGTCCGACTCGCGCTGCGCGGCGATCTCTGCCCCATTCAATAGGATGCGCACGGCCGGCGTTCCGTGGGCCCGATCGACCCGCACCCGCACGTGCACCGACTCGCTGCGCGCAAAGGCCCGCGCCGGCAATGCCTCGACGGTCGCGAGCGGCAGCCCCTGGCACAAGCCCTCGGCGCAGAACAACCCCACCGGCCCACCCGCGCAGTCTTGATCGCGCTCGCATCGCCCGTGCAGCCGGGGGAGACACGCGCACAGCGCGAGCAGCGCGGCGATCTTCACCACCATAGCGCCACCGCCGCCGCCGCGAGCAATCCCGCGCCCGCCACCACGAGCGCGCGCCCCGCGATCGACTCGCCTTGCGCGCGGCCGAACAGCGGCCGATCCGCGGCGGCCAGATCGCCCGCGGCGAAGCGGGCGTCGAGATCCCGCGACACGCGCGCACCATCCCACCAGAGGACCGCACCGCCCGCGAAGGCCGCGGCCGCGCCGCTCGCGAGCCAGAGGGGAGCTCTCGACCTCGCGGGTGGCGCGACCGGCGATGAAAGTGTGAGCTCGGGCGCCGGGGCGGCGACGGCTGCCGGCGGAGCGGGAGTAAGAGCGGGAGCAAGAGCCGGAGCGGCAGCAGGAGCAGGAGCAGGAGCAGGAGCAGGAGCAGGACCAGGAGCAGGAGCAGGAGCAAGAGCCGGAGCGGGCGCCGCGACGATCGGAGCGGGTTGCGCGACGACAGGTTCGGACGGCGGCGGAGTCGATTTGGGCGGAGATCGTTTCCGCGCCGGCGCCGCGTCCGAGTAATCCTCGCGCTGGGCCTCGATGAGAATCTCGAGCTTGGCCAGCTGCCGCTCCACCTCGTCGCGCAGCCCGCCCTGCGGCGCGGCGCGCAGATACGCGCGAAACGCCTCGCGCGCCTTTCCATATTCTTTCAACTTCCTCCGCGCGAGCCCGAGCCGGTAGAGCAACTCCGGCGCCTGCTCCTCCTCCCACGCCGCCTCGTACTCGCGCGCAGCCTCGGCCATGCGGCCCAGCGCCTCGGCGCGCTCGGCCCTGGCCCGATGCGCGGCCGGTGCAGCCAGAAGTAAAGCCATGAGGAACCCCGCCACGCATCGATGCTCGGGGGTCCTGGGCTCGCGGGTCAAGGTGAGATATTCGCGCTGCCGAGTTTCCTTGGCGGCACCTCGACGTTCGAGGCATGATGCGCCCTTCGTGGAGGGGAACCATGCTGCTGTGCCGCATCGCCTTCGCCGCGCTCACCGCGCTCGCGTCCGCTCCCGCGGTCGCAGCGGACCCGAAGAAGGAAATCAGGATGCCGCAGCAGTCTCCGCCGCCCGAGCTGCCGCCGCTCGTTCCCACGCCGGCTCCCGCCGCCAAGCCGGCGCCCAAGCCCGCCTCGCCGGTCGGGCTGCAGCTCGGCATCTATCGGCTGGTGCCGCCGGGCACCGCCGACGATCCGGCCATGCAGTCGATCGAGGACACCTTCATCGACGTGGCGCAGGCCTCGAAGCGTTACCGCACCGTGGTGAAGCTAGCCAAGCCGCCCAAGATCTGCGAGCTCGAGGACGACAACTGTTTCGCGCTCTTGGGCGGGTTCCAGCAGCTCGACCAGGTGCTGGTGGGCGAGATCCTCAAATTGCAGAACGGCGCCGCGGTCAAGGTGCGGCTTATCGACGTGCAAAACAGCAAGGCCATCGGCCAGAAGGCGCTCACCGCCCAGACCGACGACAAGAGCGAGATCAAGTCGTGGGCCGAGGCGCTGGCGTGCGACCTGATCAACAACACCACCTGCAAGGGCCAGGCGATGGTCGACGTCGATCTGGCCGACATGCGCGTCATCATCGACAACATGCAATATCCGCGGGTGGGGAGAAACCCCGAGATCTTTACCGTCCCGCTCGGAGTCCACAGCGTGCGCGTGGCCGTCGATGAGCGCACCAGCGTCGAGCGCAAGCTGCTCGTCTCTCGCGAGCCGCCTTCCAAGCCGGCGCTCATGGCGCGCCAGTTGCC
>WNFC01000348.1_pt1 | contig 76058 bp, 82 predicted proteins | sample 5400541 | NCBI WGS metagenome assembly WNFC01 (sample SAMN13153342, study PRJNA577476) | soil metagenome | isolation source: 120 cm saprolite under Douglas fir tree site 2 hole 2 replicate 1 | place: USA:California | collected 2015-04-18
CGGTGCCGGCGAGTACCCGGGGCAGGACGAGGAAGCTCTGCGGGTCGTACGCGAGGGTCTCGAGCGCGTCCACCTGCTCGGTGACGCGCATGGTCCCCAGCTCGGCCGCCATGCTCGCTCCGACGCGCCCGGCGAGCGCTAGCCCGGCCAGGACGGGACCGAGCTCGAGCATCATCGTCTTCCCGACCAGCGTGCCGACGAAGTAGAGCGGGACCGTGTTCCTGAACGTGTAGGACGCCTGCAGGGCGAGCACGACGCCGGTGAACGCGGCGATGAACAGGGCGACGGGGAGGGAGTCCACGCCGACCCGTCGCAGCTGGACGAGCGTCAGCCGCCCCCAGACGTCGACGTCGGGGACAGCGCGCGCCAGGTCCCCCATGAAATGGCCGAAGCGACCGACGGCCTTGACGGCCTCGACGGTCCTTCGGCCGATTCGCTCGATCACGCGGTTAAGCTAACGTCGCACGTTACACGTTGCACGTTCCACGAAGTGGCCAAAACGAAGCGGCCGGAGCGATCCCGCACCGGCCGTTCGTGCAACGTGCAACCTGTAACGAGGAACGGCGTTTACGCCGCGAAACTCGCCAGGGCTTTCCCCACGTCTCCATCCCGCAGCCGCTTGAGCGCCCGGTCCCGCAGCTGGCGCACCCGCTCGCGTGTCACGCCCAGCATGCCGCCGATTTCCTCGAGCGTATGCTCGCGGCCGCCGTCCAAGCCGAAGTAGAGGCGCAATACCTTGGCGTCGCGCCGCTGCAAGGTGTTCAGCGCCTGTTCGATCTCGTCCGACAGGAACCGGTCCATCGCCTGATCTTCGGTGTCGGGGAGATCTTCGGCGATGAAGCGTTCGATCAGCGAGCGGTCGCCGTCGGGATCGAGCGGCGCGTCGAGTCGGACGTCGCCCGTGTTGAGCGCGGCGAGCGACTGCACCACCTCGAGCGACAGCTTGGTGGCGTCGGCGATTTCCTCCGGCGTCGGCTCGCGCCGCAACGTCTGCCGCAGGAACTCGGCCGTGCGAACGATGCGCGACAGATCGGCGGTGCGATTCAACGGCACGCGCACCGTGCGTCCCTGGCGCGCGAGCGCCGCGAGGATCGCCTGGCGGATCCACCACACGGCGTAGGAGATGAACTTCACCCCCTGGTCCGGGTCGAACTTTCCCCTCGCCGATCAGGTCGGTGAGCGGCAGACCGCGGTTCTGGTACTTCTTGGCGACCGAGATCACGAAGCGCAGGTTGCGCTTTACCAGCTCCTGCATCGCCTCCTGGTCGCCGGCGCGCACTTTCCGGGCGAGCGCGATCTCCTCCTTCTGAGTGAGGAGGGGCGTCTTCGACACCTCGTGGAGGTACTGGTCGAGGATGTCGCGCTCGTGCTCATGCGTTCCGAGGCCGGAGAGCAGACCCCGACGACGGCCACGCTTCTTGGCGGGCTTCGCTTTCGCCTGGGGGGCGGGCGCCGCCGCAGCGGCCGCGACGACGCGGGCCGCCGCGCGGGGCTTCGCCCGGGCGGGGGAGATGGTCTTCTTCCGTCGGATGTGCTTGGGCATGTCTTTATTCCCGGATCACCCTGTGATACCGGACACAGGCCAAAAAGTTCGCGTGAGGGCGGAAAAACGCTTGACACCGCCATAACGTCCCGATAAGATGCCGTGTTCCCGCCGGAACGCGTTTTGCGGGGCCCAATATAACGGGGGCGTAGCTCAGTTGGGAGAGCGCGTGAATGGCATTCACGAGGTCAGGGGTTCGATCCCCCTCGCCTCCACTGAACGGGCGGCAAGGGCGGAAGAGGGCGGCAGGGCTGGTGGCGGGGGCGGTACACAGAACCCCACTGAGCGGTTAAATTGGCCGACGCACGCGGGAATAGCTCAGTTGGTAGAGCACAACCTTGCCAAGGTTGGGGTCGCGGGTTCGAGTCCCGTTTCCCGCTCTCACCCGGCCTGACGGCCGGGGTCATGGTCTGAGGACACAACGACGCGGGGTGGAGCAGTCTGGTAGCTCGCCGGGCTCATAACCCGGAGGTCGTGGGTTCAAATCCCACCCCCGCTATTCAGCTAGACGCACAGGGAACGGTCAGAGACGCTGCAGACGCACAGGGGAGAACAGCAGGGCGTTCGTAAGCCCGCCTTCCGGTCTAATTCACTGTTCACCACTGCCGCGTCTGTGCGTCTGCCTCCGTTCCCTGTGCGTCTAGTCGTTAGCGGGCGGTTAGCTCAGTTGGTTAGAGCGCCACGTTGACATCGTGGAGGTCACTAGTTCGAGTCTAGTACCGCCCACTCGCGCCCATAGCTCAACTGGATAGAGCGCTTGACTACGGATCAAGAGGCTGGGGGTTCGAGTCGCCCGCAGCCTCACCTCGGCGTCTTCCAGAACCCGCTCGCTCTCCTGCCAGCCGTACTCCTGGGTCACGTTCTCCGCCTGATGCCCCATCAGCGCGCGCTTCCAGCCTTGAGGAATTCCCGCGAGATCGCACCACAGGGCGAAGCTGTCGCGTCCGTCCTTCGGCCGCACCCCTAGTCCGGACTTCCGAAGCGCCCGTTCGAACTGCTGCTTGGTCATCGCTGACGGCAGGACGTCGGTGAGGAGTGGCACGTAGCGATCGCGCGCCTCGCGCTTCGTACCCTTCACGTGCACGCGTCCGTCCTCGACAGCCCACTTCCCGGAGAAGAACTCGTCGGGCAGCATGCCCGTGCAGCACAAGGCCCACCAGACGCTCCCGATGTCGCCGCCCAGCGCTTCCCGGATCGCCCGCGCCTGCTCGGGATTCTGGGGGCGCTTCGGCCGCTTGACGGGTTCGGGCAGGCCTTTCAGGCTCGCCACATCGTGGTAGAGCACGTGATCCGTCGTAACGATGTCACGCAGGAACGCTCGAACCGTCGCAAGCACGCGATTGAACATCGCCCCCCGGTTCGCGGCCTCGCAGCCAGCTCGGTAGCGGAGCAGTGCCACTCGGAGGTCGGCGAGCGTCTCCGGCACGGGCGCAATGGCGTTTTGGGCCCAACCAGCAAACCGAGCGTAGGCTGCAGGCTTCGTTGCGCACCACGCCTCGTAGCTTCGCGCGAACGGCAGCGCGTGCTGCGCGGAAGGGAGCCGCCGCCAGTTGCCCGTCCGGTAGATCGCCCACACTTCGCGCAGCGTGAGCCGACCCTCACGAAGGTCCCGTAGGAGCTCCTCCTTGCCTGCCCTCGTAGAGCGTCCGGCACATCTCCTTCAATCGGCCGAGCATTGCGGGATCCAGGAAGCCGGTCGCTCGCTCGATCTGGCCGATGCCGCGGAAGCTCATCCGCAAGATCGGCGTGCCACGGCCGTGAGACTTCCAGGGGCTCATCCCGTCGCCCTCCGCTTGCACCAGTCAAGCAGGTGTTCGCGCACGTAGCGCCGACGCGGCCGCTTCCGCCCGACACCGATTGTCAGATATGGGACGGGCATCGCCCGCAAGGTCTCGACAGACACCCGCAGAAGCTGGGCCGCCTCCCGCGGGGTCAGCAAGCCATCCTCCCGTACATCCGCAGGCGCCTGCTCAAGTGGTCGGATAGTGGTGTTCATCTGCCCACTCTTGGCTTCTTCAATCAGTGAATTACGGCCAAATCGTGTGCACTGTCCGGACCAGCCGCATGGCCGTCCGCATGGATCCGAAGGCGCAGCGAAGTACGAAAGCGACGGTGCGCGCAGGCCATCCGACGATCGTGAGTCCCATCATAACTGGCCAGCGGCGTCTCCGGGCTGAGCGCCCCTCTCGAGCCCACGAGCGCGGCGTGTCAGGCGGCAATTCGAGCGCGGCCACGGCGAGCCACAGCCGGCGCCGGGCGACCGTGAGCAAGCCGACCTGACCGTAACCGGCCGCCATGCTGTACCCCTCCACGCGCAGCTCGCTCTCAAGCTCATCCAGTAGCTGGAGGGCTCGGCGGACATGTTCCTGTGGGGTTTCGGCCGGGCGCGAGGCCACCTGAGTAATGTAGGCACAATATGCCTAGCTGCCAAGCGACAGCAAATTGTGCCTATCTTGGTTGCGGCATGCCCATGACCGCCACGCAGTTGCGCGCTGCGCTGAAACGCCTCGGCTTGAACCAGGTGGCGACAGCGGCCCGGCTGGGAGTCGCGCCCCGAACGATGCGATATTGGGTCGCCGGGGAGCGACGGATCCCCGAACCGGTGGCAATCCTCCTCCGGACTTGGATAAAGGAAGGGGCGCACCACTAGTTGCTCGCCGTCCATAGGCGCCAGAGCCTGGCGTGCACCTGGCTCACATGGATCGCCCCGAAGTAGCGACTGTCGAAGCTCAAACGCGAGTACGACGAGAGGACCCAGAGTTCGCACGGCCCCACGACATAGCGACCCACCACGAGTCGGGGCAGCGGCCGTCCCTTGCGGTCCGCCGCGAGCGGTCGGCTGTTCGGCACCGGTGCGCTGTTCACGAAGAGTCCGCTCGGCGTCACCGTGACGGTGTCCCCACCGACGGCTAGCACCGGCTTCCCGATCGGGACCATGCCGCCGGGGCACTCGTCGCCGTGCGGCACATAGCCACGTTCCTTGGCGAAGGCCGCCATCGCGGTCGGCAGGCACGCAAGGACGAGTGCACCGCGGACGGGAGCGCCGCGCGACGCCACGTAGAGCCCAACCGGCAGACTACTTGTGAGGTTCAGTCGGAGCCCCGCGAGGCCGGCGCCCACGATGAGCGCGAGCGGACCCCCGAACCACCAGACGAGGCGCGAAGCGCTCCTGCAATACACCGGCCTCACCCGGCCGCCTGGGCCACGGAGTCATACAGGGGATTGGGATCGGCCCGGCCGGCGAACTCCCGGTCGCAGAGGTAGCTCAGGCGCTCGACGAGGAGCGGCGCGCCACCCTTCACGAACAGGAGCTCGGCCTCGCGCGGCAGTCGCCGCACTTCGTCCGGCAGCAGGAGTCGCCGGCCCTGCTCCGACCACGTCCGCCCGGCCCCGAGCTGTCGCTGCGCATGAGACCCGCGGCTCACCCCACGGGAGTGGTGCTCGCTTTCGACGTGAATCGTTGCCTCGCCGGTCATTCGTGAGAGGTATTCGGCCGTGTCCCAGTCGTTGATCCCGAACCCCTGCAGCACGTCCACGTTGGCGAGGAAGGTGGGCCACGTCTCGCCGTAGGTGCTCTTGAGTTGGGAGAGATCCTGGACGATCAACCAAAACGTCACGCCGAAGCCGCCCGCGAGCCCGATGTCGCGCTGCACGGGGTGCATGCGCCCGAGGTGCGCGAACTCATCGAGCAGGAACAGCACACGCTCCCGGGGCTGGCCGGGCGTGCGCGCCATCGCCCGGAGCGCGCACGCGATCATCAGGCGCAGCCAGCGGGCGTAGGCGTCCATGCGGTCTGTGGGCAGGATCAGGTACACGCTCGCGGCCTCGCGCTTTAGGACGGAGAGATCGACGGTCGAGCCCTCCAAGACCCGTGCCATGCTGGGGCTATCGAGGAAGTGCGTGTGGCTCTGCGCCGTCGACATGACGCCCGAGCGTTCCTTCGCGGCCTTCTGTAAGAGCCGCGCAGCCGCGCGCGCCACGAGACCGCCCGCAGCCGGGCTGCCCTGCATCTCCTCGAGCAGGTCCGCGAACGGCTCGGGGGGCAGCGTAAGGAGCGCCCGCACCTGGGTGAGGGTGCGTAGTTCCGGCGGCGCGCTCGCCGCCACGTGGAGGATAAGTCCCGTCAGGACGCCCCGGGCTTCCTCGTTCCAGAAGGCCTGCTCGCCCTCGCGAGCCCCCGGGAGGACGAGCATGTCGGCGAGCAGCCGCGCGTCGTCGACCGCTTCGGTGCTCGCCGCGTCGATCAGGGCCAACGGGTTGTACGTCGCCTCGCCACGAGCGACGCCGAAGGGGTCGAACGCGTGGACCGACTGCCCGAGGTCGCGCCGCCAACGTGCCGTCACCGCGTAGTTCTCGCCCTTGGGGTCGGTCACGAGCACCGCGCCCGCGTAGTCGAGCAGGTTGGGGATGACCGCGCTCACCCCCTTGCCCGAGCGCGTCGGCGCCACCGTGAGCACATGCCCCTCACCGGCAAGGCGCAGGAGTCGTTGCCCCTCGCGCCCGAGCAAGAGCCCCTTCTCGCGGTGCAACATCTCACCGCCGCCCCAGTGCGCCGTCCCGTGCGAGCCCGATGGCGACCGCTGTCGCCCCCGGTGCCAGGCGCTCATCACGGCGAGCGAGCTGGCGGCAGTCGTCGTCACGACCAGGACCCACGCCACCCGGAAGACCGACGCTGCGCCCGGCACCGCCGCGTTCGCGGCATACCACGCAAAGATCCGGTGCGGCGCGTAGACCGGCCCTAGGCTGCTGAGCGCGGCGCAGCCGCCAAGCACGGCGAACGGCACCGAAAGGCGACGCAGGGGCGGCAGCAGCATGCTCGCGAAGGCGCTGCCGGTGGCCACCACGCCCGCGGCGCGGAGCAACCTGACGACCGAGGCCTGGAGGACGACGAGGGGCGCCCCAAGGTTCGGGTGGAAGGCGAAGCGCCAGGCGACGTACTGGGTGCCCGCCGAGAGGCCCAGCGCGAGCCCGAGGGCCAGGAAAAACATGAGCGCCCGGTCGGTGTGGGGATCCGGCGGCGCCCGGACGGGGCGCTCCGCTCTTCCTTCGGGCGGCGTCCTGAGGCCTTCTTGCCCGTTGCCGCGGAGGCCGTCGCACCACCATGCTCCGCCGTGGTCACCGGACACGGTGCGGCTCCTCCTCGTACGGCCCGTCGAACACGAGATCGCCGTTCAAGAACACGTTGAAGGGCTTCCCCTGGCGGATCGTGATCGTGGGCGGCACGTCCATCCCGCGCCGGAGCACCTCGAGCGCGACGTTCGAGAGCTCCTGGCCGAGCGCGCCCGCGGCGACCCGACCCGAGGACGGCGGCGCAAAGGCGCTCGTCTGCTGCGGCTGGCTCAGCTGGGCGCCGGCGCTGATCGCCGAGAGGAGGAGGGCCTTCCCGAAGACGCGTTGCCAATGCGTGTCCACTTGGTCCTTGGCCCCGGTCTGGCCTTCCAGGTCCTTGAGGGCCAAGCCGGGGAGCCGCAAACTCCGACCATCCGGCAGGATCAGGCGGGTCCACGCCACAAGGAGGCGCCCCTCCCCCGCTGCCACTTGGTTCTCGTACGTGCCGATGAGCCGCGCGCCTTTCGGGATGAGAAGTAGGTGCTGGGTCCGCGAGTCATAGACGTCGCGACTCACCTGCGCCACGAGGTCGCCCGGCAGGTCCGAGTTGATGCCCGTGAGCAGCAGGCCCGGGATGACCGTGCCCGCCCGGAGCGTGTACACCGACCCTGCCGACTCGAGTCGCGCGAGCATGGTGGCCCCGCGTGCATCGCCCGCCGCGTCCAGAAACGCGCGGTGCCGGCGCTCCCCCGGTGGGAGGGCCGTCGATGGGGCAGCGATGCCGTTTCCCAGGCGCGCGCCCGCGGAAGCGCGGAGGACCGAGTCGCCCAGGTTCAACAACTGCTGCTCCTCGCCGGCAAGCGGTGCGCTGTCCCTGTGGCCGCTCCGATCCGTCGGCGCGTCCAGCGTGCGGACGAGCGTGGTACTCAGGAGCGCTGCTCGGTATGCCCGCTGGCGGAACGACGATCCCGCCGAACTGGGGCTCGGCGCTGGATACGGCGCGGGGGTGTCGGCAAGCAGCGGCTGCGTGGCCAGGTCCCGTTCGGCACTGGGTGGCAGGAGAGCAACCCCGTGTGCACTGTCGGGGGGCACCGAGGGTGCCCGGACCGGCTCGTCCAGGAAGGCCGGGCGGCTCGGCACGGGCGGTGACTCGTCCGTCGCCGCGGATGCCTTCTCCTGGGGCTCGCGGCTCGGGCGTACGACGACGACCGCCGTGAGCACGGTCATCCCCATGATCACCGCGCCGACGGTGAGCGCGTTCCGGTTGAGGCGCTTGGCGAGCGGCGGCAGCGGCCGGAGCGACGAACTGGTGGACATGCTAGTGCGCTCCGAACGGGAGCGGCGCGCGCGCAGATTCATCCTGAATATCCTTGCGCTCGATCAAAATCTGCCGCTCCTTGCCTTCGACCCCAGCGACGAGGATCGCGCGGTCGAAGAGTCGGTCCGTCACGTACGTGTCGCCGCCGACCACGCTGTAGTTGACGAGCACCTTGCTGCCGTCGGACTCCAGGATGAAAAGCACCGGCGCCTCGGCGTGCCGGGCCTCCTCCGGAAGCTTGATGTAGACGCGCGCCCCGTCGTCGAACACCTGCGCGGGCGCCCACCGGAACTGGCGATCCTTTTTCACGCGGTAGCCGAAGTTGAGCGACAGGACGTCGGGGGCGACCCGGCCGGGCGCTGGGTCCGGTGGCTTCGCCCACTGGGCGATCGTCTCGTCCGGATAGTAGAACCGCACGTGCCGTACATAGGGTTGCTGCGGGTTCGTCGAGCGGCCCCGACAGGGCGGGGCGTCCAGCGTCAGGTCGTAGAGCCGCCGGTCGGTCGCTAGCACGAGGTTCGTCGTGATGTCGCAATCGCGCGGCTTCACGACAATCAGCACGGTCCGCCCGTCCGGGCCAGCCGGAGCCGGGTTGATCTCCCACCGCTCGGTGTCGCCCGAGATCCGGCTCAGCACGATTTCGCCGGGCTCGAGCTCGATCACGCAGGCGCGGAGCACCGTGCAAGTGAGCGTCGGCTGCGCATGCCCGTAGGGGAAGGTCAGGAAGTTGCCCTGCACGACCGTGCGGGCGATTCCGCTCGCTTGGTACTCGCGCGTCGCGGCGGTGATCGGATCCCCGACGTCCCGTGCCGTACTCGTGTCGCTCGGAGTCCGTCCCGTGTCCGCTGCCTGTCGCTCGGGACTTGAGATTCGCCGCTGCCGCTGGGCGCGTCCTGGCTGAGCGACGCCCATCAGGGCGATCACTGCCAGCACCGCAGCAGCACGTGCTCCCCGGGGGATACCCGTTGATGTCCGAATCACGGTTTCGCTCCTCGATTGAGAGTCGTGTCCAGAGCGCCCGGGGTCGCGGGCTCCGAGGCACCGGGCCAGCTGGACGAACTCTCGCCCACCTGGGTCCAATTCAACGACGTCACCGAGACGCCCAGCGGGTTGTCTTGCAGGGTCTCGGCAGTCGCGGGCGGCGCCAGCTTCACCGTCACGTAGCCTTCCCAGGCCACAGCGCGCATCAGGCCCCCGGGCTGGGCGGAGCGCTCGGTCTCGGTCCACTGGAGTCGCCAGACGTCGGAGTCCGGCACGCGGAGGACCCCAGTGACGTCCACCTGCCGGGCGAGGCGTATGCCGAGCACGCGGGGGTCGTTCACCGGGTTCGCGAAGTAGTCGTTCAGGAAGGCCGCCGCCCCCGGCGCCGCAAACGCGTAGCCGCGCCGGAGGAGCTCGGCCTCTGCCGCCGCGGCCGCTGCGGGCAGCACCGTGCGGATCGCGCGGACGAACTGCGCGAGCTGCGAGGCAATGAGTCGTTGGTCGGGCCGCTTGAGCTCCTCGGCCGCGCCGACCGTGACCACCTGCCCCAGCCGGTCGACCTGCACCACGTACGGCACGACGCGCGAGGACGCGGCGAGGCGCACGTAGGCGATCGTGACGAGCGTGAGCAGGCCGACCAGGGCGTAGGAGATGACCTGCCAGTTGCGCTTCCCCGTCGCGAGGTCACCGAATGCGCTCGTGAATTCGTTGCGGGCGGCGACGAAGGGACTGACCGGACCAACGGCTCCCGGCGGGATGGCTCCGGCGCCGTCCGAGCCGGGGGAGCGCCCAACGTGCTCTTCTATGAAACGGGGGACACGCATGGCGACCCTCTCTCCGATGCGACGAATGGCGCGCTCAGCCCAGGGCACGCAGGGCGTGCGCGATGCCGAAGCTCGCGTGCCCCGACAGCCGGTGCGCGACCACATGCGGCACCCGGACGGCGAGGACTGCAAAGATGATCGCGCCGCCCACCACCTCGAGGAGCGGGCTCGTGGGCCCGAAAAACGTGCTCGACTGAATCAGCGGGATCCAGCTCTTGGCGATCTGGCTACCCAAGCCCACGATCAAGTAGAGGAGGAAGACTTTGATCCCGACGCCGAACGTGTAGGCGATCAGGTTGTCGGCAAACGCCGCGGTCCCGCGGAAGGCCGAGAACCCAAGGAACAGGACGCCGCCGCCCAACACCACATAGCTCTCGATCAGGACGAGCACCAACTGCGCGGCGATCACCACGTAGGCGAGCGCGATGATCAACGCGGCGAGCGCCCCGAAGACCGCCATCGCTGGGTTTCGGAGCATGACGCCCACGTCGAGGGTGTTCAGGACGGTGAGCGACGTCTGCCGCCCGATGTCGATGATCCCGGAGGGGCTGACGGTCGCACTCGACCCGATCGCCCGCTCCCCCGCCACCGCGAATCCGTTCACGATGGGCGGAATCCAGAAGGTGAAGCTCGTGATCAGGGCAAGCAGGAAGCCGACGAGTGTGAACTTCAAGAGGAACTTGGCCGCGATGTCGTCGAGCGAGTCCCGGCGGAGCGCCCAGATGGCGCCTGAGACCGCGAACTCGAGGCTCGCGAGCACCATGAAGAGCTGCTGTGCGATCGGGAGGAGCCGCGGGCGCCAGAGACGCGACGCGTCCCGATACTGGGTCGCGATCCCGTCGAGCACCGGCTGCTGCGTCGACGACTGGGCGAGCACCGGCACCGCCACGAGGAGCGCGAGCAGCGCCGTCGCGACGAGGACGAGGCTGGCGCGCGACCGGAGCACCGCGACAGCGCTCGCCATCACCGACCGACCCTCACGGCGTCACCCGCAGCGAGATGGGCGGGTACCGTGGCCCCGGTGCGCTCATGGCGGCGAGCCGGGTGCGCACCGTCGCCGCCTCTTGCGCTTGGGCGTTCACTTGGTCCGCGTAGTAGACGGCCTGGACGTTCGTGAGCGCTGAGACCGCTTGGCGAAGCAACGTCAGCTCCTCGGCCGAGTACACGCCGATCGTCCCGTTCAGCTCGAGCGCCTCCTCGTGCCCCTGGATACTCCCGAGCTGGTGCTTCATGGCGTCGAGCCGGGCGACGCTCGTCGGGAAGTCGCGGGCCGCCCGGTTTGCGGCGTTCAGGGCGCCGCGGAGCGTGGCGAGCGTGCGGACCGCCTGGCTCTGCCGCTCGGTCGGGTAGTCGCCGAACGCCCGCGCGCCGGGGAACGTCCGTTGGAACTCCCCGTCGATCGCGCGGAGGCTGTAGGCGAGCGCCTGGCCCTGCTGCATGAGCACATCCATCTGGGTGAGGGTCGCGTTGATTTGTCGCCAGTTTGGGCTGCGGAGCTTTCGCATCGCCGCAACCTGCTGCTGCAGCTGCTGGCGCTGCAGGTTCATCTGCTCGAGCCGCCGTGCGTAGTGCAGAACATTCCGGGCGAAGTTCGAGGGATCGAACACGATCCCGCTGCCCAAGAGCCCGAACTGCGCCCCAGCCGTCACTGGGGTGAGCAGGCAGCCGAGCACCGCGAGCGCGCTCGCGGTGAGGAGCCGGGTCTTACGCGGGCGTCGGAAGAGCGAGTGGCAGATCATCGAGGGGTGCTCCTTCAGCAGGAGGGTGGACCCGGAGCCGAGCGGCCCAGTCGACAAGGCCGCGCTCGTCGAGCCGGGCGGCAGGCCAGTCGCTGCCGTGTGCAGCGATCAGGGCGTCGAGGTGCCGTCGGGTTTCCTCCATCGAGGCGCCCGGGTCGGCCGCGAGAAAACTGAGGGCCACGGGACCCAGGCCGAGTTCGAAGAGCCGGCTTCCGCGGGGAGACTTGAGGTAGTAGTGCCGCTTAGGCGCAGCCTGGGCGATGATCGCGATCTCGCGCTCGTTCAAGCCCAGGTCGCGGTAGAGCGGCGCCTGGGCCGGTGTCGCGGCATCAGGGTTGGGCAGATAGATCTTCGTCACGCACGAGTCGACGATCGTGTGCCGGTGCGCCAGCTGGGCGAGCTGGGCCGGGCTCTGCGTGGCCAGGACGACCGCGGCGTTCTGCTTCCGCAACTGCAAGAGCCACTGATTCACCCGGGCGCCGAAGAGTGAGTGCATTAGTGCCATCCACGCTTCGTCGATCACGAGGAGCGTCGGGCTCCCATCGAGCCGCTGCTCGATCCGCCGGAAGAGATAGAGGAGCACTGGGAGCGCGATGCGGTCGTCCAGCGCCAGTAGGTGCTTCATCTCGAACACCTGGAAGCGGCCGTCCGCCAGGTCGTCGGCGCCCGCGTCCAAGAGCTGGCCGTAGTTCCCCGCCAGGGTGTACGGGCGCAGGGCGACGGACAGCGTCTCGTCCTGGAGCTGGACGGTGAGCTCGATCAGGGTGCGGTGCGGCTGATCGTTCCGAGCGACGAGCTCGAGCGCCCGGTCGATCCGCGCGCGTAAGGGCGGGGTGACGCTGACGCCCTGCAGCCCGAAGACCGTCTCCAGCCACTCCGCGGCCCAGGCGCGCTCGCCCGCGTCGTCGATCCGGGCGAGGGGTTGGAAGCGCAGCGAATCCACGCGCCCAGCCGCGAGGTCGTAGTGTCGAGCCCCCGCGGCCTGGGCGAGGGCCCACATCGAGTACCCTACGTCGAACGCGAACACCTGCGCATTCGGATAGCGGCGGAACTGGGCAGCGACGAGCGCGAGCAGGACCGATTTTCCGAAGCCCGTTTTCCCGAGGATCAGCGTATGCCCTACGTCTGAGTCGTGGAGGTTCAGACGGAACGGTGTGTTGCCTCCCGTCGCTGCCCAGAGGAGGGGCGGACTGTTCGGCGGAAAGAAGGGCGACGGGTTCTTGGTGAGCCCGGGCCAGACGCTCGTCACCGGGAGGAGGTCGGCGAGGTTCCGCGTGGAGAGGAGCGGCCGCCGTAGGTTGGGGTACCCGTGCCCCGGGAGGCTCCCGAGGTACGCCTCCAGGGCGTTCACCGTCTCGATGCGCCCCGGAAACCCGGCCTCGTTCAACGCCTTCAGGATCCCCGCCGCCACGACGTCCGCGCGAGACGGGTCGGGGTCCATGACGAGCGCCACCTGGGTCGCGAAGCAGAACCGCACGACGCCGCTCGCATTCTCCGCCGCGGCGTCGGCCGCGTCCTGAGCGAGGTGCCGGGCATCCTGGTCCAGCCACAGCTCGTCGTCGGCTCGCGGTGCGGCGTCCCGCTTCCCACCGACCATCTCTTGCACCCAGGCGGCGGCGCCCTTCCGCTTCTTGAACCACTGGAGCTGGTGGCGCCGGATCTGTTTCGCCGCTTCCTGCGTCCCGAGCGGCATCACGCGGTGCGACCAGCGGAACGCGAACGGGAGCGCGTTCAGGAAGTCGCCCTGCCCCGCGCGGGATTCGTGCGGGTACCCCTGCACGGCCACGGCACGGATTGCCATCCGCCCGATCCGGGGCTCGAACCCACCGACCAGCTCCTGGTCGGCAAGCACCACGTTGAGGTAGGACCCCTGCGGTGGCGTCCGCACCGGGTGCGCGAGGCCAGTCAGACACTCGTGGAGGTGGGTGAGAAGCCGGTCCGCATCGAGCCGCTCGAGCTGGACCCGCCCCGCAAGGCGGTGCTCGATCACCTGGAGCTGGGCGGCGAACGCCTCGAGCAACCTGGCCCAGTCGACCCGACGGCGGTCCGCACCTTGAACGAAGAACGCGGCGGTGCGGGAGAACACGTCCGGCGGCGGCCGATGCGTGGCCACGAGAACGTACGCCGTCTCGAACTGCCGGCTCGCCTGAGCGTCATACGCCGCCCGGCGCTCGTCATCGATCAACTGCGTGATCGGATCGGGGAACGCGGAGGGCGCGTAGGCGACCGCAGGCCGCCGGATCGCGTCCACGTGGAGCATCCAGGTGTCCGTGAACGGGAGCAGCGCGTCATTCACGTGTCGGGAGAGGGTGTTCAGCTCCTCGGGCGTGGCCGCGCTGAGGTCCGGCCCGTGGTAGCGCCACCCGCCAAGCAACGAGCCGTCCTTCTGGAGCACCACGCCGTCGTCGACCATGAAGCCCCAGTTCAAGAGGTCCGCGAGGCCCGTGGGCGCGACGCGGTGTTCCCGCAAGTGCGCCAGCCCGCGCACGCCCGCGACGCCGCCCAGGGTTCCGAGGACGAGGGACCAGAGATCCATCTCAGTGTCCCTGCGGGATCGAGGGGTGAACCGGCGGCGGCGCGGAGTGCACGCTGGCGTGCGGCGGATAGAAGTCGTGGCTGACAACGCTCCGGACGTAGAGCGCGGTCATCTGTGGGTCTTGTTTCGCGACCCACACCATGACCGCATGCACGACCGTCAGGTAGAAGACCGCTAGCAGGACGGTGGCGACATGGAGCCCGACGCCGAAGACGAGCGCAAACGCGGTCGTCACCTCCAGCGCAACCACGCCCGGCTCCGCCCCGGCGAAGAGCACCGGACGGTGCAGCGCGGCGTGAATCGCGTGCCCCTCGAGGGCGGGTGGCGGATCCGACGTCACAGCGTCCGTCCGCCCAGTCCCGGAGCTCAAACCGTCGCCCCGACGAAGGCGAGCGCGCTCACGATGTTCGCCGCGCCGATCATGATGGCGATCCCCACGATCGCTTGGCCGAACCGCTTGGCACCCTCCTCATGCCGCGTGAACGCCCACAGGGCGCCGCCGACGACGAAGGCCAGCGCCCCGATGATGCGCGCGGTCGGGCCGCTCAGGTTGTTGAGCAGGCTCTGGAGCGGGCCCGTCCACGGCATGGGGGCACCACCGCCCGCCGACGCGGCGAACGCGACGTGAGGGAGGAGCACGGAGGCGAGGGCGAGCGCCACGCCGACGAGGAGGTACTGGTGGAGGGTGCGATGCAGGGTATCCGTCATACGGACGCTCCGGATGTGGTGGCGTGTGTTGTGGTCGGCCGCTGCAGGACGTAGCGCCCGTCCCGATCGAGCCCGGCGACGCAGACGAGATCGGTCACCCGGCGCCGGGCGTTCGAGCCCTCAAGGACGGCGATGAGGTGGATCGCTTCGGCCACGAGGTGGTGTTGCGGCGGCACGTTCGCGCGCTGTGCCAGCCGGTCGAGCCGCAGCAGCGCGCCCTCGGCAGAAGACGCGTGCACCGTGGCGACACCACCCGGATGCCCCGTGGCCCAGGCGTCGAGGAGGTCCAAGGCCTCGCTCCCCCGCACCTCGCCCACGACAATGCGGTTGGGGCTCGTGCGGAGAGCGCTCTTCACCAACTGAGCGAGCGTCACGTGAGGGCTCGTCCTGAGCGCCAAGTGATCGGCCGCGACGCACTGAAGCTCGACCGTGTCTTCGAGGATCACGATCCGCTCCGCGGGGAAGAGATCGGTGACCTCCTTCAAGAACGCGTTGGCGAGCGTCGTCTTGCCGGTGCTGGTACCGCCAGCGATCAGCACGTTCCGGTGCTCATGCACCGCGCGCCGGAGTTGCGCGCGCTGCGGACGCGACACAACGCCAGCCGCCACGTAGTCGTCGAGCGAATACACGACGGCCGGCGGCTTGCGGATGGTGAAGGCTGGTGCCGAGGTGATGGGCGGGACGAAGCCCTGGAGACGGCTGCCCCGGAACGCCACCGCTGGGAGCTCAGCCTCGAGCCCCGGGTCATCGGCGCCGAGCCTCAGGCCGAGGCTCGCCGCGACGGCGTTCAGGAACATCTCGACCCGGGGCGCCGCGACGAACTCGCCGCTCTCGATCCGCCCGCGCGAGCGGGTATCCAGGCGCACGACCCCGTCCTGCGGGTTCACGTAGATCTCGGTCACGTCGTCATCGGCGAAGGCCCGGAGGATGACGGGCCCGAGATAGCGGGCCATCATCTCGCCGTAGCGCGCTCCGGTTTCCTGTCCCACGGGCACTGCCTGCATCGCAGCCTCCTGCAAGCCTTCGTAGGCTCCTCTACTTGTAAATAGTCCCCAATGACCCCGAGCGTGCCCGCTCGTGGTGAAGGACGTGCCGCACCCCCAGAAGCAACGGGGACGTCATCGGTATCGAAGAGCGGTGGGTGTAACGAACTCGCGGGGCTGGGCTGATCGCCCACCCGGGCATCCGGTCAGCGGAGTGAGGCGAGCGCGGCGCGCAGGCTGGTCCGGGCGCGCCGCCGCCGCGACCGGATCGTCGCAGAGCTGACGTGCTGTTGGGCGGCCAGCGTCAAAGAGTTCACCGCTCGGAGCGGCTCGAGGAGGGCGTCCCGGCGCTCGGGGGGCAGGCTGGCGAGGCTCGCCTGGACGGCATGCGCGAGCTCATGGTACTCGGCGTCCCAGTCCGCCGCGACCGGCGACTCGATGCCTGCGGCGAGCTCGAGGGGACCATACCGTCGGTTGGCGCGTTCTCGGAGGCGACGGGCCTTCCCGAGGCGGTGGTGGGCGACGGCAACGACGTACCCGAGGGCCCGCTCTGCGTCGATCCCAGAAAGGGCCCGCAGGATGGACAGCAGCGCGAGCTGCGCGGCGTCCTCCGCATCGTCCCGCCCGATGGCGGGAACGAAGTACGTGACGAACGGCGGCCGGAGCCGCGCCAACAGCGCGTCCAGCGCCCCTGGCTTCCCACCCTGCGCCTCACGCACGAGGTGAGCCAGCTCCTCCTCATCCGGCCAGACTTCCCGAGAGCATCGCATGGCGGCAGCCGCGTGCTCTCAGCGTAACAGCGGTGCGTCAATGCACGTTCAACACATTCTGCCCCAGGCGCTTCTGATCCGTTTCGCGTGGTAACGCGCGTCAATCCGCGGTCAACACGCGAGCCCAGCGTCAGTTGATGTTCGGAGGTGCCCTCATTGGGGGCGACAACCCCTCCGCCCCCTGTTGAAGAGCAACAGGGCGCCCAGCCTGAAGCAGACGGTTAGTGTTGACGAGCGACGCCCGGATTTGCTGGGGCCCCCGGCCGTTCGTCTCCGCCGTTCGCGCGTAGGTCCATCTCGAATCGACTGATCCTCGTTCAGTGTGGACGGCTTGGATGCATCATCTGCCGGTGTTGCTCCATCCAGGTCTGCATCGAGTCGGCCCACGTCTTGAGCTTGGTCCGCTGCGCGTCGGTCAACACCGCCCGACCCTGCACCGCCGATGCGAGCGCCAGCCAGTGCGCCTTCCCCATAGCCGCATGAGCCGCCTGGAAATGCACCTTGAGCGCGCTTGTGTCGGGGGCTGGGGCGTTCGCCGCCTGCTCGAGCTCCTGCATGTGCGCTTTCGCCTCGCCCATGGCGGCGTCGTGCGCCGTTTTCGCTCCGTCACGCAACGCGGTAAGGCGGGTGACCTGATCGCCGGTGAGCCCGAGCGCGTCCTTGCGGACGAGCAGGTGCTGCGGCGTGTACAACATCACCCGCATCATCGCAGGCCCCATCTGCTGCATCATGGGGTCATCCATCATCATCCCGCGGCCAGCACCCATCATCGGATGACGCAGGCTGTCAGACTTCGCCGTCTCCTGTGCTCCGAGCGGAGCTGCCAGAGCCAGCGCGAACAAGGCGACCTTCCAGTTCATTGGACCCTCCGCGGCATAGGGTAACAGTACCCGCGCAGTGAATCGTACACGAAGAACCGAGGAAAAACCGCAGCCCCCGAATCTGATGTCGACCCGGGGGCCTGAGGACACTTGATTCCGACTGTTCGCTTCCGCCGGGTCGTTCCGACCGGGCGACGTTGGTCCCTTGCGGACTGCCTGCCACTGGTTTCGTTGTCCTTCGACCGGACGAGCCGGTGGACGTGCGGCCAGTGGCTCGGGACCGAACCGATACGTCGGCGGCGCCCTTCGCGCCGGCCCCTCCTCAGGGGCTGTCCCGCACCGGTCACCCTCGCCGAGTGACCGCTGGAATCCTAGCACACGGTGCGTGAGGGCACGATGAACCTCTTGTGAAACTCCCTTATCGCTCGGGGGCCGCCGCCAGCGCGGGCCTCTCGGCGGTTTCGGAGACGACGAGCTGAATCCACATGCCCGCGGCGCCATGACCCGGCACGGCGCAGAATATGAGGAACGGACCGGCCTTCCCCGATACGAAGCGGACGTCGGCGCCCTGCCCGGCCGCGAAGCCCTGGTCAAGACGGCCGGTCGTGGCATGCTCGAATGCCGGGGCCACCGGACCCACCGGCATCGCTGTCGCATCGGGAATGACTTCCACAGAGTGAGGCAGATTCGGGTCCTGGTTCTTGAAATGGAGCACCACGGTCCACCCCCGCGGCACAGTCAGTACGAGGGCACCCCGGCCGAACCCGTTGAAGTTCATGCCGCCATTTGCGTCGGTGAAGCCCGCTACGAGGTTGAACTCGACAGTCTTGCTCGCCGCATCCGCACGCAACCAGGTCGGATCGATCTTGCCGTCTTTGGCCGTCTGCGCGTGAGCGCCGACCGCCCCGAGGAGCAGCACCACGGTCAAGGATAGAGCGCGGCGCACTCGCACCGTCAAGCGCACTGGCCGTCGCATAATGGACAATCTCCCTCTCTGACGACGCTCATGGCTAGTAGAGCAGCCATGTCAGGATATACAGTGTGTTGTTGTCGCTCGCCCGGCGCCCGAACCCATCGTAATTGCTCGAGCTGCCGTTGAACTGATCATACGCGACGTACTGGAATTGCAGCCGCAGGTTCTGCCAGGGCATCACGTCGACCTCGGCGATCAGGCCGTCATTCTTGGGGCTGCCCGTGCGACTCCCCGCTACGGGCGCCGGGGCATAGAGCAGGGTGTCGCTCGTGCCGGTCGTCACGAACGGCGCGAGGGTGAACGCGTACCGCGTGCCGATGTGGTACATAGCGTCCATCCGGAACGTGCGCAGCGTGTTCGTGGGGTTCGCCGCGCCGCCGGCCGTCCAAGTCTGCTTCTCGTGGATCCATGTGCCGTCTAGCGTGAAGCTGTTCGACCCGAACGAATGCATGTACGCGATGTCCAGCGCAACATCGGTGAAGCGATTGGTCGGCCCTGTAACGCCGGCCGGGTAGACACTGGCCGCCATGCCGTACGTCCCAACGGAGAGGTAGTTCTGCCCCCACGCGTTCGGGAACGCGACCCGCCAGTAAGGCGCGGTGCCGCTGATCACCCCTGTGGCCGTCGAGTCCAACGGACGGTGTACGCCAAGGGGCGCCGAGCGGTACATCCCGATTTCCCCATAGACGCGATCATTCCACAGGGTGTATGCCGTCAGCCCGGCCACCTGCTGCGCGAGGGTGCCATCCACGAGCGTCGCCGCTGCCGGCGTTGGCGCCACACCAGAGCTGGCGTACGGAAAACCCCAAGCGGGCGTGCTGTTCCAGACGTCCTGCACGGTGGGATTGTTGTTGAGACTAAGGCCGAAGGTGGTCCGCTTGGACAGAATGTCCGCGTGCGTAGCGAAGCGGAAGTCGGCGTTATCGACCCCTAGTTGACCAGTCTGCCGATCGAACGTTACCTGGAGAAAGCCACCGACATGGGGCGTGATTTCGCCCCCGGTGAAGATGCTCAGCTGGTCGGGGAACAACACCGTACCGTTCTGCGTCCCCGGCTGCGGCTTTTTCGTGCTGGTATATGACGTCTGAACCATCAACGACACCGGGGCCACCAGGTTGAGCAGCAGGCTCTGCTGCCCCTCGGGGTTCTTCCCCTCGAGAGACTCGCTCCTGCGGAACACATAGCCGTTGAGCTTGAAGGCCCGCCCTGTAGCTGTGAGTTCGGGAAAATGGGTATGACAGGCGCTGCATGCCAAGCCGGTCTGACGCGCGTAGGTCGGCGTGGCGTGAGAGGCACCGAACGTATAGTGCGAGGCGTAGACCTGCAGTGCCCGCGCCGTGCTTTCCCGCTCGCGGTCCCCGGGTCCGCCATCGGCGACGGCGATGCGTGCAGCGCCCGCGATCAGAGCGCAGAAGAGAGCGACGATCCCAGCTCGACGCGACATGAGGCCTCACGGTGCGAAGGTTGAAGGAGTTTGCGGCTCACATGCCATCGCCGACATGAAGACCACTTGAAGAGATCCTCATGACAGAAATCCCCCCGCGGGGCTTTGGCGCCGCGGGGGGATGCTCACACCCACCGGCCAGGACTTACTTCAGGGCCTTCGGTGGGGTGACTTCCACTTTGACAAGGTGAGGCTTCGCCGCTTCCACCTTCGGCAGCGTGATCGTCAGCACGCCGTCCTCGTACAGCGCCTTGATCGTCTCCGGCTCGACCATGGCCGGCAGGGTGAACGTCCGCTCGAACGCCCCATAGGCGCGCTCGTACCGATGGATCTTCTCGGCTTTCTCCTCGGCTGTCTGCTCCTTGGTCCCTTTGATCGTGAGCAGGTTCCCCTCCACCGCGATCTTCAGGTCCTCAGACTTCACGCCGGGAATCTCCGCGACCAGGCGGATCTGGTCGTGCTCCTCGAAGATGTCCACGAGGGGCACCCACGCGGCCGCAGCGGTCTCGACGGGTGTCCACTCGAACGCACGGAACGGCTCGTAGTACACCCGCCCCATCCGGCGCTCCAGCTGATACAGGAGATCCAGCATCGGATCCCGCACGGGCTTGGTGATTCCGAACATGTCTTGCTTGCCTCCTTTAGGGTACCGGAGGAGCTTGCTAAGGATAGCCACCGACGCTCCAACCCTTTCGCCAGGGCAATAACCGCAGCAGCGAGACGACCGCGCCCGTTACGCCGGCGGCAACGCCGAGCACGCCAAGCTGCACCAAGCCATCGCGCCAGGTCATCGCGCCTCGACGCTGCCGACCAATACACACTGCCAGCCGGCTTCTGAGCTTCCGATGAAGGCGGCGTGAGGAGTCCGTCAAAACGGTGAAAAGCCCGGCGAGCCGTACGTATGCATCTGCAGGTGCTGCCACAGGGGCACCGCGTACGCAATGAGCACGAGCACGATGGCCACGAGGGTCCACAACCCGTAGCGGTCGAGCACGCCCGCCCGTGGGTTGACGGGCTCGAGCGGCTCGGCCCACTCGATCGCCTCGGGCTCGCGCTTTTTCCCCGCGAGTCCCGTGCCGAGCATCACCAGCATGAAAAACTCGGCGCTGGTGAACAGGAACAGCCCGCCCACCGCCGACACGTCGGTCAGACCACGCCACGCTTGGGCTGCGGCTGCGCCGCCATAGCTCGCGTCGTAAATGCGCCGCGGCATCCCCATGAGCCCCGTGATGTGGTTCGAGATCGAGAACAGCACCATCCCGATGAACCACAGGTAGGGCTGCACCTTGGCGAGCAAGCCCAGCTCGAGCTCGCGCCCCGTGAGCCGCGGCAGCAGCCAGTACGCAGTCCCCATGAAGGTCAACGCCGTGGCGCTCCCCACCGTCAAATGGAAGTGTCCCTGGATCCATGCAGTATTGTGCACCACGGCGTTCATCCCGTAGGCGGCGTTGATCGCGCCGCCGAACCCGCCCACGGCGAACAACAGCATGGAGAGCAGGACGCTCGCGACCAGCGGGTCGCCCCAGGGGAGCTGCTTGAGCCAATCGAGGAGCCCGGTCGCGCCCTTCAGGCGCCCCGCGACCTCGAGTGAGGCCGTGACCGTGAACGCCGTCACGAAGCTCGGGAACAGAATGCCAAACGTCAGCACGGTGTGGAGCAGTTTCCACGACGCGGGAATCCCCGGGTCCATGAACTGGTGGTGGAAGCCCACGGGCGTGGAGAGAACGATGAATAGGACAAACGTGAGGCGGGCCAGCGGATCGCTGAATAGTCTTCCGCCCGCGACCTTCGGGAGCACCGTGTACCACACGACGTAGGCTGGGAGCAGCCAGAAGTAGACGAGCGGGTGGCCGAAGTACCAGAACAGCATGCGCGCGAGCTCAGGATCCACTGTCTTGGTGAGGCCAAGGGACCAGGGAATCAGCAAAAACAGCATCTCCGCCGCCACGCCCACCGTCGCGATCAGCCATACGATCACCGTCGCGAGCATCCCGTGCAGCGCGAGCGGCGCGGGCTGACCCACATGCTCCCGCTTCCAGAGCAGGTAGCTGCGGATCACCACGAAGCCCCACATCCACGAGCCGACCACGAGCAGCGTCGCCCCGATGTAGAACGCCGGATGCGCCTTGAGGGGCGGATAGAAGGTGTAAAGCACGGTGGCCTTGCCGGAGAGGATCGCCGCAACCGCCGCGAGCGTCCCCGCGAGCGCTACCCAGAAGCCCGTCCACGCGAGGCCGCGGTGCGGGACGGGACGACCCAGCGTTCGCTCGGCCACGACATAGCCGAACCCCATGATGAAGAACGTCGTGAATACCAGCGCCATGAGGGTCCCATGCGCGGTGACCGAAAGGTAGTACATCTTGGCCGAGCGCCACGGGAGGTCGAGCGCGGCGCGGGACAGCGCCTGCATCAGGGCCATCGCGGAGGCGATGCCGAACGCGAGGATCGCGACCCACAGGTTGGCGAGCGCGAGGCGACTGGTGCGGTTGCTCATGGCTTCACCGCCTCGACGATGAGCTTCGCCGACATCAGGTGGTGGCCGAGCCCGCAGTACTCGTTGCACACGATGAGGTACTCGCCCGGCTGCCGGAACGTCGTCGTGAACTGGCTCACGTAGCCGGGGACGAGCATGGTGTTGGCGTTGGTGCCGACAATGAGGAAGCCGTGGGTCACGTCCGCGCTCGTCATCCGGAAGGTGACGGGCTTGCCGGCGGACACGTGGATCTCGGCGGGCACGTACGCGAACATCATCCCGACCGCGACCACGGTCGCCCCGTGCTCGTCCACCGTGACGCCGGGATGCGCGAAGCGCGGGTTCTTGAAGACCTGCGTGGGATCGATCGTCTCGACATGGCTCGGCGGCTCGAGCGCGCCACCGATGCTCGTAATGAGCAGGGTCGCGACGAAGGCGGCGATCATGCCGCCCGCCGCCCACATCCAGATCTTCTCGTAGAGTGGGACGTTCATGGGGTCACGCCGCCGCGACGGAGATAGACAAACACGTACATGGCAAACCACCCGACGACGAAGAGCAAGCCGTACAGACCGATGATGAACAGCGTTCCCTTCGGGTGGTTCATCTGAGAGGGAGTGTCGGGCATCTCAAGTCTCCTCAACGCGAAACGACCGGGATCAGTACTTAGCCTGCATGTACTCCACGCCCTTCCGCACCGTCTTCCGCCACGCATCCTCGACGGTCGGCGTAAAGTCCGGGTCGCAGTGGCGCACGGTATCGATCAGCGCGTCGATGAATGGCGGATAGAGCGAGGGATCCACGCCGAGCTCCCGCCGACTGTGTCGCTCGGCGACCCGGGCCAGGATCGTTGGTTCCCACGCCGGCTGCTTCGGGAAGATGAGCAGCAGGCCGAACGCATGCCGCAAGAGCTTATGCTGACGCTCGAAGTCCGTTCCCGCGAACATCGACCTCGCCTGTGGGCAGCGGGCGAAGAAGTTGCTGTAGAAGTCCTCGAAGAAGCGCGGGGCGGCGCTGCAGCGATCGTAGCTCGCTTTCGCCGCCATCGTCTCTCGGTCCACGGCTTCGCCGCCCTTGCTCACGCCGCGTGCCTCGCATGACTCACACCGACCAACTCGCACTCCAGCCGCACGCCGCCGCTCGGGACATTGACCGCCCGGATTGCGCCACCATGCAGGCTCGTCACCGCGGCGGCGACCGCGAGCCCGAGCCCAGTCCCCGTCCCCCGGGTGCGGGCCGGGTCCGCGCGGTAAAACGGCTCGAAGAGATGCGCCAGTTCATCGTCGGCCAGCGGTGGGCCGGAGTTCTCGACCGCGAGACGCAGGTCTCCTGCCGTGGTGGTCGTGGCGACCGCGACGTTGCCGCCGTGAGGGGCGAACTTGATGGCGTTATCGAGCAGCTCCTCGATGAGGCGCCTCGTGAGGCCAGGATCAAGCGCTACACTCCCGAGCCCCGGATCGAACTCGGTGCGGAGGTTGAGCGCCTTTTCTTCGATCCGGCCACGCATCGCCTCGAGCTCGTGGCAGATCAGCGCATTCACGTCGGTGGGAAGGCGACACGCGCCGAGCACGCCGGCGCCTGCGCGGGTGATGAGCAGCAAGTCCTCGCTCATCGCCGTCAGGCGGTCGATCTCCTCGAGACTGCTGCGCAGCACGCGTTGGTAGTCTCGGGGGCTCCGCTCCGCGCGGAGCGCCACCTCGATCTCGCCCCGCAGCGCGGTCAGTGGCGACCGCAGCTCGTGGCTGACGTCCGCTGTCAGCCGCCGCTGGTTCTTGAACGCCGCGTCGATGCGCTCGAGCATGCGGTTCAGAACCGCGACCAATCCTCGGTACTCATCGGTGTCGGCGTGCGCCACGATCCGCTGGCCAAGCGTGCCCGCTTCAATGCGGGTCGCCTGCTCAGTGATCTCGTAGACCGGTCGCACCGCCGAGCCCGCGAGCCACCACGCTCCGACCAGGGTGGCGCCGGTCCCCACCGCCACGACGGCCACCAGCACCAGCAACAGCTCGCGGTGCATCCCGGCCGCGGGGCCGAGCGCCACGGCGTACGCGGCCGCTGCCGTCACCACCAGGCCGACGCCCATGGTGGCGGCGAACCGGACGGCGAGCGCACGTCTCAACGATCGGCTCACGCCTCTTCGCGATCCGGGGACACGAGCCGGAACCCGACGCCCCGCACGGTGTGGAGCAGGTCGAGCTCCGCGGCCTCCTGGAGTTTGCGGCGGAGATTGCCCACATGGACGTCCACCACGTTGCTCTCGGGGTCGAAGTGCAGATCCCACACCTTCTCGAGCAGCTCGGTGCGCCGGATCACCTCCTCCGGCCGCAGGAGGAAGTGCTCGAGCAGCTGGAATTCCTTGGGCGTGAGCTCAAGCTTCTTGCCCTTGACCTTGACCTTGTGCTTCAAGCGGTCGAGCTCGACCGGTCCATAGCTCAGGAGTTCAGTCCGGCTCGCGCCGCCGCGGCGGATCAGCGCTCGCACGCGGGCCAGCAGCTCATCGAACTTGAACGGCTTGGCGAGATAATCGTCGGCGCCGGCGTCGAGCCCGCGCACGACGTCCTCCGTCGTGTCGCGCGCGGTCAGCATGAGGATCGGCGTTTTGCGCCCCTCGCGACGCAGCTCCGCTGCGACCTGGAGGCCGTTCTTCTTCGGCAGCATGACGTCCAGGACCACGAGGTCGTAGTCGTAGACGTGTGCCAGGGTCGTGGCCTCGTCGCCATCGGGCGCCACGTCCACCGCATAGCCTTCTTCGCGCAGCCCCTGCTCGATGAAGCCGGCGACCTTCCGGTCGTCTTCCACGACAAGAATCTTCATGGGTCGGAGCCTAAGGAACGGGCGCTGAACCGACTCTAAAGAATCGGTGAAGAAACCTTCAGGTGGCGTCGGGTGGCCGCAGCGGTAGGGCCAAGGCGAAAGTCGCCCCCCGCCCGACCGTGCTCTCGACGGCCAGCCGTCCCCCCATCACTTCAGCCAAGCGCCGCGATACGGGGAGCCCGAGCCCGGTCCCGAGCCCCGAATGCGGATCGAAGCGCTCGAACGGCTCGAAGATAAGCGCCCGCAGCTCGGGCGGGACCCCGGGCCCGTGGTCGACCACCCGGAACCACACCTCCGAACCGCCCTGCTCGACGCGCACGACGACGGTCTCGCCCGCGGGGCTGTGTCGCACCGCGTTGGAGAGCAGGTTCACGAGGATCTGCTCGAGCCGCACGGGGTCGGTCCGCAGCGTCGCGATGCCGTTGGAATACTCGGTCCGGAGCCGGACCTGCTTCGCCTCGGCCGCGGGCTCGATTCCCGCGATCGAGCGCTGCACCGCGGTGGCGATTTCAACGTCGCGCCACACCGGCCGGACCTTCCCCGCGTCGAGGCGCGTCAAGTCGAGGAAGTTGTTCAGCAGCGTGATCGTGCGTTCGGCGCCTTCGTGCACCTCGCGCGCCGCCCGCGCGTCCTGTTCGGGGGACTTGCCGCGCACAAGGCGCTCGGCCCAGCCATACACGCCCGTGAGGGCGTTCCGCAACTCGTGGTTCATCATCGCCGAGAACAGATCCCGCTGCCGCTGCATCGCCTCCACCTGGTCGACCAGCCGCCGGCTCTCGTCGTACAGCCTGGCATTCTCGACGGCCACGGCAGCGTGCGCGGCGAGGAGCACAGCGATCGCTTCGTCCTCCGGGGTGAACTCGGTCGCGCCGAGCTTCTCCGTGAGATACAGGTTACCGAAGACCTGGCCGTGACTCACGATCGGGACGCCGAGGAAGGACTTCATCATCGGGTGGTGTGGCGGGAATCCATAGCGGTTGGGATGCCTGGTGATGTCTGCCGTGCGGATCGGCTTCGGCTGGCGGATGACCAGCCCGAGCAAACCGCGCCCCATGGGGAGCGCGCCAATGCGGTCACGCTCCGCCTGAGACATGCCCGACGTCACGAACTGGCTCAAGGACTTCTGGTCCGGCGCGAGCACGCCGAGGGCGGCGTACCGAGCACCGACCACCTCGCGCGCCGAATCGACCACCTGCTGCAGCACGCGATCGAGCGAGCGCTCGGAGAACACGGCGACGCCCGCCGATAGCAGGGTTTCGAAGCGACGGCGCACCCGCGACGCTTCGCTGGTCCCTCGTCGGGATGGGCGGGAGGGTCGCTTCTTCGACAACTCCACCTCGCTGCTGATGAGTGACCCGCTGGCCGTGAAGACTGTACAGTAAGCATGAAGGGTCGCGGTCGGAAGCTAACGGGCCCTTCGGCGGACAGGGACGATCCTCACCCGCGGTTCAACGTCTCTTCAGAAGCCTGCTCCTAGGTTCGCGCATGGAGGGTCGAGATGAAACTTGAGATGATCCTGGCGGCAACGAATGGGTCGCCCGTCGGGAATGACGCCTTGCGCGCAGCGGCGAGGATTGCGGCCGGGGCGGGCGCCAGGTTGGCGGCCGTCACCGTGGCACAGGATCCCCGGCAATGGATCGAGTCCGGGGAGGTCGAGAAGTATCGCTTCAACCTCCCGGATCCCATTGAAAGCGTGCTCACGCCCCGGGTGCGCGACCGGCTCGAGCCGGTATTCCGCGCGGCCATCGACACGCCGCTAACTGCTCACCTGGTCCGCTTGGGCGTGCCAGGCGTCGAGGTCGCGCGCGCCGCCGAGATCGTCAAGGCAGATCTCGTCGTGCTGGGCCGGGGGGCAGAGATCGGACGCACGATCGAAGCCACCATCCGGCGCGCTCGCATGCCGTGCCTCCTCGTCCCCGCCGGCCCGCTGCGGTTTCAACGCGTCCTGGCCGCGGTCGGCGCCGGTCCGGCTGCGACGGACGTGCTCGCCGGTGCCGTCGCGCTCGCCGTGGCGGAAGGCGGCGATATCCTCGCGCTTCACGTCGAGCCGACGCCCGGCCAGTCCGAAGGCGGCGCGCCCCGGCGCGAAACGATACGCCACGTGCACGCCCTATCGGGAGCACTGCACGCCGCTTGGGAACGCGAGGCCGGCGGGGCCCCGACCGCTACAGCAGCGTGCGAGCTGATCGTGCGCCAGGGTGAGCTAGTGACCGAGATCCTCAATGCCGTGCGGGAGGAGCGCATAGACCTGCTGGTCGTGGGGTGTCACCGAGGCGAAAGCGGCGACCAGCTGAAGAGTATCGGGTTCCGTCTCCTGCGCCGGGCGCCCTGCGCCGTGTTGACGGTCCCCGTTTGAGTCGCCTCAGGCCGCGGCTGCCACCACGGCACCGCGATTTCGGCGATCGCGCTGTGAGCGTGCGACCGTGAACCCGTCGCCGGGTCACATCTCGGAAAGCCCGGAGGGAGTGACCCGCGCCCAGACATGGCCCGCGAAGGCGACCGCCGCACTCGCCTCCGCAAGCCGCCCGGCAAGGGCGAACCGCGGGTCCTGCTGCGCCGCCGGCGAGCGGACCCACACCCGCGAGCATAGCAAGCCGACGTTCAGTAGCCCGAAGACAAGCCAAGCCGTCCGCCCCCGTCTTTTTGTGCCGCCCCCCGGTCGACTCTTGCGACGCGAACGACACCTCTTCACATTCCTAACACTGCAGCTTGAGAGCCTCTTGAGTAGGCTGGCCGCTCTCTCCTTCGCTCTGACGCCCTCTGACGCCACCCCGAACTCGAGGCAGCCGCCGCAGCTCTCGGGTGACGTCTCTCGACGCGGCGTGCCGCACGCGCTGCAGCGGCTCGCTTCACGATGCAGCACAACGGAGGGTGGCGATGACTCCCCAACACAAAGCCCTGTTGACCGCGGCCTTCGCCGCACTCGGGCCCGAACGCGTGACACGTGGCCTCAAGGCGACCGGGCACAGCTGGCGCGATTGCTTCCTGGCCCTCGCCATGTCTGGTAAGCCAGACGCGTTGGCACGCCCGCTTGAGAAACGCTGGCGCAAGGAGCACTTCGTCAGCACCCTGCTCGGCGTCCGGATAGAGATCATACACGAGATCGTCAGGGCCTGGGATCACGAGGAGGAAGACTTCCGGGCGCTGGCCGCCGAGTGGCTCGAGCTGAACCGCACGGCGGTGTCAACCGGCCCGGTGGTTGGCGCGTGAGTGACGCCACACCGCCGTGGCTATTCCTTTAGCGTGAGACCGCACGGGAGGGATCTATGGAGGCCCGCGTCACGTCGCAGTCGCAGCCTTTTAGGCTCATACAGAGGATGGAAGAAGCGAAGGTTCTGCACGGGCAGGAGCTCAGGGCCGACCTCCCCAATGTCAGGGTTACCGCGCTGGCTGGAAGCGGGGAAGGTCAGGCGCTCTTTTGCAACATCGGCCCGATTCGGGTCCGGGAAGTTCTGCAGCGGGGGGACGACTGCCCATTGCCGACCAACGTCATGTTGCAGGGCCTGGAGGTTCCCATTGCGGGAACGTATGACATTTTCAACGCCCGTGTCTCGTCGAACGGGGAAATCGAGCTCGTTGTGGACGATAAGACGTGGCTTGTGCCCGCGGTCAAAGCGCACGGGTTCGACGGCTCATACACGTTCTCTTAGGTGTGCTCACGCAAGGATTGGAAAGGGGGGCGCGCACAGGCTCGCTCGCAAAGTCTCCCGTGTGAACTCGGGCGAGAGCCGGAAAGGGGTGTGAAGCGGTGGCCAATTTCCCGCCGCACGACCCGACGCAGGAGCTTGCGCACCTGCGTGAGCTGCGGGATGCCGTGCTCGACGTGCTGAAGAATCTGCGGCTGACCGCAGACCAGAAGCTCGAGGCAATTGAACTTCTCTTTTCGGAGGAGCTGGACGAGGAGGGGGAAGAGGAGGACGCGCGGGACCGGGAGCGCCTGAGCTGAATCGCAGTTATCGAAGGAGGGTCGACGTCTAGGCCCCAACACTCCGTCCCCGATCAAGCGGATCGGGCACAGCTTGCTAGGCATAGCCGCCGACGTTCCAGTCTTTCCCCCATGGCAGTAGTCGCAAAACCGTGACTGCAGCGCCTGCCATGCCAACCACAAAACCCACCACGCCGACCTGCGCCAACGCCTCCCACCAAGTCATACTTCTCCGGCTCTGCACCAGCGGCGCGAGTGCAGTTCTTAAGAGCCAGCCAGGTCGAGCAGCTTTCGTCGGAAGTCCTGCAGCACCCGCTCCTCCGCCTGCACGGTCTCCCGTCGACCCGCCAGCCGTTGCTCCGCAATAGCGATCCCCCGCCGCAGGGAGGCCACGGTCGTCTCCTGCTGCGCGATCGCAGCGTGCAAACGTCTCGCCGTGGCGTCGACAGCCTCGACCGCCAATCGCGTCGCAGCTACCCGCCTGGCTGCAGCGTCCGCCGCACGATGACTTGCTTGCCTCGCCTGGGCTAAGGCCGCACGGCGCACGCGAAGCTCCGCCACCTGATCGAGCTCCGCAACGCCAGTTCCCGCGGACCTCGCCGCGACCTCCCACGCGTCCCGCAGCGTGCGCTCGGCTTCGCGCAAACACTGGTCCGCTTGCGCACTGACCCTCAAAGTAGCCTGCAACTCAGCCTCCGCCGCTTGCAGGTCTCGTTGCCGCCGCTCCAGCAAAGACGCTTGCGAAGCGGCTTCGGCGGATTCGTTTCGACCGCGGGACGATCCCTCCGAGGGTTCGGTGTTCTGCGGAACGCTCACGGGACTGCTCGGGCGGACGACGCCGGCTCGAACGGTCGTCACGGCAGGGCCGCTGCTGGTGCCTGGAGCCGGCGCTCGGCCTCGGCGAGGGCCTCGTAGATGGCAGCCGCGTCTGGCGCAACGAGGAGCGCCTCGACGGCCTCACGGCGCGCGAGCATTTGCGTCAGCTTCGTTAACCAGGGAAGATGAAGCTCGCTGTACTTGAGCCCGAGCACAAAAAACAGATGCGTAGGTCTCCCGTCGAGCGCATCGAAGTCCACCCCGCCCTTCGACCTCCCAAGAATCATGAACGGACGGACGACTTGCTCTGGATTCCGTTGCAACGTGTGCAGAAACGCGATCCCGTTCCCGGTTGCACTGGGCATCACGTTCTCGCGCTCGATCAGGGCGCCGACGAACCACGTCTTGTCGCGCACCAGTCCCAACGAGTGAGCGTGAGCCGCCAACTCGTCCACCACCTTGGTCTTCGTGCGGGCTGCGAGATCACCGAGGACGTGGCTGGATGCGAAGCAGCTCGCGAGATCGAGCCGCAGAGCGTCCCCGCGCACGGCGCGACGCGGCTCGACGTACCGGCGACTAATGCCGAGCATCTGGTCATCGAGCCACGCGTCGATCATCGCCTTCCGGAACCGCCACTGATTGCCGACCTTGACGGCCGGAAGGGGGCCGTCGGCTGCCAGTTTAAGAACCGTCCGCTCGTTCAAGTTTAGGTATGCGGCCAGATCCTTCACCGTCATCAAGCGGTCGTTGGCCTCCATGTTCCCTCCCGCCCGCGCGTTACGCCTCTCCCTTGACCACTAGAGTGAGAGTAACGTAGACTTACCGCCGCGGTCAAGAACTACGTCGTATTACCGAGATTTGCTCGAAAGTGCGTGAAAATTCGCGGATCGTCGGCCCACGGAGCCGAGCCCGACGGATCCGCTCTTGGAGCCTCTGAAGAGATGAGACGCGGAGCGACACCGCTCTCGGTCGTCTGCAGCGCACCTCAACCTGCACGGCGCGCCATGGCGCGCGGAGGTAGACCCGTGACCGGTCCTGGCAAACCTAGTCAACCATCGCAACCCCAGAAGGGGAACCCGCAGCCGCCGAAGCCACCTCCGCAGCAACCGCAGCGGTCTCCCAACCCAACTCCGTGGCCCAAGACGCCCAACCCCAGCGGTCCGTCTCAGCCGGGTCCGAAGCCCAAGTAAAGGGATGACGAGCTTGCGGGAGGCCCGGCGTCGAGTCCGGGCCTCGTCGCTTCCCTTACGCAGGTCGGCGGTCGCGTCACCCGCTCTCGATCCTCCCTAGGAGGCGCAGGAGGCCGTCCAGCACCGTGAGGGGGTGGGGTGGGCACCCAGGCACCCACAGATCCACCGGGAGCAGGTTGCCGACGCCGTTGGTTACCTCAGGGCTCCCGCGGAACGGCCCCCCGCTGAGCGCGCACGCCCCGACCGCAATGACGAGCTTCGGGGACGGGACCGCCTCGTATGTCTTCTCAAGCGCGCCCCGCATATTGGTGTTCACCGCGCCCGTCACAACGATGCCGTCGGCGTGCCGCGGGGAGGCGACGAACTGGATCCCGAATCGGGCCAGGTCGAACACGACATTCCCGAGCGCCACGAGTTCCGCTTCGCAGCCGTTGCAGCTCCCCGCCACCACCGAACGGAGCCGGAGGGAGCGCCTGAACAACTTCCGGGCGCGCTCATTGAGGGCCCGCGCTAGCTCAACCTCACCAGTCGGGGTGACCAGCGCGTCACGCGTGGACGCAGCCATGCGATAGTCGCGGCTATAGCTGATCGCGCCTTCCGAGCAGGCGCTGGCCTCCTCCGGGCTGAACAGGCACGCGCCCAGATCCACCTCGACGGCCCTCTGCGGTTCCGCTCGCAGAAAGGCCGATGGCCCTCGGCCGGCGCACTGCCGGCACGCGTCCCCACATCTGGCCGGATCTCGAGTCGGACGGCCCCGAAAGCGCTCCGGGAAGTCCGCCCCGTCTCGGGGGAAGCGCGATGTCCGGATCCCCTGCTGCAGCCTCGTCTTGAGCCAATTGAACACCGCTACGTCCTCAGTTCAGAGATCATGGCCGGCGTATGACAGGTTGAAGCTCTTGTTGCACAGCGGGAAATCAGAGATCTCGTTCCCGGTCATCGCGAGGGCCACGGCGGCCCAGTTGTGGAACGAGGGGTCGACGACCTTGTGCCGGCGCACGCGCCCGCCATCGTCGGTGATCACGATATGGACGATCTCGCCGCGCCATCCCTCGACCATCGCCACGACCAATTCGTTCGCTCGCAACGGGCCGCAGTCCACTCGGGCGGGACCCTTGGGGAGCGCGTTAAGCTGCTCGATCGTGAACTCGAGCGATCGCTGGATCTCCAGGCGCCGGACCAGTGCGCGCGCCAGGACGTCACCGGCCCACGCCGTGGCCACCGGGATGTGGGCGAAGCGGAAGATCCCCCAGGGGTGATCGTGCCGCACGTCGCGCGGCAGCTCGCACGCTCGGGCCACTGGGCCGACGAAGCCGTACTCGACACAGGCACCGCGGGGGACGACACCGACGCCCTCCAGCCGGGCTTGAACCGACGCGCTCTCGAACAGCAAAGCGAGCACCGGCTCGAGCTCCTCATCGAGGTGTTGCAGCCGGTCGCGCATCTCACCAGCCATGACCGCCGTGAGGTCGAACGCCGCCCCGCCGGGGCGGACGAGGCCCCGCCCGTAGCGATTCCCGGACAGCAGCATGAGGAGGTTGAGGCATTCGCCCCGCATGCGACCCAGATACGCCGCCGCCGGCTGGAAGGCGACGTCCCCCGCGATCGCGCCGAGGTCGCCGATGTGGTTCGCCAGGCGCTCCAGCTCGAGCGCGATCCCACGGACCGTCTGCCCCCGCGGGCTTTTTCTACTTCGGGCTAGCGCCTCCACCGCACCGCAGTACGCCCCCGCGTGGCCGACCACGGTGTCTCCCGCAATCGACTCGGCGACGAGCACGGCGCGATCGCGATCGACGCGTTCGAGGAGTCGCTCCACCCCGCGGTGCTGATAGCCCAGCATGATCTCGAGGAACAACACCTGCTCGCCGTGCGCCTGAAACCGAAAATGTCCGGGTTCGATGATGCCGGCGTGGACCGGGCCGACGGCGACCTCGTGCACCTCCTCCCCTTCCACGCGAAAAAACGGATACGCCTCGCGGTCCAGCGAGTCGGCCCGCCGCCCCGGCGCGAGATGGTCGGGTGGATGCCGCCGGAGCGGCTTGAGCCAGGGATGGCCTTCGGGCACGACGCCGCACTGCTCGGCGATCTCGCGCTCGAAGCCGTGGGCCTGGGGGCACGCGGGTGAGAGCGACGGGTAGCGATCCCCCACTATCGCGCTCGTCGCGCCGAGCTCCCCTCCGGCATCGTCGGCGAGGATCGCGATGAGCCGCGTCTGGTCGCTCCCTTCCGGCATGCCAAAGAAGGCCGCGAGCCGCCAGCCCTCCGCGACGGCCGCCACCACCGACTCATGAACGCGCTCCATCGGCTCCACGGGGACCGCATCCAGGGGGATGGCACGCCGGTTGCGAAGACCGAGCTCCCGAAACCGACTCATGGGGCTGTTCCACCGAGCGCGACGGCGGCGCGTGCCAAGACGTCGTGCAACGGGCCGGGGATGTAGACGCCCAGCATCAGGACCGCGGCGGCCAGCGCCACCGGGCCGGCCACGAGCCACGGGCTCTCCCGGACGGGGCCGGTGCCCGGCTCGGGCTCCCCGAGCGCAATCCCGAGTATGAGCGCCGCCATCCCGACGAAAATGATCGCCAGCATGAGCAGGCTGGCCGCCGCAATCCAGGGATGCCCCGCATTGATCGCCGCGCGCAGGATGGTGAACTCACTCATGAACAGCCCGAACGGAGGTGAGCCCGTCACGGCGAAGAGACCGAGCACGAGGAGCGCCGCCGACACGGGAAGCGTGCGGATCAATCCTCGGTTGCCAGCCGCCGTCGCGCTCCCCGTGGCGAGCACGATATTCCCGGTGACGAGGAACACCCAACCCTTCGAGAGGCCGTTGTTGACCAGGTGCAGCATGCTGCCGTACGCTCCCACGCCACCCAGCCCGAGCCCGAGCACGAGCAGTCCCATGTGCTCCACACTGGAGTAGGCGAGGAGCCGCTTCACGTCGCTCTGGCCGATGATGAACACGGCCGCGACGGCGAGCGAGAGGAGCCCGAACCCGATGAGCACCGGTTGCGCGAACGCTCCGAGCCCGGCGGCCATCACCACTTCGGTCACGCGCGCGACGCCGAGGAACGCGCAGCTCGTCAGCGCGCCGGCCATGAGACCGCTGACGAGACTGGGCGCTTCCCCATAGGTGTCGGGCTTCCAGGTGTGCATGGGGGCGAGTCCCATCTTCGTGCCAAAACCGACGAGGAGAAACAGGAACGCGACGCGGAGCCACGCCGGGTGCAGCTCGCGGGCATGCTCGAGGAGGTCCGAGAGGACCAGGGGGCGACCCGGGACGTCGACTTGCGCGCTGGCGAGGAAGAACGTGCCGAGGAGCGCGAGGGCGATGCCGACCGACGAGATGACGAGGTACTTCCACGTCGCCTCGAGCGAGCGACGGTCACGGCGCAAGAAGACGAGCGGCGCGACCGACAGCGTCGTGGCCTCCATTCCGACCCAGAGCATCGCCAGGTGTTGCGCGAGCGACACGACCGATGCGGCGCTCAGGAACGCCAGGAGGCCTCCCGCGAACACGCGGCCGCTGCGCGGCTTCTCGCGCCGCAGGTACCCGACGGCGTAGGTCACCGTGACCAGGAAGAGAGCGCTGGTCAAGGTGAGGACGGTGAGGCCGAGCGGATCGGCGGCCATCCAGCCGCCCAGCGCGGCGGGCTCCGGGACCGCCCACAGCGTGGCAACCAGAAACAGGTGCGCCAGCGCGATGACGGCCAGGAGGCCGACCGGAACGCGGCGCCCGCGGAACGCGGGGAAGCCGAGGACGGCGAGCGCGGCGAGCAGGGGGAGCGCGCAGATGGCGAGCAGGCGCATCAGTCCGAGAGCTCCGTCAGACGCGTGGAATCGAGCGAATCGAACTCGCGATTGATGTGGAACACCACGATCCCCATGATGAACACGCCGACGAACACGTCGAGCAACACCCCGAGCTCGATGAGAAACGGCACACTCTCGGTCTGCGTCAGCCCGAACAGGTAGATCCCGTTCTCGAGGATGAGATAGCCCACCACCTGCATGAGCGCTTTGCGTCGCGTGGTCAGGACGAGGAAGCCGATCATGAGGGTCGCCAGCGACACCGGCACGAGCAGCGATTGTTGCGTGGCCGGCAGGGGCAGACGGGAGGCGATGGCGAACGCGAGGGCGATGGCAAGCGCGCCGAGCAGTTGCGAGGCGATGAACCCGACGAGCGGCTCGATTTCGCGGCGCACCGCGGCCTCGCGAATTGCGCGCGCCAGGAACCACGGCAGCACGACGGCCTTCACCACGACAGTGCCCAGCCCGAGACTGACCGCGTGCACCGAGAGCTGCGGGGCCAGCAACAGCGGCAGGAGTCCGAGCAGCACGCCCTGCGCGGCCAGCCCGCGGATACAGCTGGTGAGCCGCGTCGTGCCGAGCACCGCGAGGTCCGAGAGCACGATGAGCAGGAGGACGAGATGGGCAGCGTTGTGCATGGTCAATGGAGCTGGAGGATGATGCCGAACGACGCGAGCACGGCGGCCCCGACGAGAAGCTGCGGTACGCGAGTCAGCCGGAGCCGCGCCATGATCGACTCCACGACCCCGACCGCCACCGCCACCAGCGCGAGCCCCGCGAAGAGCACGGCGATCGCCGCGCCCCCGGAGAGGTCCGCGCGGGGCACGAAGACGCTCACGACCAGGACGCCGAAGAGTGCCAGCTTGAGGGCGCCGCCATACAAGATGAGGGCGAGGTCGGGTCCGCTGTGGTCGAGGACGATGACTTCGTGGATCATGGTCAGCTCGAGGTGCGTCGCCGGGTCGTCCACCGGCACGCGGGAGTTTTCGGCCAGCAGCAGCACGAACAAGCTGATGCCCACGAGGCTCAGGGACGCCCCGGCGCGGGGCCACGCCACCGCCAGCGGCGTCCCTAGCATGCCGCCGAGCGAGATCTCGCCGGTCGAGAGGACGAGCGCGATGAAGCAGAGAAACAGCGTCGGCTCCGCGAAACTCGCGATCGTGACCTCGCGGCTCGCGCCCATCCCCTCGAAGCTCGACCCCGTGTCCAACCCCGCGAGCACGAGGGCGAAGCGCCCCAGGGCGAGCAGCCCGGCGAACACCACTAAGTCGCCCGCGAAGCCTGCTGGCGAGGCGCGGCCGTCGAGCGGGAGGAAAAGGGTGGCGACGAAGAGGGACGCGAGCACGACGACCGGGCCGGCGCGAAACACCCAGGTCGTCGTCCGGCTGTAAACGGTTCCCTTCCGCAACAGCTTCCAGAGATCGTAATACAGCTGCAGCACAGGCGCGCCGCGCCGGCCGGTCAGCAGCGACTTGGTCTTCACCGCGATGCCCGGCACCGCCGGGGCCGCGATGCCCAGGATGCCGAGAGCAGCCACTCCTTCCCAGGTCACAGCGTCCGACCCGTTGCGACGAGGTAGAGCAGCACGCCGGCGACGGCGACGACGACGTACAGCAGGTAGAGCTGCAGCCCGCCCCGCTGGATGGGACGCAACCTCGCGGCGGCGGCCCGGACGCCGTGCCACGCGGGCAGAACGACCCGCTCCAGGACCGGATCGGTCGGGTGCGTCGCAAAGGCGTCGCCGGCGCGGGCGGTGCGGACGCCAGCGACCGGCCGGAAGACGCCAAGGAGCGGCGCGGCGAAGGACGAGGCGGTATACGCCATCCGAGGAGTCGCCGCGGCGTAGCCGCACGCCCACGTCGCCGCCTCGAGGCGCGGCTGCCGACGGGCGAACGCGCCGCGCGCCGCCCAGGCCGCGAGCAAGGCGGCGGTCAATCCCAGCGTGAACACGGTGGCAGGACCCGCACCGACGACCTCCGGGCCCACCGCGCCCGGCGCGACGCCAGCGACCAGCGAGCCCACCCGGAGCGCCGCCGGCACCACGGCGACCGGGAGCAGCCCGATGGCGACGCAGGCGACGGCGAGGCCGACCACCGGGCGGATCATCCTGGCGGTGGGCTCCCGGGCGGTGGTCGCGACGACGTCTCGCGGCGTTCCGAGGTACAGAACACCCACCACCTTGACGAAGCAGGCGAGCGCCAGCCCGCCGATGAGCGCCAGCGCCACCGCGGCCAGGCCGGCGAGCTGGATCGTATCGCGCGCGCTCCCCCCAACTCCCCCGCGCAGGAGGGCCTGAAAGACCACCCATTCACTCACGAATCCATTGAGCGGTGGGAGCCCCACAATCGCCGCCGAGCCGACCAGGAAGGCAGCCGCCGTTGTGGGCATTCGCCGGGCGACCCCGCCGAACCGATCGATATCGCGCGCGCCCGTGGCGTGGATCACCGACCCCGCGCCGAGAAACAGGAGGCTCTTGAACAACGCGTGGTTGAGCGTGTGGAGCGCGGCCCCGGCGAAGCCCAGCACCGCGATGACCGGGTGCCCGTACGCCAGGCCCAAGGCGCCCGCGCCGATGCCCAGCAGGATGATGCCGATGTTCTCCACGCTGTGGAAGGCGAGGAGCCGTTTGATATCGTGCTGCGCGAGGGCCCACACAACTCCCAGCATACCGGAGCACGCTCCGAGCGCGAGCACGACCCATCCCCACCAGGGTGGCGGGGGACCGAACAGGAGCACGGTCCGCAGCAGCCCGTACACCCCCATCTTGATGACGACCCCCGACATGAGCGCGGAGACGTGCGATGGCGCCGCGGCATGAGCTTCGGGGAGCCAGAAGTGGAACGGAACGAGTCCCGCCTTGAGCCCGAACGCGACCAGGGCCAGGACGAGGATCATCCCGCCCCGGCCGGCCAAGAGCGGTCGGTGCTCGGCGAGGGCGGCGAAACTGAAATCACCCGCGTCGCCAGCCCAAGTGGCAAACAGGGCGAACAGGAGCAAGGTCCCGGCGTGCGTTACCGCCAGATAGATCAGACCGGCGCGACGGACGTCGGGACGCTCGTGCTCGAGAACGACCAGGAGGTAGGCGGTCACGGCCATGACCTCCCAAGCGATGAGAAAGGGAGCCGCCGCGCGGGCGATCACGGCCGCGGCCAGGGCACTCACCAGGAGCGCCAGGAGCAGATGGGCGGCGCCGACGGCGCGATGACCCCGCTCACGATCGAGATAGGCCAGCCCGTAGAAGGCGCACGCGGCACCGACGCTCAGAATCGCCAGCAGGAAGACGGCTGAGAGCGCGTCGAGCCCGAACACCCACGCGCCCAGCGGGACCGCGCCCGGCAGGCGCACGTCGGGCACCACGGCGCCGGCCAACACGGCCAGCGCGGGCGCCGCGCCGGTGACGCAGCCCGTGCCGAACAAGGCGCGAAAGACCAGCTCCCCCGCGGCGGGACGTCGCGACAGTGCTGCCGCAGCAACGCCCGCCATGACGATCAAGACCAGACCGACCGCAACCAGCGTCACCGGCGCGCCCCCGGGAGGAAGAGGAGCGTCAGCACCGTGAGGACCGTGACGCCGATGTAGAGCAGCGACCAGGTGACGCGAGCCTGATGGTAGGCGCGGAGGCGCTGGCCGGCGCGGGCGACGGCGGCGAAGAGCGGCAGATACAGGCCGACCAGCACCCGGTCCGCCGTCCACGAGGCCCAGCGCGCCACCCGAGGCCACAGCGACGCCTCTTCGGGCTCCCCCAGTCGCTGTACCTCCGTGTGCAGCACCGGCTGGAAGATCCGCGTCAACGGCTCGGCGAACGACGAAGATGTGTATTGCATTGCCACCGTCGGAATCGCATACCCACACCCCCAGGTGGCGTCCTGCTGCGGGCGGAAGTGACGGGCCGCTCGGGTGCGGAGCGCGATCAGCAGGAGCGTGGCGGCGGCGAGCACCGGGACCATCATGCCGAGCGGTCTGAGGACGTTCGGCGCCGCTTGCGCATCCGCGGCCGGGGCGATGACGGCCACTGCCGTGCCGAGCGCGCCCGCCGCGCCGCTGGGAATCAGGGCCATGGTGGCGCAGCCGGCGGCGAGCAACACGAGAGCGAGGACCATGGCCCAGCCCGGACGCGGCGCGGCGTCGGCCTCGGCGGTTCGGGCAGAGCCCGAGAGACCGACGCCCACGAGCCGGGTGAAGCACGCAACGGCGAGTCCGCCCGTGAGCGCGATGGCCAAGACACTGCCCAGGAACGCGACACCGGCAGCCCCTCCGCCCCGCGTCGAGACGGCCCCGAGCAGGGCCCCGCGGAGCAACAGCCACTCACTCGTGAACATGTTCAGACCGGGGAGCGACGCCAGCGCCGCCGCGCCGAGGAACACCAGCCCGCCGACCAGGGGCCAGCCGCGCAGGAATCCGCCCAGGGCGTCGAGGCTGCGGCTCTTCGCGCCCTGGGCGATGGCGCCGAACCCGAGGAACAGCAGCGCTTTTGCGAGGGCATGGTTCCACAGATGCAGCAGCGCGGCGGTCCACGCCAGGCCGGCGAGCACCGGTTCTCCCCGTGCGGTGGCGAGGAGACCCAGGCCCACCGCAAGCGTTACGAGGCCGGCGTTCTCCACAGTGGAGTAGGCGAGCACGCGCTTCACGTCACGTTGGGCGATGGCGAACGCCACACCGCCGGCCGCGCCCATCGCCCCGAGGATCATCAAGAGGTATCCCCACCAGAGCGCCGGCGGCCCGAAGAGCGGGATGAATCGCGCCAAGCCGTAAAAGCCCATCGTGATCATGATCGCCGACATGAGCGCGGAGACGTGGGACGGCGCAGCGGGATGGGCGTCCGGCAGCCAGACGTGCATCGGCACAATCCCCGCCTTGGTACCGAAACCGATCAGGGCGAGCCCGAACAGCAATCCGGAGGGGACCATTGCAGGCGTCGAGAGGGCGCTGATCTCGAATGTGCGGCTCCCGGTCGCCAGGAGGAGCCCGAGGAGCAAGAGGGCGACCGTCGCTAGGTGTCCGGCGACGAGGTATTGCAAGCCCGCTGCGCGCACGGCGGGGGCGTCGTGATCGCTGACGACGAGGGCCCACGAGCTCAGTGTCATCAGCTCCCACGCGACGAGCAGGAGGACGACGTCGTTCGCCGCGACGACGAGCGCCATGCTCAACAGCAGGATGTTGTAAGCTGCGAGCGACCCGCCGATCGGCCGTCCGTGGGCGTGCCGGCGCAGGTACCCGACGCCGTAGAGCGCGCAGAGCGCCCCGACGGCCGCGAGGGGCAGCAGGAAGACCGCCGCGAGCGGATCGAGACGCAAGGCGAGTGCGCCGACGGGCATGCTCCATGGAGCGCGCCAGTACTGCGTCACGGCGCCGGCGAGCGCCTGAGCGCCGGCGAGCCCCGCAGCGGCCGCGCCGGCAATCGCGCCACCGCCGCCGAACAGAATGCTCACCGGGTGGCGCCGCAGCAGGATGCCGCCGCCCGCGCCCACGGCCCAACAGGCCAAGGCGATGGCGAGCGCCGTCACTGCGGAGACCGAAACACGCCGCTCGCTCGCCCCTCCGCCGCCCGCACGCGGCTGAGGATCTCGGAACCGGGCGATCGGCGATTCAGCAGGCGCCGGAGTTCTTGGTCATGCAGGACGAAGCCGAGCTGGCCGAGAATGCGGAGGTGCCCGGGGACGTTTGCGCTGACCACCGTGAAGAGCGCGTGAACGGGCCGGCCGTCCACCGCGTCGAACTCTACGGCGTCACGTAGGAGACAGAGCGTCACGAACGGGGCCGTCACGTGGAGCAGGATCGGATTCCGTACGTGCGGGATGGCGATGCCGTCCCCGATGCCGGTGGAGCCCATGGCCTCCCGCGCTTCGAGCGTCGTCGCCAAGAACTCCCGGTCGACCTCCGCCGGCAGCGGGAGGCGCTGGACGATCTCCCGCAGGACACTCGCCTTGTCCGGCCCGCCCACGTCATGGTGAATGCCGCCGGCCGACAGCAACTCGGACAACGGCGGGACCTGCTCCGGCTGCCGCTGGGCCTGTTCCAGCAGCGTGCGCGAGACCGATATCCCGTTCTCCGTCGCCCACTCCCACAACTCGATTGCGTTGAGATGGAGCCGCTCGTTCACGCGATGCACGGGGAGACCGCGGCGGAGAATCCAGCGGCGGACCGTCGCCTCGTCGACGCGTAAGTACGAGGCCGCCTCGCGAACCGTCAACTGCACGGGGCTAACTCGACGCGACGGGGGCGCTGAAGAGCGCCTCTTCCGTCTTGCAGATCAGGTACTCGGGGACTTGCTTCGCGATAAGGAAATTCGGCATCCGATTCGTTAACTGCTTCGAGAGAATACCACGGGCTGATCAGGCGGCCCAAAGCTACAGGTAGGTCGGCAAGTACGTCAATCAGTGCCAAAATAAGGACATGGTAACTGAGTGCCAAGAAGGGACATTGTAACTGCAATTCTACGAGTACGATATTGATCAGTTGAGCGGTCCCAGTAGACTCCACCGAGCAGGAACACCGAGTTTAGGAGTTGCGGTGGTCGGGTTTCTCATTGGATGCGGGATTGCGGCCCTTATGGTGTACGCCGTCGCCGCGCGGCCCAGCGGCCGGGCGTGGGCCTATGCTCGACTGTTGTCGCTCGGCACGGCCTCGAGCTGTGCAATCACACTTGGCGTCCGGCGGGTCGTGGTGGGGCCAGCGGCCCGGGATATAGCAGATGGAGGCGTCCTCGTAATCGCCTACCACGCGTTTGTAGGGCTCGGCGTCTTTGGAGTCCTGCTATGGCTCGGCCTCGCGTTGTACATCACCCGGGCGGCGTGGGTGCAGTGGCAATTGGTGCGCGCAGGTGAGTTCGCGGGCCTGAGGGAACTCGGCGAACGAGCCGTCGAGCTCCGCACGCTCGTTAAGGAAACCGCCGCGGATCGCGCGTGGATCGCCGCAGAAATGCAGCGCACGTTCGCCACCCAGGAGGAGGCCGAGGTTGCGCTACGCGAGATTCGCAGCCGGGAGCAGCAGATTGAACAGCGGCAAGCCAAACTCGCCGACTTGCGAGTTCCCCTCCAGCCTTGGCGGATCGCACGCCACAGCGCCGATAACAGTGCCAGGGCGGACCTTGCGCGCCGGCGCCGGTAAGCGCTCGAACCGCGCACATCCGTGAGAACAGAACGGCCAGCGCTGGTCTGCGCTGACCGTCTGGGCTATCAGGGGATCCACACTGGAGTCGGACTCCGGTAGCTGTCGCTGTTCTGTTTTGCACCCGCCACCCAACCCGACCTAGTGGCCCAGCACGCTGAGTTGCTCCGCGGTGCCTACCCGGATGAGCCCGACCGCCCCCTTCGCGGCATCGGCGAAGGCGTGCGTCACGAACGCGTATACCCCTTCGCCGCTCGCGTCCTTATCGAACACCGTCTCGAATACCGCCCCGCCCCCTGCCGGGACCCCCCAGGTTTGTACGCTCGACAGCGCATGGGCCGGGTTGCCGTCCGGGTACACCTTGTTGAACACGGTGCCCACGATATGGAAGTCGCTCGTGAAACTCGGCCCCGCGCTCACCACGAACAGGCGGACTCGGTCGCCGACGTCAACCTGTAGAGGGTGGTCCTGGTACTGGAACGCCCGCCCGTTGAACACGACATAGCTCGCCTCGCGCTCGAGCGCCTGCTTCCAGTCGGCCTGTCCCGGCAGGGCGCTGTCGCCCCCCTGCACGTAGAACTCGCTCTGCACGATGACGAATTCCTTGTCGATCTTGCCCGGCCAGCCGCCCTTCGGGTCCACGATGATGGGGAGGTACATCCCCTGCATCAGGTGCAGCAGCACGGGCGGCGTTCCACAGTGCACGAGGTAGGCGCCGGGATCGCGCGCGGTGAACTCGAACGAGAGCGAGTCCTTCGGCAGGATCGTCCGGAAGGCCTTGTTCATCGGGATCCGTGCGGCGTGGAAGTCGATCGAGTGCGGCATCGAGGCCTCGTTGACAAGGCGAATCCGCACCCAGTCGCCCTCGCGCACGCGGACGACCGGGCCGGGAACGGTCCCGCCGAACGTCCAGCTTCTGTACGTCACGCCCTTCGCGATCTCGACCGTCGCGTCGCGGATCGGGATGCGGAACTCCTTCACCGGCGCGCTGGAGACGGGGGCGAGCCGGGCGTCATAAACCGGCTGTGTGATGCGCGGGGCGGTCGCGAAGTCTGTCATCTCGACTCGCGGTGGACCCGAGAAGCCGACGGCGGCGAGCGATGCCAGAGCGACTGCGATCGCGCCGCCAATGACAATCCTGCCGGTCATCACCCTGCTCCTAGTTGGGGAGTTAGCTATCTGTGACGACGCAAGTATCGGGAGCAGTCGATGAACAAGACGGGGAAATTGCATGAAGAGCTCTTCACCCGTAACGGGTGAGGAATCCCTCTGCTACATCTCAATCTCCCTTCACGGACGGGCCGTCATCTTGACCACGGCACCAGCGGATCATGGCTTAGCCAGGAGGCGGTCCTATGTCGTTGCAACCCATCGTAGTGGGTGTGGACGCCTCGCCCGAGGCGGCGGGGGCGGCAGCATTCGCGCTCCGCATGCCGCAACGGGCGGGAACGAGCTGTCATTTGGTCCACGCGGCGCGCGACGCGTGGGCCTCCATAGGGGTGGAGGAAGGGGTGGACCAGTTGTGGCACGCCCTCATCGACCAGGCGCGCAAAAATATCACGGCTGTTTTAGCAGGCGTCGTGCCTCGCGGGCTGGTCGACGAGATGACTGTCCGGCTCGGGCGCGCCCCGCTAGTGCTGAAACAGGCCGTCAGCGAGCTCGGGGCCGAGCTGGTCGTGCTGGGAAGCAAGCATCACTCGGCGTCGGGCCGGTGGCTCGGTGGTAGCACCAGCTTGAACGTCGCGCGGACCACGGACGTGCCCGTCCTCGTCGTCGCCGGCTCGCCAACGGCCATCCGCCGCGTGCTGGTCGCCGTTGACGGGTCTGCCGCTTCTCGACCCACACTTGAAGCTGCAGATCGCTATGCCGCGCTGTTTGGCGCCGAGTTGCGCGTCCTGAGCGTGATCGAGCCGCTACCCGTCATCCCCGAGGCGGCGGCACCCGACGCGACTGAGTACTACCGCATGTCGGAGGAGCTGCTGCAGCGCGCCGTGTGGCCGCTGATTCGCACGTCGGGCGCTGAGAAGGTCGTTCGTTACGGCATGACCGTCGAGACCATCCTGCGCGAGGCGACGGAGTGGCAGGCGGACTTGCTCGTCGCCGGGTCGCACGGTCGAGGATGGATAGAGCGGATGCTCGTGGGCAGCGTGACCGAGCGGCTACTGAACCACTTGCCGACGTCGCTGCTCGTGGTGCCCGTGCGGGCCGACACAGTGGCCGATGAGGACGACGCGGGCGGGGCGGAGCTTTCGCAAGCCCTCGTCGCCATCGCCTGACGCCGCGCAGCCGCACACTGCCGGGCGCCGTTGCGGACCGGCGGGAGCGCGATCAGTACGGGCGTGATCGAATCCATGGCGGCGGCGCGTCGGGCCAGCTCCTGGGACCGATTCTCCTGATCTCGCAGACGGTGTGGTTTGCGGTGGCACGCGACATGATCGCGACGGTCAGCGGGGTTGCACTCGATCGCCCGGAGACGGCGGTCGTGGTCGAGCGCCACATCACCGACGTCGTGCACCGTGCCCTGGCGCCACTGAGGGCCGTATGAAGCATCCTGCCAGGGCGCTCGCGGTGGCCGGGCTGCTCGCCGCCTGTCCCCGAACGAACGGTCGACTGCTGGTGAGCGGCACGGTGGAGATCCGGGAGCTCGAGCTCGCTCCCCTGGCTGCCGGTCGGCTCGCGAGGCTGCTCAAGGACGAGGGAGACAGCGTGCGCCGTGGGGATACCATCGCCGTGTTGGAGCAGCCGGGATTGGACGCGTTAATCGCCCAACGGCGCGCGCAGGCACGCGCTGCCGCGCTGCGGGTCAATGACGTCAAGGCCGCGGAAGCGGACAGTGGGCGGGCGGCCGGCGATCTCGCGCGGGCTGAGCCGCTCCGCGCCCGGGGCATAGTCTCCGAGCAGCAGTACGATGGCCTCCGCGCTACAGCGGCGGCCGCTGCCGCCCGGCTCGCGGCTATGCACGCCGCACCGAGCGAGTCCGCCGCGGCAGGCGCCGCCCTGGCGGCGACGGTCGCGATCCGTGACCAGCTGACCATCGTCGCCCCCGATGATGGCATTGTGCTCACCCGCTACGCGGATCCGGGAGAAGCGCTCGGCGCCGGTACGCCCGTGGTGGCCCTCGGGCTGGTGCACCGCCCGTGGATCCGCGCCTATGTCGCCGACAAGGACCTCCCGCTCATCAAGCTCGGGGAGGCCGCGTCGGTGCGACTGGACGGGTATGCGGAGGTGTTGCCCGGCCGGATCGTGGAGATCTCGCCGCGCGCCGAATTCACGCCACGCGCGGCGCTTACCGAGCGCGAACGGGCGGATCTCGTCTTCGGCATCAAGGTGGAGCTCAACGGGGGCGACGCGGGCGGTCGCGTCAAGGCGGGAATGCCCGTGACCATCGAGATCCCTCGGCTCCGGTGACGCAGGCCGCGGTCGAAACCCATGAGCTGACGCGCCGATTCGGCGCGCTCACGGCCGTCGATTCGCTCACCCTGCGCGTCGAGCAGGGGGAGGTGTTCGGCCTCCTCGGTCCGAACGGCTCAGGCAAGACGACGACGATCCGGATGCTGTGCGGGCTGCTCGAGCCATCCTCGGGCTCGGCGCTCGTCACGGGCATCGACGTCGCGGTCGCACCCGACCAGGTCAAGCAGCGCATCGGATACATGGCCCAGCGAGTCGGGGTGTACGAGGACCTGACCGTGGCGGAGAATCTCGCGTTCTACGCGGGCATCTACGGCCTGCGGGGGAGTGCGACCCGGGCGCGCCTGGCCGACGTGGTCGCGTTTCTCACGCTGGAAGACCGGCTGGGCCAGCTCGCCGCCCAACTCTCCGGCGGCTGGAAGCAGCGGCTCGGGCTCGCTTGCGCGCTGATCCACCAACCGGCGCTGCTGTTTCTTGACGAGCCAACCGCTGGCGTGGATCCCGCCGCCCGACGCCGGTTCTGGAGCACGATCCGCGACCTGGCGAAGTCCGGGACTACGGCCCTCGTCACGACACACTACATGGATGAGGCCGAGCAGTGTGGGCGGTTGGCGATGATGAGCCGGGGACGCCTCATCGCGCTGGGAACCCCCGCCCAGGTGGCCGCACAAGTGGGCGGGCGCGGGGGAACACTGGAGGACGCCTTCGTGATTCTGCAGGAGCAGGACGAGCGATGATGCAACGCTTCTGGCCGATGTTCCGCAAGGAGTTCATTCAGATGCGACGGGACCGGCTGACTTTCGCCATGATGATCGGCATCCCGGTCATCCAGCTGCTCGTGTTTGGCTACGCGATTCAGACCGACGTCCGCAACCTGCCGACCGTGGTCCTTGACCAGTCGCGCACGCCCTCGAGCCGCGACCTAATCGCCGCGTTCCAGAACACGGGGAATTTTCGCGTGGTCGCGCACGTCGACGGGCGACCGGCGCTGGACGCCGCCATCGCGCGCGGTGACGCTCAGGCAGGCATCATCGTTCCCTACGACTACCCGCGAGACCTGGCCCGCGGCAGGACGGCCACCGTCCAGGTGATCGTGGACGCCGCGGACCCGCTGTCGTCGCAGGCCGCCCTCAATGCAGCCGCCGGCGTTGCCCAGGTACGGAACCTCGCGATCCTGTCCCGAGCGGCAGACCGCCGTATCCCGATCGAGGCGCGGGTGCGCCCACGGTACAACCCCGGGCTCCGGAGCCCCAACTACATCGTCCCCGGACTCGTCGGGGTCATCCTCACCATGACCATGGTCCTCATCACGGCGATGGCGATCGTCCGCGAGCGCGAGCGCGGCACGCTCGAGCAGCTCATCGTCACGCCGATCACCAAGACCGAGCTGATGCTGGGGAAGATCACGCCCTATGTAGGAGTAGGGCTGCTCCAGATGACCGCCGTACTCATCCTCGGCCGGTTTGTCTTCGACGTCCCGCTCACGGGGAACGTCCTGCTCCTCTACGGCGTGAGCCTCATCTTCATTATCGCGAGCCTGGCGCTCGGTCTCTTCGTCTCGACGCTGGTGCGTACCCAGCAGCAGGCGATGCAGGCGAGCTTCGGGTTCATGCTCCCCAACATCCTCCTGTCGGGCTTCATGTTCCCCCGCCAGGCCATGCCCGACGTCGCGCAGTGGCTCGGGCTCCTGGTCCCCCTGACCTACTTCCTGAAGGTGGTGCGAGGCATCCTGCTAAAGGGGGTGGGGCTGGAGGCCCTGTGGCGCGAGGTGCTCGTCCTCGCGGCGTTCGCGGTAGTCCTGATCGCCGCGTCGGTGCGGCGCTTCCACAAGACGCTCGACTAGGCGTCCGTTTTCCCCGCGACGCCGATCCGGCTCGGCTCGCTCTTCTTGCCCCGCTCGGGCGCCGCCTCCACCTGCGTGAACAGGTCCTCGGGTCGAAGCCCCTCGGGGTGGGGGAACGCCACCACGCCCGCGGATATGCCCGGCGCCTGCCGTTGCTGGTCAACGGGTCGCAGGTTCGCGTCCTTCCTCGCCGAGTTGTTTCGCTGCACCTCCTGCCGTTGCTGGCGGCCGCGCTTCACGTCTCCTGGCGCGTCGCGGTCGCTCACCACTTGTCACCGTTGTCCCCCCGAATGTCCCGCTGGTTTCGGGGGCTGTTCGCGGGGACTCATCCCCTTTCCTTCGGTTTCGCCTGCTTCTAGGTTTCGGGCCGTGTGGCGCTCAGCCTGACTACGGATCAAGAGGCTGGGGGTTCGAGTCCTCCTGGGCGCACTCCGACCGACACGCGGCTCACGGGGTGACTTTGATCTTGGGCGGAGCCGAGGGTGCCGCGATCACCGCGCTATCCCCTCTCCCGGCCAAGCTCGAGTCCGCGGCGCGGTCGTACGCCACCGGCGTGGCACGCTGCCCGGCGGCGACTTTCTGGACGCCGTCCACCACCACGCGATCGCCCGCCCTGAGGCCCCGCTCGATCAGCCATGCCCCGTGCTCCCAGGACGTCGCCACCACGTCCTGCACCGCCACCCGGTTGCTGTCCACCAGCACGTAGACGAACGCTCCCGCGAGGCCTCGCTGCACGGCCCGTTGCGGCACGAGGATCGCGTCCGGGCGCTTCAGGCCGACAAAGTGCAGGCGCACGAACTGGCCCGGCAACAACACGTGCCGCGGATTCCGGAACTCGGCGCGGAGCGACAGCGTCCCGGTCGTGGGCTGGAGGGCGAGGTCGACGAAATTGAGCTGGCCGGTACCGGGAAAGAGGCTGCCGCAGCACCTCCTGGTCGGACGGGCTGAAGTTCACGTAGACGGGATCGATTTGCTCGACGGTCGTGAGCAGGTCGCTCGGACCCGTGACCCGCGCGCCCAGGTCCAGGAGCCCCCGGCCGGCGCGCCCGGCGATCTCCGCGCGGATGAAGGTGTCGTCGTAGTCTTTCTTAGCGCGATCGACCGCGGCTTGCGCGGCCTGTAGGGCGGCGCGCGCCTGATCGAGCGCCGTCTCGGCGTCGTCCACGTCCTTCTGGGCAACCGCACGCGAGCCGAGCAGCGCCTTGAGACGACCCCAGTTGCGCTGGGCGTTCGCCAATCGAGCGGTGGCGTCCGCGAGCTGGGCCTGGGCGCTCCGGTAGGCCGCGTCGTACGTCGTGGAGTCGATCCGGAACAGCAGGGCGCCCTTCGGGACGTCCGTGCCTTCGGCGTAGGGCCGCGCGACGATGACCCCGGCGACCTGGGCCCGCACTTCGACGCGACGCGACGCCGCGGCCTGCCCGACAAACTCGAAGCGCGCCGAGATGGTCTCGGGGGCGATCGTCAGTACTGAGACCTGGGGAGGAGGAGGCGCGGCGGGGGCGGCCTGCCGACACGCCCAGCCACCCTGGAGCACGGCGACGGCACTGATCGCGCACACCGCTATTGGGCGGTAGCGTCTGCTGCGCACGACGGTATCAGGTGTCATGGACCTTGTGCTGTGGAAATACGGGCCCGCCGTGCGGGCCGCAAGACCCTCCCGGGCTTTCTTTCGGGTTGGTCGGCTTCTAGGTTTCGGGGCCTTGCCTCGGGGCGTAGCGCAGCCCGGTTAGCGCGCCTGGTTCGGGACCAGGAGGTCGGAGGTTCAAATCCTCTCGCCCCGACTCATTGAAGACCAAGCCTCACAATGAATTCCGTTGCGGGGCTTTTTCTTCCCCAGTCCTGGTGGTGTGAGTTTCGGTGTGAGTTTCTCCCGCCGCTAACGGCTCACAATCCGCTGCGTCGGGTGCAGCACCACTTGCCGCACAGTCTCGGCATCGACCTGCTGGTACGAGTTCAGCAGCGTTTGGGTATCCCGCCACCCTCCCGCCGCCGCGACGTCCTTCACGGGGTACCCCTTCCGCTCGGTCGCCCACTTTCGCCGGATCGAGTGCCACAATCCGTGCGGCGGCGGTGCTAGCTCTGCGAGCTGAAAGGCCCGACGCAGCCACTTGTCCATCATCTCCCGACTGCAAGGCGTCGCCGGATTCTTGAGCGCAGGAAACACGGGCGTGTTGCCGATCGCCTTCTGCGCCTTTCGAGCCGCCGAGAGCGCGTGCTTCACCGCGTCGCTCATCGGCACCACCTGCTCGTACCCCTTCTTGTCGTTCGCCGCGCGCCAGCGGATCATCCCGGCTTCAAAATCGACGTCGTCCCAGAACAGACTCCGCCAGGCCGACAGCCGGCGACCCGTACCCTCCGCCACGATCAAGGCCAGTTTCAGCAGCGGGTGAACCCGTTCAGCAACTTCCAGCAGCCGGCAGTAGACATCGTGCGCCATCACCGGCCGGTTCGGATTCTTCTCGCTCGGGAGCCGCACGCCGACGAGGGGGTTCTCCTTCAGCAACCGTTCCCCGTTCGTCTTTCGCTCCCGCACGGCCCACCGCAGGGCCCGCAGCAACATCTCCAGCTCCGCCTCGATCGTGCGGTCGCGAACTGGGCGACCGTGCTCGGCTCCAGGCGGTGCGACATCGCCCTGGCGCCGTGCCATCGTGTAACGTTTGACATCGGACTCGGAGAGGGTTTCCACCCTGCGTGCCTTGCCGAAGAACTCCACTACCTGCCGGAGCATTCGGCCTTCATCACGCTGAGTCCGCGCTTTCTTGCTCAAGTGCGCGGGGCTCTCGAGATACAAGTCCGAGAGGAGCCCGAGCGTTAGACTCTGCTCGTCCAGCGCGTTCTCGTTTGTCAGCAGGGCGTTCAGCAGTTCGTAGCCCTGCCGAGTGGCCTTCTCCTTATCGCGATGTCCGAGGCTCTTCCGCACCTCCTTTTCATCTATATAGACCGACCGCATGATGGGGCCAGCCGGGTACTTCTCATACAACCGGATCCGGTGGCCACGTTCGCCGAGGGACTTGGTCCAGCACTTCCGGGTCATACCTTCCTCCGGAGCCTGGCGATGTCCTGGGCATCGGCCCTGGGATCATACGGGCTGGGCTGGGGAGCAGCAAGCTTCTGCAAGTCGCCGCGGCGCAGGCGGATATGGTCCTTCCGGTTCGTGCGGCTGTCGGGAATCGCCCCGTCGCGGACGGCGCGCCGGATGGTCTCCTCGCACCACCCCGTCTCTTCAGCCGCCGTGGCTGTGTCGAGTTCGGCATTGAGCCACGCCGCGGCCGCGGCGACAAGCTTCTTGAGTAGGGCCATTCGAGCTGAAGCAGCCTGATCAGCGCCGTTCTCGCGGAGCGTCTCCGTCTCGTGCCGAGCTTCGAGAACAAAGGCGGCAAGCCAGGGGGGAAGGCCCTCAGGCAGGTCGGGGATGTTCAACGTCGGCACTGGGGTACCTACCTACTATTCGCGATCCGCGCGGGTGTCGGCGCTGATCGAGAAGCAGGGGTCGATGCTTCACCGAGACGCTCAGGATTTCTGGCCACCTCCTTTACGGTCAGGAGCGGTTCGGTGACCGTGGCGCCCACCGCCCCGATCACGGCGCGGTCCATCTGGGTCGTCACCCCTCCCCCTCTTCGGGCTCCAGTTGCGGGCGCTCGCGGGGAGGCCGCCAGTCCTCCCCGGGCTTGCCGAACTTCTCATTGGCAAACCTGTGCCATGCGACGTAATCCGAGTAGAGCGACCCCACTGCCTCCCGCAGGAAGCGGGCTTGCAGTTGCTTGGTCCGCGCCAGGAGCCGCAACGCCAGGACCCCCATGCTGTCGAGCCGCTCGCGGAGCAACCGCTCCGCTTCGTTCAAGAACAGGATCGAGGGCGGCCCGCCGTACTCCGCTATTTCGGCATCTGGCCCGATCTTCCGCAGCCGCATCGTCAAAGCGTTCAGCGGCTTGTCCCGGTACAAGATCTCCAAGAAGTCCTGCGCGAAGCGCTCGCGCAGCGCGCGGGGGTCGGTCTCCGGCTCCGCGTCCCCCTGTGGGAGCGTGAGCCGGGGCTCGACCTTCCCCACGTAGCGCCGGGCCGTCCGCTCGCTAAGGCTCCGGCGCGCCCCGATCTCAGCGAATCCCAGCCCGTGACGCCGCAGCTCCGCCATCGCATCGATATCCTCTTGAGAAACGCGACCACGCCCGGGCCTTCGAGACCGATTGGAACTTCCCCGGTTCATGCCCACCACCTCCCCACCCCGTTTGACCAAATCCGGTCTCCACTCGGACTCTTCGCGGCCGGAAAGCGGTCATGCCGCGGCCACAATTCCCGACCGCAAGTGGTTACGCCCGGCCAACGAGCCATGTTCACCCTAGCCTTCTCGGGTCGGAATCCACGTGCGCTCGGTGCGATCCACCTCACGCATATGAAGCCGCGACCGCATCTTGAGGCTCCGCCCATGTTCCTTCGCTAGCTGGAGGACATCTCGGAGAAGAACGACTGTATACCCCCTGCGCTTACGGCTAGGGAGCTTCTTCCCGCGAACCCAACGCGTGATGGTCATAACGGGAAGACCGAGCACCTGCGCGGCTTCACGCTGAGACACGTAGTCGGCCAGGCCGACGATTCGCTCGTACCGAAATCCAATTCGGTCACGGATGGCTATCACTGCCTCGACGGGATCATGCAATGGTGGCCCTTTTGCCTCCCCCACGTTCTTTCTTGCCTGCTCTTCGGCATCGCGTGGCCAACCGGCCAAGCCCTGATAGTCTGGATCGATCCAAAACGCTTCCATGAAGTCGCGTCGACGCGTCATTGTTACTCCCGGAGTCACATCCGCTTCAAAGATAGAGTGGTCGAATGAGAGAATCAAGGCTGGGCCTTTCCTCACGCATCTGTAAGACGGGAGGCCAGGGCCACGCGGCTCTGGCCTTCGTCGTTGTGGGCCTTGCCGAGAGCCATCCATCCAGCTATCCTTCCATCCATCCATCCCATCCACTTGGAGGGCGTCATGCCGGTCCGGGTCTTTGTCGCAAACGGTGATGTGCAGGTCGAGATCGAGGGCGAAGAGACGTACGTCGAGAAAAAGTTGACGAAGCTGCTGCCCTTCGTGATGGGCAGCGAGAACGGCGGCGCCGCGCCCGCCACCAAGAAGCAGCTGAAGGAAAAGGAAGAGGAGGGGCGCCGGGGGCCCGCGCCGCACACGCTCCAGAGCTACGTGAAGGCGAAGGACCCGAACAACGTGTACGAGGCCATCGCCCTCGTGCTGGACTTCGCGCGCAAGTACGAGAACAAGGCGGAGATGTCGAGCGGCGAGATCCGAGCCGGGCTCCTGCTCGGCAAGTACCACCCGCCCAAGTCGATGGCGCAGGCCCTGGCCGACTGTCGTCGGCGGTACGGGTTCGTGGTCGTCGGTGCGAAGAAGGGATACTGGAAGCTGTCCAACCAGGGCGAGACGCTGGTGGAGCTGGACCTGCCGCGGGCGAAGAAGCCGGAGTGATGGCCGGTGGCTCAATCGTTCAGCGAATTATGGGCCCTCGTCCCGAAGAACAAGCGCACCAGCAAGGCGAAGGTCGTGGTGGCCTTGTTCGTCCTCGGAGCGATCGACGCGCCGACGGCGCGCGCGACGAAGGACGTCACGGACCTGCTCACCCTCCACTTGAAGGGCAGGGCGCCGCTCAATCCATCGCATAGCTTGACGACCGCGGCGCCGGAAGTCGAGCCGGTGCTGGGGCAGGGCGACGAGAAGCTCTGGCGGATCACGCCCACGGGCGTGACGTGGTTGGAAGCCCTGATCGGCGAGCTCTTGGCGAGGGCCGCCGACCCGTCCTTCACCTACAAGATGGCTGACCTGCATCCCGGCATCCGGCGCGCCGCCGAGGAGCTGTTCCTCGATGGACACTACGCCGAGGCGATCGGCCGGGCGGCGAAGTGGCTCAATCTCACGGTCCGACGAATGACGGGGCGAACCAGGGATGAGGGCGTCCAGATGATGTACCACGTCTTCGGGATCGAGCCCCGACCTGACGTGCGCCTTGTTCTAGGCGAGCTAAAAGAGGACTGGGAGAAGGATCGCCAGGTCGGGCTCCGGCTCCTCTTCGCCGGGATGCAGTCGGGCATCTTGAACGTGGACAAGCACGGCGAGCCGGGCGTCATCGACCCCGCATCAGCGATGGAGCAGCTGTGCCTCCTCAGCTACCTGGCGAAGCAGCTGGAGCGGTGTCGCCGCGTCGAGCCGTAGTCTCGTCCATGTGCCCCGTCGTGTAGCCCAAGTTATTATTCAGGCGCCGCAAGAAGTCCCTGTGCTACAGGGCTTTCTTCGTGCTCACCTTGCTATTGGTGGCGACTTAAAATCCCATGCGATCACAGTCCGGGATAAGTTCTCCTGCTGCTGAATCAGGAGACCCGTTGCTTGGTTTCTCCACCGGTTCTCCGGCCATGTTCTCCGCCGGGATTCAGGGGCTCTCCACCGAGTCTCAGCTCGCCGTCATAGGACCTTTGCTCGTTTTCGCGCACGCCGCTGGAGGTGGTGAAGGGGTGCTAAACCCATTCCCTACAGAGAATTGGCATCTACTGAGCGCGGCCGGCGCTTGTGTTTTATGCGACCTTCTTTCGGGGAATTTGCATGTTAGACTGGTCAGTCTAATTGTAGTTAGGCCGCTGCGCGCGCGGGCGAGCAAAACGCTAATTGCAGTATCCTAGGCGTACCACGTTGACGGAGCGAGACCGACCTCCTGCGCGGGGTGCTGCACCATTACAGGCCTGCTCTGCGCATGGAAGTGACAAGTTCCGAGCAGCTGAACGATCCGCAGGACGCACGCTGGATCGTCGAGTCGGTGCGGTGACGCGCGCCCTTGGGGGAGACTAGTGATGCGCCGGCAGGTGTCGGCCGTGTACCGACTGACGTGAGTGAAAAGGGGTGCCTTGAGGTGATCCTGTCGTCTCAGCGCGCGCGCGCAATAGCCCTCCTGGCCGGGCTCGCGATGCTTGAGTTCACAGCGGCACTCGACGCTCAGGCCAGGGCCTCCCACAATCCTCTAATCGACCGTTACGTCCGGACCGAGATGGCGACGCGGCGCATTCCTGGCCTGGCGTTGCTCGTCGCCAAAAACCACCGCATCGTGTACGCCGCCAACTACGGCGTGGCGAACCTCGAGCTGCAAGCACCGGTCACCGAGCGTACCTCGTTCGAGATCGCGTCCATGAGTAAGCAGTTCACGGATGCCGCCATCTTGTTGCTGGCGGACCGGGGCAAGCTCGATCTGGACGACCAGCTTCCGAAGTTCTTCACCGATCTGCCCGCCGCCTGGAACAGCATCACCCTCCGCCAGCTGATGACTCACACCGCCGGCCTGCGGGACGATTGGGACGAGGACGACCCGTTCTTCTACTCGAAGACGACGCCACTGGAGTTTTTCGACGTTCTCAAGGCGGCGCCTCTCAAGTTCCCGCCCGGCACGTCGTTCAGTTACGGGAGCGGTCCTTTCGTGCTGGGGCTCGTGATCGAGCGCGTGAGCGGCCAGTCTTACGCTGCTTTCATGCGCGAGCACATTTTCCGACCGCTCGGCATGTCGTCGACAGATATCAATGACCCGGTCCCAGTCGTCCCGGGTCGTGCCTCAGGGTACGTGATCCGTGGCGACAGCCTTCGCAACGGCGTGCGGATCTCGCCCGCCGCGGAAGCGCGCGGGGACGTGGGCATTCGCACTACGGCCCGGGACCTCATGCGCTGGGATGCGGCGCTCGACGGCTCGACCCTCCTCAGCGAGGGCAGCCGCCGAGCGATGTTCACCCCTGGTCGGCTGACCAACGGCGAGGTCGTGCCGTACGGGTTCGGGTGGTACATCCTGCCGTTCCGCGGCCATACCGAGATCTCGCACGACGGCGGCTTTCGTACGGGTTTCCGCACCACAATTGCCCGTTACCCCGACGACTCGCTGACAGTTGTGGTGCTAACCAACCTCCAGGGTCCGCCCACCTATGCGATCGCTCGCGCCGTGGCTGCGTTCTACGACCCGGACTATCGGCCGATCCCGGCGATGTCACCGCAGGCGGATCGCTTCCCGGACCGTACGGCGACCGTGACACGGTTGATCGAGGCCATTCGCGACGGCCAGCCGATGCCGGACCTGCGGCCAGAGGTCCGATGGCCGGCCGGCTATACGCTGTCACAGGTGCGGGCGATGCTAGCCGGCGCGCCCGCGCCCGTGTTCATCGATTGCCAGGATCTCCAGTCTCGCCAAGTCGAGATAGAGGGCGCGCGCATCGTAGCCAATTGCTTCTACCGCATTGAGGGAACCAAGATGCGGTATTGGACGATCAGCTTCGCCGCCGACGGCCGGGTCGCGTACTTCGAGCCCGAGGAATGAGCTGAGCTATGCGCGCAGCGGAGGAGCGATCGGCGAGCAGCGGCCCCTAACAAGCGCTTGAAGCTGGCGGCGCGCGTAGATTAGGGAATGAGTCTTTTCTTAGCGCGCCGCAGCTTAAGCGCGGTCCGTTAGGCCGCCACGACGACTCCTTCTGAGACTAGAATGCTTCGGTCATACGACGCCGCCCTTTTCGCCCTTCTCCTGGTTGTGGCCGACGTTCGGGGCCAAACGCAGCCCACCACTCAGCCGTCTACGAGGGCGCATGTCCGCATCTATTTCATCGCCGCGGACGAGGTCGACTGGACGTACGTGCCGAGCCGCGGCGACCAGGCCATTACCGGAAACAAAGACGATTTCGCGAACGACTCGGCGTCGAGGGGGACGTTAGACCCGAATGCGACCACCTACCGCAAAGCGACGTTCCGCGAATATGCCGACTCGAGCTTTCGCTCGTTGAAGCCGCGCCCCGCGGATTGGACGCATCTCGGCATCCTCGGGCCGCTGATCCGCGCCGAGGTAGGCGATACGATCAAGGTGGTCTTCAAGAACAATGCGACCAGGGCGTATAGCCTGCACCCGCATGGCGTGTTCTACCGGAAGGATTCGGAGGGCTTCGCATACTTGGACGGAACGAGCGGCGCGGACAAACAGGATGACGCCGTCGCTCCGGGGGCCAGCCACACCTACATCTGGCCGGTTCCCGAGCGGGCGGGACCTTCTGAAGGGGATGGCAGTACGGCATTCTGGCTCTATCACTCGCATGTAAACGAGGGGCGGGACATCAATGCGGGACTGATCGGACCGATCATCATCACCCGTCGCGGCATGGCGCGCTTGGATGGCTCGCCGAAGGACGTGGACCGAGAGTTTATCACGCAGTTCGGCTTGTTCGACGAGACGCTGAGTTGGTATTGGGACTGGAACGTCGCCCGTATCTACGGCGATCCGCGTAAGTACGAGAGAAACGACACCCGCGTTCAGCAGTTCCATCACTTCTATACGATCAATGGCTTCCTCGAAGGGAACGGCCCGATGCTCACCATGCGAGCGCGTGAGCGGGTGCGCTGGTACGTTTTCGCCAATCCGAATGAGGAAAACGCCTGGGACATTCACACGGTGCACTGGCACGGGCAGACGGCCGTCGTTGCCCATATGCGCACGGACATGGTCATGTTGACCCCAATGATGTCCGCCGTCGCCGACATGCGTCCGGACAATCCGGGCGTATGGTTGCTGCACTGCCACATGCCCGGGCACTTTCGCGCGGGAATGTACACCCGCTTCACCGTACTATCGCGACCGTGACGCTGCTCAAGGCGGCGGGCCACGGCCCATCGGTAGTGTCGAAGTGGTGCCTCGAGCCGTGGTGGTGAACAGTTCAGGTGATAGGTAACAGTTTGTTATCAGCTGATAGGTAACACTTTCCCTTCGTGGTTCCCGCCTTCGCGGCGGGCGGCGCGACCGAGATGGTCGACGATCCTCCCCGTCGTCTCGTGTGGGCGACCGAGCCAGACCGGCCCGAAGTACACCTCCCAGAGTCCGTCGTCGATTTCCTCGAAGCCGACGTCCAGCTCGGCGAGGACGTGGCTCACGTTCACCCACCGGCTGCCCAGCGAATGCCGCCGTTGCGACTCACGCGCCCCACTTCATAATGCCCCGGATACGTGATGGGCAAGAGCGCGGCGGGGTACGGCCGCGGGGACGCTTGGTACAGACTTGCGGGCAGGCGCTGGCCGAGGGCTTCGTGCCGCCGCTCCGCGTTGTAGCGCTGGCGGAGCCAGTCAAAGCGGCGCTGCTGGGCCGCCAGCGTGCGCCGTGGCGGTCGCGCGGTCTCGGCCTGCCCTCCTCCACATCGCTGTCGGCGTCGCCCCGCCCTGCCGACGAAGGCGGAAAACGACCTCCTGCATCCACTCCAGGAGGTTCTCAAATGAAGGCCCCCTGAGTCGGGCTCATGTAGTCGCCCCACCCCCTGTACGTGCGACAAGTGGTTGCGCGGGGGGGCCTGCCCTAGGGGGTGACGGTGATCGTCCCGGTGAGCCATGAACGTGTACTGATACGTTGCCCCCGGCGAGCCGCCGCCATACCCTCCGCCGCTCGTCGGGCTGCTGAGCTGGCCGCTAGCCCATGTCCCGGTGTTGCTCGTGGTAGTATGCGCGGATGGACCATTGTTGGTCCATTTCACCGTGGTCCCGACCTTCACGGTCACGACAGCCGGGGAAAAGGAGAAATCTTGGATGGTGACGCCGACGACTGAGCCGCTGGGCATGTTCCCCCCTCCACCTCCACTTAGACTGAGGCCGGTCGAGCTGCCGCAGGCGGCGCTGACGAGGAGCAGCGCATGTAGTTGACGGTAAAGTCGCATCGCATTCCTCCTTAGTCTGAGGATTCCTGCAACTGAATCCCCGCGGCGCCGGGTTCGGTGCGCTAACGCCTACGGCCGCCACCGCCGCGGCGCAGCGAGCCGGCCGCGCGGGACGAGAGACCAAACGTGCGGCCCGACACGCCCCCGGCGGAGAATCCGCGCTCCCGGATCGGCGGCGGCCGTCCCCAGCGGGCCAAGCCGGGCTCGCGCGGCCGCTCGGCTGTGCGCCAGGTCGGCGAGCCTTCGAGCCGCTTCGGGCCCCGCTCCGCGGGACCGGGCATGCGACGCTCAACCGTCCTCTGGCGTCGATCCCCGATGGGTGCCGCAGCTTCCAGCGCCGTCCCGCGCGGCCGGTTCTCGATTCGCGACGCGGGCACGCGCCGCACGAGATTCGGCCGCCGGTCCCGAATCGAGGGCGCTGCCGGCCGGCTCATCGGCTTACCCCGCGCCCCGGCGGCGTCCGCGGGACGCGGACGCCAGAGCAGGGCACCCGTCGGAATCCGGAGGCGCGGGCCCGTCGCACTGATCGGCGTGGGATCCCTGAAGACTAAGCGGCCGACAAACCCCGGGCGGGCGCGGTCGATCGGCAGGCGACCGCGAAGCGGAATACCGCCAATGACCCCGGTCCGGCCGCGCAACACAATCACCGTTCGGCTGAACACGAACAGTCGCGGGAAGAAGAAGAACCGATGGGGAAAGAAGAACGGATCGACGAAGAACGGGTCGCAGAAGAACGGATCAAAGAAGAACGGATCAAAGCAGCGCGCGCGGAAGAAAAACGGCCGGAAGAGAAACGGGTCGCCGAACGCGAGGCCGAAACTGAAGCTCCGGGGCGCGCCGAACCCGTATCCCAGACCCAGGCCGACGGACGGGGAGTAAGCGCCGTCGTAATACGCCCGTGGCGACGCGACGGTGTAGCTCACCGCGTCGTAGTCGAAGTGGCCGTCGGGCACCATGCGCTGGACGATGTCGAGTAGCGCCTGCTCCTGGTCGTCGCCGGCGTCGCGCGCGGTCAGCGCGCGGTAATCCCAATGATCCCCGCGCACGAACTCGTCGAACTTGAATGGTGTCACCGAGCGGGCAGCGAGCACTAGCCCCGCGCCCTCGCGCTCGTCGATCGAGAACGCCTCGCGGTCACCGCGCCCCCGGATCTCCCGCGTTTCGCCTCCGCGCACGAAGGCGTCGTCGCCCGGGTCGAGCGGGAACAGCACCCGGACGCGGTGGTCGGCATCGGCGCGGAGCACGACGAGGTAGCCGTCCTCGCCGAGCTCCACGTTCACATGCGCCTTGTCACCGCGCCTGTAATTGTCGTGATCGAGCCAGACTTTCACCGGTGGGTCGTCACTGCGCGCGGCGGTCCTGGCCGCGGGGGACGGACCGGGAGCAGCGAGCAGGAGCAGCAGCGGCAGAAGCATGCTTCACCCTCTACAATTGTCTACCCCGCGGTGGGCCCGGGGTTCAAAGGCCCATCGCCGGCGCGAGTGGTCCTTGGCTTTCGCCGCGGGACCGCGGCCCCCTGGGCACCGGTCATTGCACCGCGATCGTGGCCCGCATCGCGCCGCTCGTCGGGGTCGCGTGAATCCTGCAGTAATACTGACAGGTCGCCGGCGACGAGGGGTTGAACAGCGCTCCCGGGGCGGTGGCGCCGGCAGCGACGGCGTTGTCCCAGGTCGGGCATGCGGCCGGATTGGCCGGATTCGACGTAGTCGTATGGCCGACCCCGTCGCCGTTCTGCCACGTGACCGTCGTGCCCCTCATGATCGTGAGGGTACTCGGACTGAACAAGATGTTCGCCATGCACACCTTCGTGGCCGTGGGCGTGCAGCCACTGCTCGGGCCGCCGCCGTAGGTCCCGCTCCCGCAGGCCGCCCCCAGCCCGATCCCTGCGAGCCCAAGCAAGCGAATGAACCTCATGCGACCTCCCGTTCGGGTCCAAAAGGCCCGCATCTCAAGTCGCGGCGGCGATCGTCTTGATCGTGATCATGTTCACGCCGTGACTCTCCAGCACGGAGCCCGTGACCTTGACCTTCTGCTCCACGAAGGGGAGCAGGCGCGAGTTCTGAGGATCGGCCGGCTTCGGGCTCGCCACCATGTAGATCTTGCCGTCGTCGCCGAGGATCGCGAGCGGCATCCCCGACTTGGCGCAGGCCGTGGCGCACGCCTTGTGGCTCAGGCCCGACGCGCCCGTCGTCGTGAAGCAACTGAGATCGACGACCTGGCCCGTCATCGAAACGTCCTTCCCCATGTGCATCCCGCCCATTTCCTGGGCGGCGAGCGGCAGGCTACAGAACGCCAGCACCGCGGTCGCAATGCTGAGTCGCTTCAGCATAGGTCCTCTCCTCTCTAGGTGTGCGAACCGATCACGAGACGACCGGGCGGTCGCTCTTCCTTACAAGACGTCCCGACCGGCGGTCCCAGATGCCTGGCGATCGGTTCCGACGGATTGGCGGGTTGCCGACCCGGCGCCCATGCTCGTCGCCGAGCCGTGGGCCGTCGCCGTGGGTCTACAGCTGCAGCCTGACGGCGATGAACGGCACAGTTTGGAACTTCTGGTAGCGGCTGCTTGGCGCGCCGACGGCCGCCGTATCTGTGACCGTGTAGTTGGTCACATAATGACTCGCGCCACCACGCACCCGCACTCGCGGTGCCACCCGTAACGAGACGAAAAACTCCGAGTTCAGCGCGCCGTGGTCCCCCGAGCCGTAACGGAAGTAGGAGAACCCCTGAGGCTTCTCCGCGAGCGAGCCCGCCGTCCGCGTCGGGCCTGTGGCGACGCCGATGACGTCGAGGTTCGCGCCCAGGGCGACGAGGTTCGTGAGATCGAGCTCGCCCAACACCGCGCCGTTGAGCGCGTATACGGCGGGGTCGATGGGCACCGTGGAGGCAAGGCCCTGCACAGTGCCACGGTTCGTGTAGCCGATCGGGTCGCCCCCGTACGCCGAGACCCGCGCGCCAAGGCCTAGGTGCACGCGTCCAACGAGATGGACCACGGGATACCAGGCGCTGACGGCGGCCCGCCGCGCCCCGCCCTTGGCACCGACTGACGCATCGAGCGAGATGAGCGGCAGCTGCGCAGCGAGTGGTGCCGCGAGGGTGGCGGCGCAGAGGGCCGTCAGAGAGAAGCGGCGCATCATGTTTTTCCCCGTCAAGAGACCTCTCCCCGTTGTGGCGACCGCCGATCGGACCGGAGCTGGTCCATACGCCTTCGGACTCGCCCGTCAGGCGTGTAAGACGGCGCGAGCGGCCAGCGTTACACGCCGCCGGTCGCTCGCGGTCGGAGGAGTCGGGATGCTAGGGTTGGATCGGGCACTTGAAGTCGTTGTCGGGGACGCGTGTCACCGTCGCATCACCCGACGCCCACCACGCCCTTCTGTCCAGCTGTGGCGGCCGCGGGGAAGCCGTAGAAATTGTCGATCCCTGCCTGCGGATCGCTCGCTGGCGGCACTACGGTGCGCACGATGCGGCCTTGGTAATAGCAGCAGCCGGCGGGGAAGACGAAGGGTGGGCGGCTCGGTGCTGCGGCGTCGAAAGACAGCGCGCCGCTCGGCCGGACGGGCGCATCAGGCGCGCAGCCGGCGGCCACCAGAACACCGAGTCCTGCTGCGCGAGCCACGCGGCAAATCCTGTACATAGTGAGCCCTCCTCTTCATGTTGGTGCACGTGCTACGGCCCGCCGACATCGGCGGCGAGCGCATGAGTCGTATTGAGTCAACAGGCCAACCCTCGGAAAAATTCCCGAGCGCGAGACCCAGGCATGCCGCGCAGCGATGCCGACGAAAGAAGGCTCCGGTTCGAGTCCCTCGCCCTGCCGTTCATGCGGGCACTGTACAACACGGCCCTGCGGCTTACGCAGGAGCCCCAAGATGCCGCCGATTTGATGCAGGAGACCTTCCTTCGGGCCTATCGCACCTTTGAGAACTTCACTCCCGGAACGAATTGCAAGGCCTGGCTGTTCACCATCCTCTACTCGATCTTCGTCAACCAGTACCGCCAGGCGAAGCAACGGCCACGCGCGGAGTCGCTGGAAGCGCTGGAGGAGCGATTTCACCAGTTCGCTCAGGCGCCGGATCCGGCATCCGACATTACCACGGTCGAAGGGTGGGGGTGGCGGTGGAGCCCCGAGGTGGAGCGCGCCCTGCGGCAGCTGCCGGAGGATTTCCGTATGCCGCTGCTGCTAGTCGACGTCGAAGAGTTGGCGTACGCGGAGGCCGCCTCGGTCCTGGGCTGCCCGGTCGGGACCGTCGGGTCACGGTTGTTCCGCGGGCGCAAGTTGTTATTCGCCATGCTGCAGGAGTACGCGCTGGAGGCCGGCTACGGCAAAGGCACCTCACTGGACCGATGACCGACACGGTGAATCACCTCGGCGCTACGCTCCAGGACTTCCTCGACGGCCGGCTCGACGACACGCGGCAGGTCGAGGTCCGGGCGCACCTCAACGGGTGCCCGCAGTGCCGCAGCGAGCTGGAGGCCCTGCGGTGGGTCCGGGACGTCGCGCTCAAACAGCTGCCGGGCGAGAAGGTGCCGCCCGGGCTCGCGGACCGAGTTACGGCCGCCCTCGACGCGGCCGACGGGAGAACTCGGCCGGCGGCGAGCTGGACCAGTCGGCGGCGGTGGTGGCAGTGGGCCACGGCCGGCGCCGTGCTCGCGGCCGCCGCCCTGGTGCTGCTGCTCGTGTCCCGACCGCGAGCGAATCTGGTCGACGCCGTCACCCGCGATTTCGCCACGTATTCCAGCGGCACCCTCGCGCTCGATCTACGGAGCGCCGACGGCACGGCGGTCGAGAGCCTCTACGCCAGGGGTGGGATCGATTTCCGAACGCGCGTGTTCGACCTCGGGATGATGCAATACCGGTTGGTCGGCGGTCGCATCCATCGGCTTCGCGGCCGTCCCAGTGCCTTGTTCGCGTATCGAGGACCTGAGGGCCGGGACCTCGTGTGCCAGATGTACGAGGGGCGGCTCGCGGAGCTGCCCCGAAGCGACGACGTGCGCGAGCATAACGGCATCACGTTCCAGGTATACCGCGCCGGGAGACTCACGCTGGTGTTCTGGCAGGAGGGCGCGGTCGTCTGCGTGCTCGCGTCCGACGCGGAATCCGAGGCGGTGATCCAGCTCGCGTATGCGAAAGCCGCGAAAGCGTGACCTACCTGCAACGCCGACTGCCTAGCTGCTCCCCAACAGCGGCCAAGGCCCACCACCTCCGCCGCTCAAATCATGTACGGCACGTCCGACGCGCTTGTTGGGTACGCGTACAGGAGATGCTTTAGATCCGTCGCCGGTACGCCGGACCGGATCGCCAGGGCAAACAGGTTGATCACCTCTTCGGCGTGCGGGCCTACTAGGTGCGCGCCGACGACCCGGTCCGCCTTGTTGTCGACGATCACCTTGAACATCGCACATGTCTCGGCCACGCGACGGTTCGAGTACCAGCCCGACGTGTCGTCGACCTTGATGCGGACATCCAGTTCCTGTGCCCGTGCTTCGGCCTCGGTGAGGCCGACGCCCGCGAGCGGCGGGACTGTGAACACGACGCTCGGAATGCCCCGGTAGTCGGGTCTCTGCGTATTCCCCTTCATCAAGTTTGAGGCGACGATCATCCCCTCGTATGCAGCCACTGGGGTGAGCGGGAGGCTGCCCGGAGAGGCAGCCGCATCACCCGCCGCATAGACGCGCGGGTTCGACACGCTCTGGAGGAACTCGTTCACCCGCACCCCACCGTTCGGCTCCGTCGCGACGTTCGCCGCCCGCAGGTCGAGCCCCTCGGTGTCAGGGACGCGTCCGCCGCCGTGGACGACTGCGTCAGCTTCGAGCGTTTCCATCCGCCCTTGCGAGTGCACCCGCACGCAGTCGCCGTCGACGCGCTTCTCGATCGCCGTCACTTCGGTGTCGCCCTGCACCGCAATGCCCAAGCTCCGCGTGTGCTCCACGAGCCGCGTGACGAGGTCCTGCTCGAAATGCTGGAGCGGCTTCCCTCGGCCGATGATAGTCGCCTGAGCGCCGGCCCGCCGGGATAGATGGGCGAACTCGAACGAGATGTATCCTGCACCAAGGAACGCGATCCGCGGGGGCAGCGGGTCGAGTTCGAGGAAAGCCGTGCTCGTGAGCAGGTCCTCCTCTCCGGGAATGCCGAGGTGTCGCGGTTTGGCTCCGGCGGCGACCACGAAGTGCCGCGCCTCGAGCACCTGGTCACCTACCGACAGCCTCTCCGGACTCACGAACCGCGCGGGCCCATGATAGGTCGCGATCCCAGCGTCCTGGAACGCTTTCTCCCGATCGGCGGGCACGGGATCCGTGAAGGTCCGTTTGAACTGCATCAGTTCGGGCCAGGAGATATGCGCGTCGCCACTCACTCCCCGGCCCTGCATCCGACGGTGCCAGTCCGCGAGCTCCGCGGCCCCGACGAGCACTTTCTTTGGGTCACAGCCGCGCAACGCGCACGTCCCGCCGTAGGGGAGCTCATCCACAACGGCGACCCGCCAGCCGGCTCTCCGGCACCGGTACGCCGGCCCTGACCCGCCCGTGCCGGTGCCGATCACGATGAGATCAAGTGGTTCTGCCATGTGTGCAGGCTGCGCCCGATTACCGCTTCATGACCGCAGGACTCCACCGTGCGCTCACCATCCTGCGGCCGAGCTCGAACGCATCTGACACGGAGATGACCGTGGTATCGGGATGGCGTTTCGTCCACTCCGCAGCAGAGTCGCTATCCGGAAAGAAAAAGATAAAGTGGCAGAAGGTCGCCATCGCCTTGAGAACGTCTGCCTGAAAGGTCTGGGCGCTCGGCAGGAGAAACGACATGACAGTGCTCGGGGGCTGGACGCGTTTGACTCCGTCCGGGGCGACGCGCAAGCGAACGCGAACGGTGCTTCCGGGCGGCGGCGATTCCACCTGCGCCTCCAGGCCGAGGATGACCGGGATGAAGAGACTGTCCCATGCGCACCACGTGTACAGCGTCCGGCCGTCAACCTTGAACCGGTGCGGCATCTCCGGGACGGCGAGGCCACCAAAGCCGATGATCCGCCCTTGTTTGTCCGTGTACGTGAGGCTCCTGAGATTTGGGTGCCCAAGCAGTTCATCGACCGTGGCCGTCGGAGCTTCCAGGGCTTCCGCGAGCGCTGATCTCAAAACGGGCTCACCCTGGGCGAGCTGGCGATAGAGCTCGAGCCCGAGGCGCTGCTCCTCCCCGGTCATGGTCGGAAGTCGGGCGAGGAGCTCGGAGGCAAGGGCGGTTAGGGTCTTCACGCTGCGCAGCACGAGAGCTTGGCGACGTCCTTCGTGAACGCCTGCGCCGCGAGCTTGGTGCCCTCCGAGAGCGTCAGGTACGGATGGAACGTCGCGGTGAGATCCTCGATCGTGAGCCCGAGCTTGGTCGCGAGGGTCGGCTCGGTGATCATCTCACCGGCATCGGCGGCGAGGATGTGCGCGCCGATGATCTTCTTAGTCCCGGCGTCCGCCACCAGCTTGATGAATCCCCGGGTGTCATGCGCCGCAAGCGCCCTGGGCACGTGCTCGAGCGGGAGCTTGGAGACGAGCGGCTCGATCCCCTGAGCGCGCGCCTCGTTCTCAGTAAGGCCGACGGACGAGACGGCCGGATCGGTGAAGGTCACTTTGGGCAGTGCCCAGAGATCGTAGCGGCGCTTGTTCCCGGTCAGGGCGTTCTCAGCCGCTAGTGCACCGCCATACGCCGCTACATACACGAACATGGGGTCGCCGATCACGTCGCCTGCGGCATACACGTTGGGGTTCTTGGTCTGCAAGAAGTCGTCGACGACGACTTCTCCTTTCTTGCCGACGGTGACGCCGATTGTGTCGAGCCCGAACCCCGCCGTGTTGGCTCGGCGACCTGTGGCGACCAGCAGCCGTTCGGCGCGTGCAGTGCGCGCGGCCGAACCTTCGTGGTACTGGATCTCGTAGCCATCGCTGCCCCTGCTCACGCGATCAACCCTGACGTCGGTATAGACGTCGAGCCCTTCCGACCGGAGGTAGTCTGCTAGGGCGTTCCCGATATCGGCGTCTTCCGCGGCGACGACGCGGGGCAGCGCTTCGAGGACGGTCACCCGCACGCCGAGCCGCGCGAACATCTGGGCAAGCTCGAGACCGACAGCGCTCCCGCCGATCACGATGAGGGATTGGGGAAGGCGCTCCAACGCCATCGCCGACGCGTTGTCCAGGTAGCCGGCCTCGGCGAGACCTGGGATCGGCGGTGCCCAGGGAGAGGAGCCCGTGGTGACCACCATCTTGCCCGCAGTCAGCGTCCGACCACTGGCGAGTCGAACCTCGCGACCGGAGATGAAGGTGGCGCGCTCCTGGAATAGCGTGATGGAGGGGTAGGTCCGCAGCACGTTCCAGTACTTCGTCTGCCGCAGCTCGGCCACGAGCGCGTCCTTCTCGGCGCGCACTGTTGGCCAGTCGGGCTGTCCATCGGTCGCGGGGATTCCCCGAAATCCGTGATGGACCCGGCGGTGCTGCGCCTCGGCCGCGCGGATGAGCGTCTTCGACGGCACGCAGCCGACGTTTACGCATGTCCCGCCCAACGTGCCGCCTTCGGCCATCGCAGCGCGTGCGCCGAGATCAGCAGCCCGAATCGCCGCGGCGAAGCCCGCGGAGCCGCCCCCCACGATCAGGAGGTCAAACTCGCCGCCGCCTTTTGTGATCACCGTCGGTGCCTCGGCCCGTTTGGACGGCTCATTCACGCGCGCACGGTACCCCGCCTTCGCGACCGCGCGCTCGATCCGATCCGCCGTCGCCTCCACCCCTGCCATGACGCGCGCCCTGGCGTCCGCGTGGCTCACCTCGAGGACCTGATGGACACCGGGGACCGTTTGGAGCGCTGTCGCGACGGAGCGCTCGCAATGGTCGCACGTCATGCCCCGAACCTCGATGGTCAGTTCTTTCGCGTCGTTCACCGGCTGCCTCCGGGAGCCTTCGTCGTCTCCGGCAGGATCGTGGCACCGAAGCCGGTGAGCCGGGTCAAGTGAGCGGCGATCTGGGCGGGATTGACTTGCCTCGGATCGTAGCGCACGACTCCAAGGCTGTCGTCCAGCGTCACGGTGGCGCTGTAGACGCCCGCGAGTCGCTTCAAAGCGAGCCGCGCCGTCGTGGGACAGCTCCCGCACGTCATTTTGGAGATGTGAAGCCGAACGGTGGCGGTGTCCGGAGTCTGGGCCGCAAGGCCCCAATTCTGCGCCCTTGCGGCCTGGACTCCCCCGCCGCACAGGGGGCAGAGGAAAGCCGCGCCCGTGAGACCGGCGGCGACGAGGAGCCCTGCCTTGGCTGATGACAACATGCTCAACCTCCTGCGGGACGAGCCCGCGTGACGTACTTCCCCCAACGCCACTCCGGGACGAAGAAGAGGAAACAACCTCCAACCGCCACCACGAGGCCGATCGCGCCCCACCGATCTGGCCCGAGGGGCAGAACGCCCAACCCGTAGGTGAGCGTGACGATGGCACCGAGCAGAAAGAAGGGGCCCGTGAAGTAACAGTGGAGGCGACCACAGCGGGCCGCGTTGACGATACACGCCGTGCCCGCCACCGTGAGTGCGGTCGTCCACAGTATAGTGTGCCAGACAGTGCCGGCGAAGGAGCCGGCGACGAACAGTATCAGGGGCAGCTGCCAGAAGACGAACCGCTCGACCTTTCGGCCGGTCAGATCGCGTTGATCCGCCGCAGAGCCATCGGCCACGGTCAACCTCCTAGCTTAATAGGAATTTCGACCACCAGGAGAACGTGAGCAGCGGGATCGCGACGATCGTCGCCGTCCACAGCGCCCACTTCATCCGGCGGCGGGCGATCGGTGAGGCACACAAGGTGCCGGGCTCGCACGCCCGCTTCTCCTCACGGCGCAGCTCGACGAACCCGAAGCCGAGCGCCAGTAGAGTGCCTGCGACGAAATAGGGCCGCAGCGGTTCGAACGTCGCGGCGAGCCCCGCGCCGCTCAGGCCGAGCGCGACGGCGACCAAGGGCCCGGCGCAGCAGAGCGTTGAAACCACCGCGGCGACAACAGCGCCCGTGGCGGCGAGCGCTGTCTTAGTGACGGATGTCGTCATGATCTTCCAAGACCTCCAGGATCGGGCAGTCGTCCGTCGGCCGTCGGGCCGCGCATGCCGCGGCCAGCCGCTCCAGCGTGCGCTTCATGCGTTGGAGGTCACGGATCCGCTGTTGGACGACGGCGATCTTCTGTCTGGTTTTCCCCTCAACGACATCGCAGGCGGCGCCGTGTCGGACGCGCAATGCGAGCAGCTCCTGGATCTCCTGCAACGAGAAACCGAGATTCTGAGCGTGTTTAATGAACCGAAGGCGCGCGACGGCCTCCTCGGCGTACTGGCGGTAGCCAGCAGGTGTGCGCTTCGGTACCGCAAAGAGACCCCGCCGCTCGTAATAGCGGATCGTCTGAATGTTCACGTCGGCCGCCGTCGCGACCTGACCGATAGTCAGCGCCATTCTTCGCGTTCTCCTTGAGACTGTGACAAGATAGACTCTATACCATGGTACAGGGTCAAGGGCGCTCTGTTGTGAGTCGTTGTGAGTGGTTTCCCGACTTAAGGGTCCGAAAACATCGACCCCTGATTTGCTCAGGGGACCGACCTGCTTTTCGTGCTCAATCGCGTTGTGAGTTCTGTTGTGATTCTGATGCGATTCTCGGTCGATCTTCGGAGTCCGAGTCACAACACCGACGCCCAGAACACCGCGAGATTGCTACACGATGTCGTAACTCTCCCGAGTGACGAACCGCATGGGGTTCGGGGGTCGCGGGTTCAAATCCCGCCGTCCCGACTGGTGAAGAATCAACCCTGCAACGAGTTCCCGTTTGCTGTAAGACAAACCTCCCCAGCCTGCGGCGCTCCGTCGGACGAGCGCCGCAGGTGGTACGTGGACTGCGTGAGTTCACTTCTTCGGTGAAGCGAGCGGAACCATGATATGAGCGTACGCCGTGCCGGCCCACATCACCCAGGGACCTCCGCTCTGACGCTTGGTCGGTATCCCCTCCAGCGCCCGTGGGTCAGGGACGAGTAGCATCACATGCGGAGGATCGTATCCCCAGTCGTTGTCGGGTGTCGCCTTTGTCGCAAACGGGTCCGCGTTGCTGCCGTAGCTGCCCGCAGGTGAAGTCATGTAACCGATGCCTTCGCGCGCGATCTGTGGCGTGGCTTTGGTCATCAGCGCGCTCATGAACGACATCCACTGATCGTCCACGCACATCGGATCGTCCCCTCGAGTCGCCGGGAAGTCGGGCAGACACGTCCACCCATTCGTCCCGGCACGGAGCGTTACCATCTTCCTGCCCTCGGTCGCAGGCCAGTCCATGATGGTGGCCTTCGCCGAAATGGAGCGCGGGGCGGCCTTCATCGCGTCGGCGATTTTTTGGGCTTTGGTCAGCTTCGCTTGCGCGATTGCCCGATCGGCGGACCCGGGCGAAACCAATGCCAGCACGAGGAGAGTAAGAGCGCGTTGCATACGATCCTCCATGAAGCGCGGTTTTGCTGTGCGACGACGGTCGTGGAATTGGGCGGCGGCGCGTCGTCCCGGTGTACGCGAAGTCCTTCCGCGCACGCCGTCAATAATCGAACATACGACAGCGCTCGAGACTGTCCAGCGTATGCGGATCCGCGTGAGTCGTAGGGGAACAGGACGCGCGGCGGACCGCTGTGATTGCTACCAGGTGTCAGAGTCGGCCCTCCGCCGGCGGGAGGGCTGCGCGAGAGGGAGAATTGTGAGCTTCCAAACATGCAAGAAAAACGACCTCCTGGAACCGGTCCAGGAGGTCGCTCGTGGTGTGTGTTTCGGTGTGAGTTTCTCGCTACTACGCCGCGATTTCAGCTCCCGAGGTACGACTCCGACTGCCCAGAACACCGCGTAAGTACTACATTTTGTCGTACGTCGGTACCCTTGGTCGCCGCTTCGGGACCAGGAGGTCGGTGGTTCAAATCCACTCGCCCCGACTGAGATTCGCAACGACTTAGCCTTGCGCTGGTCAGCCTGTTGCCACTGGAGTGGTTCAAGTCCGTTCGCCGCGACTTGTAGCTACAAGGACTTAGGCCTCCAGTGTTGGACTCCGCTGCCGCTGCCACTTCTCACGCCGCGCCGCTGGACCCCCGCCGAGGCTGTCATCGCCGCCTTCAGTTGGGACAACGTGGCTGGCCGCCACGCACATATGGTGGCAGAATCGTCTCACAGACGTGAAGACGCGCTTGAGGGCGCACCGGAGGGGAGGTCAGCCAATGAACGGTATAGGGCTCGATCTCCACAAGCGGGAGAGTCAGGTCTGCATCCTCACCGACGCCGAGAGGTCGTCGGGCTCCGGATCGTGACGAATCGGGAACGGTTGACGGCCATGCTGGGCGGACGGCCTAGCGCTTGATCCTCAACGAGGGAGCATGCCAAAGACCACGTTTGCCGCCGCGGCCGCGGAAATAGCCCGCCGCGACAAGGTCATGGCGAGACTGATGAAGCGGACGGGCCCCTTCCGTCTGCCGAGACCGACCATGGACTACTTCGCGGCTCTCGCCGAGAGCATCCTCTATCAGCAACTGGCTGGAGCCGCGGCACGAGCGATCCATCAACGCTTCGTGGCGCTGTTCGACGGGGCGCTTTCTCCCGAGGCCGTCCTGGCTCTGCCTCCCCAGCGGCTTCGCGCCGCCGGGCTCTCAGGCAACAAGGTGGCCTCCATCCGAGATCTCGCTGCGAAGGTGGCCGACGGGACTGTCCCACTCCACCGCATCGGCAGGCTTTCCGATGAGGAGGTGACCGCGCGCTTGACGGTGGTCCGCGGTATCGGGCCCTGGACCGCCGAGATGTTCCTGATTTTCCAGCTGCGCCGGCTGGACGTGTGGCCAGTCGCGGACTACGGGGTTCGGAAGGGGTATGCGTTGGCCTACGGTCTCCGCGCCCTGCCGACACCGAAGCGGCTTCAAGTTGAGGGCGAGCGGTTCCGGCCCTACCGGACGGTGGCAGCTTGGTATTGCTGGCAGGCCGTCCACGAACAGCGGAATCTCTAGTCGTTCGGAGACTGGTCTGACCGAGCCTGGGGTGTTGACTCGACTGAGCGTGCGCGCGCAGCTCCCCGGGCTCGGTGCGAGACTCCGCGGCGCTCTATCAAGGTCCATGACTGATCTGAAAGCCGCGGCTCACGTCGCGTTTCCGCCCCCGTTGCCGCAAAAACGCCCTAACGCGGCAGTCGGCTGCGGGCAGGTTGGGTTCGATAACGCGCACATGCGGCGCTGATTCAGTCATGGTTCACGCTCCCTGCCAGCCGTTGTCGATCGCGAGCGGATGCCCGCGATTCGTCATCCAGACGATTTTGGGCAGGGTTACGCAGCTGCTTGAACGAAGCGTTCGCGCTCATCTGAGTTCACCTCATCGGGAATACGCCGCGCGGGTTCGACCTGGAAGCGCGCCGGTGTCTCTACTCCACCATTTGCCGTAGCTCGCGAATTCCCTGACGCAGCCAGCTCGTAACCGTCTGCTGCGTTCGACCATACCGGCCTGCGATGTGGGCAGCGGTTTCCCCTCTGTGAAACCGTGCGATAATCACTTCCCGCAGCCGCGGTGGCAGGGCAGCAAAGGCCTCGCGCGAGATCCATCCCACGGTTGATGAGCTCATCGCGGTCCAGTGTCTGGGGGTCCGGCAATACGTCAGCTAGCGCGCCTCCGCTCTGTTCCGTGACCGACCACGACGCGTCCAGTGACTGTTCCCTCCGCACTGACCCCCCGTGGCCGCGCCGCGCGGTTCTGTTCCAGTCTCGCCACAGGTTCTTCGCGGTCATCAACAGATACCCGGCAACGCCGCGATCTGGGTCGAGTCGGTGTCGCGCGGCGAGGACGCGGCACCATGTCTCCTGCATGAGGTCATCTGCCGCGTCGCGGTTTCCGGTCAGGCGCCGGCAACGCTGAAGCAGCTCCGTCCCGTGACGATGGACCAGCCCATCGAGGGCCACCACATCCATGGGGTCAGAGCGGATCGCTTCGACCAGCATAGCGTCGAGCGTGTCTTCGCTTTGGGCATCGCTCATTGGCCGGCTTCTCGGGGTGCGCATGAAGGAGAGTAAGCGACGACCGAGCGCTGGAGAATCACATCATGGTACGTCAGACGTCGGTATGTGCTACGGAGGTATGATGCCGTCGCCTACCGGCTGCAGAGTCGCCCAACGACTTCGAAGAACGCGGCGTCGCTGAATGGCTTGTTGAGGTGCGGCACAGCTCCCACGGTGCGGACCAGTTCGCGCGTCCGAGCATCGTCGCGCGCCGTAATGAGTAAGGTTGGCATTGATTTGCCGGATTTGACCAGTTCGCGCACCAACGCGACACCGCTCATGCCCGGCAGGTGAACGTCCGCCACCAGACACGCGAAATCGTGTGGATCCATAGCCGCCAAGAACGCTTCCGCCGATGGAAACGTGCGCGCCCGGTACCGAGCCGAGCGCAGCAGCTCCTGCAGGGCCTCACGGACGCTGGGATCGTCGTCGATGACCGCGATCATCGGCCCAGAATCAGGCATGCGAGATAGTGACACGTCCGGGCTCGCGAGGCTACGAGACCTTGTTAGGATTGACGGCCTCGTACCGGGCGACGAGGCGCACGAGATCGGCGACGGACTGCACTTCGAGCTTTCGCATAACCCGACCGCGCTGTTGCTTGACAGTCTGCTCGGCGGTGCCGAGCTGCCCGGCGATCTGCTTGTTCAGGCGTCCCGCCACGACCAGCGACAGCACATCCCGCTCCCGCGCCGTCAATTTCCCGAACCGGATTCGCAAGGCCTGGTCATGGGCGCGACGCCGCCGCGCCGCATCGTCGCGCGCGAGCGCCTGCGCCAGCGCCGACAGCAATGCGTCATCGCTGACGGGCTTGGGAAGAAACTCCACGGCTCCAGCCTTGATGGCGCGTACGCTCATGGGGATCGTGCCGACTCCGCTGATGAAAACGATCGGAATCGGGTCGCCGTGCGCGCCGAGCTGCTCCGCGAAATCGAGACCGTTCATCCCTGCCAATCGGACATCCAGCACGAGGCAAGCCGGCGCGTTCGGTCGCTCCGCCCTAAGGAATTCCTGAGTTGCCGCGAACACTTCGCAGCGCAGCCCGGCTGACGCCAGCAGTCCTCGGACCGCGTCGCGGATGGAGGGATCGTCGTCCACGACGAAGACTCGCGACCCAGGAGGGAACGTCATGAAAGGGGTACCGTGAACTGGAACGTCGCGCCGGCGCCAACTCGCGGTGTTGCCCAGAGTCTCCCGCCATGGCTCTCGACGATGGAGCGCGCAATCGACAAGCCCATGCCCATGCCGCTGTTCTTCTTCGTGTAGAACGGCTCGAAGATACGCTCCAGATCGACCCCGCCGAGACCCATTCCGCTGTCGCTGACGGCAATAAGGACGTGATCGTCATCGTGACGTGCTGTCGTCACGGTGATGTCACGCGGTCGATCGTCCACGCCAGCCAGTGCTTCAGCAGCGTTGATGATCAAGTTCAAGACGACTTGTTGTAATTGCACGCGATCACCGACCACCGGACGAAGTGACGGAGCGAACTCAGTCCTGAGGACGATGCGCTTTCGTTGCATTTCCGTTCGCGTCAGCGTGAGGACATCGGCGATGGCATCATTGATGTCCATTTCCGTCTTAGCCGTTTCGGCCTTTCGGAACAGCCCTTGCAAGCGCCCGATCACGTCCGCTGCGCGCTGTCCCTCCCGCGTCGCACGGCGCACGGCCTCCCGCGCTTCGCCGATGTTCGGAGGACCGGCGTTCAGCCAGCGGAGGCACGCATTGCCGTTCATCACGACCGCCGCGAGCGGCTGGTTGACCTCGTGGGCAATGGAGGCCGTGAGCTCGCCCAGCGTCGCCGCCCGCGCGACATGCGCCAACGCCGCGCGCATCTCGTGCAGCGCTTCTTCTGCCTGTTTCCGTGCCGTAATGTCCGTGGAGATACCGCTAACCAGTGTTGGTGCTCCGCGCTCGTCCCGCGTGAGCACACCTCGCTCGTTAATCCAGCGGATCTGGCCATCGGGCTGCACAATGCGGAATTCGACGTCGTGATAACTCACGTCCTCCCCGGCAATCCAGCGCGCGAACGTATCGATGACTCGGGCCCGATCGTCGGGATGAATTGTGTCCGTCCAAAGCCGCGGGTTCCGAACTAGTGCCTCGACCGACAACCCCCAGATGCGCTCGAAGCTGGGACTGCAGTAGAGGACGCGTTCAGGATCGAGCGACGTGATCCAAACGACGTCCTGGATCGTGTCCGCCATGCGGCGGAAGCGCTCCTCGCTTTCCTGCAGTGCGGACCGTGTGCGGGCGCTGTCGATCGCGATGCTCGCGATGTGCGTGAACTGGTCGATGAGCTCCTGATGGAGCAGCGTCGGCGTTGCGGGCTCGTTGAAGTAGAGCGCGAACGCACCCAAGACTTTGCCGGTCGTGGACGGGATCGGCGTCGACCAGCACGCCTTCAGCCCATGCGCCAAAGCCATTGGGCACCATTCGTACGCCGCCCATCGTGTCTCGGTCGTGAGGTCAGCCGAAACGACTTGTTCGTCGAGGTACGCCGCCATCGCGCAAGGACCTGAATCTTCGTTTACGGGTCGGCCGATAATGGACGTGACGAAACTGACCGGAAGGCTCGGTGCGGCACCGTGTGCCAGACGCGTGCCGCTCGGGTCGACGAGTACCACGCTGCAGTAACACCTACTGGCTGTGGTTTCCACAAGCTGACAGATCGCGTCGAGTATTTCCGACATCGAGTGGCCGCGCGCCACCATTTCGAGCAATTGCTTTTCCGCCGCGAGGAGAGCCTCAGCGCGCTTCCGGTCGCCGACGTCCGTCGTCTCGACGAGCATGACTCGAACGTACCTCGGTACCTGCCATCCCGACATAGCACCTTCGTATCTCCGCCCGCGCTTTCAGGTCTCGCGCTCCTCGCGTACAGGGAGGTGATGTCCGAGTGAGTGCCATGAACCGTCAGCCACCATCGGGAGGCAACATGAGTAAGCGCTTGGCCTTATCCGTCGTCGCGGCTGCCGCGCTGTGCGGCTCGATCCTCGCGTGCGACGGCGGTAGCCTGGTCCCCCAGGCGATTTCCGCTGAGCGCCGCGATCGCGACGTGCACCCAACGATTGTGCTCGTGCACGGGGCGTGGGCCGATGCAAGCGGCTGGTACGACGTCACGCGGGTCTTGCAGGACCGCGGCTACAACGTCGTCGCCGTCCAGAATTCACTGTTCTCCCTCGCCGCCGACATTCAGACGACAAAGCGCGTGATTGACGCGCAGCAAGGGCCGATCGTTGTCGTGGGACACTCCTACGGAGGCGCCGTGATCACGGCGGCGGCTGCAGGGAACCCTAAAGTCAAAGCTCTCGTGTACGTCGCAGCGTTCGCCCCTGACGCGAACGAACCGGTGGGAGCGCTGCAGCGCTTCCCGGACAAGGGGCTCGGTACCGCCCTCGTTCCTGATGCGGCCGGATTCCTCTACATCGACACGGCGAAGTATCCCGAGGTGTTTGCGAACGGACTGCCCCTCGAGCAGGCGCGCGCGATGGCTACTGAGCAGAAGCCGATCGCCGGAGGTGCGCTGGGTGATCCGCTCACCACGGCGCCGGCATGGAAATCCATCCCCTCGTGGTACGTGGTTGCCACGGAGGACCGGGCCATCAATCCCGACCTCGAACGCTTCATGGCGAAGCGGATGGGCGCCAAGACAACGGAGTTGCCCGCCGGCCACCTGGTCTTCATCGCGCGGCATGCCGAGGTCGCGCGCATCATCGAGCAGGCGGCCCAGTAATGGCCTCGTTCGTCCCCGGATCTCGGGTTCCCAGCCGGGAGTGCTTGTGGACGCGCTTCTTCGGGCGATGCGCGCCTGCAAATCCGAGTCGCCCGTCACAGGCTGCCCTACTGCCAGCCAGGAATATGGGTCATGACTAAATCAGCGCCGCACCTGCGCGTCACCGAGGAAACGCCTGCGTACTGGAGAGTGGTGTTTGATAACCCGCCTCTCAACATCATGGACGCCGACATGTTCGAGGCCCTGCAGGACCTACTCGCGCGAATGGACACCAGCCCGAGCCTTCGTGTCGTCGTCTTCGAGAGCGCGAATCCCGACTTCTATCTCGCGCATTTTGACGTGAAAGACACGGCGAGGACCCTGACCCTGCTTAAGACCGTCGGGCCCTCGGGCCTCCCGTCACTGCTCGATACGTTCGTTCGTCTCACCAAGTCTCCGGTTGTCAGCATCGCGAAGATCCGGGGCCGGGCCCGTGGAGTATCGAGCGAGTTCCTCCTCGCCTGCGACATGCGATTCGCCTCGCGAGAGA
>WNFC01000097.1_pt1 | contig 75957 bp, 75 predicted proteins | sample 5400541 | NCBI WGS metagenome assembly WNFC01 (sample SAMN13153342, study PRJNA577476) | soil metagenome | isolation source: 120 cm saprolite under Douglas fir tree site 2 hole 2 replicate 1 | place: USA:California | collected 2015-04-18
ATTTGAAAAACCGACTTCGCGATATCGAGACCGATCGTGCTAACCTCGCCCATGGACGGCTCCCCTCAAGTGGTGCGTTTCGACGTAACCACCCTATGGCACCTTGATGCCGCAGAGTGGGCGCCGTCCACAGCATCAATCGCGTCGGATCGATACGCCGCCCGCGGTCACGGCACGTCCGCTTCACCTCCAGAAGCGACCGAATTGATGCAGCGCCGCGAACTGTCGCGTTGTGCCATTAGCGGTCATAGCTCCAATGCAGCAAATTATCACTCTCAGCTACCGCTGCCGTAAGACCGCGTGATCACTTCGAGGTAGTGGCCGTCCGGGTCGCGGAAATAGACGCCGCGCCCGCCCTCGTTATGGTTGATCTCGCCGGGCCGGCTACCTCTCGGATCAGCCCAGTATCCGAGGCCGCGATCCTTGATGCGGCCGAGGACGGCGTCGAACTCAGCTTCGCTGATCAGGAAGGCATAGTGCTGCGGCCGGATCGCGCCCTCGGCGTCGGCAAAGTCGAGCGAGACACCGTTGTCCAGCTCAACGACGTCGAAGTGGCCGAAGCGGGTCGGCACTGGCCGGCCCAGCATCTCGGCAAGGAACTTGGCGGAGGCGCTCTGGTTCGAGCTCCAGACGATGGTGTGATTGAATTGGATAGCCATGACGCAGGCTCCTACAGGCAAGCGGGTTGGACTGAGCTAGCCTCCCGAATGCGGCCGAAGATGGCATCGAACTCGGCATCGCTGACGTGGAAGGCGTAGTGGTGGCTCCCGAACTCCTCGTCGTCGTCGAAAAGGAGCGTGAGCGTGTCGTTGATCCGTATCGGCGCGAAATAGTCCGCCTTCCACCAAGGGGCTCAAGCGGCCCGTGCGAGCGCATTCTCGCGCGCGTTCTTCAGCGCGTTGGTCCACCACAGCAGCTGGCGCAGCATGTCCTTGGCACTCTGATTGAGGTAATCGAACTCGCCGAGCTTCTTCCCCTCTTTGACGACGGCGAGATAGGCCGGAAACAGAATGTGGACGGCCGTTCGAATGGGCGCCATTTGCAGCTCGATCGCATTCAGCCGCAACTGCTCGATAGCCCGTGCGCCGCCGACGCCGCCGTAGCCGACGAATGCAACCGGTTTGTTGGTCCATTCGTTGTAGACATAGTCCAGCGCATTCTTCAGCACCGCCGTCGGTCCTCGGTTGTATTCGGCGGCCGTAAAAATGTAAGCGTCGAATTCGGCCATCTTCTTCTGCCACCGCCCAGCGACTTCATCTGTCGAGGGGGCGTAGGCCGGCGACATTTCCTCCGCAAATATCGGCAGCGGATACTCTTTCAGATCGATGATTTGAACCTCAAACATTGCGCTTTCCGTCGCGACCCGCTCGATCCACTCCGCGGCGTGCGCTGCGAAGCGATTGGGCCTGATGCTTCCGATAACGATTGCGAGTTTCGGCTTCGACATTGGGCATCTCCTATGCCTACAAGTTCTGTTTCGGCCTTGCATTTCGCTGCGTACCATCTGCTTCGAAGATGGACCTCGGAGGGGTTGTCCGGTAAGATCGAATAATACGAATGGTCTTTACCGGATTTCCGGATAATGAGGTCGCATTGATGCTGGCACCCGGGTTCAACGAGACGAGCGCATTCGTGGCGGTGCTGGAGCACAAGAGCTTCACGCGGGCGGCAAAGCAGCTCGGGCTTTCACCGACCCGCGTGAGCGAGTTGATGCGCGGCCTCGAAGAGCGCCTTGGGGTTCGGCTCGTGGAACGCACGACTCGGTCGGTCGCGGCAACTGCTGCTGGCGAGCGGCTTCTGGCGAGGCTACGCCCTGTACTGGACGAATATCAGGCCGCACTCGACTCCCTGAACGATTTCCGTGCCAAACCCGCCGGCACGCTGCGCCTGACCGTTCCGCCCCCCGCCGCCGAATTTCTTCTGGCCCCTGTCATTACGCGATTCCTAAAGACCTATCCTGAAATCAAACTCGATATATCTGTGGATGACGCCCTCTCCGACATTGTCGCCGAGCGTTACGATGCAGGTATACGTCCTGGCGAGCGCATCGCGCGCGACATGATCGCGCTACGTATTGGTGATCCTATGCAGATCGTCGTGGTTGCGTCTCCCACTTACCTGGCGCAACGCGGCACACCCAAGACACCTCAGGATCTCGAACGGCACAATTGCATCCGCATCCGATTTTCGAGCGGAGTGTTTTTGCCTTGGCGTTTCGGCCATAGACGGCGAAGCCTCGAGGTCCAGGTCGACGGCTCGCTGGTCGTCAATGACAGCGCACTCGCATTCCGGGCCGTATCGGACGGATTAGGCTTGATGCAGTTTGCGCGTGTGTGTTTTGCGCCGATGCTTGCCGATGGCCGCGTCGTCACCGTTCTTGACGACTGGGCCCCGCCCCCGTTCGAAGGCTTCTACCTTTATTATCCGAGCCGCCGTCAAATACGGCCTGCGTTGAAAGTCTTCATCGACTTCCTCCGGAACTCACAACGACCGAAGCGGGCCAGCGGCAGCTATCGTACTTGAACGTATTTGAAGGAGCTCTGTCTCTGAACGCCGGCCACCAGCTCATCCGCACGAGACAGCTCGGTGGGAGCAACGGCGAAGCCGCCGTTGCCCATCTTGCAGGCTTACCCGGCGACCGTGCTCCACTGCGCCGCCAGCCGCTCGGCGCCGCGCAGCGACAGCGCCAGGATCGTGTAGGTCGGATTCGACGCACCTGCGGTCGCAAAGATGCCCGGCCCCGCGACGTAGAGGTTGGGAATCTCGTGGGTCTGGCCGTAGCTGTCGGTGACCGAATCGCCCGCGTTCGTGCCCATGATGGTTCCGCCCATCAGGTGGATGGTCGGCATGTTGCCGCGCGCCGACCACACATCCTTGGCACCCGTCGCTTTGGCGATCTTGAGGCCCTCCTCGAAATTGGCGTTCCACAGCGCGACTGCGTCCTGGTCGAAGCTGTGGATGATTTTCGCGAGCGGCATGCCGAACTCGTCCTTGTCGCTCGCGGGCTCGATGCGGTTCTCGATGTTCGGCAATTCCTCGCCGAACGCCCCGATGCGGGTCAATCCGCGCGCGGCGCGTTTCATGAAGGCGGCGAGGTCGGGCCCGAACAGATCGAGGCGGGCATTGGCGAAACCGCCGAGATCGCTCGTCTTGAGCGCGGAGCCCGCGACGATGAAGGAGCTGCCGAACGCGCCTTTCTGGCTGGTCTTGCCATAGCGGTCGTAGGACATGAATTGCGCGCCGGTCGTGCCCATGTAGTTCTGGATGTCCTCATCGAACATCGCCCACGTGCCCGAGCTGAAGTGCGCCATCATGTATTTGCCGAGCAGCCCGCTCGAATTGGCGAGCCCCTTGGCGTGCTTGTCGGTCGTGGAGTTGAGCATCAGGCGCGGGTTCTGCGCCGACCATGCGGCCAGCACCACGACGCTCGCGTCCTGCACCTGCCGCTCCTTCTTGGCGTCGTAATACTCGACGCCGGTCACCTTGTTGCCCTGCGCGTTGGTGAGCACGCGCGTGACGGTCGAGAGGGCGCGCACCTCGGCGCCGGCCTTCTTCGCATCCCCGAGGTAAGTGACCAGCGGATTGGAGAGTGCGCCGGTCGGGCAGCCGACGTGACACCAGCCGTCGTAAATGCAAGCCGGCCGACCCTTGTAGTCGGTCGAATTCATGCCGACCGCCGCAGGGACCAGGCGGATGCCGGCCGCTTCGCAACCCTTGAGCCAGACTTCGCCATGGCGGAAGGTCTTCATCGGCGGCATCGGATAGGGCGCGCCCGCCGGCCGCCAGACTTCCTCCGCCTTGGCGTCGCCCGACACGCCGACGTCCTGCGCGACCTTGTCGTAATAGGGCGCGACATCCTGGTAGGAGATCGGCCAGTCGAGCGCGCGGCCGTGCTCGCTCTTGATCTTGAAGTCGTTGGGCAGGAGGCGAGGAAAGTTGGCGAAGTAGTGCAGCGCCGCGCCGCCCACGCCCCAGCCTGCCTGATAGACGTAGCCGAAGGGATTCTTGCCTTCGAGCAGGAATGGACCGCTCGCAGGCTTGATCCGCCGGCCCCAGAAATCCGAGCTGATGAGATCGGTAAGCTGCCAGTCGGGTCCCTGCTCCAGGATGACGACCTTCTTGCCGGCCTTCGCCAACACCGCGGCGAAAACCGAGCCCGACGCGCCGGCACCGACGATGACGACGTCGACTTTTTCGTTCGCCATGTCACCACCTCTTGGTCGGAGCGATGTGGGGCATGTAAGGAATGCCGAGGCTGGCATAGCCCTCCATGGTGCCGTAGACGACGTCGACGGCATCGCTGCGCAGCACCAGGTAGACGAACGGCCCGGGCGGCCCCTGCCAACCCTCGACCTTGTTCTGGCGCATATTGTCGACGAAGCTGCGCTGGTCGGCTTCACCGAACTCCGCAAACGGCCGGCCATTGTTGAGCGCCTGGCTGGCGCGATCAACCGCGCCCAGCGCCGCGCGATAGAAATTCGCGTAGGGCGGGCGGATGTTGAGGATGCGCGCTTCGAGCAGCGCCTCCTCCGCCGGAATCGAGATCTGCTGATCGACGAAGTGCGATATCCCGGCTTGGCGCGCCCCCGGGACGAGCGTCTCGCCGAGCGCGTCGAGCGTTGCCGCTTGCGCGGCCGTCAGCGTCCGCAGCGGGACGCCCTGTGAGCGCGCCGCACGCGGCGTAAGCAGAACCTCGGCGCCGCCCACCGTGAAGGCGAGCGCGCCGATGGCCGCGCCTTTCATGAAGGCGCGTCGTTCGATGTCGTGCATGGTCTCCTCCCCGGCACCCGATCAGGGTGCACTCGTCGTCGGCAACCATCGCGGGGCGGTCCGTCGAGCATGGAGACGGCCGCCGTCTTCTGGAATGGCTCCAAAATTCAACGCCGATTTCGGCGGCGAATCAAGCGGTCTTGCGCGGCGTCAGCGCACCCCTTACTCGACCCTGCCGCCGAACAACCGCTCGGCGTTGCCGTGGGCGATGCGCTTGGCCTGATCCTCGGGAAGCTGCGCAAGCCAGCCGCGATAGGTCTGCACGATGGTGTCGTAGCCGAACCAGCGTTCGTTGATCCAGGTATCGGAGCCGAGCAGGAAGCGGTCGGAGTGACGAGCGAAGAGCTCGCGCCACTCGGCCGCAAGCTTGCCGCCGCCCTCGCTGATGCCGCCGCGGTAGGAAAGCTCGCCCATGAGCTCGGGATTAGTCTCCAGCAGCTCGCTCACCCGCCGCGTCGGCGTCGAGAATCCGGTATGCGCCCAGATGATCTTGGCGCTCCGATTGTGCGCGAGCAGAATTAAGAGCGCCGCCTCGTCGCAATGGGCGAGGAGATAGAGATTGCGTGCGGCGGCAAAGTCGACGACCTGCTTGACCAGTGGTGCTTGCGCGGCATTGCCGTAAATGTGGAACTCGCCGACGCCGCGGAAATAGCCGCGTTTGTATTCGGCCTCGATCAGATCGTAGATTGCGGGATCGGTCGACCAATTTTGCACGTCGTCGCGCGTGCGATAGGGGCGGATGAACGGTACCACCCAGAGCCCGGGAGCCTTGGCGTCGACGAGCTGATGGGTGCCCTTGTTCGGACGGCTGTTCGCCAGGATGCCGGCGACATTGTTGCGCCGAAAAACGTCGAGCACGCGCTCGAGCGGATAATACGGGTCGGGCTCCTGATTGTAGTGCAGATGCGCATCGAAGATTTTCAAGGTCGGCTGCGCACTGCCTCCAACAGGCGTGGCAAGAACAATGACCGCAGCGGCGATGGCGCGCGCGATAATACCTGATGCCGGCATGGCGAGACCCCCGATCCGCCTAGCTGATGGGCGGCGTTGCGATCTTATCGCATTTTCCAAAGCCGCAGGAGAGCGCGAGCGGGAATGATCGCGCTGCGCAATCAACCGCTCTTCTCCGGCAGCGCCAACCTGATGTGCAGCTCGCGCAGCTGCTTGGGCGTGACGTCCGACGGCGCGCCCATCATCAAATCCTCGGCGCGCTGGTTCATCGGAAAGAGCACGACTTCGCGCAAATTCTCTTCCCCGCAGAGCAGCATGACGATGCGGTCGATGCCGGGCGCAATCCCGCCGTGCGGCGGCGCCCCGAGCGAAAGCGCGCGCAGCATGCCGCCGAATTTCTGCTCCAGCGTATTGTCGCCGTAACCGGCGATGGCAAACGCTTTGCGCATGACGTCGGGGCGGTGATTGCGGATGGCGCCTGAGGAGAGCTCGACGCCGTTACAGACGATGTCGTATTGGATCGCCTTGATCGACAAGATCGTCTCGCGGTCGGCCGGGTCGAGCGCGAGGAAATCCTCGACCGCCATGTTCGGCATGGAGAACGGGTTGTGGGAGAAGTCTATTCTCTTCTCCTCTTCGTTCCATTCATACATCGGAAAATCGACGATCCAGCAGAACTCGAAGCGGTCCTTGGCGATCAGGCCGAGCTCCTCGCCGATCTTGCCGCGCGCGGCGCCTGCAAGTTTGGCGGCCGCCGCCGGCCTTTCGGCGGCAAAGAACACGCAATCGCCCGGACCCAATCCAGTCTTGACTCGGATTCTTTGCTGAATGTCTTCCGGGATGAATTTGGCGATCGGGCCTTTGCCGCCGTCGCTCTCGAATACGATGTAACCAAGACCCGCCGCGCCCATATCGGAGCGCGCCCATTCGTTGAGCCTGTCGAACCAGGAGCGCGGCTGGCTCGCCGCGCCGGGCGCGGGAATGGCGCGCACCACGCCGCCCGCCTTGATCACGTTCTTGAACGCATTGAACGTAACCTTGGGATCATTGAATTCCTCGCTCACATCGGCAATGACCAGCGGGTTGCGCAGATCCGGCTTGTCGGTGCCGTATTTGAGCATCGCCTCGCGATAGGGGATCAGCGGAAACTTTTGCGTCACCGGCTTGCCGCCGGAAAACTCCTCGAACACGCCGCGCATCACCGGCTCGACCGCGTCGAATACGTCCTGCTGGGTGGCAAAACTCATTTCCAGATCGAGTTGGTAAAATTCGCCGGGCGAGCGATCGGCGCGCGCATCCTCGTCGCGGAAGCAAGGAGCGATCTGGAAATAACGGTCGAAGCCGGAAATCATGATCAGCTGCTTGAACTGCTGCGGCGCCTGCGGCAGCGCGTAGAATTTCCCCGAATGAAGCCGCGACGGCACAAGATAGTCGCGCGCGCCTTCGGGCGAGGACGCGGTCAGGATCGGCGTCTGAAATTCGAAGAAGCCTTGCTCCTTCATGCGCCGCCGGATGGAATCGATGACAGCGCCGCGCATCATGATGTTTCGGTGCAGCCGCTCGCGGCGCAAATCGAGAAAGCGGTATTTCAGCCGGATGTCCTCCGGATATTCCTGCTCGCCGAACACGGGCATCGGCAGCTCGCCGGCGGGCCCGAGCACTTCGATTTCGTTGATGTAGACTTCGATCGCGCCCGTCGGCAGGTCGGGATTCTCGGTGCCGGCGGGACGTTTGCGCACCTTGCCGTCGATGCGCACCACCCATTCCGAGCGCAGCTTCTCGGCGTCCTTGAAACAGGGCGAGTCGGGGTCGGCCACCACTTGGGTGATGCCGTAATGGTCGCGCAGGTCGATGAACAACACGCCGCCATGGTCGCGAATGCGGTGGCACCAGCCGGAAAGCCGCACCTCCTTGCCGATGTCATCTGCGCGCAGAACGCCGCAGGTATGGGTGCGATAGCGGTGCATGGGATGACTTCAAGCGCCTCGGTGCCGCGCGGAAAGGCACACGCGCGGGCTCGCTTGTCAAGAACGGGAAGCTTAAGACCGCGCGACGGTCGAACCGCGAGAGCTACAGAGTCTCGGGAGCAGCGGCTCCCGCGGTTGCTAGCGAGCGGCTAATTCCCGGTGGTGACCGCCGGCATCCGCGTCAGGTGCAGCGCCGCTGCTCCCCCTTGCCAGAGCCAGGGATCATGCCGCCAAGCATCATGCCGCCAACCGATGTGCCGGTTGCGCTCGGTCGTGAGGGCGCTGCGCCCTTCAGTAGCAACAGGTCCGGGGCTCGCAATCCTGGAAGACTCGAGCGAACCGGCGACGATCACCCCGAGGGCGAAAAGGGTGGCGCCAATGACGACATTCCTCATCATAGCCGTCTTCTATTCTCGTTCGTCCACCGCGTTCGGCCTTTAGTCGGCCAGCTGCCGCGAACGGTTCAAACCCGCTTCGTACGCGGCGTCGCCTCATGATGATGCGGGCCGGGGGCCTCGACAGCACGCCCGCGATCTGCACACTCGGCCGCTCAGTTTTCGAGCGTCATGGGCAAGTCGAAGCACTCCACGCCATCCCCCGCCGACATGGCCGTGCGGATGACCACGGCCGAAGCAACCGTGGGCGCGCTCATCGCCCACGGCATCGACACGGTTTATGCGCTGCCGGGCGTGCACAACGATCCCTTGTTCGACGCGCTGTTCAAGGCCGGCGACCACATCCGCACGGTCCATACCCGGCACGAGCAAGGCGCGGCCTATCTGGCGCTCGGCGCGGCGCTCGCCACGGGCAAACCGCAAGTCTACTCGGTCGTGCCCGGACCGGGGCTGCTCAATTCCGCGGCTGCGTTGCTCACGGCCTATGGAATGAACGCACCGGTGCTTGCGCTGATCGGGCAAATTTCGCAATCCGCGATCGGCCGGGGGCTCGGACATCTGCATGAGATTCGCGACCAGGCCGGCATCATCGGCCGGCTGGTCGATTTCCGCGCGCGCATCCGCACACCGACGCAAGCCGCCGCGCTCGTGGCGCAAGCCTTTCGCGCCATGGCCACGGGCCGGCCCGGCCCGGCCGCGCTGGAGTGCGCGATCGACGTTTGGGGCCGCAGCGCGCCCGCCTCGGGGACGCCGCCGGTCCTGCCGCTGCCGTCACAGCCCATCGATGAGGATGCGATCGGCGAGGCCGCAAAGCTTCTGACCGCCGCCAAACGCCCACTGATCGTCGCCGGCGGGGGCGCGCAAGATGCGGCGACCGAGGTCGCCGAGCTGTCGCGGCTGTTGCAAACGCCGGTGCTCGCCTATCGGCGTGGGCGCGGTGTGCTCGACAGCCGCGATCCGTTGAGCGTCACGCTGCCGCTCGGCCGCGAGTTGTGGGGCGAAGCCGACGTGGTTCTCGGCGTCGGCACGCGGCTGTTCTACGGCTACACGCAGTGGGGCATCGACCAGGAGCTTGCCGTCATTCGCATCGACGCCGATCCCGAGGAGCCGGAACGATTCGCGCGGCCCGCGGTCGCCCTCATCGGCGATGCCGGGCCGATCTTGCGTCACCTGATCGATGCGCTGCGCGCGCACCATCGCCCTTCCCGCCACGCGGAAATGGAGGAGCGGCAGGCCAAGATGCGCCGGCGGCTCGACAAGCTCGCCCCGCAGATCGGTTTTCTCGACGCGATTCGGGCGGAACTGCCCGAGGACGGCATCTTTGTCGATGAGGTCACCCAGATCGGCTTTGCCGCACGGCTCTTGCTTCCGGTCTACAAGCCGAGGACGTTCCTTTCGCCCGGCTACCAGGACAATCTCGGCTGGGGTTACGCCACCGCGCTTGGCGCGCAGCACGCCCGCCCCGACGTGCCGGTGCTCTCGATCACGGGCGACGGCGGCTTTCTCTTCACCTCGAACGAGCTTGCCACCGCTATGCGCCATCGGATCCCGTTGACCGTCATCGTGTTCAACGATGGCGCCTTCGGCAATGTGCGGCGCATCCAAGAGGAGCAGTACGGCAACCGGTTGATCGCGAGCGATCTCACCAATCCCGACTTCGTGCGCTATGCGCAGAGCTTCGGCGCCGAGGCCGAACGTGCGCGCACTCCGCAACAGCTGCGGGCAGCGCTCAAGCGTGCCTTCAAGCGCCGCGATGGACCAACGCTGATCGAGGTGCCGGTCCCCGCAATGCCGTCGCCCTGGGAGTTCATCTTTATGCCGCGCGTGCGCGGCGTCAGATGAGGTCCAACATTAAAGCTTGCATAACCCTCAGCGAGCGTCGGCAACACGCCAGGCTGCTAGGCAACATGCATCGAATCGAATTTAACATACGCGCTGCGAGTCCCCCGTCCCGGGGGCCTCGCCGGTGCCCCTGACAAAGCGAGCGGTCTGCGCTATCTAGCCGTCATGCAGCCGATCACGACGACCAAGAAACTCGCGGACACCTGCGCGCGCATGGCGCGGCACCCCTTCGTGACGGTCGATACGGAGTTCTTGCGCGAGAGCACCTATTACCCACAGCTTTGCGTCGCGCAGATGGCGAGCATCGACGAGGCGGTGGTCATCGATGCGCTCGCCAGCGGTATCGATTTCACTCCCTTCTTCGCGCTGATGGCGGACCCAAACGTGGTCAAGGTGTTCCATGCCGCCCGCCAGGACATCGAAATCTGCTGGCATGAGGCCGGCATCATCCCCTCCCCCATCGTCGACACCCAGGTTGCGGCCATGGTGTTGGGCTACGGCGATTCCATCGCCTATGATCAACTCGTGCAGCGCGTCACCGGCGACAACCTCGACAAGTCGCATCGCTTCACCGATTGGACGCGTCGGCCGCTGAGCGAGGCGCAGCTGGCCTATGCGGTTTCCGACGTCACCCACCTGCGCGACGTCTACCTCACGCTCTGCGCCGATCTCGAGAAGCGCGGACGCAGTGATTGGATGCGCGAGGAAATGAAGGTGCTTACTTCCCCCGAAACTTACCGCTTCGAGCCCGAGCACGCCTGGGAGCGGCTGAAGACGCGGGTACGCAAGCCCAAGGAGCTCGCCGTGCTGATCGAGGTCGCCGCCTGGCGCGAGCGCGAGGCGCAGGAGCGCGACGTGCCGCGCGGACGCGTGCTCAAGGACGACGTCATCGGCGACATCGCGGTGCAGGCACCGACGACGACCGAGCGCCTTGCGGGGCTGCGCTCGCTGCCCAAGGGTTTCGAGCGGTCGAAATGGGGCGAGGCGATCGTCGAGGCCGTCCGGCTCGGACTCGCACGCGATCCGAAGACGCTGCCGCGGCTGGAACGCCCCAAGCCGCCGATCAATGGCCAGGCCACAGTGGAACTGCTCAAGGTTTTGCTGCGCATGACGGCGGAACGGCATGGCGTCGCCGCCAAGGTGATCGCCACCGTCGATGACCTCGACCGCATCGCCGCCGACGATACGGCCGATGTGCCGGCGCTCTCCGGCTGGCGGCGCGAGCTGTTCGGCAACAAGGCGCTCGCGCTCAAGCACGGACGCCTCTCGCTCGCGATCGAGAAAGGCCGCGTGGTGGCGGTGGAGCGGGAGTGACCCCTCTCCCCGCCGCTGCGGCGGAAGAGTTATGATGGTCGCGCGGATGACCAGGGGAGGACACAGATGGCCCCATTCCTTTGCAATCAGTGGTACACCGCCGCAACCTCCACCGAACTCGGCGCAAAGCCGCTGGCGCGGACGATCTGCAACGAGCCGCTGGTCATCTTTCGCGCGCGGGACGGGGCCGTCGCCGCGCTCACCGATCGCTGCCCCCACCGCAAGGCGCCGCTCTCCTCCGGCGAGGTCGTCGGCAACGACATCCAGTGCGGCTATCACGGCATCCGCTTCGCCGCCGACGGCGCTTGCACCCACGTGCCAGGGAATGCCCCCATCGGCCGCAATTTCCGCGCAAGATGTTTTCCCGCGCGCGAAATCCATGGCCTCATTTTCGTGTGGCTCGGCGAGCCTTCGCTTGCCGATCCAGCGCTGATCCCCGACTTCAGCGAGAACGTCAAACCCGGCTGGACCGGCGTTCACGGCACGCTTTACGTCAAAGGCAACTATCAGCTGCTGATCGACAACATTCTCGATCTCACTCACGTCGTATTCGTCCACAAGACGACGCTTGCCGGCGGCGGCGTCGCCGAGACGCCGCTCGAGGTGGACATCGACGGCGACGTCGTGCGCGCGCAACGGCTGATGCACAACGTCGACACCGCACCGATCTACAAGGCGGCGAGAAACCTCCACGGCAAGATCGACCGCTGGCAGTTCCTCGAGTTCCGGCCTCCCATCTATGCCCGCATCACGCTCGGCGCGCGCGAGGCAGGCAGCGATCTTCCATTCGGGACGCCGACCCATGTCGTGCTCAACAGCTTTACGCCGGAGACCGAGCGCACCACCCATTATTTCTGGTCGACGGTGCGCTCGTGGGGGCTCGACGATGCCAACGTTTCGAAAACCTACAAGGACATGACCGATCTTGCGTTCGCCGAGGACGCCCGCATCGTCGAAGGGCAGCAGCGACTGATCGACAGCGACCCATCCGGCACGCCGCTGGTGAGTCTCGCCTTCGACCGCGCCGCCCTCGCCGCGCGGCGGATCATCAAGCGCAAACTCGAAGAGGAGGCGCAGGCGACCGCGCCGGCCGTCAAAGCATCGGCGCAACGCGCGCCAGTCCGCGGTGCGGACGTCACGGCATGAGCGCTCGAGCGACGGACACGGCCGCGCCCGTCGACGGCTGATGCGGGCGCGGACTGGCGCCGCGGCAGTCCGGTGAAGTGGAATTGGGCTCGCAAATCGCCCTAGTGCTTCGGACGGATCCGCCGTAGGAATTCCCACGTCGGAACGGCGCTAAGTCCGCCGACGGCACCGCTGAGGTAACTCGGGATATCCGAGTTGAACAACCAGTGCCAGAGCAGTCCGACGAGATAGCTCGTCAGCAGCATGACGGCTAACGTGATCAGCAATCTCTGCCATATCGGCATGGCATCCCTCCCCGGAGCCTTCGTCATGGCTCGTCGTTTTGCGTTTGCCCTTCCCTAAACGCAAGAATGCGCAAGAGGCGAGCCGTGTTCTGGCGCTCGACCCGAGGCCGGCATAGCTAACGCGACGGGATGTGACCGGCGGAGCGCCGCATCACGCCGCCTCCATCACCGGCTCGCGGCCGATGAGGCGCGCGAGCTGGCGCAGCCGTACGAATACGCGCTCCCCGGCCAGCTCCTTGAAGCCGTTATCGAAGCGCAACAGCAATCGGCCGCGTTCGACCACCATCGGCGTCTTCGGCAGCACGCCGGTGGTCGAGGCGGAAACGAGGTAGGCGACGCGCAACGCGGCGCCGAGCACGCGGGCGCGGTCGAGCACGCGGGTCGAGACGAGTTCGCGCAGGCGGGGCGAGAGTTCCTCGTCAACGAGGCCGACATGGCGGAAGAACACAGCGAGCGAAATAAAGGTGCGGCCCGGATGATCGACGGCGACGAAGGCAGCATTGGCGATGATGTTGAGCGATTGCTCGCCGCGATAGTCGGGGTGTGCTCGCCAGCCGATGTCGGCGAGAAGGCACGCCACATGGCGCAACCGCCGCTCCTCCGCGCTCTCGTCCAGTCCGGAGGACGCTATGAAGCGGTCGGTCCAAGCGATCAACTCCTCGCCGTGGGCGGGTGAGCGCGAGCGCAGCACGTTGAGCTCGCTCGCTGCCGCGATCAGCGGATCCTTGTCGCGCTCCTCGGCGTCGAGCATCGAATAGAGCAGGCCTTCGCGCACGCCGAGCGCCGAGATAACGATGTCCTTCGGCCGCGCGATCCGCATCAGGTTTTCGAGCACCAGCGCGGCATAGGCCAGCAGCGGCCGGCGGGCATCGGTGACCACCTCGATCCGCGAAAGCATCTCGGGATCGACCCGATGCACGAGACCGGAGAACTCGTATGCTTCCCGTGCCGGCATCACGTAGCCGTGCATGACGTGGAGCGGGTAACCGGTCTGCCACATGTGCAGCCGCGCCAACGCGCGCCAAGTGCCGCCGATGGCATAGAAGGTGCGGCCTTTGCCGCCTTCGAGCAGGCGGGCGTCTACAAGCGCCGCCCGCACGATCTTTTCCGCCTTCTTGACCGACTTCGACGAAACATCCTGCAGCGCGAGCCCGCCCAGCGGCAGCGTCAAACCGGCCTTGATGCGTTGCCCATGGACTTCCGTCAGTTCGAGTGAACCGCCGCCGAGGTCGCCGACGATGCCATCGGGCTTGTGGAAGCCCGATACCACGCCGAGCGCGGAGAGCTCCGCCTCGCGCTTGCCGGAAAGAACGTCGACCTTGGTACGGCAGATGGCTTCCGCTTCGGCGACGAAGGCGCCACCGTTCTTGGCGTCTCGGCATGCTGCGGTCGCGATCACCCAGAGCTGCGCGACTTCCAGACGGTCGCACAAAGCACGAAAGCGCCGCAGCGCCGCGAGCGCCTTCTCGACCGCGTCGGCGGCCAGCAGGCCCGTCGTCTGCACCTCGCGTCCAAGCCCGGCGAGTACCTTCTCGTTAAAGATCGGTGTCGGGCTACGAGTGAGGCCTTCATAGGCCACGAGCCGTACGGAATTCGAGCCGATATCGATGACCGCGACCGGCGGCCCGTAATCGAGACGACCTTGCGCGATATTCATGGCAAGGCGACGCCGCTTAAGCGCGGTCGATACGGCGTATAAGGCTACGCGGGGATGATTCCTTGAGCGATTTGCCACGACCCGACAGACTCGGATTGGTCATGAAGTATTTGTGGGCGTTGAAGGGCTCCTCCCCCTCGGCCGCTTTTAAACGATTCGAGGTGCCGTCAGGTAGTAATTTCCAACTTTGTTCATTGTCCTTGAAATTCGCGACCATGATCTGATCGAGCACCTGCTCGTGCACGGTCGGATTGAGAATCGGGCACAACACCTCGACGCGGCGGTCGAGATTGCGCGGCATCATGTCGGCGGAAGAGATGTAGACCGCCGCCTTGTGGTGCGGCAGGCCGTAACCCGCGCCGAAGCAATAGATGCGACTGTGCTCGAGGAAACGACCGACGATCGATTTGACCCGGATGTTCTCGGACAGCCCCGGCAGGCCCGGCCGCAGGCAGCAGATGCCGCGCACCACGAGATCGACCGAAACGCCGGCGCGCGAGGCCTCGTACAGCATGTCGATGATCTCGGGATCGACCAGCGCATTATCCTTCATCCAAATCGCGGCCGGGCGGCCGCCGCGAGCGTGGGCGATTTCCTGCTCGATATGCTCGCAGATCCGGTCCCGCAGCGTGAGCGGCGAAACCGCCATCCTTTCGAGCCCCGCCGGCTCCGCGTAGCCGGTGACGTAGTTGAAAATGTGCGCGACGTCGCGCGCGATGACAGGATCAGAAGTGAAGAACGATAGATCGGTGTAGATGCGGGCCGTTACCGGATGATAGTTGCCCGTCCCGACGTGGATATAAGAGGCAAGCGCTCCCCCTTCCCGTCGCACCACCATCGACAGCTTGGCGTGGGTCTTGAGCTCGATAAAGCCATACACCACCTGCGCGCCGGCGCGCTCGAGCGCGCGCGACCAGCGGATGTTGGCCTCCTCATCGAAACGGGCCTTGAGCTCGATCAGCGCGGTGACCGTTTTTCCCGCTTCCGCCGCCTCCACGAGCGCCCGCACGATGGGAGATTCGGCCGACGTCCGGTAGAGCGTCTGCTTGATGGCGACGACGTCGGGATCGCGCGCGGCCTGTTGCAGGAATTGCACCACGACGTCAAAGGACTCGTAGGGATGGTGGACGACGAGGTCTTTCTGACGAATGGCGGCGAAACAGTCGCCGGCGTGATCGCGGATGCGTTCGGGATAACGCGGATTGTAAGGCACGAATTCGAGATCCGGCCGATCCAGACTCATCAACTGCGACAGTTCGTTGAGCGCGAGCACGCCGTCGACCAGGAAAACCTCGTCATCGGCGCAGGACATCGTCCGCTGCACGAACCGACGCAGCTCCACCGGCATGGCGGCTTCGAGCTCGAGTCGGATGACCGATCCGCGCCGTCTGCGCTTGAGGACCGTCTCGAACTCGCGCACCAGATCTTCCGCCTCTTCCTCGATCTCGATCTCGGAATCGCGAATGACGCGGAAGGCGCCCTGCCCCTTGACCGCGTAACCGGGGAAAAGGCGGGCGATGAAAAGCCCGATCAACTGTTCGAGCGTGATCGCTCGGATAACAGACGCTCCCTCGGCACTCGGCAGGCGGATGAAGCGGTCGATCTTGTTCGGCATGCGGATGAGCGCATTCATCGCCTTGCCGTCGCTCGCGCGCGCAAGGTGGAGCGCAATGGTGAAGCCGAGGTTGGGAATGAACGGAAATGGATGCGCGGGATCGATGGCGAGCGGGGTCAGCAAAGGAAAAATCTGCCGAAGGAAATGGTCTTCGAGCCAGGTCTTGTCTTTTTTCGTCACGTCCGGCGCTTCGACCAGCACGATGCCCTGCTCGGCCAGCATCTGCCGCAGCTCGCGCCAGCGCTTCTGCTGATCGCTTGCCAGCGCCCCGACGCCCTCCGCGATGCGGGATAGCTGTTCCGCCGGAGTGAGCCCATCCGGGCTCTTGATCGCAATGCCGGCGCGCTGTTGGCCCTTGAGGCCGGCAACGCGGACCATGAAGAATTCATCGAGGTTGTTGGCGGAAATCGACAGAAACCGAACACGCTCGAGCAAGGGGTGGGCGTTGTTTGCCGCCTCCTCGAGGACTCGGCGGTTGAATTGGAGCCAGGACAGCTCGCGATTGAAGAAACGCTCCGGGCTCGTGAGGAGGTCGAAGGCCGGTGCAGCCTCGGCGCTGGCCGCGATCGGGGCAGCCCCGGCTTCCTCTTTCATAACAATGACTTGGCCGCGGTCAGCCATGGCCCGAAGGTGCCGATGAGGAGTGCAACGCGCCGCCATGGTCGCTGGCGACTCGTCTCATAAGGCCCCGCGACCAAGTAGCCGTCAAGGCTAAGTCGCGCGCAGGATTTCGGCGGCAAACGTCCTGGTTAACGGCCGCTTGCGCCGCATGGCCTCGTCGTCGAGCCGCGCCACCGCCGCGCGCGCCGCCGCAAACGAGCGTTCGATCCGCATCGCCACGTAGCCGATCAGGCCTTCGTCGACCGCGAGCTGGCGGTCGGCGAAAAGCTTCACCAGCACCGCGCGCAAGAGTGCGTCGTCGGGCGCCGCCATGGAAACGACCGGGATCGCGTTGAGGCGGGAGCCGAGATCGCGGATGGCGAACGTCACCGGGGCGGCGCGCGCCGTGAGCAGCACGAAAGCCTCATCCTCGCGCGCGAGATTGAGAAGGTGGAACAGCGCCCGTTCGTCGAACACGCCAGTGGCGACATCCTCGACCACCAGCGCGCCGGTGGCGAGCGCCGATGGCACGTTTGCTTCGTCGAGCGCGCGCGCCGCGATGAGCCGCGCGCCTGCCGCCTGCGCCCAGATCGCGGCGAGGTGGCTCTTGCCGGAGCCTTCCGGCCCCGTGAGCATCACCGTGCGATGGGGCCAGCCGGGCCACGCATCGATCAGCGCAAGCGCCACCGCGTTCGACGGCCCGCTCAAGAAATCCTCGCGCGCAAAACTTTCCGCGTGCGCAAGGGCAAGTGCGAGTTGACGCGGAGCGACGGACATCAGCTCGACTTGTCCCCGGTATAAAAGGGGCTCGCGAAATATTGACGCAGCGCGAAGCGCAACAACACGGCGATTGCAGCGCCAAGCGGCACGGCGATCAGAAGGCCGACGAAGCCGAAGAGATAACCGAACGCGAACATGGCGAAGATCAGCCAGACCGGATGCAAGCCCACGCGTTCGCCGACGAATTTAGGCGACACAATGTTGCCCTCGATGAACTGACCGACCAGGAAAATGGCGACGACGAGCGCGATCCGCTTCCAGTCCGGCCAGAATTGCGCGATCGCCACGCTGGCCGCGATCATCAGCCCGGTCATCGAGCCGATATAGGGAACGAACGTGATCACGCCGGCGGTGAGACCGATGAGCAGCGCGAAATCCAGCCCCACCAACATCAGTGCAATGGCGTAGTAACAGCCGAGCACGAGGCAGACGCCGAACTGTCCGCGCAGAAAACCGCCGATCGCCGCGTCGATCTCGCGCGCGAGTTGACGCACGGCGCCACGTTGGCGCACCGGTACCCAGCTGTCCACCCTGTCGATCATGGCGTGCCAATCGCGGATCAAGTAAAAGGTCACAACCGGCATCACGATCAGCACTGACGCGAATGAGACCAGCGCCTTTCCGCCGGTCCACAACGAATACGAAAAACTCAGCAGCCACGTGGCCACCTGTCCGACGAGGTCGGAAGCTGTCTTGCCCGCCTCGGCGGCGTCCAGCCAGTTCAGCCAAGGCAAGTTCGAATCGACAATGAGTTCCTTGATGCGCTTGAAATAACCGGGAATGTGGGTGATCAACGCCGCACCCTGCTGCATCAACAGGGGAACGAGCAGCACGATCAGCGCGAGCAAAGTCACGACCAAGAGGCTGACAATCAGCAGCGCCGCGATAGTGCGGTTCACGCCGAGCCGTTCGACGCGATTCGCAAGCGGCGCGAGCACGTAAGCGAGCGCGATGCCGGCCACGAACGGGAGCAGAATGTCGTGGAGCAACCACAGCAGCGCGACGAGCACTAGAAACGTCGCGACCCAGAACGTGAGGTGGCGTCCGTAGATCATCGGATCATCCCCGAACAGGGGGTCAGGGGCCCGTTTCTGCCGCGTTCATGTGGCGTACCCACTCGGCGACATAGAAGGCAATGGAAAGCAGGGTCAAGGCCGCGACCAGTGTGGTGAGCACCATCACCGCTATCCCCGCGTCGAAATCGAACCCGCGCGCCGCCATGATCACGCAAGCGAGCGCAATCTGCGCGACCGTGTTGAGCTTGGAGACCAGAAGCGGTTTAAGCGCCACGGGTTTGTCCACCAGCCACGACAAGATCACGGCGGTCACGATCATGATGTCGCGCGAGACGACGAGGATGACAAGCCAGCCTGGAACGGCGTCCGCGATGCCGAGCGCGACATAGATCGAAACCAGCATTGCCTTATCGGCGAGCGGGTCGAGGTAGGCGCCGAGCTCGGTCGCCATGCCGAACCGCTTGGCCAGAAAACCGTCGACGGCGTCGCTTATGCCGGCGGCCAGGAACAGGACGAATGCGATCCGCATCTCGCCCGCCGTAATCGCCCATACCACGACCGGCACCAGCAGGATGCGGCCGAGCGTGATGAGGTTCGGAATGCTCAAATCTGCGCCCCGACTCGGCCCGCGCGCCTCGCTGGCAGCATCGTCCGGCGCACATGTGGCCATGCGACGATGAGTATAGCCGCGATCAAGCCATTGCACAGTCGCGGATTCCCAAGTACCGAGGCGCGCGTGCAAACGAAGGACGCGCGATGGCAAAGACAGGCCTCACCGATGCCGAGACTGGCGTTGACCTCGACGTCGGCAAGAAGGCGGTGGCGCTGATCAAGCCATTGCTGGGCTCGACCGTGCGGGCGAATTCGGGCGCCGCTGTCGCCTATCACGGGCGGCTGTATTTTTACCGGTGAGCGCATGGTCAAGAAGCGCGTCGCCGTCCTGATCTCCGGTCGCGGCTCCAACATGGCGGCGCTGATCGAGGCGGCGAAGGAGCGCTCCTACCCCGCCGAGATCGCGCTGGTGGTTTCGAACCGGCCGGATGCGGCGGGGCTCGCACGCGCCGAGGCGCATGCGATTCCCACGGCCGTGGTCGACCACCGTCCATACGGAAAAGATCGGGCCGCCTTCGAGCGCGCGCTCCAAGCCGTGCTCGACCAGCATCGCGTGGAACTAGTCTGTCTCGGCGGCTTCATGCGGCTGTTAACGCAAGACTTCGTGCTGCGTTGGCAAGGCCGCATGCTCAACATCCACCCGGCCCTCTTGCCGTCGTTTCCCGGTCTCGATCCGCACGGCCAAGCTCTCAAGGCGGGAGTGAAGATATCGGGCGCGACGGTTCACTTCGTCGTCCCGCAGGCCGACGCCGGCCCGATCGTTGCGCAGGCAGCGGTGCCCGTGCGCGACGACGATACCGCCGCAACGCTCGCTGCCCGTGTTCTCAATGTCGAGCATCGATTGTATCCGCTGGCACTCAGGCTCTTGGCGGAGGGACGCGTCAAGCTGATCGGCGGGCATTGCCTGATCGAAGCGACTCATCCGGCCGAGGGGACATTGATCGTTCCCGCGGCGCAGGACACAGAGGACAGGGATCGAAGCGAATAGGAAATTCCTTTCGGTTCTCCGCCCGGTCCGCCTCAAAACAAAACCCCCGGCGCAAGGCCGGGGGCTACGGGAAAACTCGCTGGCCGAGTGACCGAACTTCCCGCCGCGTCAAGACACCTTGAGATTCTCCGCAGATGTCTTGCCGCGATTGGTCACGAGCTCGTACTCGACAGTCTGACCCTCGTTGAGCGTGCTGAGACCAGCGCGCTCGACCGCCGAGATATGGACGAAGACGTCCTTGTCTCCGCTCGAGGGCCGAATGAACCCGTAGCCTTTAGTTGGATTGAACCATTTGACGGTGCCCTTTTGCATCGTCTGTCTCCTAGTCAGTGAAGTCTCGAAGTGAGCGACGCGCAACCGCATCGCTGCGGACCGCGCCACAACCCGGGTTTTGGGAAGATCCGAAACGAATGCGGCCTCTCGGCACGCAGCGGCCGGAGCGGCCAAAATCCGAATTGTGGCACAAGAAATACGAAAAATGCGACCTTAGCAAGGCTTGCGACGCGGGATGCGTATGCACGGGCGACCGCCGGCACCCCCTGCGGCGACCGAAAAAGGGCGCGAAACATCGACTGGCGGCGGTTGGGAATCCCCGACAATTCGTTCCGTCGTGCCTCTAGAATACGTCGCTTGCATCGATTCGCCGTAAGGACTGGGAGGCGCTTGTTCGATCGGGCACTTCCAACTGATCCAGGCGCGGTCGTAGTGGAAAAAGCGCGGAAATTCCGGGCGCTGTTCGGTGTTATGATCGGTTACAAGCCTCAATGCCAACAAGGGGGAAACCATGAGCACGATAACGTCGGACTCACGCATTGTGTCGGCAGGCGAGCCCAAGCCGATCATTCCACCGCTCGCTTCGTTCTATTCACATACCCGTGACCTCTCGTGGTTGGTCGTGCGCCTCACGGCGGGTGGAATGCTGCTGGTGCACGGCATCATGAAAATGATGCCGATGGCGGAGAAGGGCTTTGCCGCCACCATCGATGCGTTCGCCGCGGGCAGCATGGCGCGCCGCGGGATCGAGCCCGCGATCTTCGCCGCCTATGCGGTCTTTTTTCTCGAGACGATCGGCGCGGTGTTGATCATCCTCGGGCTGTTCACCCGCTTGATCGCGGCGGCGGCGGCCATCGAGTTCGCGGTCATTACGTTCATCGCGCACTGGCCGCAAGGCTTCGCATGGTCGAGGGGCGGATGGGAGTATCCGCTGTTTTGGGGCCTCATCCTCTTTGCCATCGCCTTGCGCGGCGGCGGGCCTTATTCACTCGACCGCAAGCTCGGTTGGGAGTTGTAGCTGGTCGCGGCCGCGTCATCGCATCAGTGATCGCAGACGTGTCCCATTGCGAGCGCTGACCGCCGACCGCCGATCCTGCGACGCTACTCCGCCACCCCCACCCTCTCGGCATGCGCGGCCAGCTTCGAGCGCCGCCACAAGCCGCCCACGAGCAGGACCAGGACTGCGCCGATGAGCGCCGCAAATAACGTGATGTAGTGGAACCCTTCGGCGCCGAACCGGGGCTCGAGGTAGCCTTGGATCACCGGATCGGTGGCGATGACCTCGCCGACGATCCAGCCGAGCAGCGCGGCACCGGCCCACACCAGGATCGGAAAGCGGTCGAGCAGCGCCATGATCAGCGCGGCACCGGCCACGATCAGCGGGATGCTGATGGCGAGGCCAATGACCAGCAGCGCCATGTTGCCCTGAGCGGCGGCCGCGATGGCGATCACGTTGTCGAGGCTCATGATGATATCGGCGATGGCGACGATCTGCACCGCCCGCCAGAGATGCTCCGTTGCTTCGGTCTCGTCCTCGTCTGGATCGTCAGGCACCAACAGTTTGGCCGCGATGTAGAACAGCGCGAGCCCGCCCACGATCTTGAGCCACGGCAGCTGCATCAACGCAGCCACGAAAACGGTGAAGATGATGCGCAGCACCACGGCCACGCCCGCACCCAGGACCATCCCCCACACCCGCTGGCGATGGGGCAGCCCGCGGCACGCCATCGCGATGACGACCGCGTTGTCGCCGGACAGCAGGATGTTGATCCACATGATCTTCAGCAGGGCGACCCAAAACGTGGTGTGGCTCATGTCGCTCCAGCCGCTCGTGACCATGGCGAGCCACGTGCCCGGATCCATCATTTGAGCGATCGAACCCACTGGGACGTCCCTTTTACTCTCCCCGCGCGCGGGCGCGTCGTCTCGACGGCCCGGCGCCAACGCCGAACTAATCTACAGGCGAAACCTATGCCCTGGCCAGCGCGCCAAAACGCCACGCGCCGCAGCAGCAGGAAGCCGCAGCCCCTCGCCTCACCCCACGATTTCGTTGCCGGAAAAAAACTGCGCGATTTCCTGTTGCGCCGTCTCGGGAGCATCGGAACCGTGCACCGAATTCTCACCGACCGAGTTTGCGTGGATCTTGCGTATCGTTCCGGGAGCCGCCTTCGCAGGGTCGGTCGCGCCCATGATCTCGCGATACCTCGCGATGGCGTTCTCGCCCTCGAGCACTTGCACGACGACGGGCCCGGAGATCATGAACTCGACGAGCTCGCGGAAAAACGGCCGTTCGCGATGAACCGCATAGAAGGTTTCCGCCTGCTCGCGGGTGATGCGCGTGCGCCTTTGCGCGATGATGCGCAAGCCGGCGCCCTCGATCATCGCGTTGATCGCCCCGGTCAAATTGCGGGCGGTGGCATCGGGTTTGATGATCGAAAAGGTACGCTCGATCGCCATTGGATTATTCTTCAAGGAGGAAAACGCAGGAGAGTAGATCGCGCCGGCTTATAGCGAGGGTGCGCTAGCGCGGCAAGCCGCACGACCGCGCGCGTGATGCAACGGCAGCCCTGCGCGGCCGCGCCGGCTGCGCTCGAACGGGCAAAAAACATCGGTCTCGCGCACCTTTCCGCAGCCCCTTTCTTTGCCGCGCGATTTTGCGCCCGCTTTACCCGCGCGCCATTGAACCCGACGGCTGGCTCGCCCGACAGACGGGCAGGATGTGGAGAGAGCACATCCAATAACAACCAGGAGAGACCCATGATCCGCAAAACGATTTTCGCCGTCGCCACCGCCGCCGCCATCGGCGCCGCCGCGCTCATCCCGACCGCAGCTTCCGCCGGCGGCGGCAAGGGTGGTGGCATGGGTGGCGGCCCTCACGGCGGCCACGGTTACTGGGGGCGCGGCTTCGGCGGCATCGTGGTGATCGATTCCGGCTGCTGGCGATGGGTGCCCGGCCTCGGGCGAGTGTACGTCTGCTACTAATGGGTTGCCGAGCACTGTCTTCTTCGGCGCAGGCAAAAGCCCCGGTCTCGTGGCGCGAGGCCGGGGCGGCTGAAACGCTTAGCCACCGTAACGGCAATCAAGCGGCTGCGGACTCAAGAGAGGCCTCAAGACCGGGCCCGACCCGTGAGGCGCGCGTCAGACCAACGCTATGAGGCGCGCCGGGCCCCCGGTTGCATCCTTCACCTTCGCCAGTCCCACCACCAGCATGGCGCCGGAAGGCGGCACCTTGTCGAGATTGGCGACGTTCTCCAATCCCCAGCGGCCCGACGGCAACCAGGCGTAGTGAACTTTGAAATCCTTCGACGGACCGTGATCGAGCGACAGTGTGTCGACCGCTAAACCCACGACGCTGCGCTCGTTCATCAGCCACTCGGCCGCCTGCGGACTGACGCCGGGGAAGTGGAAGACGCCGGAGGCGTCCTTACCGGTGAATTTTGCCGGGTTGCCCACGTACTGCGCCCAGCCGGATTGCATCGCCACGCAACAGTTGTCCGGCAGCCGATGGTGCTTCATCTCCCAATCGGCGAGATCCTCAACCGTCAGCAAGTAGTCGGGATTGTGCGCGGCCTTGGCCGCCACGTCGACCACCGCGAGCGGCACGACCAGCGTGTCCGCGGAAATTTTTTCGGCCGTGGCACCGGCCTCCGAGAAATGGATCGGTGCGTCCAAGTGCGTGCCGGCGTGTTCGACGATCCGCCACCAATAGAGATTGAACCCGTCTTTCTTGAGGTCGAATTTCTTGTCCATCTCGATTCCCGGCACGCCGAAGAAGGTCGGGAAGTCGGGCGACATAGTGTGGGTCAAATCGACCACCGAGGTGAAGCTGCGCGCGGGCGCCGCGCCCGCGATCTCGGGCGCAACTGCCGTAGCGCCGAAGGAGGCGGCGAGCGCCCCCTTGAAGAAGCCGCGCCGCGAAAGCGCATGGCGCACCGCTTCCTGACATCCGGGAACGCACATGCCGAACCTCCATCCTGGCGGCCGCTGCGGTCCGCCCGGCGCAAGATTGGCGCTGCCGATGACGATACGCAACCGGCAGCATTGCGGCCGCCTGCCGCCCGCGCCCCAGGTTGCGTCTTGATGCTTGACCTCTGCAGCTCGATCAGGTGCCGGCTGGTTTCTTCGTGCTTGCCTTCGGCGCTTTCGCCGGCGCGGGCGGTGGACCCGGGGCGCGCTCAATCGATACCAAGCGCCCGCCCGTGAAGCGATAAATCCCCGGCCAAGGCCCGCGAAGATAGGTGAGCGTCACAGCACGCTCGCCGCGCTCGGAACCGATATCGATCTTTTCGACCGGGCCGGCGCGCCGCACCACGTCGCATTCCGTCATCTGCAGCGCGATGCCGCCGGCGGCGGAGCCCCCCGCCGCAGTCGGATCGGCCGCGGCTTGCCCGCCACTATCGCATTGCCCCTCGGCGCCCACGAGATCAGCTGCCGTCACCGGCCGCAGTTCGTCGCTCTTGCCCCCGGAAAAGGTCGCCCAATCCGGCTTGCGCAGCAACGTTTCAGGCTTGGGAACAAGCGTGACGCCGGTCAGGCTGAGATCGGACGAGCACGCCGCCACCGCGCACGCGAGCGTCGCCATCGCGATCATACGCAGCACGATTTGGTTCAGTCGTTGCATCGCTACGGTCCTGCCTCGACAATCGGCCGCGACCGACGCGCCCAGCCGCCGAGATTGTGCGTCAGCACCATGACCTTGATCAATAGGCGTTTTTCCCGCCTAGCGTGCCGTTGTCGGGACGTTCACGCATCCCAATGGGGGCCGTGGGAGCGTCACGCTGAGACCGAGCTTATTGAGGCTGCGCTTTCGGCTGCGTGATTCGCACCGCGATGACCCAGGCGACCCAGAGGAACAAAAAATACATCGCCAGGAAGGCCGGCAGGCTTGCCGCCGGCACCTCTCGTTCAATCACGAGCCCAAGAAGATAGGCAACGAGATCGCCCGCTATCACCAGCACCACATAGACGATGAGCAGAGACATGCGCGTTGTTCCCCTCTGCACCGATCGACTGCCAGCGGCGATATTCCAACACTTTTCGGCCATGACGGCAATGGCGCTACTGCACGCCCGAACGCGCCGCAGCACCGCAGGTGTCACGCGATTGCGCCGCAGCGTCGGCAGCGAGCGCTCGACCCAACTCATCCCAATCGCTGCCAGCGTCCCTCCTCGTCCGGCCGCCAATAGGTGACATCGAGGCCCTTCGCCTTGCCCTCGCTCCAGCGCGCGCGCGCGGCCTCGACCGCGTCGGGATCCTCGCCGTCAACGATGAGCACGATGCGCCGATAAGCGTCGGCATCCGCGGGCATCGGCGCGCCGTCGATCAGAAAGCGCACCGCCGCACCGTTCGGGTTATCGCCATCGAGCGTGAGCAGGATCGGTTGCTCGCTCGCCTCAGCCTCGCGCCAAGTTCCATGCGGGAGGAAGCTGTCGTCCCGGAAGATCCACAGCTGCGCGTCGAGTGCCTCGACCCGTTCTTCCGAAGCCGCCTGCACGATGACGCGCCAGCCGCGTTCGAGGGATTTTTCGATCAGCGTGGGAAGCACACGCTCGAGCGGTTGGCGCTGCAACTGGTAAAACACGATTTCCGTCATGGCGATTGCGCCCTCGGTCGCGCCTGCGTCCGCCCTCCCGGCCCAGGACTCACTCGTAGTATTCGGCAACCAGCCGGTCCAACAGCCGCACGCCGAAACCTGAGCCCCAGCTGCGGTTGATCTCGGTTTGCGGCGAGCCCATGGCGGTGCCGGCGATGTCCAGGTGCGCCCACGGGGTCTTGTCGACGAAGCGCTGCAACAGTTGCGCCGCCGTAATGGCGCCGCCATGGCGCCCACCGGTATTCTTCATGTCCGCGAATTTCGAATCGATCATCTTGTCGTATTCCGGCCCAAGCGGCATCCGCCATACCCGCTCGCCGATTTCGTTGCCGACTTTGACGAGCCGTTCGGCGAGCTTGTCATCATTGGCGAACAATCCGGCATATTCCTGCCCCAGCGCGACGATGATCGCGCCCGTCAAGGTCGCGAGATCGATCATGAACTTCGGCTTAAAATGCTTGTTCACATAGTGGAGCACGTCGGAGAGCACGAGCCGGCCCTCGGCGTCGGTGTTGATGATCTCGATGGTCTGCCCCGACATCGTGGTGACGATATCGCCAGGGCGCTGGGCCCTGCCGTCGACCATGTTTTCTACGATACCGATGGCTCCGACGGCGTTGACTTTCGCTTTGCGCGCCGCAAGCGCATGCATGAGCCCGACCACGCAGGCGGCTCCTGCCATATCGCCTTTCATGTCCTCCATGCTGCCAGCGGGCTTGATGGAAATGCCGCCGGTATCGAAACAGACGCCCTTGCCGATGAAGGCAAGCGGTGCGGCGCCGCGCTTGCCGCCGTTCCAGCGCATGATGACCGTGCGGCTCTCGTGCTCGGAACCCTGTCCAACGCCGAGTAGCGCGTTCATGCCGAGCTTTTTCATCTCCTTGATGCCCAGCACCTCGACGACGGCGCCGAGTTTTTTCAGGCTGCCGGCGCGGCGGGCGAATTCTTCCGGATAAAGTACGTTGGCCGGCTCATTGACGAGATCGCGCGCAATTGTCACGCCATCGGCGACGGCGGCGCGCGGGGCAAACGCCTTCTCCGCCGCTGCCACGCCCGCAACCGCGATCGCGACCGTGATCTTGGCGGCCTTCTCCTCTTCTTCTTTGCGTTTGGTCTTGTAACGGTCGAAGGCATAGGCGCGCAGTTGCGCACCCAGCGCCAGCTCGGCCGCCCGCTCCGGCCTGATGGCGCCGCCGGGGAGATCGGCGATGAGGGTCGCCTCGCTCGCGGTCGCCGGGATCTTGCCCATCGCGCCCCCGCCGAGCTTGACGAAATCCTGAGCCTTGAGGTCGCGGGCCTTGCCGACGCCGATGACGACAAGACGCGACACATCGAGCCCGGGCGGCGCGACGAGATCGAGCGCCGACCCGCTCTTGCCCTTGAACCGATCGGCTGCGGCCGCCCGCATGACGAGATCGCCCGTCGGCGCGAGCGCACGGCGCGCGGCGGGTCCGAATTTGACCCCTTCCTCGCAGAACAGGACAAGAACACCCTTGGCGGGCGTGGCGAAGGGGGTAAATTCAAGCTTCAGGCGGCCGGACATGAGGGCTTTTCCTTTCGATTCGCGGCAAAGTGGAAGCCGGTTTTGCGGGCGCAATCAAGCTTGCGCCGATTGCGCGAACTTATCTGCGGGTACTCGCGTAAAGACGTAAAAAGGGCGCGTTTTCCGCGCCCTGCCCGCACCAGGAAAGGGGTAAGACATCCGCTCGATGGCCGCCGCCGGGCGTGGCTGAAGCCCTTCCAAGCACCTCGTCCTCGGCCGACCCCCTGAGAGCTTATGAAAGACTTGCCGCGCCGGCGCCTGTGGCCGCCGCGACACACGATCTAGATTAACGTTTTGTTGTGCATACTCAAAGGCTTTGCCTTGGCCAAGCCACTTTGTTGCCGGATCAAATAGAGGGTAAAAAGGGGTGGGTATAGCATCGGCGCGCCGTTGACGGGCATCGGGGGCCCGGCGCACCGACGTTTCTGTCGCGAGCGGGGACGCGTAAATCGGATGGGGTCCATCGGCCGCTATATTTTCCGCACCACGCTCGGTGCGTTCCTGGTGATTTGCGCCAGCGTGACCGCGCTCATGTGGATCACGCAGGCGTTGCGCGACATCGACCTGATGACGAATCAGGGTCAAAGCATTTTCGTCTTCATCGGAATCACCGGCCTCATCATTCCGCTGCTCGTCCTGATTATCGCGCCGATCGCGCTGATGATCGCGGTGGCGCACGTGCTCAACAAGTTGGGCAACGATTCCGAACTCATCGTGATGAATGCGGCCGGAATGCCGCCATGGGTTCTCTTCCGTCCGTTCCTGGCCGCCGGGCTCGTGGTCTCGCTGCTCGTTGCCGCGATCAGCACCTATGTCTCGCCGTGGGGACTACGCGAACTGCGGCGCTGGGCGACCGAAGTTCGCGCCGATCTGGTCTCCAACATCGTGCAGCCCGGCCGTTTCATCAAATTGGAAGAGAGACTTGCGCTTCACATTCGCGAGCGGCGCCCGAACGGACAATTGCTCGGCATCCTCATCGATGATCAGCGCGATCCGAAGGAACGAGCAACCATCCTGGCCGAGCAAGGCGACATCGTAAAAAACGAGCGCGGCTTGTTTCTCGTGCTGGAGAACGGCAGCGTACAACGGCATGAGACCGGCCAGCGCGATCCCGCGCTCGTGCTGTTCGACAGTTATGGGTTCGACCTGTCCTGGCTCTCGAACGGCAACCAGAGCCTGAAATATTCGGTGCGTGAACGATATCTGTGGGAGCTTTATGATCCAGCGCTGACCACGATGACGTTTTCCGATGAGCCGGATCAAATCCGTGCCGAATTTCACGACCGTCTCACGGCGCCCCTTTACCCGCTCGCCTTCGTCGTGATGACCTACGCCTATCTCGGCGCGCCGCGTACGACGCGGCAGAGTCGCTCGATGTCGCTCATGGGCGCGATTAGCGTCGTGGCGGCGCTGCGAGGATTGGGCTTCGTCGGCATGATCGCAGGCGTGCACACCCCGATCGCCTTGGCGCTTCCCTACCTCGCTCTGATGGCGGCGTTCGTGCTGGGCTACATCGCTATTTCGCGCGGCGTCATCATCGAGCCTCCGGCCTTCATCGCCAATGCAATCACTGCCGTTATGGAGCGCGTCGCTCGGCGCACCAATGCCCTCATGGGACAAGCGCCATGATCACCGGCACACTCTCGCGATATTTCGGGTGGCGCTTCCTCTCGGCGGTGCTGGCCGTGTTCGCGGGTACGTTGGTGCTGACCGCAATGATCGATTTCCTCGAATTGTTGCGGCGCTCCGCGGATATCAAGGACGTCTCCGCCTTGCTCATCGCCCAGATCACGCTCTTTCGCGTGCCCTTCATCACCGAGCGCGTGATGCCTTTCGCGGTGCTGGTCGGCGCGATGTTCTGCTATTTGAATTTATCGCGCCGCTTGGAGCTCGTAGTTGCGCGGGGGGCGGGAATTTCAGCTTGGCAATTCATTACACCCGCGCTCGTCATCGCCGCCTTGATCGGGATCGTGTTGACGACGGTCTATAATCCGATCTCGGCAAGCTTGCGCGAGCATTCGACGCGGCTTGAAGCCGACCTGTCCGGCCGCGACAGCAGCTTCCGCAGCACGGGACGCGGATTCTGGGTACGCCAACGCAGCGAGGACGGCCAGTCGGTCATCAACGCCAAGTCGAGCCGCCAGCAGGGCATCGAATTGGGCGGCGTCAGCGTTTTCCGGTTCGACGCGGCCGGTCGCTTCCGTGACCGCATCGAGGCCAAAAGCGCAACCCTCGAGTCGGGATACTGGCGGCTCGAAGAGACGAGATTTTACACCCCTGGAACAGCGCCGTCGGATCGCGACGGTTTCTTGCTGCAGACCAGCCTGACGCCGGTGCAGGTTGGAGAAAGCTTCGCCACGCCTGAGACCGTCCCGTTCTGGGAACTGTCGTCGTATATCGACCACGCCGAAAGCGCAGGCTTGGCCGCCGCTGGTTATCGACTGCAATATTATCAACTGTTGGCACAGCCCTTTTATCTCGCGGCAATGGTGCTTCTTGCCGCGTCGGTCAGTTTGCGTTTCTTCCGCTTCGGGGGCGTGCAGAAGATCGTCCTGGGCGGCATCGGCGCAGGCTTCCTGCTCTACATCTTGTCGAAAGTCACCGGAGACTTGAGCAAAGCCGAAATGATGGCCCCGCTGACCGCCGCAGGATTGCCGCCCGCCATCGGCACGGTGACCGGCTTGATTGCGCTCCTCTACCAGGAGGACGGCTGATGGCGCGCCCTGCTAACCATCGGCGCCTGTCGCGCTGCCGCACATGGTGGGCGGCGGTAGGCATTTTCGCGCTCGCCGTCACGGTGATTACCGGCTCGGCCGGGGTGTCGCCGGGACTGGCCCAAGTTTTTTTCACCCCACGGCCGAAGCCCCCGGTCAGGCCCGAACGTTCGCAGGAGCAGATGCTCGTTCGCGCCGCGGAGATCAACTACGACTACACCAACGAGCGCGTCTCGGCCGTCGGCAATGTGCAACTTTATTTTGGCAACTCCACGCTCGAAGCCGATCGGGTGATCTACGATCAGAAAACCAAGCGCCTGCATGCCGAAGGAAATGTACAGCTGACCGACGGTGACGGCACGGTCACTCACGGCGAAATCATGGACCTCAGCGACGACTATCGCGACGGCTTCGTGGATTCCCTGAGACTCGATGCGGCCGAGCAGACGCGCTTCGCCGCGCCGCGCGCGGAGCGTTCGGGCAATATCACCGTCTTCCAGAACGGCGTTTATACCGCGTGCGAGCCGTGCGTGGAGAATCCCACGAAACCGCCGAAATGGCAGGTGAAGGCGGCGCGGATCATCCACGATCAAGACGAGAAGATGCTCTATTTCGAGGACGCCCAGCTCGAATTTTTCGGCGTCCCATTGGCTTACATGCCGTACATGTCGGCGCCCGATCCGACCGTGAAGAAGAAGACCGGCTTCCTCACGCCAAACTACAGCACCAGCTCGGTCTACGGGTTCGGGGTCACAGTCCCGTACTATTGGGTGCTCGCGCCCGATTACGACCTTACCTTCACGCCGATGATCACGAGCAAACAGGGTCCCTTGCTGCAAGCCGAGTGGCGTCAACGACTGGTCGACGGCGCCTACAGCATTCGGGCCACGGGTATTTTTCAGCTCGACAAAGATCTGTTCGTGAACACGCCGGGTTATCTCGACTGGCGCTACAGCGTGGACACGGCAGGGCAGTTCAACATTTCGGATAAATGGGTGTGGGGCTGGAACGGGACGCTGCTGTCGGACAAGAATTACCTCTACGATTACGGACTGATCCGAAACCTGGCAATTCCGACCAATTTGCTCAATGTCAGCATCGATTACGCGTTATCGCAAGTCTACCTCGCGGGCCGCGGCGACCGCAGCTACTTTGACGCGCGGGCGCTCTACTTCTATGGCCTCTCAGGTGCGGACGTCCAGAGCCAACTCCCCATTGTGCACCCGGTGGTCGATCACGACTATGTCTTCAACAGCCCGATATTCGGCGGTGAACTCAGCTTCCACAACAACTTGACCAGCATCTCCCGCGAGACCGCCAACTTCGACGCGATTTCGCAGGCGGCGCTCAACGGTGCGCTGTGCGCCCAGACCGCCGACCCAGCGCTGATCAACTCGAACAACTGCCTGCTGCGCGGCGTCCCCGGCAATTACACCCGAGCGTCCACCGAGTGGAATTGGAAGCACACCGTCGTCGACTCCTGGGGCCAGATGTTCACCCCCTTCTTCAGTATGCGCGCGGACTTTGCCAACATGAACATCTCCGATCAGACAGGCGTCTCCAATTTCATCAATGTCGGTGACAGCAACGTTGGGCGCGTCATGCCGGTGGCCGGCCTCGAATACCGCTACCCGCTCATCAACGTGCAGTCCTGGGGCACGCAGACGATCGAGCCGATCGCCCAGCTTATTTTGCGGCCGAACGAGACCATGGTCGGCTCGTTCCCCAACGAGGATGCGCAAAGCCTGATCTTCGACGATTCAAATCTGTTCAAGATCAATAAGTTTTCCGGTTGGGACCGCGTGGAAGGCGGCGGCCGGGCGAACGCGGGCATCCAATATACCGCCCAGTTCAATCAGGGCGGAAACGTCAATGCCCTGTTCGGCCAATCCTACCAGATCTACGGACTGAACTCTTTTACCCTCGGCGGCACGACTAACACCGGCCTCAACAGCGGACTCGACAGCAGGCAGTCGGATTACGTGGCGCGCGCGTCGTACCAGCCGAACGCGTTGCTGACCTTCACCTCGCGCTTCCGTTTTGCGGAGAACGACTTCACGCTTCAGCGCACCGAGCTGGAGACCACTGCCAACTTCGGCCGCTGGACGACCATGATCATGTACGGCAACTATGCCGCCCAGCCGTTGATCGGATTCCTCGAACGCCGCGAGGGCATCCTCGCCAGCGCGCGGTTCAAGATCAACCCGAACTGGGTGCTGATGGGGGCAGCGGGGTATGACATTCACCACAAATCGGTCACTCAGACCCAGGTCGGCCTCGGATACATCGACGACTGCCTCATCTTGGCCCTGAACTACATTACAAGCTATGCGTACAGCGGCAGCGTGACGGTCAACCACAGCTATATGATGCAGCTCAGCTTGCGCACGCTTGGCGGCACGACGAGCACCCAGACCGCAGGCGTCCCCGTCGTCAATCCCGGGGTGTTCGGCGGCACGCATTAGCCACGCGTGCGTCGCGTAGGAGCGGCTGGACCGGAGGAGGATCGCGGCGCACGAGCGACAGCAAGGTGCCGGCTCCCATGGGCGAGGAAGCGGATGAGGCGATGATGTTCGAGAGTTTCACGACCTGCCGCAAACTGGTGACCGCGATCATCCTGGTGTTCGGCGCTTCGATCTTGGCGACCGCCGCCGGCGCCCAACAGGTGATCGTTATCGTCAACGGCGAGCCGATCACCGCGCTCGACATCGAGCAGCGCACCAAGCTCAATCAGTTGTCGACGCACAAGACTCCTGCACGCCAGGAGGTCCTCGATGAACTGATCAACGAGAAGCTCAAGGTGAAGGAGGCCAAGAAATTCGGACTGGAGATTCCCAGTTCCGAAGTTGACACCGCCTTTGCTTCGATGGCGAGCCGCATGCGAATAACGGCGGAGCAATTGACCGAGCAGCTGGCGAAGTCGGGCGTCAACGCCGCCACGCTCAAGGCGCGCATCAAGGCCGATATCACTTGGTCGCAACTCGTGCGCGGGCGATACCAGTCGAGCCTGCAGATCGGCGATAAGGATATTCTCACGAAGATGGAATCGAAATCCGACGATACCGTCAGCTACGATTACACCTTGCGCCCGATCCTTTTCTTCGTTCAGGCCGGATCGCCGGAAACATTCGTCGACGGACGCAAGCGTGAGGCGGAAGCTCTGCGCGGCCGTTTTCAGGGTTGCGATGATGGAATTGCCTTTGCCCGCGCCCTCAAGGATGTCGCCGTGCGCGAGCAGGTCATTCGCAGCTCGGCTGACATTCCGGTGGAGCTGCGCAAGGTGCTCGACGGCATCGAGGTCGGCCGATTGACGCCGCCCGAAGTCACCAAGTACGGAGTGGAGATGTTCGCGATCTGCGCCAAGAAGGAGTCGGCGGCCGACAACACGTTGGTCCGGCGTCAGGCCCGTGAGACCGTCATGGCCGAGCGCTACGAGCAGCGATCCAAACAATATCTGGAAGAGCTACGTCGCGGCGCAATGTTAGAGTACAAGTAAGAATGGTACGGCCTTTGGCGTTGACGCTGGGCGAGCCGGCCGGGATCGGACCAGACATCACCTTGGCGGCATGGCGCCGGCGTGACGAGCTTAAGCTTACGCCATTCTATTTCCTTGCCGATCCGGCATTTGTCGCGCGACGCGCGAAGCGGATGGCGCCCGACCTGACCATCGCGGTGGTCGAGCCCGCGGCGGCGTGGACGGCCTTCAAGACCGCGCTGCCCGTCGTCGACATCGGCGTGCCGGTGAGCGCAGAGCCTGGCCATCCGGATCAATCGAGCGCGCCGGCGGCACTTGCGGCTATTCGCCGCGCGGTCGCCGATGTGTGCGCCGGGGCGGCGGCCGCGATCGTCACCAATCCGGTCGCCAAGAACGTCCTCTATCGCTCCGGCTTTCCCGAGCCCGGACACACGGAATATCTCGGTAAACTGGCCGAGGAATCGACCGGTGCGCCTGCCCAGCCGGTGATGATGCTATGGTCGCCCGAGCTTGCGGTCGTCCCCGTCACCATCCACCTTGCGCTGAAGGAGGTCGTCGCCAAGCTCACCACCGACCTCGTGGTCGAGACCGGCCGCATCGTCGCTCACGACCTGCATGAGCGCTTCGGTATTGCGCGTCCGCGCCTCGCGGTCGCCGGCCTCAATCCCCATGCCGGGGAAGATGGCGCGCTCGGCGACGAGGATCTGACCCTCGTACGGCCCGCCGTCGAACGGCTCAGGGCGGAAGGTATCGATGCCCGCGGCCCGTTGCCCGCGGACTCGCTCTTCCATGAGGCCGCGCGCGCGAGCTACGACGTGGCCCTTGCGATGTATCACGATCAGGCGCTGATCCCGATCAAGACGCTGGCTTTCGATCACGCGGTCAATGTGACTCTCGGCTTGCCATTCGTGCGCACATCGCCCGATCACGGTACCGCCTTCGACATCGCCGGCACCGGCCGCGCCGATCCCACGAGCCTGATCGCCGCCCTTGAACTGGCCGCGAGGCTCTCGTCGCGGTCCCATTCGCGTCCAGTCGCGCTTCGCGCATGAGCGCCGTCGATGATCTTCCGCCGCTCCGCGAGGTGATACGCCGACACGGTCTCAGAGCCAAGAAGTCGCTCGGCCAGAATTTTCTTCTCGACCTCAACCTCACTGCTCGCATCGCCCGCGCGGCGGGTCCGCTCGCGAGCGTCGACGTCGTGGAGATCGGTCCGGGGCCGGGCGGGCTCACCCGTGCGCTGCTCGCAACCGGCGCGCGGCGGGTGATCGCGGTCGAGCGCGACGACCGCGCGATCGCGGCACTCGGCGAGATTGCTGGGCGATATCCCGGACGCCTCGAGATCGTTGCCGGCGATGCGCTCGACTTCGATCCGCGCCCGCTCCTCGGCAACGCCTCCGCGCGCGTGGTTGCGAACCTGCCCTACAACATCGCCACGGCGCTGTTGGTCCGCTGGCTCACGCTCGAACCGTGGCCGCCCTGGTACGACCGGCTCGTGCTGATGTTCCAGCGCGAGGTTGCCGAACGGGTCGTCGCCGCCCCCGGCTGCAAGAGCTACGGACGCCTGTCCGTCCTCGTTGGCTGGCGTTGCAAAGCGCGCATCCGGTTCGACGTCGCCGGCAGCGCCTTCGTGCCCCCACCAAAAGTGACATCGTCCGTCGTGGAGGTGGTGCCGCGCGAAAATCCGCTCGCCTGCGAGCGCCCCGCGCTCGAGCGGGTGACTGAAGCCGCGTTCGGTCAGCGCCGCAAGATGCTGCGCCAGAGCCTGAAATCGCTGGGCACCGATCCATCCGCGTTGCTCGACGCCGCGAGGATCGAGCCGACCGCGCGGCCCGAGGACGTGCCAGTTGAGGGGTTCGTTGCTCTCGCGCGGGCCTTTGCAGCGCGCTGTTAATGGCACGCAGGTCCTTCTTCGCCCGGCGGCCTACGCTCTCATCAATTCGGTATCACAGCTGCGCCTGCAGGCGGCGAATGAACTCGGAGAGACCGATCTGCCGCTCGCGCTTGAGGCGCTCGGCCGCGAGGATCGATTGCACCTGCGCAAACGCGTGATCGACATCGGTATTAATCACGACGTAGTCGTACTCCGCCCAGTGACTCATCTCGTCGGACGCCGTTGCCATGCGAGCGTGAATCACGTCATCGGAATCCTGCGCTCTCCGCCGCAGCCGCTGTTCAAGGTCCGGCATTGATGGCGGCAGCACGAAGATACTGACGAGATCGCGGTCCGCCTTTTCGCGAAGCTGCTGCGTCCCCTGCCAGTCGATGTCGAACAAAACGTCGTGCCCGCGCACCAGCGCGGCCTCCACCGGCGCGCGCGGCGTGCCGTAGCGATGGCCGAACACGTGCGCCCACTCCAGCAGCTCGCCACGCTTGATCATGGCCTCGAACCGGGCGGCGTCGATGAAATGATAATCGCGGCCTTCGACCTCGCCCGGCCTTTGCTTGCGCGTCGTCACCGAGACCGAAAGCTCCACGCCGGGATCGGCGTCGAGCAGCCTGCGCGAAAGCGTTGTCTTGCCTGCACCCGAAGGCGAGGACAGCACTAGCATGAGCCCGCGGCGGGCGACGGCGTCCCTGTGTTGCTGACCCCCGCTTGCCGTCATCAGCTCATTCCAAATTCTGCACTTGCTCGCGGAACTGCTCGACCACGCTCTTGAGCTCCAGCCCGATGTTGGTCAACTCCACGTCGTTCGACTTGGAGCACAGCGTGTTTGCCTCGCGATTGAGCTCCTGCGCGAGGAAATCGAGTCGGCGGCCGATTGGGCCCCCACCGGCAATGAGCCGCTCGATCTGCGCGACGTGGGACGCGAGCCGGTCGAGCTCCTCGCGGATATCGGCCTTGCTTGCGATCAGGATCGCCTCCTGGTGCAGCCGATCGGGATCGAAGCGGTCGGACGCATCGAGCAGCATCGCCACCTGCTCGACGATGCGCGCCTTGATCGCCTCGGGGCGACGCCCAGGCGCGGCCTCCGCTCGCTCGGCGAGAACGGCGATTTCCCGCACGCGCTGGGTCAGGACTTGCCCCAAACTCTGGCCTTCGTGCCGGCGCATGGCGGCCAGTTCCGCGACCGTTGCATGGAAGCCGGCGATGACCGCCGCCTCGGCGACGCGCCGATCCTCTTCGCGCTCGTCCTCGTCGATGACCTCGATCACGCCTTTGAGCGACAGGATGCCGTCGAGCCTCGGTGCGGCGGCGTCCACACGTCCGGCGAGGCCCTTGACGGTCGCGAGCACGGCTGCGAGCACGGGCTCGTTGATGCGCACGCTGGGCGCGACGCCCTGCCGTTCCACCGTGAGCGTGCCATGCACCGTGCCGCGCGCGAGCACCTGTGCTGCGCCGTTGCGCGCCGGACCCTCGACCGCGTCCCAGCCCGGCGGCAGACGCAGCCGCAAATCGAACCCCTTGGCATTGACCGATTTCAGCTCCCAAGCCCAGGTATAGGCGCCGCTCACGCCGTGGCCACGCGCGAAGCCGGTCATGCTCGAGAGCGCCATCGGCCTCTACCCACGCAAGCATCTTGGGTGATCGAATCGGGCGGGGACCTTAGCGACGAGCGAGAGAGGTCACAAGGGCAGAGGACGCGGGCGCGTTGTGCGAACTTACTGCGCGGGCGCCACGGCGCCCTTTGACGAACCGTTGGCGCTGCGCTTGCTGCGCTGCGCGGCCGACGGCGCCGTGCGTGTCGGGGCAGGTGGCGTTTGGGCGTCCGGGACCGGCGCCTCTCCTCGCAGCTCGTGCTCGATCGCACGTAAGCGCCCGACGTTCTTTACATGCTGCTCGTAGCTTTCCGCGAAAGCGTGTCCACCGGTGCCGTCGGCCACGAAATAGAGTTCCTTCGTGCGCGCCGGATTGGCGGCGGCCTCGATCGAAGCGCGACCGGGGTTGGCAATCGGTCCGGGCGGCAAGCCGTCGATGACGTAAGTGTTGTAGGGAGTGGGTTGCGCTATCTCGCTCTTGGTGAGCGGATGCCCGAGCGCCCCCTTGCCGAAGACGAGACCGTAGATGATGGTTGGATCCGATTGCAGTTTCATCTTCTGCTTGAGCCGGTTCGCCAACACCGCCGCGATGCGCGTGCGCTCCTCGGGCTTGCCGGTCTCCTTCTCGATGATCGATGCGAGAATGACGAGTTGGTCGGGCGTCTTGAGCGGCAGATCGGGATTGCGGCGATCCCATACTTCGCGCACCAGCCGATCTTGCGCCTGGCGCATGCGTTGGAGCATCTGCTCGCGCGTGAATCCGCGGTTGAAATGGTAGCCGTCGGGTAGCAGGCTGCCTTCCCGCGGGACATCCTTGATGTTGCCGGAGAGAACGTCGTTCTCCAGGAGCCGCGCGACGATTTGCTCGGACGTCAGGCCTTCCGGAATGGTGAGTTGATGCTGCACCACCTTTCCTTCGAGAATCGTTTCCACCACGTCTTTCATGCTGGCCTGCTTGGAGAAGAGATATTCGCCGGCCTTGAGATCGGAGCGCGCCTTGAGCGCGAACACGCCGCCGATAAAGACGAAACGGTTCGCGTCCACCACCCCCTCGCGCTTGAGCAGATCGGCGATGTCCAGCATGCCGGTGCGCGGCGGGATGCTGACGATCTTGTCCTCTTGCAAGGGGCCCGGGGCTTCGAACCGGCTCTTGCCGAAGACAACCGCTCCGCCCGCAACGATAAGGACGAGGACCAACGCGGTGAAAACGGCGTTGCCCATGATCACCAGTGGGTTGCGTACGCGCCTGGAACGCCGGCTCGGAACCGGCACGTGATCGGGCTCGAGCGCGGCGCGCGGGCTGCGCGGCGCGATGCGCTTGGGCTCCATGACCGACCCGCCCAGTCCGTCCGGCCGCCCCGATATGGGCGGTTCCGGCTCTCCGACACCAAGCACCACCCGTCCCGAAGTCGCTGCAGGAGGCGATCCGGCAGACGCCGGCAACGGGTTGGGCCGCGGTAGCGACGGATCAATGCTCCCCCCTCCTGCCTTGGAAGCGTCCGGTGAGGCGTCCGGACGCGCCGGATCGCGGCCGCTGCTGCCAGGCGGTGCGTTATGCGAGTTCACCGGCTATGTCCCCACCTTGAGGCCCACGATAGCCGCTACCCCGCGTCCAGTTCAGGTACCGACCCTCGCGAGCCCCGCAAAGGCGTGAGCATGTCATTTCGCCGATCTCCCATCGAATGGCACAGCGGGATAGGACAGAACCCCCTCATATTAAACGAGAATATGGCCAAAGGTGGAACCGTGAATCACACCCGTTCAGGGCGCCGCCCCGAGCTCGCCTTAATCTGTAAGGCGGCGAAAGATGAGCGACGCATTGGTTCCACCAAAGCCGAAAGAATTGGACAGGACCACGTCGATGCTGCGCCTTTTCGAGTGATGCGGCACGAGATCGATCGCCGTCTCCACGGACGGATTATCGAGATTGATGGTTGGTGGCGCCACGCCGTCGCGCATTGCCAGGATCGAAAAGATCGCCTCGACGGCACCCGCGGCACCCAATAAGTGCCCGATCGAGGACTTGGTCGAGGACATGCACATGCGCGCCGCGGCGTTGCCGACCAGACGGTGCACGGCGCCAAGCTCGATCTCGTCGCCGACCGGCGTCGAGGTGCCATGAGCATTGATGTAATCGATCTCCCCCGCCGGGATGCCGGCGCGCTTGATCGCCGCATTCATGCAGCGTAGTGCGCCATCGCCGTCCTCCGCCGGCGAGGTGATGTGATAAGCGTCGCCAGAGAGTCCATAGCCGATGAGCTCGGCATAAATCCTGGCGCCCCGGCGCTTGGCGTGCTCATAAGTTTCGAGCACGACGATGCCCGCGCCCTCGCCCATCACAAACCCGTCCCGATCGCGGTCGTAAGGGCGAGACGCACGTTCCGGCGTATCGTTGAATGACGTGGACAGCGCGCGACAGGCGAGAAATCCGGCCATGCCGATGCGCGAGATCGGCGACTCGGCGCCGCCCGCCACCATGACCTCGGCGTCACCCAGCGCCACCAAGCGTGCGGCATCGCCGATGGCATGCGCCCCGCTCGAACAGGCGGTTACCACCGCGTGATTGGGTCCCTTCAGGCCGTGCGCAATCGACACATATCCCGCCGCCAGGTTGATCAAACGGCCGGGGATGAAGAACGGCGACACGCGCCGCGGCCCTTTCTCCTTTAGTACGATCGCAGTTTCGGCAATGCCGGTGAGGCCGCCGATACCGGCCCCGATCATCACGCCGGTACTCGCTTGTTCGTCGTAGGTCGCCGGCTTCCAGCCCGCATCGTCGAGCGCCTGGCGCGCGGCGCACATGGCGAAGACGATGAAATCATCGACCTTGCGCTGCTCCTTCGGCTCCATCCATTGGTCGGGATTGAAGCTGCCGTTCGAGCCGTCGCCACGCGGAACCTGACAGGCGATCTTCGCCGCCAAATCGGAAACGTCGAAGGTCTCGATGCGCCTGGCCCCGCTGTCGCCGTTGATGAGGCGTTGCCAGGTCGGCTCGACGCCGCAAGCGAGCGGTGTCACCATGCCGAGCCCCGTGACGACGACGCGTCTCATCTTCGGTTCCTTAGCCCGCAGCCAATATCATATTCTCCCGCCGCCGCGAGGGCGCCAAGGCAATCTCCGATCGCAGAAAACCGTGAGGGTCCGCCCGAAATGGCGGCGTTAGCTTTTTGCGTTTTTTTCAAGGAATTTAATGGCGTCGCCGACCGTCAGGATGGTCTCGGCGGCGTCATCAGGGATCTCGCAACCGAATTCTTCCTCGAACGCCATGACGAGTTCGACCGTATCCAGGCTGTCGGCCCCGAGATCGTCGATGAAGCTTGCGTTCTCGGTCACCTTTTCGGGTTCGACGCCCAAATGTTCCACGACGATCTTTTTCACCCGCTCGCCAATATCACTCATCGCTGCAACCTCGCGTCCTTTGAATTGGGCTCGATCGGTCAGCGCCCCCGAGCCATTGCGGTATGGGCTTGCGTGGTATCCGCCGTCGGATCATCGGGTCGCGAGCGGACCCCTATGACGATTGGCACCGTTATGCCGCCCCAGCCAAACCGAAGCTCGGTTACCATACTTCAAATGCCTTGACCAGCACGGCGGCGCCGCATCGGGAACCCCGCGGGGCCTCGACGACGACGCTCAAATCATCGCCATCCCGCCGTTCACGTGCAGCGTCTGGCCGGTGATGTAGGCGGCCTCTTGCGAAGCGAGAAAGACCGCGGCAGCCGCCACATCCGCCCCTGCGCCGAGCCGGCCCGCAGGCACTCGGGCGAGGATCGTCTCCCGCTGCTTGTCGTTGAGCTTGTCGGTCATCGCCGTGGCGATCAACCCGGGCGCGATGCAATTCGCCGTCACGCCGCGTTTGGCGTATTCGGCCGCGATCGACTTGATCATGCCGATCATCCCCGCCTTGGTCGCGGTATAATTACCCTGACCGGGATTGCCGGTGATCCCCACCACCGAGGTGATGCCGATGATGCGGCCGAAGCGCTGTCGCATCATTCCGCGCACCGCCGCCCGCGCGAGGCGGAACGTCGCGGTCAGATTGATTGCAACGACCTGGTCCCAGTCCTCATCCCGCAGCTGAACCAGGAGGTTGTCCTTGGTGATTCCCGCATTGGCCACCAAAATATCGAGCCTCCCCATGGCCTGCTCGCATTTCGGCACCAGCGCCTCGACCTCGTCTTTGTCCGCGAGGTTGCAGGGCAGCACGTGGACGTGGTCCTTGAGCTCCCCGGCCAGCTGATCGAGCACGTCGCGTCGCGTGCCGGAGAGCGCGACGGTCGCGCCTTGGCGGTGAAATGCGCGCGCGATCGCTCCCCCGATCCCGCCGGTCGCTCCGGTGACGAGCGCGGCCTTTCCGGTCAGATCGAACATCGATCGCTCCTCGAAATCATGCGTTGGTCAGCCCGAACATCGCGATGTCCTCCGGCGTTCCGATCGCAACGCCGCGCGCCCCATCGGCGATGCGCCTGACAAGGCCGCTTAATACCTTGCCGGCGCCGACCTCATAAAAAGTGGTGACGCCCGCAGCCGCCATGAGCGCAACGGACTCGCGCCAGCGCACCGTCCCGGTGACTTGCGCGACAAGCGCGCGCACGATGTCGGCCGGATCAGTGACCGGCTTGACCAGCGCATTGGCGACGACCGGCACCACTGGCGGCTTCACGGCGATCTTTGCCAGCGCCGCGGCCATGACGTCGGCTGCCGGTTGCATCAGCGCGCAGTGGAAGGGCGCAGAGACGGGCAGCATCATGGCGCGCCGAGCGCCCCTTTCTTTCGCGATCTCGACGGCGCGTTCGACCGCCGCCTTGTCGCCAGACACCACGACCTGTCCGCCGCCGTTATCGTTCGCGGCCTGACAAACTTCCCCGTGCGCGGCCTGCGCCGCGACCGCCGCCGCCTGATCGAAGTCAAGCCCGAGCAGTGCCGCCATGGCGCCGGTGCCCACTGGCACCGCTTTCTGCATTGCCCGACCGCGAATGCGCAGGAGCCGCGCGGTGTCGGCAATGGTGAGCGCGCCAGCGGCGGCGAGCGCTGAATATTCTCCGAGCGAATGGCCGGCCACGAATCGCGCGTCGCGCGCAAGATCGACGCCCGCTTGCGTCTCCAACACGCGCATGGCCGCGAGCGACACCGCCATCAGTGCGGGCTGTGCGTTCTCCGTCAGCGTCAGCGTCTCGGCCGGCCCTTCCCAGATGATGCGGGTGAGGTTCTCGCCCAGTGCCGCATCGACCTCCTCGAACACCGCGCGTGCCGGCCCAAAGGCGTCGGCGAGGGCCTTGCCCATGCCGACCACCTGGCTGCCTTGGCCCGGAAATACGAAAGCGAACGACATTCCCTCCCCTTAATGAGGTCAGGCCCTAAGACACCGCGACATCCGCCCTGTCAAGCCGAGCGGTGGCTGCCGGTGCACCCTGTGCCGCCAGGGAGCAGCCTTGCCTTTTCGTCGGAACTCCTTATAACGCGCGCTTCCGCTCGATCCCGGCTGGGAACTGAACGGACGGCTGCTCGGCCAATGCCGGGCGGCAGGGCCGATGGTCCGGCGTCCCGTGTTCCCGCCTTCTGAGCATTCGAGCCTTTCCCGAAAAGGGCTCGAAGGGCTTTGCGCCGGGGGGAGCAGCGAACATGGGAAAGGCATCGGATGCCGCTCTACGAACACGTCTTCCTCACGCGCCAAGACGCCAGCGCGCAACAGGTCGAAGAACTGACCGCCCAGTTCAAGGCCATCATCGAGCAAATGGGGGGCAAGGTCGCCAAGACCGAGCAGTGGGGCGTGAAGTCCCTCGCCTACCGTTTGCGTAAGAACCGCAAGGCACATTTCACCCTGTTCAATATTGAAGCGCCGTCGGCCGCCCTCAACGAGATCGAGCGGCAGCAGCGGCTCAGCGAGGATGTGTTGCGCTACCTCACGGTTCGCGTGCACGAGCACGAGGAAGGTCCCTCCGCGATGATGCGCAAGGTCGACCGCGATCGCGAGCGCGACGATCGCGGTTTCGGCTTTCGCGATCGTGACCGCGGCGGCTTCCGCGATCGCGATCGTGGCGAGCATCGTCGCGACCGCGAGCGCGACGGCCGTCCGCCGCGCGAAGGCTACGAGGAGTCCTTTCCCGCCGCGGCCACCGAGGAGTGACAGCCATGGCGCTTTCTCCAACACAGACTCGTCGGCCATTCTTTCGCCGCCGCAAGACCTGTCCGTTTTCCGGCGCCAATGCGCCGAAGATCGACTATAAGGACGTGAGGCTCTTGCAGCGCTATGTCTCCGAGCGCGGCAAGATCGTGCCGAGTCGGATTACGGCGGTGTCCGCCAAGAAGCAGCGGGAGCTGGCGCGGGCCATCAAACGCGCCCGCTTTCTCGGATTGTTGCCCTATGTGATCCGCTAGCGGACGAGGGCGCGCAGACGACGGAGCACAGACGAGCAAGCGCCAGCGGACGAGCGAAGGTGCTACGAGAGGCCGACTTGGCCGCCGTGCGCGCTGCGTCGTCCGCCCTGCGATGGTTGGGACGGAACTCGATCCGTCTCTAACCGCTGATGAAGCGGGACAGCTGAAGATGATGCAAATCATACTGGTCGGACTGGGAGCCGGGGCGGCAGCAGCGCTGCTGTTCGCCTCGGTCGTGTCGGGATCGATCGCTGCGATCTTCCTGTTTTACCTCGCCCCGTTACCGATCCTGATCGCTGCGCTCGGCTGGAGCCACGTGGCGGGGCTGATTGCGGCGGCGTCTGCGACGGCGGCGATCATGGCCCTTTCCGGCACGTTCTTCATCGCCGCGCCCGTCATCGCGTTCGGAGCGTGGTGGCTAGGCTATTTGGCATTACTCGCGCGGCCGGCAACGAACGGCGGGGGCGCGTTCGAATGGTATCCGGCCGGCCGGCTCGTGCTGTGGGCGGCAGTGATCGGAACGCTCATCATCGTCGCCGCCGTTCCCAATTTCGGCACCGACCAACAGACCCTGCAGGCCGCCTTGCGCAAGACCTACGAACGTATTCTGCGCGACCAGTCGCTGATCGACCTGTTGGTGGTCGCTGTGCCGCCGGCCGCGGCCGTGTTCTCCACCATTATCAATGTGTTCAATCTCTGGCTCGCCGCGCGTGTCGTGAAGATCTCAGGCCGGCTCAAGCGGCCATGGCCGGATTTGGCGGCCTTGACGTTACCTGCATCGACCTCCGGATTTCTGGCCGCCGCCGTCGCCGGCTCGTTCCTGCCCGACCTCGTGGGCGTTCTTGCCGGCGCGTTTGCGGCCAGCCTGCTCATGGTCTTTGCAATGCTCGGCTTTGCCGTCCTGCATGCGATCACGCGCGGGATCAGTGGTCGCGCGCTCGTGCTCGCGGCGGTCTATGCCGCGGCGGTCGTGCTCGGCTGGCCGGTTCTGGCGATGTCCATCCTGGGGCTCGCCGAGGCTGCTTTCAACATTCGCGGTCGCGTCGCACGAAGGCGCGGGCCGCCGAGTTTGCGGACCTGATGAATGCCGATGCTCAATAGATGGAGAGACAGTCATGGAAGTAATCCTGCTTGAGCGCGTCGCCAAGCTCGGCCAAATGGGCGACGTCGTACGCGTCAAGGACGGGTTCGCGCGCAACTATCTCTTGCCCCAGGGCAAAGCGCTGCGCGCGACCAAGGACAACCGCACGCGCTTCGAGAAGATGAAAGTCGAGCTCGAAGCGCGCAACCTCGAGCAAAAAGGGGAAGCGGAAAAGATCGCTCAGAAGCTCGACGGTCAGAGCTTCACGGTGCTGCGCCAGGCGGCCGAGGGCGGCCAGCTTTATGGCTCGGTCTCTCCCCGCGACCTGGCCCTGCTGGTCACGGAAAGGGGCTTTGCTATCAGTCGCGCTCAGGTCGCGCTTAACGCGCCGATCAAGACGATCGGGTTGCACAAGGTGCCTGTTTCGCTGCACCCCGAAGTCGAGGTGACAATCAACGTCAGCGTCGCGCGCAACGCAGACGAGGCTCAACGGCTCGCCCGCGGCGAGGACATCACCGTCGTCCGCGAGGAAGGCGAGGAAGCCGCCGAGGCGGCCGTAGCGGCAGCGGAGGCCTTCTTCGAGCCGGAGGTAGTCGAGGCGCGCCGAACGCATGAGGCCGCCGATGAGACCTCGCCAGCGGACGCGGAAGCGGAGAAAAAATAGCGTCCTTGTGTTGACGCGGTTTGCGCAGCGCATGCGGCCAACGGGTGACGATCTCGCAACCGCGTCGGCGCGAGTCGCGCAGACAGGTTTCGCGATTGCCGCTTGTCTGAAACCACAGGGGGCGAACCGGAGGCGAGTTCTACGGACGTCGCCGTCTTGGCGCTATTCCTCGAAGGCTTCGATGCCGCTCTGCCGCGGCGGTGCTGCCACGGCGGCTTGCGGCGGACCGGTCTCGGCAGCAGCGCCTCCCGGCGCAGCAGCAATCGGCAGATTGCCCGCTTCCACACTCTCGGAGGGAAGCCGAGGCCGAATCGCGCTGGCGGTGGCCGCGCCTGGCGACGGCTGACCCTGCTCGGGCGTCCGACGGCCGTTGCCTTGGTCGGCTCCCGGCGAGGCCGCCTGGCCCGCGCCCAGCGTGGGGGGCCGCCGCTGTTGGACCGCCCGCGCATCGCTCCCGACCGAGGCCAGATAAGCGGCCATTGCCGCCGCTTCCCGGCCGCCGGTGGTATAATGTTCCCGCAGGAAAGCCGCGCTCGTTGGCCTAACTTCCCGCGGACCGCGGTGGCACGCGCTGCAGGTATCGGCGAATATTTGCGCGGCCGACTTGCCGGCGTCGAGATTCGATTGGGCCTGCGCCGGCGCATCCGCCGTCGTCAGGGCGGCCGCGATGACCCACGGCACGACTAGAGCAACCCTCGCCACGATCAATCCTCCATCACAGCCGACGCTGAGGCGACTTTTTGCTTCGAATTTTTGGCCAAATGAGGATGCGACCTGTCTGCCCCCAGTTGACCTGTATTTCATTCCTAACCTCTTGCAACTTAAGCCATTGCGGCAGCCAAGAGACTTTGTTTTAATTCTCCCCTCCGGAGGAAGTGCCGGTTGCAATCGGCCGCGGCGCGATCTGCTCGCACAACGACCGCGGACGTCGATTGTGGCACGGCGCGGCTAGTCGACGCGGTGGGAGGCGGCCGATGGATCGGTTGCTTCGGGCGGCATTGGGACGGTTGATCCGCGCAGGGAATCTCCGGGTCAGGACCGTGGCCGGCTCAAGCTTTACCTTTGGCGACGGGACCGGCACGCCGGCGGCGATCCGCTTCACCACGCGAGCCGCCGAGCGCGGCGTCCTCCTCGATCCCGCGTTGAGGTTTGGTGAAGCCTATATGGACGGCGGCATCGTCGTCGAAGAGGGCTCGATCGCTGATGTCCTTGCCATCGTGCTCGGTCAGCCCCGCGAGGACGGACTGCCGGCGTGGGCGCGGTTGCGACGGCTCGTCCGCTACCTTCATCGCCGCGTCAAACAATTTAATCCGCGCCCGCAAGCGCGGCGCAACGCGGCGCACCACTACGATCTCGACGGCCAGCTTTACGGGCTGTTTCTCGATGCCGACACGCAATACAGCTGCGCCTATTTCGAGAGCGGCGAACAATCGCTCGATGACGCCCAGCTTGCGAAGAAGCGTCACCTGGCGGCGAAGCTTCTCGTCCCGCCGGATCGGCGCGTGCTCGACATCGGCTGCGGTTGGGGCGGGCTCGCACTCTATCTCGCCGAGCTTTGCGGCGCGCGCGTCACCGGCATCACGCTGTCGGAGCGGCAGCTTGCCCTTGCACGCGTGCGCGCGGCCGAGAAGGGACTCTCCGACAAGGCCGAGTTTCGCCTACAGGACTATCGCGACGTGCCGGAGAAATTCGATCGCATCGTATCGGTCGGCATGTTCGAGCATGTCGGCGTCGGCTTTTACGACGCTTTCTTTCGCAAATGCCACGCTCTGCTCGACGACGACGGCGTGATGCTGCTGCATTCGATCGGACGATCGGAAGGTCCCAACATCACCAATCCTTGGATCGCGAAGTACATCTTTCCCGGCGGCTACATTCCGGCGCTGTCCGAGGTGCTGCCCGCGGTCGAGCGCGCGGGCCTGCTGGTCACCGACATTGAAATCCTGCGCCTGCACTATGCCGAGACGCTCAAGGCTTGGCGCGAACGCTTCCTCGCCCATCGCGAGCAGGTCGAACGGCTCTACGACGCGCGCTTCACGCGCATGTGGGAGTTCTATCTGGCGGCGTCGGAGATGGCGTTTCGCGAGCAAGCAATGATGGTTTTCCAGCTGCAATTGACCAAGCGGCAAGGAATCGTGCCGATGACCCGCGATTACATCGGCCGCGAGGAGGCGCGGTTACGCGCACTCGAAGGCGGCGGCCGGCCGCAATTGCGGCTGGCAGGGGAGTGATTCTGCCCTCGCCCATCATAGTTCAGCATCGTCAAGACTTCTGCTGCGGGCTATCAAAAAGCAATTTTCACCCGGTGATGAGCGGGGAAATTCACCAACGGACATTCCCTAGCGACTCATTGCGCGTGCTAGCTTGTGGTCCTTCCCTGTCGCCGTGCGTAGTTCCGCACCAGTTGAGTGGGTGCCGTGCCTCGATACTGTCACAAAATCAAAACACTGGAATGTCATGGCTGTCGAATCAATATCGCGCAAGCCAGCGGAACAGTCGGCGCCACCCTACCGCGCCGCACCGCACAATATCGAGGCCGAGCAGGCCCTCCTGGGCGCGGTTTTGGTCAATAACGAGGCACTCTATCGCGTCAGCGATTTTCTCGAGCCGCAGCATTTCTTCGAGCCGATTCATCAGCAGATCTACGACATCTCGCGCAGTCTTATTCGCACCGGCAAGCTGGCATCGCCGGTGACGTTGAAGACCTTCCTGCCCGCTGAGACCGACATCGCCGGATTGACGCTTGCCCAGTACCTCGCCCGGCTCGCCGCCGAGGCGACGACCATCATCAACGCGGTGGATTATGGCCGCACAGTCTACGATCTCGCGATCCGGCGCGAGCTGATCAATATCGGCGAGGACATGGTCAACGTCGCCTTCGACGCGCCGGTCGATTTCGCCCCGGGCGATCAGATCGAGGATGCCGAGCGGCGCCTGTATGAGCTCGCGGAGGTCGGCCGCTATGGCGGCGGCTTCCAGAAATTCGAGACCGCGCTCACCACCGCCATCGACATGGCGGCGCGCGCCTATCAGCGCGAGGGAAAGCTTTCGGGGCTGGCAACGGCTCTCAAGGACCTCGATAGCAAGATGGGCGGACTGCAACCGTCCGACCTGATCATCGTCGCGGGCCGCCCCGGCATGGGCAAGACCGCGCTTGCCACCAATATTGCCTACAACGTCGCGCGCGCCTGGCGCGGCGAGGTGCGCGCCGACGGGCATATCGACACCGTGAACGGCGGCATCGCTGGTTTCTTCTCGCTCGAAATGTCGGCCGAGCAACTTGCCACGCGCATCATCGCCGAGCAGAGCGGCATTCCCTCAAGCACGATCAGGCGCGGCGGCATCAACGAGCGGGACTTTGAGAAAATCAAGGACGTGGCGATCGAGCTGCAGCACTTGCCGTTCTTCATCGACGAGACGGGCGGACTGACCGTCGCACAGCTTGCCGCGCGCGCCCGGCGTCTCAAGCGGCAAAAGGGCCTCGACCTCCTCGTTATCGATTACATCCAGCTCCTGCAGGGCTCGACCCGCAGGGCCATGGAAAACCGTGTGCAGGAAGTGACCGAGATCACGACGAGCCTCAAGGCGCTCGCCAAGGAACTCAACGTGCCGATCCTGGCGCTCTCGCAACTGTCGCGCCAGGTCGAGAACCGGGACGACAAACGGCCGCAACTCTCGGACCTGCGCGAGTCGGGCTCGATCGAGCAGGACGCTGACGTGGTTCTTTTCGTGTTCCGTGAAGAATACTACTTGAGCAACAAGGAGCCGCGGCCCGGCACCGACGAGCATACGAAATGGCAGGTGGAGATGGCCAGCGTGCACGGCAAGGCCGAGATCATCATCGGCAAGCAGCGCCACGGGCCGACGGGCACCGTCAATGTCCAATTCGACGCGGCGGTTACTCGCTTCGATAACCTCGCGCGCGACGATCAGATGCCGGAACGGGTCTAGCGGGCCGCAGGCAGATCGCGTCACCGCGCATGTGAAACGCGAGCTTCGCGCTTGCATCCATTTGACCGCGGTCAAGATCGGTCGCCGCTGCTGCCACGCGAGCGCCAAGGACGCGCAGTGTTTTGCTCGCCTGCCCTAGACGGCCGCACCGCGCCTCGCCATAAACTTCAACTATGACCGTCCACGAGCCCGACCTGCGGCCCGCCAATGTGCCGCCCGCCGCTTCCGACCCAACGGAAGCCGGAGGCATCCTCACCGTCGACCTTGCCGCCATCGAGGCCAATTGGAAGATGCTGGCGGGCATGACCGTGCCGGTGGAATGCGCCGCGGTGGTCAAGGCCAACGCTTATGGTTGCAGCCTCGAACCGGTCACGCGCACACTGTCCGGAGCCGGGTGCAGGACCTTTTTCGTCGCCGATGTCGCCGAAGGACGGCGTGTGCGAGCGCTTGCGCCCGAGGCCGTCATCTACGTGCTCAACGGGCTGATGCCGGGCTCGGCGCCGGCATTCGCGGCCGACTATCTGCGGCCGGTGATCAACAGCACGACCGAGCTGGCCGAATGGGATGCCTTCGTCGCCATCAAGAACTGGCGCGGCGGCGCGGCGCTCCACGTCGACACCGGCATGAACCGGCTCGGGATCACGCTGGACGAGGCGGCTGCCGTCGCTCCGCGCCTGCAATCGGAAAATCATGGCTTCACGCTGTTGATGAGTCATCTCGCCTGCGCCGAGATCCCCGATCATCCGATGAATGACCGGCAGATCCGGCTATTTCGCGAAATTCGCCTTCTGTATCGCGGCGTGCCGTCCTCGCTTGCCAATTCCTCGGGCATATTCCTCGGTGGCAGCGCGTATTGCGACCTCGTTCGGCCGGGCGTGGCGCTTTACGGCGTCAACCCGACCCCGGGCAAGAAGAGTCCCATGCGGCCGGTGGTGGACCTCAAGGGCCGGATCATTCAGGTGCGCCCGGTCAACAAGGGCGAAACCGTCGGTTACGGCGCAGCCTTCGCCGCCACGCGGCCGAGCCGCATCGCCGTCGTGGCAGTCGGTTATGCGGACGGCTTCCTGCGCTCGGCCAGCGCCGCCAGGGGCAAACCCGCAGCCGAGGTCATCGTCGCCGGGAAGCGTTGCCCCATCGCCGGCCGCGTATCGATGGACCTACTGGCCGTCGACGTCACCGATCTTGCCGAGGGCGCCGCGCGCCGCGGCGATCTTGCCATCTTGATCGGCGACGGCATCAGCGTCGACGAGCTCGCCGCCGGCATGGGGACTATTGGTTACGAGGTTCTCACCAATCTCGGACAACGCTACCACCGGGTCTACAAAGGCGACTGATTCGGGGCGCGCGGGCGTCGTGGGCGCTGCGCCATGCGGCTACGCGCCCTTGGGTGCCGCACCCCGGACAGGCACTGAAATGAGCGATATGCGGGCCATGGCTCGTCGCGACACAAACTTCGTCTGCCAGAACTGCGGCGCGGCTTACGGCCGCTGGCAAGGCAAATGCGAGGCCTGTGGCGAATGGAACACCATTTCCGAGGAGAGTTCCGCGCGCCCACAAGGGCCCGGCCGTGCGCCGCGCAAGGGGCGGCCGTTTGCGCTCGAGCCGCTCGCCGGCGCGGGGCGCGACGCGCCGCGGCTCGCGTCGGGGCTCGCCGAATTCGATCGCGTCACCGGCGGCGGCTTTGTGCGCGGCTCGGTACTGCTCCTCGGCGGCGATCCCGGCATCGGCAAATCGACGCTGCTGATCCAGGTCGCGGCCGCGCTGGCCCGCGGCGGACATCGCGCGGCCTACATTTCGGGCGAAGAGGCGGTGGCGCAGGTGCGGCTGCGCGCCGAGCGGCTTGGCCTCGCGGACGCGCAAGTGGAACTGGCCGCCGAGACCTCGCTCGAGGACATCGTGGCGACCCTTGGCGAACACGCGACCCCGCGGCTCGTCATCATCGACTCGATCCAGACGATGTGGACCGACATGGTCGAGGCTGCCCCCGGCACGGTGACGCAGGTGCGCGCGAGCGCGCAGGCGTTGATCCGCTTCGCCAAGCGCTCGGGTGCGGCCGTGATCCTCGTCGGCCACGTCACGAAAGACGGTCAGATCGCTGGGCCGCGGGTGGTCGAACATATGGTCGACGCGGTGCTCTCCTTTGAAGGCGAAGGCTCGCACCAGTTCCGCATCTTGCGCGCGGTCAAGAATCGCTTCGGTCCGACCGACGAGATCGGCGTCTTCGAGATGACGGGAGGTGGGCTGCGCGAGATCGCCAATCCCTCCGAGCTGTTTCTCTCCGAGCGCGATCTCGGCTCACCCGGCACCGCGGTCTTCGCCGGCATCGAAGGTAGCCGGCCGCTCTTGGTTGAAATCCAGGCGCTGGTGGCTCCGACCTCGCTCGGCACGCCGCGGCGCGCGGTGAACGGCTGGGACCAGAACCGGCTGTCGATGGTGCTTGCGGTGCTGGAGGCCCATTGCGGCGTGCGGCTCTCCGGCCACGACGTCTACCTCAATGTCGCGGGCGGATTGCGCATCCAGGAGCCCGCGGCCGACCTCGCCGCCGCCGCCGCGCTCGTCTCTTCGTTCACTGAGGCGCCATTGCCGGCCGATGCCGTGTACTTCGGCGAAATCTCGCTATCGGGCGCGGTGCGGCCGGTGGCACAGGTGGCAACCCGGCTCAAGGAGGCGAAAAAGCTCGGCTTTGCCCGTGCCGTTGTTCCTGAAGGGGTACGCGCCGAAGAGGACAGCGAGCTAGGACTGTCGCTAAAGCCCATGAGCACCCTTGCGAGCCTGGTCGCCGACATCGCCGCACGCAGGACTGGCGACGGACGACGATGGGGCAAGCGAGCCGGCCAACAAGACGGGTGACGGCGCCGCCTCGTCCAGCTATACAGCGGCCGAACTGCCGAGCCCGCTTGGAAGGAGCGTTTCCATCTCCCGGTGGGCCGATAACGGCAGGAATATTAATAAGTTGGGGCGAATCCTTCGACCGGGCTTGCCGGCCGGGCGGGAGGTGCGGAGGGTTGGTACAATTTCACTCGCCGATTCGGCCGGCGGCGTCCTGAACGTGCGGAGCCTCCAAGCTCGGTCATGCCCATCACCATCCTCGACGCCATCCTGATCGGCTTTATGTTGGTCTCGGGGCTGCTGGCCATGATCCGCGGCTTCATGCGCGAGATTCTGTCCATCTCCGCGTGGCTTATCGCGGCCGCAGTAGCCTTTTATGCATTTCAGCGCCTGACACCATTGGCAAAGAGTTATTTCGGTAACTGGCCCGATTGGCTCACGGGAGTGGTCGTGGCGGGCGGAGCCTTCTTGGCCACATTGTTAATCGTGACGGTCATTACGACTCGGTTCTCCGACATGGTCCTCGACAGCCGCGTCGGCGCGCTCGACCGCACTCTTGGCTTTCTATTCGGGCTCGCACGTGGACTGTTAATCGTAGCCATCGCCTTCACTTTCGTCGACTGGATGGTACCTCCTCGCAGTCAGCCCACGTGGTTTAGCGGAGCAAAGTCACAAGTCGTCCTCAAAGGGACTGGCGAATGGCTCGAGTCCCTTTTGCCGGAAGATATTGATAAATATCTATCCGCCTTGCTGAAGCGAAAATCGAAGCCCGAAGAGGATGAGTCGACACCAGGTCAGCGATCGGGCCTCGACGCCCCCAACGAGGCCGCCGGATACCGAGCGTCCGACCGGTCCGGCCTGCGGGAATTGACCCGCGACAAGACCCGTTGAACGAGCTTGCGAGAGCGATGAGGAGATGAGCGAGATGACCGAAACTCGAAGCGATGCCGAGCTCGACCTTGACGGCGACCGGCTGCGTGAAGAGTGCGGCGTCTTCGGCATATTCGGCCACCCGGATGCGGCTGCGATCACCGCGCTCGGACTGCACGCTCTCCAGCACCGCGGGCAAGAAGCCGCCGGCATCGTCTCGTTCGACGGCAAGCGCTTCCATTCCGAGCGGCGGCTGGGCCTCGTCGGCGACAATTTCTCCGGCCGCGAGGTGATCGAGCGCCTGCCCGGCGTGTCGGCGATGGGCCACGTGCGCTATTCGACCACCGGAGAGACCATCCTGCGCAACGTGCAGCCGCTGTTCGCGGAGCTCGATGGCGGCGGCTTCGCGATCGGCCATAACGGCAATCTGACCAACGGACTCACCTTGCGCCGCCAGCTGGTGCGCGACGGCGCCATCATGCAGTCGACGTCCGACACCGAGGTCATCCTGCATCTGGTCGCGCATGCCAAGCGCAACCGCTTCATCGACCGGTTCATCGAGGGGCTGCGGCAGCTCGAAGGCGCCTACGCTTTCGTCGGCCTTACCAACAAGAAGCTCATCGGAGCGCGCGATCCGCTCGGCATCCGCCCGCTGGTGATCGGCAAGCTCGATGGCCATCCGATCCTCGCCTCTGAAACCTGCGCGCTCGACATCATCGGGGCGAAATACGTTCGCGACGTGGAGAACGGCGAGGTCGTGGTGTTCGATGAAGAAGGGATGCACTCGCACAAGCCGTTTCCCCCCATGGCGGCGCGACCCTGCATCTTCGAATACATTTATTTCTCGCGCCCGGACTCGGTCGTCGGCGGCCGCAACGTCTACGACGTGCGCAAGACCATGGGCGCGCAGCTTGCCCGGGAGGCGCCGGCCGCCGCCGACGTGGTGATCCCGGTTCCCGATTCCGGCGTCCCGGCGGCCATCGGCTATGCCCAGGAGTCCGGCATTCCCTATGAGCTCGGCATCATCCGCAACCACTATGTCGGGCGCACCTTCATCGAGCCGAGCCAGCAAATCCGCCAGCTCGGGGTCCGCCTCAAACACAGCGCCAATCGCGCGGTCGTCAGCGGCAAGCGGATCGTGCTCATCGACGACTCCATCGTCCGCGGCACGACCTCGGTGAAGATCGTGCAGATGATGCGCGAAGCCGGCGCCAAGGAGGTGCATTTCCGCATCGCCTCCCCGCCGATCACCCATTCCGACTATTACGGCATCGACACGCCGGAGCGCGACAAGCTATTGGCGGCGACTCACGACCTCGAAGGCATGCGCCGTTTCATCGGCGCGGATTCGCTGGCCTTCCTGTCGGTCGAGGGCATCTACCGCGCGATGGGCTACGAGCAGCGCGATCCGCTGCGCCCGCAATTCACCGACCACTGCTTCACCGGTGACTATCCGACCGCGCTGACCGACCAGAGCGGGCGGGAGGCTTCGCCGCGGCAATTGTCGCTGCTCGCCGAGGCGAGCTGACGCGAAATATCACGCCGGGAGCGCATGCAGCGCGCTGCCCGGCATTCAAAGCCGCCATCATTTGAAATTCTCAAATGCCGGGATTATGGGTTCCGGCGCGCGCAACGCAGTCAAGCCTGCGCAGACTGCGTGAACTTGTCTGCGCCCGCAATGACGAGAGAGCATCGATGCCCCTTCCCCTCGCCGACCGTATCGCGCTCGTCACCGGCGCCTCGCGCGGCATCGGCTATGCCACCGCGCTCGCGCTGGCCAGCGCCGGCGCCCATATTGTCGCGCTCGCGCGCACGGTCGGCGGGCTCGAGGAGCTCGATGACGCGATCAAGGCCTTGGGTGGTTCTGCCACGCTCGTGCCGCTCGACCTCAAGGATTACCAGGGCATCGATCGGCTCGGCCCTGCCCTGCACGAGCGCTTCGGACGACTCGACGTGATGATCGGCAATGCCGGCATTCTTGGGCCGCTGTCCCCGCTCGGCCATGTCGAGGCACAAGCCTGGGACGAGGTGATGGCGGTCAACGTCACTGCCAACTGGCGGCTCATCCGCGCCCTGGACGGGCTATTGAAGCGCTCCGAGGCAGGACGCGTGGTGTTCGTCTCATCGGGCGTAGCCGCGCTGACACTGGCCTATTGGGGACCCTACGCCGTCTCCAAAGCCGCGCTCGAAGTGCTGGCACGCACCTACGCGGCGGAAACTGCGACCACCAATGTGCGGGTCAATGTGTTCACGCCGGGACCGGTGCGCACCCGCATGCGCGCGCAGGCAATGCCCGGTGAAGACCCCACCACGCTCGAACCTCCGGACCATGTCGCGCAGACGATCGTCGAGATGTGCCTGCCCAGCATGCACGAGAGCGGCAAGCTCTACGCCTATCCGAAAGGCAAGTTTCTCAGCTTCCAGCCGCCGTCCTGAGACCGCGAAGCCGGCGAGCGGCCATCGCGTACGCCTGATTGAGCGCGCCAACGACGCGAGGTCATCGCTTTGCGCGTCTCGCGTAAGGATTTTTCTTCTCTCGCAGCGCGAGCCGGATCGGCGTGCCGGGCAGATCGAAGGTTTCGCGCAGACTGTTGACGAGATAGCGTCGGTAAGCGTCCGGCAGCGCGTCGGCGCGGCTGGTGAAGAGCACGAAGCTCGGCGGCCGGCTCTTGGGCTGGGTGATGTAGTCGAGCCGGATGCGCCGTCCCGAAACCGCCGGTGGCGGATGGGCAGCAACGACCTCGGCGATCCAGCGGTTGAGCGCACTCGTTCCCACGCGCCGATTCCACACCGCATACGCGTCGACGACGGCTTGCATCAGCCGGTCGAGCCCCGCGCCGGTGAGGCCCGAGACGGCGACGACGGGCACGCCTTTGACCTGAGGCAACCGATGATCGGTTTCTTCGCGGAGTTGCTTGATGGTGCCAGGACGCGGTTCGACGCGGTCCCACTTGTTCACGCCGATGACCAGCGCGCGCCCCTCGCGCTCGATGAGATCGGCGATGCGAAGGTCCTGTTCCTCGAATGGCGCTTGCGCGTCCATCAGCAGGACGACGACTTCAGCGAAACGCACCGCATTGAGCGCATCGGCAACCGACAGCTTCTCGAGCTTCTCCACGACTCGGGCACGGCGCCGTAGCCCGGCGGTGTCGTGTACGCGGAAGGGCTGATCGTGCCAGATCAAATCGACCGCGATGGCGTCGCGGGTAATGCCGGCCTCGGGCCCCGTCAGCAACCGCTCCTCGCCGAGCAGCCGATTGACCAGCGTCGATTTCCCGCAATTGGGGCGGCCGACCACGGCGATGCGGATCGGTTTACGCTCAGCGCTCTTTTGTTCGATATCGCCGCCGCGCGGCTCGACCTCGGCCGCAAGCGCGGTGGCATCGGGCAGCGCTGCGCGCAGCCCCGCATAGAGATCAGCGAGGCCCTCACCGTGTTCGGCCGAGATTGCGATCGGCTCGCCGAGGCCGAGCTCATAGGCTTCCAGCACGCCGGCCTCGCCGGCGCTGCCCTCGCTCTTGTTGGCGACGAGGATCGCGGGCTTGCCCGATTTGCGCACCAGATCGGCGAACGCGCGGTCGGCCGGCGTCGCCCCCGCGCGCGCGTCGATCAGGAACAGCACCGCGTCGGCGGCCGAGATCGCGACCTCGGTTTGCTCCTGCATGCGGCTAATGAGACTTTCGGGCGCAGCCTCTTCGAGTCCCGCCGTGTCGATGGCGGTGAAGGCGAGATCGCCGAGCTGCGCGCGGCCTTCGCGCCGATCGCGGGTCACCCCAGGAACGTGGTCGACCAATGCGAGACGCTTGCCGACCAGGCGATTGAACAGCGTCGACTTGCCGACGTTCGGCCGTCCGACGATGGCGACCGTGAAACTCATGGCCAAGGGCAGCGCGTTGTGGACGCCGCTCTATGCCCGGCGGCAGCGACGCGTGCAATCAGCGCGTCGCGGGCGGATCCGGCCAGGCGACCGCGCCGGACGGCCGCGCCGACCCGGGCGACGCACCGGCCGCGGGCTGCTGCTGCATCGGCGGCGGGTCAGGCCATTGAGCCTGGGATTGTGATTGGGCCTGGGGTTGCGGCTGGGCCTGGGATTGCGCTTGCTCCTGCGACGGCCGAATGGTGACGGCGGTCGGGCCCGATTCGTCTTTCGGCTTGGCGACGACTTTTGGTTTCGGCTTGGGTTTCGGCTTGGCCTCGGCCTTAGCCTCGGGCTTGGGCTCGTCCGGCTGCGCCTGCACGGTCGACTGAGGCTGCGGTTCCTGGACCTGCTCGCCAGGCTGATAGCCCTTGACCAGGTCCTTCGGTACGCCTTGCGTCACCCCTGGCGTTCCCTCCGGGAACACTGCTTTGCGCTCCCCCGGCAGCCGCTTCTTGGTGTTGAAAAAATCCGAGTCCATGAAGCTCGTCGGATCGAAGCCTTCACAACCCGCAAGCAGGACGCCGAGCGACAAAGCCAGGACGGCGAAGCCACTGCGCGCGAAACGATTCATGCTGCGCCCCTCAACTCTGGCCCGCGCCGGCACCCAGCGCCATCAGCTTTTCCACGCGGGAGCGCGTGGCGGCAGGTGTCTGCGCGTCCGTCATGATCATATCGAACCAGCGCTTGGCCGCGGTCGTATCGCCGGCGCGCCAAGCGGCTAGCACAAGAAATTCGCGCGCGGTGTGGCGAAAGGTGCGATCATTCGCCGCGAGCGGCTCGAGGCGCCGCCGCGCCTCGTCGAAAGAGCCGGCATCGATGAGGAGCGCGCCCGCGCGCAGCGCCGCAAGATCCTGCAGCACCGGGCCGACTGCACCGTCAGCGGCAATTTGGTCGTAGGCTGCGATGGCAGCCTTGGGATCGGTTTGGGCAAGCTCGGCCGCTTCGCGCATGCGGGCGAGATGGCGATAGCCGGACGTGCCGTCGGCGGCAATCTTGGCGAAAGCAGCCTCGGCCTCGCTGCGTTTGCCGGTTTCCGCGAGCGTGCTGGCAGCCTCGAAAGCGGCGCCGCTCTCGGCGGCCTTCTTGCCTTCCCACCACATATATCCGCGCCAGGCCGCAACCGCCGCGACCAGCAGAAAGGCTGCGGCGACGACATAGTTGCCGTAGCGGTCCCACAGCTTCTTGAGCTGTTCTCGCCGGACTTCCTCGTCGACTTCGTGAAAGATGTCGGACACGAACTTCCCCGCCCAACCCCGCGCTCGCACCCACCGGGACGACCGCGGATTAACCTATCCATGTGGCACAGGCAAGGCAAAGCCAGACCACGGTCACCGCCGCCAACCCATTGAGGAACAGGCTACTTCGGCTTCCGGAGCGGGTAGACATGCTCCGGCCCGGGGAAGGCGCGGGCGCGGACGTCGGCCGCGTAGGCCGCCACCGCGGCCTCGATGGAGGGACCGAGTTCGCCATAGCGCTTGACGAATTTCGGCACCCGCGGCGAGAGCCCGAGCATGTCCTCGAGCACGAGGATCTGGCCGTCGCAGGCCACGCTTCCGCCGATGCCGATGGTCGGGATTTCGACGGCAGCGCTGATGCGCCGCGCAAGGGGTTCGGCCACCGCTTCGATCACCACCGAAAACGCGCCCGCCTGCGCGACGGCACGGGCATCGTCTTCGATCGGCCCCCAATCCGCCTCGCTGCGACCCTGGGCGCGGAACGAGCCGATGGTATTGATCGACTGCGGCGTGAGGCCGATATGGCCCATGGTCGGCACGCCGCGCTCGACCAGAAAGGCGATGGTCTCGGCCATGCGGCGGCCGCCCTCGAGCTTGATCGCTCCGCAGCCGGTCTCCTTCATCACCCGCGCGGCCGACATGAAGGCCTGCTCCTTGGACGCTTCGTAGGAGCCGAACGGCATATCGACGACGACGAGAGCCCGCTTCGACCCGCGCATCACCGCGAGAGCCTGCAGGATCATCATATCGAGGGTGACCGGCACCGTGGTTTCGAGCCCGTGCATCACCATGCCGAGCGAGTCGCCGACCAGAATGAGATCGCAGTGGCGATCAAGCAGGCGCGCCGTATGCGCGTGATAGGACGTGAGGCAGACGATCGGCTCACCGCCCTTGCGGGCGCGGATGTCGGGGGCGGTCAGCCGCTTGATTTCCTCTTGTGCCGACATTGTCGAAGGTCCTAGCGCGCCGGGGTGCCGAACACCGCGACACCGACCACCATGGGATGGAAGATGAAACCGAGCGCGAGATAAAGGATGGTCCCGCCGACGATGGCAATGGTGTCGTTGCGGTGCCCGCCGACCGGGATCGCTGGCGCACCGGGGTCGGTCCGGTATTTGAGCGTGATGCGATCATAGCCGGCCCAGACGAGAAAGGAGGCGAATAACACGATCGAGCCGAGATCGCCGTTCGAAATGAGATGCGCGACGGCCCAGGTCTTCACGCCGACCAGCATAGGATGCTTGAGCATGCGCCAGATATTGCCGCGGCTATAGGCCGCGACCACGAAAATGCTCGCCGGCCACATCAACAGCTGCGTGAGGTAGTAGGTCCATCCGGGCGGGGACCACACGTCGATCCAGCCGGTCGCGCGATACTGGCCGAAGCCGTACCCAATCAGAATGAGCCCGGCAAGCGAGACCACCGACATCAGCCCCTTATAGGGCCACTCGCCGAGGCGCCCGATCACCGCGGCACGCGGTCCACGCAACGTGACGAAGACATGCGCCCCGAGGAAGACGACAAGTCCGAGCACGAGAATCGTCAGCCCCATGGCCCAAGCCTTGCCAGAAACCCCTGTAGACGTTTGCGCGGTTGTCCTGCAGGCGCAGTAGAGGCCATGGCACGTCGGGAGGCAAGATCGTCGGCATCGCGACTAAGATTGCACCGCCCGCGACGCTGGGCGCCGGTGAATTCCGCGCTTGCGATGACTGCGGCGCAAGTGATTACTCCGCTGCCTGCGCGAGACAGGCTGCGGACGATGAGCCCAAAGGAGCGCGAGAGAATTCAATGAACAGACGCTTCGCCTTGGCGCTATCCGGACTATTGTTTGCTGCGGTGCCGGCTGCGGCGCAGGACTGGCCCACGAAAACCGTCAGGATCATCGTGCCATTTGGCCCCGGCTCGACGCCGGACATAGTCGCGCGGCTGATCGCCGACCACATGCAACAGCAGCTCGGCCAGCCGTTCGTGATCGAGAACCGCCCCGGCGCCAGCGCCAATACCGGGACCGAGATGGTGGCGAAGGCGGATCCGGACGGCTACACGATCGGCGTCAGTCTCGGTGGCCCACTTGCCATCAACACGCTGTTGTTCGCGAAACTTCCGTACGACCCGGCAAAGGACCTCGCGCTGATCACCATGCTGACGACCCAGCCGAGCGCGCTGGTCGTGCATGCGAGCCTGGGGGTCAATTCGGTCGCCGAACTTGTCGATCTGCTCAGGAAGAATCCCGGCAAATACAACTACGGTTCGATCGGTAACGGCTCGCTGTCGCATCTGGCCATGGAGGCGCTCGCGCTCAAGAGCGGCACGACCATGGTCCATGTTCCCTACCCCGGCTCGCCGCAGGCGATGACCGCGGTGCTGCGCAACGACGTGCAGATGGCCTGCCTGCCGGCGATTTCGGTGACGCCACACGTTGCCTCCGGCCAGGTGAAAATTCTGGCGATCTCGCTCGGCCGGCGCTCTACGCTGATGCCTGCAGTGCCGACGCTCAAGGAGAGCGGCATCGACGTCGAAGCGGACGCTTGGAACGGCCTGATCGCACCGGCGAAAACGCCCGATGCGGTCATCGCGAAAATTCACGGCGTGGTCGTTGACGCTCTTGCCGAGCCGACGATTCGCGAGAAACTGGCGACCCAGTTGATGGAGCCGATTCCCACCACGCCGGCGCAGTTCCGCGCAAAAATCGATGCCGATCTGGCGCGCTGGTCGCCGATCATCAAGGCGCTCAATCTGAGGATCAACTAACGCGCGTCGTCGCTACACCACCGGCGAACGCCCGCCATCGATATTGATGGCGGTGCCGGTGATGTAGGAGCCGAGATCCGACACGAGGAAACAGGCCATGTTGGCGAATTCCTCGGCCCGCCCGATCCGGCCGAGCGGGATGTCCTTGGCGCGCGCGGCCATATAGTCCTTGAGCGCGACGCCATCGCGTTTCGCGGCTTGCACGTGCTGATCGGCCTCGATGAAGCCAACCAGCATCGCATTGACCAGCACGTTATGCGGCGCGCCTTCGTGCGAGAGCACCTTGGTCAACGCCATGCCGGCGGCGCGGGTGATCGAAGTCGGCGCGCTGGCGCCGCGCGGCGCCTTAGCGCCGATGTTGAGCACATTGATGATGCGGCCCCAGCGGCGCTCCTTCATCTGCGGCCACACCAGCCGCGTCAGCCGGATCGCGGCGAACAGCTTCTGGTCCAAGTCGTGTTGCAGGAATTCGTCGGTCAGCTTTTCAAACGGACCGGTGGCCGACGTGCCGGCATTGTTCACGACGATGTCGATCTTGCCGAGCGCCTTCATTATTTCGTCGTAGGCACGCTTGACGTCAGCGGCGAGCGCCACGTCGCCCTGGACGCCGACGACACGCCGGCCGTTCGCCCCGATGGTCTTGACCGCATCGTCGAGCGCTTCGCGTCCGCGCGCGACAATGGCGACATCGGCGCCCGAGGCTGCAAACCGCGTGGCAATGCCGAGCCCGATCCCTTTGCTTCCGCCGGTGATCACCGCCGTGCGGCCGGCGAGACTGACGTCCATTGATACTCTCCCGCTCGCGCCAGCGGGCGCGTTCCTCAAGTCCTACAATCCCCGGCGCGCCGGGAAAAGCCACCGGGAGTCAAGTCCCGCGGGTTGAATAGGTCGAGCGCGGCAGCCTACGGGCTGGAGGTGGCGAACCAGACGCCTTCGTCTACAATGCTGCGCCTGGATTGGAGCACGACGATGGAATTCAGCGCGCTGTTTCTCGCCGTTACCGTCGTGATGGTCGTCGCCTGGTGGGGCACGCGAACGCTCGCGCTGGCATTGTTCGCCGCGACTCTCTTGGCCTCCATCGCGACCTATCTGCACCACGCCAGCGACGTGCTGAAGCTGTCGTTCTGAGCGCGCCATGACCTAAACGCCCCATGACTCGATCGCTCGCCCTCACCCTCAATGCGCTCGGCCTCTACGCCGTCGCCTTGGTTCTTGTCATCGCCTTTGCGGCACAGCTCCTGCTCAACGAACTTCCCTGTCCGCTCTGCCTGCTCCAGCGCATTCAGTTTGCGATGCTGGCGGTCGGACCGATTCTCAACCTGCGCTTCGGGCCCCGTCCCAGCCACTATGCCGTGTCGCTGTTCGCCGCCATCGCCGGGGCAGCCTTCGCCGCGCGGCAGATATTGCTGCACATCATGCCTGGAGATTTGGGCTACGGCTCGGCGCTGCTCGGCTACCATTATTACACCTGGGCGTTCATCGGCTTTGCCGTTGCCATCATTGCGCTCGCGGCCATGCTGCTGTTCGACGAACAGTTCAGGGACGACGGCAAGCCGCAGCCCGCCGGCGCGTTCGCGCGCGCCGCCGCATGGTTGGTGATCGCGCTCACCGCGCTGAACGTGGTTTCGACGCTGCTGGAATGCGGCTTCGGCGCGTGTCCGGACAACCCGCTCGCCTACGAACTGCTCAAACGCGCGCCGTGAGGCTCGCGCTCACTCCCACTCGATTATCTCCGCACCAAAGGTCTCAAACCTCAGTTCCCGAATGGGATCGTCAGTTCCGTCTCGTTCGTGTCCACCACGAACACCGCGAGGAGCTTGGCCGGCTTGGTCTTGCTGGCATTGGCGCTGACGGCGTGGCGGTCGCCGGGCAGCTCGGAGAAGCTCTGTCCGGCCTTGTAAGTCGTTACCGGTCCGTCGTTGACCTGACTGCGGATCGCCCCCTCGAGCACGGTCGCGTAGATGAAGGCGGATTTGGGATGCGTGTGGCCAGGTGAGTAGCCGCCCGGGCCGTATTCGACGAGCACACCCTTGATGCTCTTGCCGGGGACGTTCGGCAGCTCATGCTGGTAGACGAGGGTCACCTTGGCGCTCTTCGACTTCGGCGCCTCCGCGAGGACGCTGCCGAACGGCAGGGTGACCACAAGCAGCGAACAGAGGATGCGTTTCATGGAGCACCTGTCCTTCAGTTGGCGGATGCGGGATCAGGCTCGTGCCCGTGAGCGGCGGAGCCATTCGTCGAAACCGATGCGGCCGAGGCGCGCCTCGCCCAACGGCACGAGCGAGCACTCCTCTACCCGGCCGCCGAAGTATCGGGCCTCGGGGTCGCGCACGACCTCACGCGGGTCGCCGACCGCCTTCAGATAGCGGGCGACGATTTCGTTGAACGGCGCTCGCTCCGGGCCGGCGATCTCGACGATGCCGTTTCGCGGCGCCGCGAGCGCCACATCGGCAACGATGGCGGCAACGTCGTCCGCCGCGATGGGCTGGAACTGGCCGGGCGAAATCCTGACCATGTTTCCATCCGCACTTGAATCGGCGATGCCCTTGAGGAATTCCAGGAACTGGGTCGAGCGGATGATGGTGTAGGGGGTACCGGAGGCCTCGATCAGTTTCTCTTGGACGACCTTGGCGCGGAAATAGCCATTGTCGCTCCGGTCGATTCCGACGATGGATAGCGCGACATGGTGCCGGACGCCCGCCGCGCCCTCCGCAGCGAGAAGGTTGCGGCCGGAGGTCTGGAAGAATTCCAGCACCGCCTTGTCTTCAAATGACGGCGAATTGGCGAGGTCGATCACCACCTGCGTGCCGGCCATGGCCGCCTTGAGGCCCTCGCCGGTGATGGTGTTGACGCCGCTTTTGGGCGAGGCGGCGACGACCTCGTGGCCGCCTTGCCGCAGAATGGCGACGGTCTTCGAGCCGATCAGGCCGGTACCGCCGATGACGACGATCTTCATGGTTTACCGTCCTTGTCGATGACTGGAGACCCTAGATGGGTTCGAATGCAAGGGAGGACAACGCGCGAGCATAACCGGGCGGCGTTTGGGCGCACCCCCGGTGGTTGGTGATCGCCCACGAACTCCTCAACGCGCGCCGTAAGGCTGGCGCTTACTCCTACTCAATGATTTTGGGTCATGATAGCGCGCTGATTTTCCATCTCGAATCTCTCCGCACGCGTTCAAAGACCGACACGCCAAGCCGTTAAGAGGCCCTGCCATGCACCATTCCCGTTTATGCGCCGTGCTGATCGACTGCAGGACGTCCGATGTCGACGCGGCGGCTCGCTTCTGGGGCGAGGCGCTGGGCCGCCCGGTGGATCTCAAGCATCCGGGCAGCCGCGGCAACTACCGCATGCTTGAGACGCCACCGGACGAGCCCATCGTGCAGATCCAGCGCGTGAGTCACGAAAGCCGCGTCCACATCGACATCGAGACTGACGACATTCCGGCAGAAGTGGCGCGCCTGGAGAAGCTCGGCGCGCAGGTGGTGGACCGCCTGGAGCGCTGGGTCGTGATGCAGGCGCCTACCGGTCAACGGTTTTGCATCGTACGGCTACAGCGTCCCGGCTTCCCCAAGAACGCCAACCGCTGGGACTGAAGTCCATCGCTGCGTACCGGCGGCGACGCACGGAACGCACAGCTGAAGGACGTCAGCGCCGCGCGGCGAATTCCTTCTCGTACTGCTCCGGCTTGAAGCCCACGTGCAGCTTGCCGCCGACGTCAAGCACCGGCCGCCTGATCATCGACGGCTGCGCGGCCATCAGCGCGATCGCCTTCTTCTCGGTGAGCCCGACCTGGTCCTGCTCCGGCAACGCGCGGAACGTGCGGCCGGCGCGATTGATGAGCGCCTCCCAGCCCGCTTGGCGCGCCCAGCCTTCGAGCATGCTGCGCTCGATCCCCGCACTCTTGTAGTCGTGGAATTCGTAAGTGACGCCGCGCGTGTCGAGCCAGGCACGCGCCTTCTTCATCGTGTCGCAATTCTTGATGCCGTAGATGGTGACGGCCTTGGCCATCTTCATCACTCCCACTCGATCGTGCCGGGCGGCTTCGAGGTCACGTCGTAGACCACGCGGTTGACGCCCTTGACCTCGTTGACGATGCGCGTCGCCACGTGCGCGATGAACTTCATATCGAAGGGATAGAAGTCGGCGGTCATGCCGTCGCTCGACGTCACCGCGCGCAGGCCCACCACGTAATCGTAGGTGCGGTAGTCGCCCATGACGCCGACGGTGCGCACCGGCAGAAGCACCGCGAACGCCTGCCAGATGTCGTCGTAGAGCCCGGCGCGACGGATTTCCTCGATATAGACGTCGTCGGCGCGCCGCAGAATGTCGAGCTTTTCGCGCGTGATCTCGCCGGGGCAACGGATGGCCAGCCCCGGCCCCGGAAATGGATGCCGGCCGACGAAGGCTTGCGGCAAGCCAAGCTCGCGGCCGAGCGCGCGCACCTCGTCCTTGAACAGATCACGCAAGGGCTCGACCAGCTTCATGTTCATGCGCTCGGGCAAGCCGCCGACGTTGTGATGCGATTTGATCGTGACCGACGGCCCTCCGGTGAACGACACGCTCTCGATCACGTCGGGATAGAGCGTGCCCTGCGCCAGGAAATCGGCGCCGCCGAGCTTCTTCGCTTCCGCCTCGAACACATCGATGAAGAGCCTGCCGATCGTCTTGCGCTTGAGCTCGGGATCGGTGACGCCGGCGAGCGCGTCGAGGAAGAGCGCCTGCGCTTCGACGTGGACGAGCGGGATGTTGTAGCTGTCGCGAAACAGCGCCACCACTTTCTGCGCCTCGGCGAGCCGCAGCAATCCATGGTCGACGAAAACGCAGGTAAGCTGCTCACCGATCGCCTCGTGGATCAAGACCGCGGCGACCGCCGAATCGACGCCGCCGGAGAGCCCGCAGATAACCCGGCCGCCGCCGACCTGCGCGCGGATCTTCTCGATCGCCTCCGCCTTGAACGCGTGCATGGTCCAGTCGCCCTTGCAGCCCGCGATCTTGCGCACGAAGTTGCGCAACAGCGCGGCGCCGTGCGGCGTATGCATGACCTCGAGGTGGAATTGGGTGGCGTAGAACCGGCGTTGCTCGTCCGCGATCATGGCGATGGGCGCATTGGCCGAGGTGCCGACCACCCGGAAGCCCGCGGGCAGGCGGGTCACGCGGTCGCCGTGGCTCATCCACACCGGATAGCGCTCGCCCTTGCGCCACACGCCCTCGAACAACGGCGAATCCTCGGTCACCATCACCTCGGCGCGGCCGAACTCACGATGGTGCCCGCCCTCGACCTTGCCGCCGAGCTGCTGCGCCATCGCCTGCTCGCCATAGCAAATGCCCAGGATCGGCACGCCCGCCTCATAGATGGCGGCGGGAGCGAGCGGCGCGTCCCGGTCGAGCACCGAGGCCGGCCCGCCGGAGAGGATCACGCCTTTCGGCCGCATCGTTTTGAAGGCCTCGTCCGCCCTCTGGAACGGCACGATTTCGCAATAGACTTTTTCTTCGCGCACGCGTCGCGCGATGAGCTGGGTCACCTGCGAACCGAGATCGATGATGAGAATTTTGTCGCGGCCGGCGAGCCGATCGGTATCGGCGCCGCGCACGAGGGAGGAATCGAGGACGGGCATCCCGACCTTATGTGCGGGGCGCGGCGCGTCCGGTCAAGGCCGGTGTTTGCGCCCGGAAAAGCCAGCCGTGAACCGTGCCCTTTCGTGGTCAAGCCGCCTTCAAGGCCGCGCAATTCGCCAAGACCCCTCGCCGACCGCCCGATCAGGTCACCTCAACCTTTCAGCTGCTTGTTGCACTCGCTGTAGTAGCCGCCGCCTTTCTGGATCCATTTCAGACCGCCGTTGGCATTGGTCGCCTTGTTGGCGTTGTATTGATCGAGGCAGGTGTGCATCCGGGCCTTGCCCGCCGATTCGCTCGAATATTTCGGAGCGATCGCCGTGGGGAACACGGCATTTCCGGTCGCCTTGGACGCTGTCGCGGGGGTGGGGGCCGGCGCGCCCGCGGCCGGAGCGGCGGCGGTCGCATCGGGACCACACTGGGCCTTGCGGAAATCGCGCCAATTCTGCCCGCTGAGCGTGCCCGCGGACTTGGCCGCCTGGTACTTGGCGCTGCACTCCTTCATCGTCAGCGCCTGTGCGGGTTGCTCGGAAGTCACAATCATCGCGCCCACAAGCGCCACGAAGCCTGCGCACGTTGCAATCTGGCCGATCGTCATGGGAAGCCTCCGTAGATGTCGTTGGCGACGCCATCCTCTGCCCTTCCTCTCCTCCTCCGCAAGCCTATTTGCAGGCGGAATGAACGGCTGAAGGAGGAGCTGTCATGAAGGCATCACCTTCAACAAACAGTACTTCTGAGTCATAACAATGCTTTCGTCGGTGACCCGCCTTGCAACCGTCGCCCGCGCGCGCGATGCTGCCCCGGGTTGGGGCAAGTCAGGAGGCTGACATGGGCTTGCTTGATATTCTCAACAGCGTTCCGGCCGGCGGTGTCTCCAATGATCCACGCGCACGAGCTGCGCCGCCGGGCCAGGGCATGTCGCCGACGGCCAAGGCGCTGCTTGCTCTGCTTGCGATCTACGCGATGAAAAATCTGCGCCGGGCCGACGCGCCGCCGACCCAGCCGGGTAGGCCCGCGGGCGGTAACGTCAGCGCCGGCGTGCCAGGCGGACAAGGCGGCACCCTCGGCGGCGGGCTTGGCGACCTGCTGCGCGGCACATTGGGCGGAGTTCTCGGCGGCGCCGCCGCCGGAACGGTGCTCAACGGCGGGCTTGGCGGCCTGCTCAAGCAACTTCAGGAGAGCGGTCAAGACGACGCCGCGCGTTCATGGGTCGGCAGCGGCCCGAACAAGACGATCTCGCAGGGCGACCTCGCGAACGCGCTCGGAAGCGACACGCTCGACGAATTGTCCGAGCAGACCGGAATGAACCGCGGGGATTTGCTGTCCGGGCTGAGCCAGCATCTGCCGCGCTTCGTCGACCAACTCACGCCCGACGGCCGGCTGCCGACGGAAGAGGAAGCCCACGGGATGGTCTAGTCGCGTCCGCAGACGCGCTCTGGCATCCGCGTTACGTCGTGCGAGCGCCTTTACGTCGTGCGACCGCGCCGCGTCAGCAGCGCCAGGTAGAACCCGTCGGTGTCGGTGCGGCGCGGGGTCATGAGCAGTCCCTCCTCCGACGTCAACACGGCGTGGCGGAAAAGGTAGGCGCGCTCGCCGAGCGCGCTCGCAACGTCAGCCGGTACGAGCGCGAAATCCGGCTGGCGCGCGAGAAATGCGCGCACCTGATCGCCGTTCTCCTCGGCAAGTACCGAGCAGGTGACGTAGGCGATGCGGCCGCCGGGCTTGACGAGCGCTGCCGCCCGATCGAGCACGTCGGCTTGTTCCTCAAGTCGCTGCGCCAGCGCCCCAGGACGCACCCGCCACTTGGCGTCGGGATTGCGGCGCCACGTGCCGATACCGGTGCAGGGCGCGTCGATGAGCACGAGATCGGCGCGGTTTTCGACATCGGTCAGCAAATTTTCCCGCCCACGCGGCGTTCGGACCTGCACGTTGTGAACCCCCGCGCGGTCGAGGCGCTCGTGGATCGGGGCAAGCCGTCGCTTGTCGGAATCCGTTGCGTAGAGTTGTCCGCGATTTTCCATCACGGCGGCGAGCGCGAGCGTCTTACCGCCGGCGCCGGCGCACAGATCGACCACCTGCAGGCCGGGCTTGGCGCCGGCGAGCAGCGCGGAAAGCTGCGAACCCTCGTCCTGCACCTCCACCGTGCCCTTGATGAAGGCCGGCTCGGCATGGATCGCGGGACTCTTGGCGTCGGCGTCGAGCGCAATGCGCAAGCCGACCGGCGACCAGCGCGTGGGGATGGGATTAAGGTGGGCCAGCGCGTCGGCTGCTGCCTCCGGTTCGGCTTTGAGCCCATTGACCCGCAGATCGAGCGGGGCGCGGCTCGCCAGCGCCACACCTTCGGCTACGCGCTCGTCACCGAATACGCGGGCGAGATGGGGATCGAGCCATTGCGGATAGTCGCCCGCGACCCAGGGCGGAGCGCCCGTGAGATCGGCGGTCCCGAGCCGCGCCCGCTCCTCCGCGCTCAACGGCGACGGCGCAAAGCGCCCACCGTCGGCACGCGCGGCGATCGCATCGCAATCGAGCTTGCGTTCGAGCCGCAACATGCCGAGCACGGTCGCGCGCGGACGCTGGTCACCCATGATATGGGCGCTCGAGGCACGCCGGCGTAGCGTATCGTAAACCAGCCCCGCGATCGCCGCGCGGTCGCCTGAGCCGGCGAAGCGGTGCACCAAGCCCCAGTCCTTGAGCGCATCGGCGGCCGGGCGCCGGCGCGCTTCGATATCGGCGATGACCTCGATGGCGGCGGAGAGGCGGGCGCCGGGCGTCATCAGATCCCGAGCAGAATGCGTAGCGCGAAGACCGCCCACATCACGGCGAGCACCAACGCGCCGGCGAGGAACAAGGCCCCGCGCCGCGGCACATCGTTATCGGTAACATGGACGAAAGCCTGTAAACAGCGCAGCGCCACGAACACCCAGGCAAGAAGGACGAAGAGCAGATCGGCGTGCCGCAATACGATCGAGAGAATGGTCAACACGTAAAACAGCGTCGGCAGTTCGAGCTGGTTGTGATAGGCGTTTTGAATCTGGCGGTTGCGCGCGGGCCAGTTCGGCTCGCGTAGCGCGATGTCCTGCGAACGCACCGTGCCGCTTCGAACCGCCGCCACGTTCAGCCGCGCCATCCAGAACAGCAGCACGAAGGTGAGCGCGACCTCAACGAAGAGCGGCAGCAGGACGGCCTGGATCGACATCGTGCGCTTTCTCCCCGATGGAGCGTAACTTGACCGGCCGCAGCCGCGAAAGCAACCATGAAGGTTGTCGGCGTTAGAGCCGCACGCTCATCGCGGTGTCGCCGTCAGCGATCGCAGCCGTGAGCCAAGCACCGCCTGCAAACAGCAAATCGCGGTAGGCGCGCGTCTCGGCATCGCGGAAGTGCAGGTTCGAGCTGATCAGCACGCCGCGCGGGCGCACGAGTTTCTGGAACGTGCGCAAATAATCCGGCGTGGGCGCGAACCCATCGAAGAAAGCGAGATCGTATCCGGGGGCCAGCGTCGGCAGCACCTCGACGAAGTCGCCCTGATGCACGCTGATGCGATTGGCGACGCCGAACGCCGCAAAATTTTCGCGCGCGAGGCGCGCGTGGACCGGATCAAATTCAATCGTGTCGATGCTGGCGCCCTTGGCGCCATGGGCGAACCACAGCGCCGTATAGCCGAGCGCACAGCCGAGCTCGAGCACGCGCTTGGCTGCAACGGCGGCGGCGATCACACCGAGGATGGCACCGTCCTCGAACGGATAGGCGCCGCAACCGTGTTGGGCGCGGTGCCGCAAGGTCTGCGTGCGCACCTCGGCGAACGGGTCAGGCGATTTTTTCGCGGGCATGCGTGCCGTCCCTCCCCGGTGGGGAAGGATCACACCCTCGAGGGGTAATTCGGGCTCTCGCGCGTGATGGTGACGTCGTGCACGTGGCTCTCGCGCATACCTGCACCCGAGACGCGCACGAACTCGGCCTTCTCATGCAGCTCCTTCAAGTTCTTCGCACCCACATAGCCCATGGCCGCGCGCAAGCCGCCGCTGAGTTGGTGCAGCACGGTCGCCGCGGCGCCTTTGTACGGCACCTGGCCTTCGACGCCCTCGGGCACGAGCTTGAGCGTGTCCTTGATGTCCTGTTGGAAGTAGCGGTCGGCGGAGCCGCGCGCCATGGCGCCGACCGAGCCCATGCCGCGATAGGTCTTGTAGGAGCGGCCTTGATAGAGAAAGACCTCACCCGGCGTCTCGTCGGTGCCGGCAAGCAGCGATCCCACCATGGCGCAGTCGGCGCCGGCGGCGAGCGCCTTGGCGAGATCGCCGGAATATTTGATGCCGCCGTCGGCGATGACCGGCGTGCCGCTCCGGCGCGCGACCTCGACCGCATCCATGATGGCGGTGAGCTGGGGTACGCCGACACCGGCGACCACGCGCGTGGTGCAGATCGAGCCTGGACCGATGCCGACCTTGATCGCGTCCGCGCCGGCGTCGATCAGCGCCTTGGCGCCTTCGCTGGTCGCGATGTTGCCGGCAACCACCTGTACCGCGTTCGACAGGCGCTTGATGCGTGTGACGGCGTCGAGCACCGAGCGCGAGTGCCCGTGCGCGGTGTCCACGACCACGAGATCAACGCCCGCCGCGATCAGCTTGGAGGTGCGATCGAACCCCTTGTCGCCGACGCTGGTCGCGGCGGCGACGCGCAGGCGCGCTTGTTCATCCTTGCAGGCGTTCGGGTTGGCCACCGCCTTCTCGATGTCCTTGACCGTGATCAGCCCGACGCAGCGATACTGGTCGTCGACCACGAGCAGCTTTTCGATCCGATGCTGATGGAGCAGGCGCTTGGCATCGGCCTGTCCAACGCCCTCGCGCACGGTGACGAGCCGCTCCTTGGTCATCAGCTCGGCAACCTTCTGGCGCGGGTCGGTGGCGAATCGCACGTCGCGGTTGGTGAGAATGCCGACGAGCTTGCCGGCGCGGCCGTTGCCGCCGCCCTCCACCACCGGGATGCCTGAAATGCGGTAGTCCTGCATCAAAGCCAGCGCATCGGCGAGCGTGGCGCCGGGATCGATGGTGACGGGATTGACCACCATGCCGGACTCGAACTTCTTGACCTGGCGAACCTGCGCGGCCTGCTCGTCGGGCTCGAGATTGCGGTGGATCACCCCCAGCCCCCCAGCCTGCGCCATGGCGATCGCCATCTTGGCTTCGGTCACGGTATCCATGGCCGAAGCGACGATCGGGATGTTGAGCGGGATATCGCGGGTGATGCGGGAACGGATGTCGGCGTCGGACGGCAGCAGTTCGGACAGTCCGGGCTTGAGCAGGACGTCGTCGAAAGTCAGTGCTTCGCGCAGGGTTCCGTCGGATTTCTGCTCCATTGCCAACTCCAGTGGTCCGCCTTGCGGGCTTGCTCGACGGCACCGTCGGCGGACCGAGATGCGCCCCGTTTGCGGCGAACCGGCGCTCGCGCACGCGACGTGACGGCCCGTTTTGGGTTGGCGCTGGCCGATAGCACGGCTCGGGCGCGAATCCTAGCGATTTGGCGGCAATTCACCGAAAGAAGCGGTGTCCTCGCCGCGATCGCCTGGGCACATCGTCCTCCTTGGGCTCGAATCAGGGGCGCCAACCCGGCGGCGGCCCATGCCGTTCGATCGCGTTCACCAGCTCGCGGTGCTTGCGATCCTCGCGCCTCATGTGGACCGCAATGACGGCGTGCAGGGACGGAACCACGAAAAAGGCGGGGAAGATGAGCCCGAGGAGAAAGCAGGCCACGATCAGGATGACGCTGAAGATGGCCGAGAACGGTTGGCCGTTCAGCAGGAGGGCAAGCGGCGGAATGAAGACTGCGAGCAGGTAGATCATTGGCCATAGCCCCTGAGCCTGATGCACCACTATGTGGGGCCACGCTCGCCGCAGGACAATGCCCGGCTTGTCCGGGGCAGCGCCGATTCTGCTAACGTGCGGCATGACCGACCTGCGCACCGCATTCGACCATCCTGCAGCCGCGATGACCGCTCGCGCGCGGCGCTTCCTCCACCTGCGCCCTTGCGCAAGCGCGCCCAGGTCGCTGCGCTGACTTATGCTGGCGAAACGCATTGTGCCGCTGATCGTGGCGGTCGCCCTGTTCATGGAGAACATGGACTCGACCGTCATCGCCACCTCGCTCCCGGCGATCGCCGCCGATATCGGCACGAGTCCACTGACGCTTAAGCTCGCGGTCACCTCCTACTTGCTCTCGCTCGCGGTCTTCATCCCGGTGAGTGGCTGGACCGCCGACCGTTTCGGCGCGCGCACGGTATTTCGGGGCGCGATCGCCGTGTTCATGCTCGGCTCGATCGGTTGCGCGCTCTCGGGCTCGCTCTCGGAATTCGTGGTCGCACGCATCGTCGAGGGCATGGGCGGGGCGATGATGACGCCGGTCGCGCGCCTCATTCTCGTGCGCAGCGTCGACCGGCGCGAGTTGATCAACGCCATGGTCTGGGTGACCCTGCCGGCGCTGATCGGCCCGCTGATCGGCCCGGCCCTCGGCGGCTTCATCACCACCTTCATTTCCTGGCACTGGATTTTTCTGATCAACATCCCGATCGGACTTGCCGGCATCGTCTTGGCGACGATCTTCATCGAGGACGTGCGGGCGCAGACGCCGGACCCGTTCGATCCGCTCGGCGCGGTGCTCGCCGGGCTGGGCATCGGCGGGCTCGCCTTCGGCGGCTCCTTGCTCGGGCTCAATTTCCTCCCGACCAGCGTGGTGCTCGCGCTCATCGTCGTGGGCGCCGGCGCCGCCTATGCCTACGTGCTGCATGCACGGCGCACGCCCGCGCCGGTGCTCGATCTGTCCCTGCTCGAGATCCCGACCATGCGCGCCGCCGTCGTCGGCGGCTTTATCTATCGCTCCGGCATCGGGGCAATGCCGTTCCTTCTTCCGCTCCTGCTTCAACTCGGCTTCAATCTCACAGCCTTCCAATCGGGGCTGATCACGCTGTCGAACGTCGTCGGCGCCATGGGCATGAAGACGGTGATCCCGTTCATTCTCCGCCGCTACGGATTCCGTCGGGTGCTGGTGGTGAATGCGCTGATCAGCGCAGCGCTGGTCGCGGCCTGTGCGACCTTCACGCCGGGCGTGTCATTCGCGTGGATCGTCGGCGTGCTGATCGTCGGCGGCTTCTTTCGTTCGCTCGAATTCACCAGTCTCAATACCATCGCCTATGCCGACGTCGACAATCGCCGCATGAGCCGCGCCACCTCGCTGGTCGCGGTCGCCCAGCAGGTCTCGATTTCGGTCGGCGTCGCCATCGGCGCGCTGGCGGTCGATCTGACGCTGTGGGCGCGCGGACGCGACACCATCACGGCCGCCGACTTTCAGCCCGCCTATCTCACCATTGCCGTGATCGCCGCCTGCGCCTGCTTCGTTTTCGCACGGATGCCGGCGGATGCCGGCGCGGAACTGGCCCGCCGCAGCGCCGCACCCGCGGCGGGCCCGACCGAGGCCACCGATCAACGAATGGGATGAAGGATCGCCGCTGGTGTGGTGGATTTGAACACTAGTGTGGTGGATTTGAAGTTCCTAAGAAGATGCGGCGAGCTCACATAGGAACTTCAAATCCAAAAACCACACTAGACTCATAAGTTTGCTAGTGTCCCTTAGATTCCGAAGTTCGCACGAGAGTGTGCTGCAAGGGCTTGCGAACTTCGGAATCGGGACACTAGCCGCGAAATCCCGTCGCCAGCAGATAAAGCTCCGCCGAATCCGACCGGCTCGCGGCCGGCTTCACGTGCCTCACATGGGAGAAATCGCGCTTGAGCGCCGCGAGCAGCATCGCCTCGGTGCCGCCTTGCAGCACCTTGCAGAGAAACGCGCCGCCGTGGGCAAGCGTTTCGCGCGCGAAGTCGACCGCGGCTTCCGCGAGCGCAATGATCTTGAGATGGTCGGTCCGGCGGTGGCCGGTCGCATTCGCCGCCATGTCGGAGAGCACGACGTCGGCAGGAGCGCCGAGCAGGGCCTTGATCTCATCCGGTGCGCGCGGATCGAGAAAGTCGCACTGGATGAATTCGACCCCCGCTATCGGCGCCATCTCGAGGCGATCGATCGCCACGACCTTCCCCCTCCCCTGCACGCTGCCGACGCGCTGCGCCGCGACCTGGCTCCAGCCGCCGGGCGCGGCGCCGAGATCGACCACCCGCGCGCCTTGCTTGAGCAGATGGTGCTTGTCGTCGATCTCGATCAGTTTGAAGGCGGCGCGGGAGGAAAAACCCTCGCGCTTGGCACGCGCCACGTAAGGGTCGTTGAGTTGTCGTTCGAGCCAGCGCTTCGACGCCGGCGACCGGCCACCGCCCGATTTGATGCGGACCTTGAGCGGGCGCTTGCTCGGCTTCGAACTCATTTTGATCCGACTTTCGGCTCGGACACGGCGCCATAGCCCAGCGCGGCCAAGTCAGGGCGCCGGCCCCTCGCCGCCCCACACCCCATCCTCGCGCATCATCTGCACCAGCATGCCCTCGCGCAGCCCGCGGTCGGCCACCCGCAGCCGCTGACAGGGAAAGGCGCGGCGAATGGCGTCGAGAATGGCGCAACCGGCAAGCACGAGGTCGGCCCGCTCGGCGCCGATGCAAGCATTGGCCACGCGATCTTGGTAGCTCCAGGCCAGCAGACGCTCGATCACGCGCGTGACTTCATCATCGACCATCCAGCAGCCGTCGACGCGGCGACGCTCGTAGCGTCGCAGTTCGAGATGGACCCCGGCGATCGTCGTTACCGTGCCGGAGGTGCCGAGCAGATGGATGTGGCCGTCGGCAAGCCCGCCATGCTCGGCCACGAAACCGTCGACCAAGGCCGCGACCTCCGCAATCATCGCGGCATAGATTTCGCGCGTGACTTGGTGTCCGCCGTGGCGCTCCGCGAGCGTGACCACACCAACGGGCAGCGACGCCCAGGCCCTGATCTTCGGCAGTGGCGGCCCGTGCCGGCTCGGGGCTGAGCGGTCGAGGCACACGAGCTCCGAGGAGCCGCCGCCGATGTCGAACAGGACCACGCCGTCGGCCTGCGGATCGATCAACGGCGTGCAGCCGGTGGCCGCCAGCGTCGCTTCGGTCTCACGGTCGATGATTTCGAGCTCGAGGCCAACCTCGTCGGCGATGCGGGCGCGGAATTCGGCCCCGTTCGCCGCGGCGCGACATGCCTCGGTCGCGATCAGCCGCGCGCGCGTGACGCCGCGATTGCGCATCTTGTCGCGGCAGATCGCGAGCGCTGCGACCGCGCGATCGACGGCCGCATCGCTGATGCGGCCGGACGTCGATACGCCCTCGCCCAGGCGGATGATGCGTGAGAACGCATCGATGACACGGAAGCTGTCACCGATCGGGCGGGCGACCAGGAGTCGGCAATTGTTGGTCCCCAGATCGAGCGCGGCATAGGTCGGAGCGGAGCGATGGACGCCCTCTTGAGCGCCGTCATGACGCGGAATCCCGTAGGGTGAGCGCCGACCCCACCGGGCCCGCTGCTGCTGCGCCCGGTCACGGACAGGGTCGAGGCCGCCGGCTGCCCGGCCCTCGTCCTTCATCAAAACCCTTCCCGCCGCGCCGAAGCCTTCCGGGCTCAACGGCAGCGGCCGTGTCCCAAACTCAGATCGCAACGAGTGTAACACGGGGGTGGCTCGCGCAACAGGTGCGCGTTGAGCGC